>Ga0209225_1000947_pt1 | contig 30620 bp, 36 predicted proteins | sample WasSprMetagenome_FD_184732 | JGI IMG/M metagenome (GOLD analysis project Ga0209225, IMG submission 184732) | Sulfidic aquatic microbial communities from Washburn Spring, Yellowstone National Park, USA - WS (SPAdes) (version 3) | ecosystem: Environmental > Aquatic > Thermal springs > Hot (42-90C)... | reverse complement strand
ACCTTCGAGCTTATGCGCTTCAGGATGGCGGTTGAGGCCGACGTCCCAGACGGCGTGGCGGACAGGCTGCTCTTCGCGCTCTCAAAACTCGGCAAAATACCGCTTTCAAGGCAGATCCCTGACGCGCTGGTTGAACATCCCGCGCTTGAAAACGTTGAGCGCTTCCTCTCGATAAGGGCGCTCGCAGGCCCGGAGGCAGCGCTCAAGGATTTTACCACGCGCGTGGTAAAGTCGACCTGAACGCAACCAACCTCGACATAAGCCTGCCACGCGCGTGGCACAGCTTGCATTGTTTCGGAGGCGGTGTTTATGGTGAGGAAAATCCTGACGCCTGAAGGTCTCTTCATCTACGACAGGAACACAGGCCTATGCCTCTTCACGTCGGATATGCAGTCGAAGAGCTGGATGAAGCCGCTTTTCGCTCAGGTCGCCTTAACTGACAGGTGCAACCTCTCATGCTGGTTCTGCTACAACCAATCCTCGCCTGACAGTGGCTCAGAGTGGGAGCTAGGCAGCCTGAAGAGGCTCATCGACTTCTTGGACTCTTGGGGGGTGCTTGGAGTGTCCTTCGGCGGAGGCGAACCCTTCCTCTACCCGCATTTAGCTGAGGTAGCGAGGTACGCTTGGGAGAGGACCGGTTTGGACGTGACCGTGACGACGAACGGTCTGGCGGCTTCAGAGGCGAAAATTGCGGAGGTTGAGCCTTTCGTCAGCGAGGTGAGAGTCAGCGTGCTAAGCGTTGGCTCCCTCGCCTGCCTCAGGAAGTTCATGGGAAGAAGGTTCGACGTCGGCGTCAACCTGTTGCTTTTCAGAGGGGGAGCTGGAATGCTGAACAAGCTTGTTGAAGGCGCGCTGAAGCTCGGAGTGGACGACTTCCTGATAAACTCCTTCCTCGCGGTCGGAAGGGGAAAGCCGTACGCAGGCATGGAGCCTGAAGATGTGGATTTCATTGAGCTCGCCGAAATAATCCGCAGGCACTCCGAAAAAGCCGTGTTCAAGGTCAGCACGCGAGTCGCTGAAGCCTTGAAAGGACGCGTGGAACGCTTCATACCGTTCGAAGGCGAGGCAGGGGGAAGGATAATTGCCGTCACTGCAGACGGGAAGGTTAAGCTTTCAAGCCTTTCAGAGGAAGCCGTTTCCTTCAACGATGTCGAAGAAATCTCGCAAGTCTATTGCACGCTAGTTCAGAAAATGGCTTTTCGTTAAAGTTTAACGAAACGGATAAAAACTTCTCCTTTCGTTATAGGTGAACAGAAATGGGAGATTTTAAGTCGCACGTAGCACTTGCTGTCGAAAAGGCGAAAGTCGCCAAAGAGGCTTACGCCAAAGGCTATTATTCGGTTATGGCGGATCTCGCCTACAAGGCATGCGAGCAGGCTGTTCAGGCTGAATTGGCAAGGATTGGAGCAACAGGCATTCACTACAGGGAGCACAGCGAAGTCAGAGGGTGGGTGAGGAGGCACTATCCAAGGGAAATGGCCGATAGGTTCGAGGACCTCTACGGGCTGTACATTGACGTAGGCTATTCGGGAAGAACTCCTATAGGCGTGCCTGAAAGGGCCTTCAACCACATGAAAGCAATACTTTCCTTCATAGGGAGGAGGTTGAATGTCAACTTTGAAGATGAATGAGCTCTTAGCACAGGCCGTTGAGAAGCTGTACAGGCTTCCGGGGCTGGTGCTTCTAGCGCTTTATGGCAGCGTTGCGAGAGGTGATCAAGACCGCAAATCCGACATCGACGTCTTCGCCGTGTTTGACTCGAGGAAAAGCCACGAGGAGAACATGGATCGCCTCATGGAGATCAAAGGCGAGCTGGATGTCTCCATGGACGTTCACTGCTCAAACGTTGAAGACATGGCACGTGAGGACTGGACGTTTGTCGACAACGTCCTAAGGGAGGGTCTCATACTCATGGTAAAGCCTCCGCTAAGGATACCCGTGGAGAAGGTTTTGAGCCTAAAGCCTTACACCGTATTCACATATTCGACGAGAAAACTAGGCCCAAGCAAGGCGATGCAGCTGAAGAGGGCGCTGTACGGCCACGTTGAAAAGAAGAGCATCGGCGGAAAGTCCAGAACATACGAATACAAGGGCATAATTAGGGATGAAAGGGCGAGGCTTGGAAGGAACGTAATAATAGTTCCGAGCGAGCTAGCGAGCTCTGTGAGGAAGATCTTCGAACAGTTGAACGTGAACTATGAAACGATCAGCGTGTACGCGCCTCCATTGAACCTTAACCTCTAAACTGCCGTAAGACGCTAACTTCCGCTTAAAAGCTTGCACCACGAAGCTTTTCGGAGGCGATAACATGGTCGTGATTTTTCAGAGCAGGAAGGCTTTAAACCACCTGCTACAGCACGGCGTCGTCTACACCTTTAGGGTTCACAGAAGAAAAGCCGGGAGGGACTGGATAACAGACAGGCGTTGCGGACGCAAAATAGCCGACGTGATTGTAGAAGAGGAAGGCGAGTTCGCGCCCAGCAACCTAGGACTGTACGTGGAGTACAGCGACTTCAGAGCGCTCGGCGAATGGATTGAAGAAATCTGCAGGTTGAACAAGCGCCTGCCTGAGAAGGGCTGGCTCTACAGGGTTACGCTTGTGCGCTGAACCTCGCGCGCGCGACGAGCTGCTGGAAGGCGGCGTGATAACAGTCGACGAATGGGCGGAGAAGACGACGGACATAGAATTCGACATGGGACTCTACGAGGCTCTACAGCGGCTCATCAAAGCGGAGGACAAGCTTATCGACGCTGGAAGAAGGTTGTTAGAGACGCGGATCACCGGCGAGGAAGCGGAGAAGATCAGGGAAGTTTGGAACTGCAGGTTCGTTACGATCCGCGAGAAGGTTGTTGACGTCCTTTTGAGATGGGATCCGAGCGCTTAAACGGGAGGTGATGCCATGCGCACCATAACCATTTACGAGTGGGCATGCAGCAACTGCGGCACGGTCTTCTACGTCGACGAGGACGAGAAGGCCACGTGTCCGTATTGCGGAACTCCGGCTGTGAAATGTGGCAAGATTTCCTTCGTAGTCCGCGACCAAGAGTTTGAAAGCCTAATGGAGGATTTGATAGCTAAGGAGTGCAACGATGGCTGCTGGGTCTACGAGGACGGAGTGACGGAGGAGAACGTTGAGGAGGTTGAGGCTGTCGTCGGCGAATGCGCAGTTGCGAAGTTGAGGAAGGCGCTGCACGGGACAGGATGCCCGGTTAAGGAGGCCCAGCGCTGTCCAACATAAAGCTCACTATAGACAGAGGCTAACGGCTGCATTTCTACCTCGACGTCGATTACCACGGCAGGTACCTGCCTCCGAACCTCAACAACAAGGAGCAGCTGATGCTGCACTTGATCAAGGATCTGAGGTGGCGAATCAAGTTCTTCGACGGCGAAGAAAACGGCAACTACCTCTACAAGAACTCGGTATAGCTTGAAGCTGACGTTGACGGAGAGGAGGCTGAAGAGCTCTCAAACGCTCTTAAAGCTCTTATGAAGATCAGGGGACTGCGCAAAACGAGGTTGAAAGGCTGAAGGCGCTTCCACTGAAGGAGGCATGCAAGGAGTTGGCGGTTATGCTTCTCTTTGAGGTGTGACCTCTTGGTTAGGCTTTACGTTAGGACGGAGACAAACCGCTACATGCGGGTTCTCGTCGTAGAAGGCGGAGGGAAAATCAAGCTCTACGGCGACCCGGTTAAAGCCGTCGCCTCGCTCCTGATCTTCAATAACTCCAGCGTCAAGGGCTGGGTTAGGGAGAAGGGTTTGGAGGTTGAGGCTGCGCCGGAAACATGGGAGGCGCTGAAGGCTTTAAGCGCCAAACCTCTAACGTGGAAGCAGGCCGCCGATTGGGGTTTCCTCCAGAACCCGACAGCCGAGAAGATCCTTCAAACCTCTCCCTCAACGCCTTGGTTTTCAAATGAACGGAAGCGAGCTTTTCGGCCAAGTCGGCTTTTGGAGGCGGTTTCATGAAGTTGCTGCTGGTCCCATGGTCTGACAGTTTTAACGTAATCCTCCGCGTATATACGCAGATACCGAACCGCGTGGACGATTACGAAGCGGAAATTTCAACGAAGAACGGGCAGAAGATAACGGCTGAACTGTTGCGGAAGGAGGCTTGCAGCGTGAAGCCAGCCTTCCTGGATTTCTTCAGAAGGATGGTTTTCGAGGCGGAAGTCCCGGACGCTGTAGCGGGAAGGCTGCTTAAAGCGTTTAAAGCGGTTGGCCGCTTCCGAGAATCAGTGCAGATCCCCGAAAGCTTAGTGGAGAACCCATCGCTGGAGAAGCTTGAAAAGTTCCTCAGGGAGGCTGGAGCGCCGGAGTACTTGCCTCCGGAAGAGGTTGCCTGCATGGAGCAGGTTTACCACAGGCTGTGGCGCGAGCAGAAGCCGATAAGGGTCGACGGAGGCTACCTCATCATCGTGCCAGGCTACAACCCATACTTCACTTCAGACGACGGGGACGTCTTGGAAGTCCGCTTGCCTAGGCGAATGCTCTACGAGGCTGCTCTCTACCGCGTGTGTGCAGGCCGCATAAAGTTAAACGTTGGACGTAAGGCAAACGTACCGGCGAGCGTCTTGAGCCAGATTGCGCGCATTCTGAAGGAGGAAGCACCTCAGCTCCTCCCAGTCATCCTCCCCTAAGGAGGTGAGTTTTATGGATGACTTGTCTCGCTTCTTCCTTTGGAGGATTAGGTGCAGGTTCCACCCGTTTATTCCGCCTGAAACAGGCTGGCGCAGGTATCCTCCGCATGTGGCTTCCCTTCTTGAAAGCCTTGAGCCGCTCCACATAATAGTGATCGGCCCAACTTGGGTTGGCTTTGACGGAGCTTTTGTTGACGACCCGAGAGGCCGCCATGAGAGGCTTGAATTGGCGGTTGAGACCGCCGAGGCGGTTTTCGGAGAGGCTGAGGAGAAGGCTGGAGCTGGAAACCTCGAGGTTTTCAGGCTCAACACAGGCTTAACGCGGTTCCACCTCTACTGGGGAAGCGTATGGTTCGTCGCCGTCTGCGCTGACCGCGTGCCTTACCCTTCAAGGTTCGCGTATGTCGCCGACTCGTTCAGGGCATATGCTGCGAGAAAGTACGGCGACAGCATTCCTTGCGTCGCTGCAACGGTCGACGGCGACAAGGTGAGCTTCAAAATTAGTCCGGAGTTCTTCATCGACCCAAAGCCCGAGAACGCAAAGCTCTTCGGAGACCTCCTGTTCCTAGCGCAGGCTGGGAACGGCTGGAGCGTTGAAGGCGAAATAGACGTCGACTACTCCAGCGACTACATGGTCGATGGAATAGCGTACATAGCCCACGTCCTCAGCGAATGCGAAGGGTTGCAGAGCTTTCTTAGACATGCGTATGAAGAACTGCTCCTCAGGGGTCCAGGCGACTACGGTTTGGCGATGTGGAAGTCGCTGATCAAAGCTCTAGGAGGCCGCAGGGCGTCAGCCTCAAGCTGTCCAGCGGCAGTAGCATAAGGTGTTGCGGCCGGCCTTGGGGGCTGGTTTTATGGCGCGATTTTACGAAGTTGTATGCTTAAACTGCGACGAGATCTACGAGTGGTGCAAGTACGACCCTCCGCTTGAAAAGTGCGATTTCTGCGGCTGCAGGCTCTCGGACGGAGAACGGTGGAGCGAAGATGCTAGAGTTTTCGGCGTATGGCCGAGCGGGCTCTCCACTCGCGAGGCCGCTAAGATGGCGAGGATGCGGTTCTTCAGTAACAGGCCCAGAGGCTACAGGTTCAGGCTTCCAAACGGGGTTTCGTGCACAGTAAAGCTAAATGATTACCCCTAGTTCTGGTTCCACTTCACGGTTCGCGGTGAAAGAATTTCGCTCCTCATCAGGGGGCTGAACCTCGCAGACAAAGTTGAACTTCTCAAGAAAACAGGAACGGTTCCAATGGATGACGTATGCATGTTGTCTATAAGAAGCAAACTTACTCGCCATTGTATCCCGCAGGGCTAGCGATCATTAAAGCCATAGAGGTAAACGAGAAGCCTGAACTTGTTGCCGCAGCCTGTTTGTGAAAGGGAGGTGATTTTGTATGACTAAGCTTAACGTCCCTGAGGAGTTCGTTGAGGTGTTGAGGAAGGTTGAGGCCGACGTGAAGCCTGAGCACGTTATAGACGCGCTTGAGTGGGCTGTTGAAAACCCTGGCGGCGTTGAGGTAACGCTGATCAGGAAAGGCGGACGATACCTCAGCTACGCACTCGTAGAGCTCTTGGAAGGACGCGTTAGCGCATGCAAGATTGGCGTAATAATCTACAAAGGAAAAGCATATTATATTGGTTCCAAGCAGGCAGAAGCCGTTCTGAAGGCGATAGAAGAGAACGTTAGCCCAGAGGTCTTGGCGGCCACCGACCTGTAAGCCTCATTTTGAATGAAGCAAAGGGACGCTGAATTTAGTTATTTAAAGTTGGAAAGGCATATAGCTTCGACTTCCGTCTATAAACAACGGGAGGGGGTTGCATGGTCAGTTTTGACAGGCACATATCCCTAGCTAAGGAAAAAGCTAAAATGACGGATGTTGCACGTTCGATGGGATGTTTTTCCTCAATGTGCGATTTAGCCTTCAAAGCGGTTGAACAGGCTGTTCATGCTGAGCTTGCAAAGGTCGGCGATAAAGGAATCCATTTCAAAGAGCACGACAAGGTGTTAGATTGAGTAAACAAACATTACCCTAAGGAGATGGCGTCAAGGTTCAGCGATTTATGGCGGCTTTACTTGGAATTCGGCTATTCTAGCACAACGCCTGTAGGTGGACCTGAAAGAGCATTCAACCATATGAAGGTGTTGCTTTCATTCATAGGGAGGAGGATAGATGTCGACTTCGGAGTTTGAAGAGAAAATCTCCAATGCCGTAAAGACTTTGTACGGGATACCTGGCGTAGTCCTTTTAGCACTTTACGGTAGCGTCGCGAGGGGTGAACATGACAGGCGGTCAGACATAGACCTCCTCATGGTTTACGAATCCAGAGGCGCTCAAGCCCACGCCTACGACACCGTTTTGAAGGTGCTTTCCGACCTGGAAGCGAAAATACAGCTTCACGAAACAAACATTGAAGACATGGCTTCTGAGGACAGCGTTTTTGTTGAAAACGTATTGAGAGAAGGAATAGTGCTGTTTGCGAAGCCGAGCTTCAAAATACCTGTTGAGAAAGTCCTAAGTTTAAAACCATACAGCCTCTTCACGTACAGCGTGAAGGGGTTAAAACAAAAGCAGGTGATGGCGTTGCGCAGAGCACTGTACACTTATAGAGGGGAGAAAAAAGCAGAAGGTAAAAAGTACCCTTACGAGTACAGGGGAATAATTAGCAGGCATGGCAAAAAACTTGGCAGGTCCTGTTTCGTCGTCCAAAACGAAATTGCAAAAACGTCAGAAACGTCTTTGAACGCATCGGCGTCCCATATGAGGAGATAACCATCTGGCTGAAGGGGGAGTTGCTAAGTTGAAGCTTAAAGCCACGAGAATGGTCGAGGCCGAGTTCGACAGTAAAGAGGAGGGAATATGCTTCAACGAGTCCGTGAGGGCGAAGTGGCGGGTGACGGTCAAAGCGGGCAACAAAATGGCAGCGTCGGCATGATAAGGAGAAGTAGAAGCTGGGGCGACTACGGAGGTGTGTACTGTGCGGAATATCTATACTTCACAAATGAGAGATGTGTTGGCGAACCGGAGGAGGAACTTTGCGGGTTGCGAGCCGCGTAAACAGTTAAGGGAAGTGGTGGAGAAGTGCTTGTCATAGCATACGTTGACGGCTTGTGCGAACCAGTCAATCCGGGCGGCGTTGCGTGCTGAAAAGATTGCACGCAGGCGGAAAAGCTAAGTGGGGGGTTCCAAATGATTGGGAAAAACAATATAAGTTTTGGCGATTTCCTTATGATAAGGGAAAACTTGAAGGGCTTAAACGGCTACGGAAGAAAAGCTGAAGTTGCTCTTAAGGCTTGCAGTAGAATTTTAGATGCAGGTTTAGATGGCTTAGATGCCATTCTGCTTTTTGGGTCCGTTGCAAGAGGGGAGGACGATAGGCGAAGCGACGTTGACCTCCTTCCTCTACGCATCCGATGAGGACGCGTTGAAGGCGGAGGACAAAACGGCTAAGATAGCGGCAGAAATACCAGATGTAAACATTTCAATAATAAACAAGAGCTTCAGGGAGCTTAGCAGCAACCCTCACTTCGCCTTCGAAGTCTTAAGGGACGGCGTCGTCCTGTACAAGAGGTTAAGCCAGGAGCCTTTGAAGGCTCACGTGTTCCCCCATAGGCCGTTTTACATCTACGCCTTCAGCTTAGATGGACTAAGTCAGGCAGAGAAGAGCAGAGTTGCCTCGGCGCTTTACGGCAGGAAGAAAGAGAAGTACGTGTATAAAGGGTTGCTTGAAAGCCTAAACGGCTACAGGCTTGGCGGCGGCGCAATCATGGTTCCAGCCGAAGCCTTCCGGAAGATTGAGGAGTTCTTCTCGCGGAACAGGATAAAGTACCGGAAGATCGCCTTAAACCTGCTCTTCGGCGACATCTAGGAGGCCGTAGCAGATGAGCTGGGAACCCTATTTGAAGGCATCGAAAAGCTTCGCCGGGATAGCGTTCGACAGAAGCAAAGATTCCACTGTGAGGGTGCAGAAACGCCTTCAAAGCCGTTGAGTTTGCAATAGCTGCCTGCGCAATAAAATTTGGAAAGAACAGGCCCGAAAGGGGAAGGAGCTCTTGTTTATAGAAATGGGTGCCCAGAAAACCTAGAGCTTTAGCTCTGGATTGAATAGGCAAAGCTGAAATATTCTTTGCCTTAAATCGGATGTTCCCAGCCCATAAGGGGTGGCGCTGGCGAAAGCCTTTAGCCCATGCCTTAACGAGAGGCATGGGATGGGGGAGCTGTGACGCCCAAAAACAGCAGATGAGGAGACAGGCGTAAAGCCTACTCTAAACGCTGGAACCTCGTGGCATATGCCATGCTTCCAGCAAAACGGGCTGGAGGGCGACCTGTGAAGACTAACAGGGAGAAAAAGCTGGAAGCTCCCGACTTTAGTCGTGGAGAGGACGTCACTGAACTAAACTTTGGAGCTAAGGCAAGGGACGATTTAAAGCCATGGTGACTGCCTATTATGGTTCCTACGGTTTAGTTTCGGCGCAGAGGGCTGAATATGTTTGTAGCAAGACCAAAGCACTTTTGACGACGATATACGCAACCATCGGCGAGCGTTTTGAGCTGAAGTGGCCAACCGACCTTAAATGCTTACTGCGCTCATAGGGGGATGGTGGACTTGTTGAGGGGGTTGAGCCTAAAGTCGAGGTTGACGAGCGCTTCAAGCTGGAGGTTTTGAACTCGCTCAAGGCGAGGTACGAGCAGGAACGCGTCGGCATACAGGCAACCGACCTGCTTTTTGTTTAGGCAAGCCGTCTTCTTCGCATTGGGCGCCGGAGAAGGCGAAGACGCTGAGGAGCTCATGAGGAGGAGACGCGAGACAACACGCCGCCGAACTCATCAGGCTTGCAAGGAAAACCGGAGCTGAGGAAGACGGAATCCACATTAAACTTAGGAGATGAGCCGCGTTTATTCCGGGCGGGAGCTGGCGCCTTATAAGGCACCCCGCTCGAAGCGTTCCAGGACGCGTTAGGCGTCCTGATGAGCCAGCAAATCCCCCTGAAGAGGCCAGCCTCCCAAGCTGGCCGCTCCTCAGCATGTACTGAGGGGTTGGCTCCATCGCGCTGGCCGCCTGAAAAGGCGTGATGCGGTGGGGCCGAAACGCGGAGCAACCCTCCGCGTAGGGGAAAGTAGGGAGCCGCCGTTGCCAAGCGGCTCCTCCTAAGCCCTGAAAAGGACTCTGGGAACGCGACTACCCCGCTGGCTCTCACCTCCTACCCCTACCTGCTGGATGCCTGGCGGGAGCTGAGGCAGGAGGGGAATTCCGCTCGCCGGAAAATCGCCTCAAAAACATTCCACCGGCGTGAATGACCAGCGGGTTCGCGATCTCCCCAGAGGCCTTTTTGCTTATTCCGGGCGGAGTCCGGCGCCACACGGCGTTCCGCCCGAAGCCTTCCGGGAGCTTAACCGCCTGCTAGACGCCTCAAGCTCCCGATGAGCCGGAAATCCCTGAAGAGGCTGGGCTTCTCCACAGTTTGATCTGACGGCCCAGCCGCTCCTCTGCATCCCCGCGGAGGAGTTGGCCTGTCACTCGGCCGCACAGTATATATGTGTTTGCGGCAGGCCGAAAACGCGCGTTCTGCGCGTAAGGGAACGCCGCGCCAAATAGACCGCGGCATCCCAGAAAGTTGAAAAATGTCCGAAATATCGGCGAAACTGACAGGCTTGGCGACTCTTAAAAGTCTACAGGAGCAAAGCGTAGGAAGGCGTCTCGATGAAGTACGTTAGGAAACGCGATGGAAGGCTTGAGCCTTTCGACCAGAACCGCATAACTGAGGACGTTTGGAAGGTTGCCAAGGCTGTGGGTGGACGCGACAGGAGACAGGCGCAGGAGCTCAGCGACAAGGTTGTTCAGCTGCTGCTTAAGTGCTTCGGCGAGGACGGCGTTCCAACAGTTGAGGAGATACAGGACGCTGTTGAGAAGGTGCTGATAGAGAACGGGCACGCTAGGACGACGAAAGCGAACATCCTCTACCGCAGGCAACATCAGGAGTTGCGCGAGATGGCTCAGCTGCTTGGGCAGGTGGAGCTTGTTGAAAGCTACATTGACATGGAGGACTGGCTGGTTAAAGAAAACGCAAACATGACCTACTCGCTTCAAGGCCTCAACAACTACCTAGCTGGAACCGTCGTCGCGAACTATTGGCTGAACAAGCTGCACCCGCCTGAAGTTGCAAAGGCGCACAGAAACGGGGACATCCACGTGCAAAACCTGAGCATGCTTGTAGCCTACTGCGTTGGCTGGGACATGCTTGACCTGCTGTTGACAGGCTTCAAGCGGGCGCCTATTTACCGCCGAAAGGCGGTTAGCGTTGAGGATTACTCTTGCCCCAAAATGCGGCTCGAAGGAGCTTGAACTTGTAGGTAGACGGACGATAAGGTGTAGGAAGTGCGGGAAGACCTTCACGATAAACCCGAAATTTTGTGGGGAACAATGGTTTATATGGCCTTTTTTCTTTTAGTTTCCAATTGTCTGGCCGATTCCAATCGATAAGAGGGATTAAAGTAAGCATTTATGAGCTTTGACGGGGTCACACCTTCTCTTGAACTTTGTCCAGGAATACTTCTGCCTTAAAGAAGCTGAAGCTTTTCGAGAAGCCTGAGTGTTGAGGCTGTGTTTTCAAGGGTGGAAGGTGCTCCTGGAATGAATGCCCATATAACATTTGGAGAAGGCTCCATTATTAGGCGAGTACTCACGCGGAACGGTCGTCGGTGAAAAGCTTATTTTGGTTGGCTACAATCTTTTAATGATGTACAGGCTTAAATTTGAGGTGTGTAAAAAGTTTAACAGGCTTCTGATGTTGGCTTATCGGGTTTCTGTTGATCATGTTAGGCGTGCAAGTATTTTGGTTAGCCGCACCGTTAACTTTAGGGGGTTTGGCGCCGAGTTTTTGGATAGCTTATCCTACGATGAAGCTTTGCTTGTATGTGCTTTCATGGAGAGGGAGGGGTTTAAGGCTGGTAGGGACTACGGAGTTTACAGGTGCGGGGCTCGGTATGGCTTGGCAATTAGGCGCGATTGTTACGCGAAAGCTATCCCGCTGATCCGCGATTTAAAGTGTGCAAGGACAGTATGTGAGATTGCTTCAAAAATACTTGAAAGTTGGAGGTGCAAATCTGGAAAAGCAAGCAGAGACGTCTACGAGGCGGTAGACGCCGCGTTCAGGGTTTCAAGGGTTAGGGACAGGCTTTTCGGTAGCGCATGTCCAACATGTGGAGGGCACGGCGTCATGGCTGAAGAGCATATTCAAGGCGATAGTTACGTAATCTACGTGAAAAGAGTCTGTTGCAACAGGAAGGAGAGGATAAAGATACCTCTTAAGTAAGCCTGTAGCCGTTGAAGTTTTTGTGGGGAGGCTTTTTCGCGCCTAACTTAAAGCTTTCTTGTGGGGGGCTGCTTTATAGAAGCATGATGATGTTTTATCTCTCTTGACCGCATATTACCTTCTCAAAGGGAGTTGAGCCGTGAATGGTATTCTTGGATTTCCAAACTTCCTTTGACCAGCTTGTAGAAAAGTTTTACGAGCTTTTTCCTTTTGTCCTCATCTAGTTTGGAGATTTTCTCCATATACTTTTCCTTCGCCCACCATAATGGGAAATCCCTAAACCTGTCGGGTTGGAAGTTTTCAATTTCCCTTTCCATCTCCTCAACCGTTTTCTCAACCTCCCTTTCCCCGGGATGTCTTCCAGGATTTTCCCTTTTACCCATCCACGTTATTGGGGAGAAGAATGTGTGGTATATTACTATGTATGGTGGGTCGCTCACACTTAATCTTGTGCTTTGGTTCTCTTCCGTTTTGAGGCATGATTCCATTTTCTCCCTTGTATATGCTTCCAAGGTTTTGAGATTTTCTGTTATGCATGATTCCAGCCGCCTCCTTAAGCAGGGTACGATTGCAGGGTCGCTCTTTACGCGTCGAAATACGGCTTCACCTAAGGTTTCAGAGAGGTTTTTGCTCATAACTAGGGCCTCGACCAACATTGTCCCTTTCAACATTGAACTGCTGGGGCATAGCAGCCTTTTAACTTCCATTGGCCCGTTTTTCTTGTAGATTTTTTCAAGCCTAATTAGTACTTGAAGGGAGAGTAACTGTGTTGTGAGGGAGTCGAAACTGTCCAATATGTCTGTGTCGAGCTGGCTGAACATGTAGATTTTGCTCCACCAACTGTTAACTAAGACTCTTGTAGGGTAGTTAAGCCCTTTCTTCTCAAGCTGGGGGAGAACTTGCCTAAACCCTAAAAGCTTCTCAAAATCCCTTATCTCCCCCCTATGCTTTTCCTTCACGCTCATGTAGTTCATGTAAGCTGCAGCCCTTTCCAAGCCGACCTTATATAAAATCTCCAAAATGTCTGTGTCTGATGGGGATCCGAACCCGTTCAACAAGTCCTCATACGCCTGGGCTAGGGCTTCATTTCCACGGGGCAAATACTTTAACGCTTTCCCCACTAAACCCCAAACTATAGTTTGAAGAGCATCCCTAACGAACTCAACAGCCCTCCCCCAATCAAACCTCACAACGTAAGAGTTAACCCTTGAATCCCAATCAACGAAAAAGGCGTTGAGGTGTTTTAGCAAACCCTCCTCATCGAAAAGCGATGGAAACTTTACCACCTCATTCCATCCTTCAGGAGCAACCTCCACAACGCTTCGAAAAACTTTAAAGAATTCAGCCACTAAAGCTTCAACATCACCTCTAGACTTACTAGCATCTAGGTTGAAGATGATCCCCTCAAGCTTATTTACGACTTCAATTAAACCATCGAGACGGAAAATGTGCGGCTTGCAGGAAGGAAGCTGCCCCATACAGGTTGCAAACCACCATTCCTGGAAAGGTTTTTAATGAATATTCTATCCCATAACTTTTTCTTTAACTTCAACACGCCCTCCATTTTGGGGCTCCATCCGCCTTCTTTGAGCCGCTTTTCTCCCTGCCGCACGCCATTTTTGCATTAGAGCCGTTTAACTTTTTCCCTCGTAGTCTGGATATATTATTCCTTTTGAAAAGGTCCAGTAGGGTAGCCCCGAGTTTGGCTGATTAGGTGAGAGTAAGGGTTAAGCTTTGCCGCTAGGTTGACACGCAGTTCCTGTGGAATGGGAAGGCGTTATCAACGGTAAGAACTACACGCTAAAATTAAAGCAGAGGCTTATGCAGACGCCCGCTTACGGTGCACTTGCATTCTTTTAAGGCTGGGGTTCGTTTTGATTCGGTTCAAACCAACGTTCCATATCTGATTGCTATGCGTATACTGCATAATTGCTTCATGACACCATCCATTGAGGCACTTTTTCTTGCTAGAGTTCCTGCGAGTTTGCCTTTCAAATATTTTGTTATGCCGCTGGAGTTAGCTCTATTTTTGCGGGCGCATAAATCTCGCGCATGTTGTATTTCTCAATAAGCTGCTTTATTACTAGCCCTAATGGCCGATTGATGTATTTAACTATGATCACGCGTAGTGGCTTTTCATGAAAATATTAATGCGACAAGTTTATATAATTTTTAACAACGTTAAAACTAAATGTTAAAAAGGATGACGCATGGCTAAACCCTATTCCACAGAAGTTCAACTCGTTGAATTAGAAGAGCTAAGACAGCATGAAGAAGTTGACCCTGCTCACATGGAAGAGTTGAAAGAGGAAATAAGGTCCGACAAAATTTTAAAGTTTGCAATAGTTGTTGACAAAAACACAAACATCATTCTTGATGGTGAACATCGGTTCAACTCACTTAAAGAATTGGGATGCAGGAGAATTCCGGTAGTTTACGTTGATTACAATTCACCAGACATCCAGGTTCAAAGTTGGAGAAAAAACCTACATTTGACAAAGGAAGACGTAATTGAGGCAGGTTTGGGTGAAAAGAAACTTCCACCAAAGACTTCAAAGCACATGATAAAGACTAGTGACCGTTTATTGCATATTTCGGCAATCCAAAAAAGAACAGATGTCCCATTGGAGGTGCTGAGGAATGATGTCGAACGTTTGGATATAAAGGATGTCAAACCAGCAATGTGTACTGAGCTTAGGGAAGTGTTACCTCTTTATGCTAAATTCCTGGATACAGGTATCGTTGATAATCCAATAATTGTAGACTGGAAAACTGGCGTTATCTTAGAAGGCCATGAGGTTTATCAAGCACTGGACCTGCTTTCAGCTGGAAAAGTTGCGGCCATAAAGGTTAACATTTTCGAGATGAAAATAAGATCGTTACAGCCGGATCTTAAACCGATTACGGCAGAGGCCATAATTGAAGCCGGGCTTAAAGGCCCGAGGTTACCGCCTAAAAGCTTCAAGGTGCTTCCTGAACCTCTGAAAATAAGTGTTCCTTTAAGAGAATTGCTGGCGCCTGAAGAGAAAGATAGGAGAATCCTCAGAGTTTACAATAGCACTCTTGAGTTATTATATGAAGGGTGGCCTACACCGCTAGTTAAGCTCAAGTCTTTATCAAACGATAAGAGGAGCGTTTGGGCCAAGCTGGAAGGGTATAATCCATTCAGCAATAGCGTTAAGGATAGAATAGGTTGGTCCATGTTAAACGATGCCTTAGAAAGAGGCGCTCTTAAGCAGGCGATCTATGAGGCCACATCCACCAACACTGGAATAGCCCTAACCTCCATAGCGAACACGTTGGGCGTGAAAGCAAAGCTGTACATACCCCAAACCATACAGAAGGTGAGCGACGTATACCTTAAAGTTTTAGGAGCCGAAGTCGTTAGGCTTCCAGTAGGCTTAACCGTAGAGGCAATAGGCCAAGTGGACTTTCAAGCTAAAGCCGATAATGCCACACACCTGAACCAGTTTGAAAACGATGCAAACTTTAAAGTTCACCTAAAATACACTGCAAGAGAGCTTGACCAGCAGCTTCAAAGCGTAGGCTTAAAGCCATCATGCATAATAGGCGGTCTAGGAACATCCGGACATATGAGTGCCATATCTTTCTACTTCAAAAACAAGTATAGGAACAATGTGAAGATAGTTGGTGTTCAACCAGCCCCGAACGAGGTTATACCGGGCATAAGGAGGGTGGAAACGGGGATGAAGTGGCTACACTGGATGGACTTCGACGAGGTTGTGGATGTTAAACAAGTTGAGGCCATAGAGGCGGCTATATGCATAGCTAGAAAAGAAGGTCTGCTGATAGGTTTAAGCGCGGGCGCCGTTGTCCACGCCTTCAACAAAACCTCGAAAGATGATGGAGTATACGTCTTAATATTCCCTGACACAGGCTACAAGTATGCAGAGCAATTTGAAAACTACTTCAAAAACAGCAGTCAAATAGTCCCTCCAGAACAGTAAGGCCAATAAAAGCTTCGGAAATCAATGGTAATCCGCGCCTGCGCGCGCGCAGCACGTAGCGTGTGGGATCCTTTGTGTTGACTATTTTTGGCGCTTTAATAGCAGTGTATTCCTCGCTGGAATAGTGGCCTGCGTCAAAATATTTCCGAAAATCATCTGTTTGAATTCTTACCTTTTCCCATTTTAAGCTTTAAAAAGCTGTTATCTTTAAACTCGCGCGCATTTACTTAACATGTGTGAGGGGAATGGTGGCAAATTTCATTGGGGAGAAAGGAGAGAAGGGAGTAAAAATTATTACATAATCCACCATTCCCCTCACGGTCTTTTTTCACATTATTATGTTGTATTTAAATTTTTCTTCTAATTTCTAATGCAGTTTCCTAGAACTCCTAAATCAGATGACTATTCAGTTTAGCCCTTCCATAGTTCATTTTTGTTGCAAAATGTGGGGCTTGCATGCGCGTTTGGCTTGAGCTCAGCCGTCTAATTAGCGCATACTGCCTCTTCAAATTTTATTAACGAATAACGTTGGATAAAACTTCGTAAGTTTTGAGGCTGTCCTTTTTATCTACAACAATTATTGTATCGGTCCAGCATGAGATAAACTCTATAATGTTTATATTCTGTTCTGCTAATAGTGATGTTAGAAATGCTACAACCCCTGGTGTGACCTCAAGCTCTACTGGTGAGTGTATGACGATCACTACGCAGTTCTCATGTTTTTGAAGGATGCCATCTATTTTGCCTAAACTATTTTTGTCTGTAAGATAAACGAACTTGCCTCCCAAGTTCACCTTTATTTTGGCTTCGTTTTCTAAAGGCTTGGTTGTGACCACAACAGAGTTCCCGTCGTGAAGCGTTATGGTGCTTTCCTTTAAAAGGCTCAGAACTTTTTCCTCTCTTTTGTGTTTGCGCCTCTGCAATTCCTCTGAAAATCTTCTTAATGCTGCCTTTATTGCAATCATGTTGTTGATTTTCAACTCTTTTTGAATTTGTCGGGATAGTTCGCTAAGGTTTACTATGCCTTTTTCTAAAGCTTCCAGCACGTAAGGCTTGTTTTTTAAGTGATTCCTTACCTCTTCGGCTATTGTCAAAGTAGTTTGCCACAAAAATAATGTATCAATTTGAACTTTTAAAGTTTATTATGTAACAAATAAGTCACAAAGCTTAATAAAGAGAGGAAAATTTCGTGTCTAAAACAGAACCTGGGAATGAAAATGCGCACACATAATGTGGCTGGTTCAACAGTTGGAGGATTAGTAAGCCAAGGGTTAGCCCTCAACAGCTTGACAGCAGACTTGAATCTTGAAGGCTATAAAGCTGCGGGCTGGGTCTTGCTAAACGAGGTTAAGATGATGTTAAAAATTCGAAAAGAATGGACTCTATCAGCTAAGTCGAAGCTTTTAAAAGAAAATCTGAGCTGGAAGAGGCTCATGGAAGATGCAGTTGATGATAAACTCCTATTTATCTCTCACTTTAATGGCGAACCATAAGCTTTAAAAATTTCAAAGTTGTACGTGGAGAGGGCTTTGGAGGTCGATTTGAGTCCCAGGAACCCAAGAAAGGCTGTCCTTGTTTTGGAGGATGGATCTTTCTTTTTCGGTAAGGGTTTTGGGGCATCCAGGAAAACGTCTGGAGAAGTTGTATTTTCGACATCCATGGTTGGGTATTCCGAAGCATTAACAGATCCCTCTTATAAGGGACAAATTTTGACATTGACATATCCCCTTATGGGCAATTATGGCATCCCACCGCCAGTTCTTGAAATGGGGGTTCCAAAATATTTTGAGTCGGACAATATCAAAGTATCCGGCCTAGTTATCCACGAGTTATGCGACAAACCCTACCACTGGGCCTCCATTAAAACTCTAGACGAATGGCTTAGAGATGAAAACATTCCAGGAATTTGCGGAATTGACACTAGAAAACTCACAAAGAAGCTTAGGGCTAAAGGTGTTATGCTCGGGATTCTTGAGGTTTATGAGAATGGCGAACCTGATGTTGAAAAGCTTAAAGAAGAAGTGAAAGGAATTCCAGACCCTAACGCGACAAACTTGGTTGAAGAAGTAACGGTTAAAGAGCCAGTTTACCATGATGCAGGCGGAAGCAAAAAGATTGTTTTGATCGACTGTGGGGTAAAATATGGGATTCTCCGCAATCTTTTGAAGCGCGGTGCCAACGTGATAAGAGTTCCGTATAACTTCTCGGCTAAAGAAATTTTGGAATATAATCCTGACGGCGTTTTAATAAGCAATGGTCCAGGCGACCCGAAAAAATGCGTTAAGACCATTGAATGCGTTCGAGAGCTTGTTGAAGAATGCGTTCCCACCATGGGAATATGCCTAGGAACTCAAATTCTGGCGTTAGCCCTAGGCGGAGACACCTACAAGATGAAATACGGCCACAGATCCCAAAATCAGCCAGTACTTAACCTCAAAAGTAACAGGTGTTACATCACTACACAAAACCACGGATACGCCATAAAAATAGAATCTTTAGAAAATACAGGGCTGGAGGTTTGCTTCATAAACGCCAACGACAAGTCCGTTGAAGGAGTAAGACACACGGGTAAGCCCGCTTTCGCAGTTCAATGGCATCCAGAAGCCTCACCGGGTCCCTATGACACGGAGTTTCTTTTCGAAGAATTTTTGAAAGTTTCAGGGGGATAAAATGCCAAAGTTCGAGTTTGTGCGTAAAGTTCTGATTTTAGGTAGTGGCGCCATAAAAATTGGAGAGGCTGCAGAGTTCGACTATTCTGGAAGCCAATGCCTTAAGGCATTAAGTGAAGAAGGAATAGAGACTGTTTTAATCAATCCTAACATAGCCACTATTCAGACAGACCCCCGTTTAGCAGGGAAAGTTTACCTACTGCCCGTGACGCCTGAATACGCCGAGAAAGTTATTGAAAAAGAAAGACCGGATGGAATTCTCCTGGGGTTCGGCGGGCAAACAGCGCTAAACTGCGGAGTCCAACTTGCAAAAAGGCGAATCCTCGAAAAATACGGTGTTAAAGTTTTGGGGACCCCCATCAAAGCGATAGAGGAAACTGAAGATAGAGGGCTTTTCAGACAAGCGATGCTCCGCGCGGGCATTCCCATTCCAAAAAGTAAGTCTGCTTTCTCCGTAGAGGAGGCGCTTCAAATTGCTGATGAAATAGGGTACCCGGTCATCGTCAGAGTCGCATACACCTTGGGAGGTAGGGGTTCAGGAGTAGCCTACAACAAAGCAGAGTTAGAAGGGATAGTTAGGCGGGCTTTAGCGCAAAGCATGATTAAGCAGGTGCTAGTTGAAGAGTATCTAGGTCACTGGAAAGAAATAGAATATGAGGTTATGCGGGATTACGCCGACAACTGTATAACTGTGTGCAATATGGAAAACATTGATCCCATGGGTGTTCATACAGGTGACTCCATAGTTGTGGCTCCATCACAGACGCTAAACAACCGCGAATACCATCTGCTTCGTTCAGCCTCCATAAAAGCTGTACAAAGTTTAGGGATAGTCGGCGAATGCAACATTCAATGGGCTCTAAACCCCAAATCAGAAGAGTTCCGAGCCATAGAAATAAACGCGCGAATGTCAAGAAGCTCAGCCTTAGCAAGCAAAGCAACTGGTTACCCGCTGGCATATATAGCTACAAAATTGGCTATTGGCTATTTGCTTCCAGAGCTTATCAATAAGGTTACTGGTGTTACCACAGCATGCTTTGAGCCTGCAATGGACTACATTGCAGTTAAGTTTCCAAGATGGGATTTCAGAAAGTTTCGGCACGTTGATCGCCACATTGGTCCACAGATGAAGTCCGTTGGAGAGGTCATGGCTATTGGAAGATGCTTCGAGGAAGCCTTGCAAAAGGCAGTCCGCATGTTGGACATTGGAAAGAAGGGTTTAGTGTGCAATCGAGAAGACGACGAACCCGAACCATTAGAGAAAATAAGGGATGCCCTGGCAAACCCAACTGATGAAAGACTTTTCAAGATAGTTAAAGCTATCAAAATGGGAATGCCCATAGAAGAAATTTATAAGCTAAGCGGAATTGACCTCTTCTTCCTATACAAAATAAAGAACATAGTTGACATGGAAAGGAAGCTGCGTTCATTAAAGTCTTGCGACGAGGCTTCTTCTGAAATAATTAAAGAGGCAAAACGCCTGGGATTTTCAGATGAACAAATTGCCATCTGCCTTCAAACCGATGAAATGACTATAAGAGAGCTGAGAGAAAAGGCGCATATACTCCCAGTAGTTAAACAGATAGACACTTTAGCTGCTGAATGGCCAGCAATGACGAACTACCTTTATCTGACCTATGGCGGAGACGAGGACGACATAGATTTCAGCGCAGACAAAAGCAAGGTTATAGTTCTCGGAGCCGGCGTTTTCAGAATAGGGTCAAGCGTCGAGTTTGATTGGTGTGGAGTTAACACGATATGGGCACTTAAAAAGTTCGGCGTACAAGAGGCAATAATGGTTAACTGCAACCCTGAAACTGTTTCAACAGACTACGACATTTCAGACAAACTCTACTTTGAAGAGTTAACCTTAGAAAGAGTTTTAGACATATATGAGAAGGAAAAACCATTAGGCGTCATAGTTAGTGTTGGAGGTCAAATTCCGAATAACTTAGCCTTAAAATTGGCGAATTCTGGCGTTAGACTTCTCGGCACATCAGCTGAAAACATAGACCGCGCAGAAGACAGGGCAAAGTTCAGCGCTCTTCTAGATTATTTGAAAATCCCGCAGCCAGAGTGGAGCAAACTAACAACTATAGGAGATGTCAAAAAATTCGCAAAGAAAATAGGCTACCCAGTTCTGGTCCGCCCAAGCTATGTTCTTTCAGGCTCAGCCATGAAAGTGGTCTACTCGGAAGAGGAGCTGGAAAACAGCTTGAAACTGGCAGCTGAAATTTCACGTGAACACCCAGTAGTCGTATCCAAGTTTATTGAAGGGGCTAAAGAGGTGGAAGTGGATGGGGTTTCCGACGGCGAACACGTATTAATCGGCGCAATCATCGAGCATATTGAAAACGCTGGGGTGCACAGCGGCGACGCAACAATGGTTATACCACCACAAACTTTGCCAAGCGATGTGTTAAGAACCATCGAGGACTACACGCACAGGATAATAAAAGCTCTTCAAGTGAAGGGACCATTTAACATTCAGTATTTAGTAAAGAATGGCGTTACTTATGTGATTGAATGCAATTTGCGCGCCTCCAGGTCAATGCCTTTTGTAAGTAAAACCCGAGGCATTCCACTTATAGAATTAGCCACTTTGGCAATGTTGGATAAAAAAATTCATAAAGCTGAAGGCGCGCATACGCCGTTCCAGCACGTCGGAGTAAAGGTTCCCCAGTTCAGTTTTATGCGTTTAAGCGGAGCCGACCCCGTTCTCGGCGTTGAAATGCTAAGCACGGGAGAAGTGGCGTGTTTAGGAAAAGATTTTGCAGACGCCCTCCTAAAGGCATTGCAAGCGGCTGAACTCAATATTCCGTTCAAGGGGGGCTCAGTCCTAATAACCGTTGGCGGCAGAGAATTAAAGAAGAAGATTACGCCGTTAGCAAAGACATTAGCAGATATGGGGTTCAAAATTTACGCAACGGAACACACTGCACAGGCTTTACGTAGCGCTGGAGTTAACAATATAGCAGTTGTATATAAGGTCAGAGAAGCAGACAAGCAGCCGAACATCCTCACCATCCTTCAAGAGGGTAAAGTTCACCTGGTCATTAATATTCCCACAAACAACTCAGAAAGCTATGTAGACACCTTAGAAGACGAGTATACTATTCGAAGATTGGCTGTTGAATTCAACGTTCCAGTCTTGACAACTTTTGAGCTTGCGAAAACCCTCGTGGAAGTGCTACAACAACGTCTCAATAGTGAACCAGAAATATGTTCATTAAACGAGTATTACGGTGAACGCATTTCATTGGACTTAAATTCAACTTTAAAATTATGTTCTTATCCAACACGTTGAATGCACGCGCAACAAGCCTGCTTATCGCTGCTGAGACTATGCCTTTTATGTGTAGCCTTTTTTGGCGGCTAATTCTGCGCTTAGGAGACCTGAACCTGCGGCTCCTCTTATTGTGTTATGGCTTAAGCATAGATATTTAATCGTTAAAGCCTTGTCTTCTCTGATTCTTCCGACAACAACGCTCATGCCTTTTCCTTCATCTCTGTCGAACCTTGGCTGGGGTCTATCTATTTCCTCCCTGACAATTATGGGGTTTTCTGGGGCTGATGGAAGCTTTAATTTTTGCGGTTCACCCTTAAAGTTTTTGAAGGCCTCTTTAACCTCCTCGATTGACGGTTTTCTTTCAAGCTCAACAAAGACGCATTCTAAATGGCCGTCCTTAACGTTGACGCGGTTACAACTTGCACTGACTTTAATGTTAGCTGGAAGGACCTTTCCTTCATACAGTTTGCCTAAAATTTTTAGAGTTTCCTGCTCCATTTTCTCCTCTTCTCCGGGTATGTATGGCAAAACATTGTCGATGATATTTAAGGATGGCACTCCTGGAAAACCTGCCCCGCTGAGGGCTTGCATTGTTGATACTATAACTTTCTTTAGACCAAACTGCATTAACGGCTTTAAAGTGATCGCCAACTGAATGGTTGAACAGTTTGGGTCGGTGGATATGAAACCTCTCCAACCTCTTCGTTTCCTCTGAATTTCCACCAGCTTCAAGTGTTCCGGGTTCACTTCCGGTATTAGGAGGGGCACATCTTCTTCAAGCCTATGGGCGCTTGCCTTGCTGAAAACAGGATAAGTTTTAGCAAATTCCTCCTCCACTCGGCCGGCAACATCTGATGGCAGTGCTGAAAAAACCAGGTCAATGTTTCCGGCTTTTTCAACAGACTTAACATCAATGTTCACTACAGGCATATCGGCTATTTCGATGGGCATATCAAATTCCAGTATCCAATTGCAAGCCTTACCGTATGATTTTCCAGCCGACTTTTCCGAAGCTGCAAGCACCTCAATTTTAAACCATGGGTGATCCTGGAGCAGCTGAACAAACCTTTGACCTACAGCACCTGTTGCTCCAAGAATGGCTACTTTCCGCTTCACGTTAGGCTCACCTCTTATGATGGTTGGTTATACTTAATTTTTAGCTTATTTCCACTATTTTAACCTTGACAGAACCATCTTTTCACCAGCTTCTCAAAATGATCATGGTGTTTGTTTTGATGACTCCATCTATTCTGCGAATTTTCTCGATACATTCGTTAACTTCAGTTATGCTCATGGCTGATATTATGATTGCAATATCATATTCGCCCGTAACTTCATAGACCGTGTCGACGTGGGGTATTTTCAACAATTTAGCCGAAATTTCAGAAGTTGGGATTGAAGGATTAACAGAAACCAACGCTATGGCTTCGGCCCCTTCAGAAAGCGAAAGCTTCAATGTAAACCTCTTGATTACGCCGGAGCTAACAAGATCCTTAATCCTTTTCCTGATGGCGCCTTCTGATAAACCGACAGCCTTTCCGATTTCGCCATAAGTGGCTCTTCCATTTTGTTTAAGAATCTGGATGATTTTCCTATCAATTTCATCCATTTATATCGCTTGTTACGATTTTAGTATTTATGTTAAATAATCTTTACTATATATTTAAAATTTTTTCCGAAATCCTTATAAACTTGATTGTTTCCTCAACAAAAGTCAATGTTTGGAAAGGTCGTGTGAAAGGTGTTTAAGGGTTGTTATACCGCGTTAATAACTCCCATGCTTAAAAACGGAAAAGTGGACGTTGAAGGCCTCAAGAGGCTGGTGGAGTTTCAGATATCACAGGGCGTTAGCGGCATTCTTGCGGTTGGAACCACAGGTGAAAGCCCAACATTAGACTCGGAGGAACAGTTACTTGTTATTGAGAGGGTTTACGAGTATAGTTCGGGCGGATTGTTAACCATAGCTGGAACGGGGTGCAACTGCACCTACAAAACCATAGAGAATACCAGAAAAGCCTATGAAATGGGCGTTAGAGCTTTTCTGTTGGTAGATCCATACTACAATGGACCAAGCTCCCTTGAAATTAGGCGTGAATACGTTGCACCAGTAGCTGAACGTTTCCCAGACGCCCAAATAATCCCGTATGTCATTCCTGGGAGGACGGGGACACAGCTATTGCCGCATGACTTAGCCATCCTTCATAGGGAGTATGTAAACGTTGGAGCTGTAAAGGAGGCTACAGGGGATTTTGAAAACATGAGGTTGACAAGGAAACTATGTGGAGAAGACTTCTACATACTGTCTGGCGATGACGATAAAACCTTCAAGATGATGATGGATGAAACTATTAAGGCTTCTGGCGTGGTTTCCGTGGCGTCAAACATAGCTCCCGCCGCTGTCCAAAAGATGACGGAGCTCTTATTGAAGAATAAATTGGATGAAGCTAATGAAATCTGCCAAAAATTGACCCCCCTATTCCAGATAGTGACCGTAAAAACCGTTGAGGATACAGCCTTCGGCGAAGTTGTTGTCAAGGCGAGAAATCCATTACCATGTAAAACTTTAATGAATATTCTCGGAATGCCCGCCGGCCCATTGAGGCCTCCTCTTGGAAAAATGACGAGGAAAGGCTTAGACGTTGTTTTGAAGGCGGCAAGGGAAGTCTACGAAAAAAGCCCAGAAATTTTGACTCCTATTGAAAGTTTCTTTGACGTTGATTTGTCTGAAAGGCTCTATGATGAGAAGTACTGGAGGGGGTTAGCCTATGATTAAAATTTGCGTGGTGGGCGCCACTGGAAGGATGGGGCGGGCAGTGATTTCAGAAGCTGTGAAAAGAAACTTTGAAATTGTCGGAGCTGTAGCTTCCCCAAACAATCCTGGACTGGGTAAAACGTTGCGTGAGTTGGGGATATGCGACTTAGACATTCAACTTCATGGGCCTTCAAAGTTTAGGGAAGCCTTAGAAAGGGCAGATGTCTATCTAAGTTTCACCACACCGGAGGCTGAGGCTGCCAACATTCCCAAGGCAGCAGACATGGGCAAAAGGATAGTTATGGGCACGACAGGCTTCGCTGAAGACCAGTTAAACAAGCTTAAAATGCTGGTTTCGTCGAGGGTTCCAGCGGTTTTCGCTTCTAACTTTTCCCTAGCTGTGAACCTCATGTTTAAAATGCTTCGTCTGCTGGCTTCTCTGCCTAGTGAATATGAAATCAGCATCGTGGAAGCCCATCACTCTCAAAAAAGGGACGCGCCAAGTGGGACAGCGTTGACCATGGCAAAGATAGTTTCTGCTGCCAAAGGGTATAGCAAACTAGTGCATGGACGAGAGAAATCCGCCTTGCGGACACGTGAGGAGCTTGAAGTTTTGTCGGTGAGGGCTGGAGGGATACCTGGAATCCATGAGGTTATAGTTGCCGGACCCTACGATATGGTTTCCATAAAACATTCGGCTTTTTCCAGAAACGCTTTCGCTTTAGGGGCGCTTCGCGCTGTGGAATGGGTAGTAAAGCAAAATCAGCCAGGAGTATACTCAATGGAAGACGTGTTAGGCAATTTTGAAAGCTGAAGCCTTCCATCGGAGCGGGGCTCTTGGTTAAGAAGAGAGTTATTGTAAAATTTGGTGGAGCAGAATTGCGCTCTGGAGAGTCTTTTAAGCAAGCGGCAGAGATGGTCAAGACTGCGGGTTTTGAAGAAGTTGTCGTCGTTGTCTCCGCCATGGAGAAAACAACGGAAAACCTAATCAACCATGTTAAGGCAATTGGAAGAACCGACGATGTAGACTACGCAGACATTGTATCAATGGGCGAAAGGATCAGCGTTCGAATGTTCAGTTCCGCTCTTAAAGCTGTTGGCCTGAACCCCACATATTTCGACCCGCAAAGCCGCGAGTGGCCGATAATCACAAACTCAAATTTTCTTGAGGCTGAGCCAGACCTTGAGGAAACCAAAAGGAGAGTTAAAACTTTCATTGAGCCGCTTTTAGACCACCGTGTTCCAGTTGTATGCGGTTTTGTCGGCAAGGATAGGGATGGACGTGTAACGCTTTTAGGCAGAGGTGGAAGCGACGTAACAGCGACCCTGCTTGGCAATTGTTTAAATGCCGACGAAGTGATTCTCGTAAAAAATACTGAAGGCGTTTTATCCGCTGACCCCGCGCTTGTCCCAGATGCCAAGCCTTTAAGGGAGGTTTCTGTGGAGGAAATGTTTTCGCTAGCCCAAGGTGGAGCAAAAATAGTTCATCCAAAAGCCCTAAAATATAAGCTGCCCCATCAAAAATTGAAAGTTGCAAGTTTTCATAAAGGTTTGTCCTCTAATGGAACAGAGATTACAGGTGCTTTTTCTAATCCTTTTGATGTTAGACGTTATGATGGCTTGTGCGCCATAACCCTCGTCGGAGAACTAAACGCTTCAAGTCTTGGAAAGGCGTTGGCCGCTTTTTCCAGCGAGAAAATCTTTGGCTTAGGCACTGGCAGAAGCTCCATAACAGTGTTTGCAAAAATTAGCGACAAAAAAGCCCTGCTCTCGCAGCTATGTCAAATTGAGGGAGTTAAGGGAGTAAGCCTAAAAGAAAATGTTGGCGCCATAGATGTTTTAAGCCCAGAGTTTATTGAGTCTCCAGGATGGGTTGCCAAAATCTCCAGCGCCTTGGCTGAAAAAGGGATAAACATCGTGGAGATTTCTTCAAGCAAAGCCACAATCGCCGTTTTTCTGGAGGAAAAAGACTTAGACAGGGCTCTGGAGGCCATCAAAACCCTAAACGAATAAGAGGTGTTTTCAAATGGAAGTTTTAAAGGATCCGCTGCAAAGCGTTGGCGGCGAACTCTACATTGACGGTGTTTCAGCAGTTAAACTGGCAGAAACTTTCGGAACTCCGCTCTATGTGCTCAGCGAGAATAAGATAAGAGAAAACTACAGAAAACTATACCAGGCTTTTTCGAAAAGGTATGGTAAGCTCAGAATCCTATATTCTGCGAAGGCAAACACGAACATTTCGGTTTTGAAAATCCTTCACAGCGAAGGAGCATACGTTGACACTGTGAGCGCTGGCGAAGTCTACTTAGCCTTAACAGCAGGCTTCAAGCCTAACGAAATCCTATACACTGGAATAAATGTTGGAGACGAAGAATTAAAATATGTTTTGAGTGAGGGGGTTATGATCAACCTTGACTCCATTTCTCAGCTTAAAAAGCTTCTTCGGTTTGGGGTTCCGGAAACTTTATCTTTCAGAATTAATCCAGAACACGGCGCTGGACACCACGAATTCGTTGTAACTGCCAGCAAACATGCAAAATTTGGGATGAACGGCTACTCCGCCCTAAAAGCTTACGAGGTCGCAAAAAAAGCTGGCGTAAAAAATTTTGGCATTCACATGCATATAGGCTCGGGAATCATGGATGCGGATCCATACATCAAATCCGGGGGGCGCCTCCTTAAAGTAGCTTGGAAGATTAACATTAAGCTTGGAATAAAATTCGACTTCATTGATTTAGGAGGGGGGATGGGCGTTCCATACAAGCCGGAGGATAAAGAACTCGACTTAGATGATTTTTGCAGCAGGTTGGTCGGAATGTTCAATTGGAAGTTAAGCGAGTACGCTTTGGGACTGCCGGAGCTTTGGATAGAACCCGGAAGATTTATAGTTGCTGACGCAGGCGTCCTCCTAACAAGAGTTAATGCTGTAAAGCAAGTTTTCAATAAAAAGTTTGTTGGGGTTGACGCTGGCTTCAATGTCCTTATAAGGCCCACCATGTATGGAGCGTATCACCATGTTATTGTCGCGAACAAGCTGGACGAGCAGCCGACAGAGGTTTACGATGTGGTTGGTCCAATCTGCGAGGCAGGTGATGTTCTTGCCAAAGACCGCCTATTACCAAAAATTCGCGAAAGAGACTTAATTGCGGTTTTGAGTGTAGGCGCATATGGCTTTTCCATGAGCTCACAGTACAATTCTAGACCTAGACCTGCCGAGGTGCTTGTGAAGGATGGCAAATACGCTTTGATAAGGGAGGCTGAAACTTTTGAAGACTTAATCAGGAGACAGAGGGTTGCTGAATGGTTAGAAAAGTGAGCTTTTGGAAAATGCATGGGCTTGGAAATGACTACATAGTGATGGACAATAGAGACGGAACATTAAGTGAGGAGGAACTATCCAATCTTGCTGTGAAATTGTGCAGGAGAAAGTTTGGAATAGGCGCAGACGGCTTGTTGCTCATTTACCCCTCCCAGAAAGCAGATGTGAAAATGAGAATATTGAACTCGGACGGTTCAGAGGCTGAAATGTGCGGCAACGGCATCCGATGCCTTGCCAAATACTGTTTTGAAAGGGGCGTTGTGCGGAAAACCTCGCTTTCAGTGGAGACATTAGCTGGAATAAAAAGGCTGGGCCTCAAACTTGAGGGTGGCATCATAAAATCCGTGAAGGTAAACATGGGTTCTCCGAACTTTGAAGCTGAAGGCATACTATTAGGGTGGAAGGGAACGTTCATAGACAAGCCTATTCACATCAGCGGAACGACAGTGAACGCGACAGTCCTCTCCATGGGAAACCCCCACTGTGTCGTGTTTGTTGGAGACGTTGAAAACTATCCAGTGGAAACCTTAGGGCCAATTCTTGAAAGCCATGAGCTCTTTCCAAAGAGGGCTAACGTGGAGTTTGTTCAAATAGTTTCACGGGACAGGCTGAAAGTTAGAGTTTGGGAGAGAGGTGTAGGTGAAACCCTCGCCTGCGGAACCGGTGCATGTGCAAGTGTTGTGGCTGCAAAAGTTCTTGGAAAGGTGGATAAAACGGTTGCTGTTAAACTTTTAGGAGGCACTCTGGTTATTGAGTATGATGATGACGTCGTTTTCATGGAAGGGCCGGCTGAAAAGGTTTTTGAGGGCGTTATAGACCTTTAAAGGGGATGATTCTCTGGATTTTGAGTTATCAAGGAAAGTTGAAGCTCTACCACCCTACCTGTTCGCTGAGCTAGAGAAGATAGCTGAACAGAAGAAGCGGGAAGGAGTCGGTCTAATTTCCCTCGGTATAGGTGATCCCGACATCCCACCGCCGAAAGTTGTTATAGATGCTCTAAAAGAAGAAATAAGTAAACCAGAAAACCACGGTTACTCGTCCAGCGTAGGGGAATACGAATTTCGATTGGCTGTTTCTAGATGGTATAAAAGAAGGTTCAATGTGGATGTTGATCCAAATTTGGAGGTTGTTGCACTAATCGGGTCGAAGGAAGGCTTATGCAGTATTGCAAGGGCTTTCATCAACGAGGGAGATCGCGTGCTAGTGCCAGACCCCGCCTATCCAGTGTATGCTAATGGATGCGCCGTTCTAAATGGGGGCATACCCATACACTTCCCTTTATATGAGGAATGTGATTATCTCCCAAACTTTAAGGTGGATGCCAAGGGTATTAAAATGATGTTTATCAATTATCCGAATAATCCTACCGGCGCCACAATTTCCCTCAAAGAGTTAAAGGAGATAGTGGACTTTGCTCTTGAAAACAAGATAATTCTATGCTACGACAACGCTTACTCGGAAATATCTTTTGGCGATTACAAAGCCCCCAGCATTCTGCAAATAGACGAAGCGCGGGAGATAGCTGTTGAATTTCATTCATGTTCAAAAACGTTCAGCATGGCTGGAAGTAGAATAGGTTTTGCTGTTGGAAACGAGAAGCTTATTGCTGGTCTTAAGAAGGTTAAATCACAGGTAGATTCTGGACCCCCAAAATACATACAGCTGGCGGCTGCAAAAGCCCTGGAAACATATGCGGAGGAAAATCCCCCAGGCTTTATACGAGAAGCTTGCCAAACGTATTACAGGCGGATAAAGATTCTTGTGGATAAGTTGAACTCGCTGGGACTGAAGTGTCGAATGCCGAGGGCCACATTTTACGTTTGGGCTAAGTGTGGCGAAAGCTCCGTAAACTTCGTCAAGAAAATGCTGGAAGTAGGCGTTATCGCCACACCAGGTGTAGGGTTTGGCAATCAAGGCGAAGGATATATACGTTTTTCAGCAACATGCCATGAAGAAAGAATAAAAGAAGCTTGCGAAAGGTTGAAGAAACTATATCTTGGAGCCCAATTACTTCATAGCTGAGAAGTTTCAATGTTTTTGAAGGTATACCAGTTTGGGGATATTTCCAGCCAGTGCAACTTTTCCCTTGTAAATTATGAAGATGCCCTCCACTTCCTTTATGTGAAAAGCTTTTTTAACACCTTTTCTTATTGCTTGATCTACATTGCTTCCCCGAACAACATTGCATACCGCCGTGGCGGCAGCATCCGCCAGGCTTGCATTTCCAGCAAAAATGGTTACGGATTCAGCTTCTCCGAAACTTAAAGCATGCCCGTAAACGCCAGAACTAGTGGCTATGCCTCTGGGAAACTTTTCAATTCTGAAACCAAGCCTTCCGGATAAAGGAGAATCGCCCGCTAAAAGCGCAACATCCACAGGGGTTTCAGATACAGCTGCTACTTCTCCACCGTTTTCGATTATTGCTGTTTTCGCTCCCACCGAAAGCATAGCTTCAACAGCTAGGTCGGCGAGGGCGCCTGCAACAGAGGCCATAGGCCCAACCCCAGCTTTCGCGGAAGCGGAAGCCATCAACCGAACAATTCTTGGCCCATCAACAACCTTTAACGGCTTTAGGGAATAAAGGAATTCTTCATGCGTTCTGATGTAGGATTCCAATTGCTCGCGGTGATGGGTGATGGCGCATTCAGCTGCCTTAATGGCTTCCTTTTTGTCAGCTA
>Ga0209225_1000944_pt1 | contig 30716 bp, 28 predicted proteins | sample WasSprMetagenome_FD_184732 | JGI IMG/M metagenome (GOLD analysis project Ga0209225, IMG submission 184732) | Sulfidic aquatic microbial communities from Washburn Spring, Yellowstone National Park, USA - WS (SPAdes) (version 3) | ecosystem: Environmental > Aquatic > Thermal springs > Hot (42-90C)... | reverse complement strand
AGGCGGGGCTTCTTTGACTAAGCCCTTAACTCCAAGTGAAGCTTCTTCGCCTATGTCTTGTAGGCTTAGTGGCGAGGAAGCAGAGATTGGAGAATCTCCCGACTTCAGTCGTGGAGAATGTCAAAAGAAAGCTAGAACTTTAGCATCTACAAAGCTTCTTCTTAATAGAAAAGCTTACAAAGTTTACTTTTACTTTACAGAAGTCTATACATAATTTAAAACTGATGAGCTTTTTGATTTTTCACTCTTTGTTCTTTTTTGAAAGTCGCTTAACGTAGAAGAAACCTTAATTTGATAGAGTCATTTCATATGTACTTTAGAAGACTATAACTATGTTTTTTATCATAAAATAATATTTAAATATCCTCTAAGTTAAAGGGTAAAAGATAATTTATGGAAGATAAAAGTGAACTTACTATCACTCTTCCAAAACTGCCAGATAGCTTAAGACATCATGAGCCTTCGCTTAGAAAGCTTGAAAAGCTCCTCAGTAAAGATCCTCTAGAAAACCTAGGTAAACTTAAACAAGAACTAAAAAAGGTAGAAAAAGCATTAAGAACTGAAGAATCTGATGTTTCAAAAACTAGCGTTGCTCAATACATTAAGTTAGTGGAGCAAAGAGTATTAGAACTTGAAGCACTTAGTAGGAAAACTTTTGGAAAAGAGCTAGAGGAAGAGTTAAAGCAAGTAGGTTTTAGGTTAGAAGGTCATTACCCTTTACTGAAGTCTTCTTTTTATACTCTAGAAGTAAATTTCGATAAGAGTAGTGTTACAATATGGTTTGGCCCTAAGCAAGAAAAGTTAAAGGTTTGTAGTCTTTCTCCTAAAAGAGTAGCTCAAAAACTATTTGAGCTACACAACTTAATTACCAAACGTGAGTTTGTTGAAAAGGCTTTCTTGTTTAATTTATACAAAGCCTGTGAAACAGTTGCAAATAAGGAAAATAAAAAGCTCGAAGACCCTTTACCTATAACAAGCGTATTACTTGAGTATACCATTCTAGTTCGAAACATAGCTAAAGAAAACTACACTCACTATGGAAGAGTCTTCTTTAGTTACGACCTTTACAGGCTAAAAGAAAGGAAGATAAATGAACACGAACTTGAGCTAATTACTGCTACACGTGCTTACACAAGAAAAAAGAAAGACTTTCTTTGGGTTCCAACAAACGATGAAGGTGTTGGTACTTATATTTCGCATTTAAGACTTAGAGGTGCAAACAATGAGTAACCCTAAAGTTAACGAAGAAGCATTAACTCCTGTTGTTGCAAGAAAAATAATCGAAACTGTTGGAGGCCAAGGAACTCCTCCTGAGTTTGGGTTTCAGTACTTTACGGTAGGATTAGATGATTACCTTAGAACTTTAGAAGACGACTACTTCAGAAGCTTCATAAGAGAAGGTGGTTCTTCATTTAAGCTTGTAATTGGTAACTATGGAAGTGGTAAGACTCATTTTCTATACTGTGTAAGAGCATTGGCTTGGAAGTGCAACTTCATTGTTTCTTATGTTGTGCTAAGTCCAGAACATTCCCCATTTTATGCTTTAGAAAAAATATACAAGGAAATTGTAGCAAATTTAGCGTATCCGCAAAGTTCAGAAGAACTGGTTCATGGTTACAGAAGAGGAATTGAATCACTGATAAGCTTCTGGTATTCGAAGAAGTATAACGAACTAAAAGAAAAGGCAGAAAAATTATCTGAAGGCTCAATTTGGGAAGGCTTAATGAGTTATGCTTCATCGCTAAGCCCATATGAAAGCACAAGCTTTAGAAATGCAATGAAGGAAGCTTTTCTAAGTACTGCTGAGAAGCGTTACGAAGACCTTTCTTTGGTTGTTCAGTGGCTTAAAGGTGAGAATCCTCCAAAAGACATACTGAAGCGTTATGGCATATTTGAAAGAATAGACAAGAGTACTGCATTTAAGATGATTCGTTCATTAGCACAATGGATAAGAGATATAGGCTTTTCAGGCGTAGTTGTTCTCTTTGACGAAGCTGAGCAAATTCCAAGTATGTCTTCAAAGCAAGTTGGCTTGCTTTTAAACAACCTAAGAGAGTTGATAGACGAGTGTGGTCACGACAACTTTAAAAACACGATGTGGTTCTATGCTGTTCCAGACGAAAACTTCCTTGAGGGTAGAGCTTTAGTTTACGAAGCGCTACGGCAAAGGACAGCTACAGTATTTAACTCAAAACTTAATCCAACTGGAGTAAAGATTTATCTTGAAAAGATTCCTTCAGATTCTGTTGAAAGCTTAAAGGAAATTGGAAGAAAGTTAGCAAAGATATACGAAGTAGCATATGGGGTAAAGTTTAACTACAGTGACTTAGAAAAAACAATAGAAGAGATATCTCATGCTGTTTACGAAAAAAAGTTTGAAGTAGGCTACAAAAGGCTTTTTGTTCAAAGCATAGTTAAAGCTTTTCACGTTATGAGGCAAACCAACAAACCTGTTTCTAGGAAGGATGTTGAGCTTTAGAGATGTTGATTTGTTCACCAACATTTTATCGTTAACTAAGGTAGGTGGTGCAACGCTTGTCAAAAGAAAAACTTGAAGCAAGAAAGATAATTGAAGCTTTAAGGTTAGGTATTGTACCGCAAAAGCATGTTGAAGAATTTACGTTTGGAAGAGCTAAGGAAATAGAGCAAATTAAATCTTGGTTGGAAAATGAAAATGAAAGTTCCTTAGTATTGGTTGGAGAGTATGGAGTAGGAAAGACACACTTGCTGGAGTACCTTTATTCGTCCTTACTTAAAAGTAACTGGGCAGTTTCAATTGTAGAGCTTGATCCAAATGAGCTTCCCTTCCATAAGCCTAAAAGAGTATACGAAGCAATAATAAATTCATTTAGATTTGGAACAAAAAATGGAACTTTTAGAGATTTCTTGAAAGAGATTGCAGAAAGTAGTAAATACTATGAGCTTGAAAATCATCAGTACCTTGGCGCAATAATAAGTGAGCTAAAAGAGGGAGTAGAAAGTGAGTATTCGTTTGAATGGATAGAAGGAAAGCAAATAGTTGGGAATCCTCCTATGTTTGATTACTCAACTTCTGCCAATATCTACTGCAACATCCTTAGTGGAATTGGGTGGGCCTCAAGAAACATTCTTGGATTAAATGGTTTTGTTATATTGTTCGATGAAGCAGAAACTGTTGATTCTTTTTGGTACTCTTCTTATCAAAATGACAAGAGCTGGAACTTTCTTAAAGGAATTTTACTCATGGCGAGTAACAAAACAGAACTATTGGAAGAGAACATAACTCCATTTTTTGTTTCTCCATACGGTGGAAAAATCTACTTGGGGGAGAAAACTGGTTTACAGTATGGCGGTCATTTTCCTTACTTACGCTACTTATGGAGAGCTCCAACAAACATTAAACTCATATTTGCTTTCGCGCCTTCGTACAACATCTTAGACAAGGAACCTCTTAATGCGTTAAGAAGGATAGAGATTAAAAACCTTGGTGAAAAATATCTTGATGAAATCTCAAAAAGCGTCGTTCGTTTTTATGAGTACGCGTACGACTTTAAGATTGAACAAAAAAACATTCTAAGGAGAGTACCAAAGGATAAAACTAGAATGTTCATAAAAGGCATTGTGGAAGCTTTAGACCTTATAAGATTTTATCCAAACGAGAAGTTGGAAGACCTTCTAAAATAAGATTTAAAGTTAAAACAAATTAAAAGTAGTTCCTTAAGGTTTATAAACTTTCTAAGGAAAGTATATCTTCAGTACTATTGGAATTAGCCACGATATTATTATCGCTAATATTTCTCCAACTACCCATCTAAACTGACTATCGATTTTCTTATCTAAAACCTCGATCTTTCTTTCTAATCCCTCAAGCCTTTTGTTTATCTGCTCTAAGCTACCTTCAACCTTTCCTTCAAGAAAAGAAATCCTTTCTTCAACCGACTTTGAACTCATTTATTTTCACTTATTTAGTTTTTATAAAGCTTACAAGTGCCACTATCTATTTAAATCTTTCTTTGGCAATTTACTTCTATATCAAAATCAAAGTAATTTGCTCATTTTCATAACATCTTTGTCATACTATGCTTTAGCCTCATAAACTCTGTCGTCAAATGTTATTTTTTCTTCAGTTAGCTAAGAATGTTTCACTTTCAAAGTGAGGTAGAATGAAATAGCAGTTTTAGATTGCCGAATTATTTTCAATAAATTTTGAGTTTATTGGTATGGGATCCACGACTTCTAATTTAAGCCTCCTTGACATGCGTTTAAAAACTTCATCATGGAATAAAATTTTCTTTATGTTTTGCAACTTAAGAGTAGCTATCACTGTGGCATCTCTTCCTCCTAAACTATATGCATATTCAATAAGACCTTCTAACGCTTCTGTCATCGTTTGTCTATCGAAGTCTACAATTTTCATGTTTTCTAATTTTTGTGAGGTAGTCTGTTTTCTTACGAGCAATTTTTTCAGTAAAGCGTCTCACAATGTAGTGTGCCACCTCCATGACCGCAACGGTATTACTAACAATTTATTCAGACTTTATAATTTTTTGCATCGGTTCACGTATATACTCATATTCAGGTAGGCGTTGGTCAAAACAATAGCACCACATGTTGGAGTCTACGAATATCACTTTTAGTTCCCTTTACTTTTCTTTATTCTCCCCCATTTCCTTAAGCTTTAAAGGATCTATGGTTGGAGTTCCTTCTTTAATGCAACCTTCCATTTCTTCTATAAACTCTTCAGGTGAAATCAGAGGAGTGACGATGACTTTTTCTTTATCTACTTTTATTCTAACCTTTCTTCCAGCTTGTAAACCTATTTTTTTCGCGAATTTCCTTTGGTATTAGAATTCTTCCTTTACGTTCAACAATGGCTTCGGTGGCCATTTTTCCCACTTTATTCCCACCATGGCACACATAAACTTTTTCCAAGAGCTAGCTTATAACGTAAGTAGAGGAGCAATTAGAAAAATAGTTCTTTAGAAGTTAGTAAATTGCTTTCAAAAGGTAAAATTGAAGAAAAGAAGTTTCATAGCCTTGCAAGTGAAAATTAAGTAGTAGAGTATAGAAACTTTTAGTTTTATTCATAGAGAAAAACAAAGCATCATGAGACCTTAAGTTGGTAGTCTACGAAGCTTTAGTTAACTGTTACCTTTTCACTAAAAACTTAAATATCCTTAAGCTCTTGTACTCTTCTTCATGAGCAAGGATGTAATAAGTTGCGCAGTAGTTGGTTATGGTCCTTCATTTAACATGGGGAAATTCCATGCGGACATGATAAGCAAAACGAGTGGACTAAAACTTGTTGCAGTAGCAGACGTAGACGAATCAAGACTAGAAGCTGCTAAAAAAGATTTTCCAAGCATAGCAACTTATAAAAACGTCGACGACCTGCTTGAAAACAAAGACGTAGACCTTGTTACCATCGTGACCCCTCATAATACTCATGCTCCTCTTGCATTAAAGGCACTAAACTCCAAGAAGCATGTAATCGTTGAAAAGCCAATGTGCATAACGACTAAAGAAGCTGATGAGATGATAAAGGCTGCTAAAGAGAACAACGTAATGCTGACAGTCTTTCACAACCGTAGATTAGATGGAGACTTTTTAACTTTAAAAGAAATAATTGAAAGTGGAATCATAGGCGAAGTCTTTCATATAGAAGTATTCCTTGGAGGATACGCTCATCCTGGTCATTGGTGGAGGTCTGACAAGAAGATTTCAGGTGGTGCAATGTACGATTGGGGTGCTCACGTTGTAGATTGGGTTTTAAACTTAGTAAAAGATGAAGTAATTGACGTTAGTGGTTACTTCTATAAGCTCGTTTGGAACGATGTAACCAACGAAGACCACACCGAAGCGCTCATAAGATTTAAGAACGGTGTAATTGCTAACGTTCAGATATCAAATATAGCGATGGTTCAAAAACCAAGGTGGAGAATACTTGGAACTAAAGGTGGAATCTTAGACATTGGAGGAGGAAACTTTAAACTTTATGTTAACTTTCAGAACAGAAATTTTGAAACTTTAGTTGGATCAAAGAAGACTGACTACAGCTTATTCTACACGAACATCTCTGAGCATTTAAGAGAAGGCAAAGAATTGATCGTTAAGCCTGAAGAGGCGAGGAAAGTAATTGCAGTAATTGAGGCGGCAGAAAAGTCTTCAAAGGTTAAGTCGCCTGTGGCTCTTCCTTAGAGTTGTATTTCTAAAAATTAACTCTTCGTAAATTAGTAACGAAAATCTTTTTAACTTTTGTAGTACTTCATTGTCTGAAGAAAGATGAAGGTCCTTGTGATTGGAGGAACTGGACACATTGGAAGTTATCTAGTTCCTCGTTTGCTTTTGCGTGGGTACGAGGTGCAAGTTTTAGCTAGAAATCCAAGGCCATACTACGCTGAAGCTAGCACAAGCATGTTATGGAACGAAGTTGAATGGATCATTGCAGATAGACAAGCTGAAGAAAAGAACGGAAAATGGCAAAAACGTATGTCTGAAGTTGATGCTGACGTAGTAATTGACTTAATTGCTTATACTCCAGAGCAGAATAGAATTGTAGTTGAAAGCGTTAAGGATCACGTATCTCATTTCATTCATTGTGGTACGATATGGTCGTATGGGCCAAGCTCTAGAGTGCCCTACAAAGAATACTATCCTCGAAAACCAATAACAGAGTATGGCAAAATGAAGGCAAAGATTGAATCTGAACTTATGGAAAAATACAAGAAGGAAGGTTTTCCAGCTACAGTTATTCATCCAGGCCATATTTCAGGTAAGAAATGGCTTCCAATAGACCCGCAGGGTACAAGGAATGGCGTAGGCATTTACAGAAGCTTAGCACATGGAGACGTTGTATACTTGCCAGACAACGGTCTCACAACTCTTCACCATGTGCATGCTGACGATGTAGCTCAGATCTCTGAACTTGCAATTCTGCACCGAAAAGCAGCAATAGGAGAATCTTTTAGTGTAGCCGCGCCGTATGCGATGACACTTGTGTCTTGTAATGAGTTTGTAGCTTCTCTCTTTGGGAAAAAGCCAAACCTTAAATTTGTTCCTCTGCAAAAGATGTCAGAAGTTATGGATGAAAATGCTTTTGAAATTATGAAAGACCACGTTATCCATTCTCCTTGTGTTAGTATAGAGAAGGCTCAAAGTGTATTGGGTTATCAGCCGCGCTACACAACAGAAGAAATATACCAAGAAAGCATAGAGTACCTCCTAGAAAGTAAACAACTCATAATTTAAGCATAAAAAACAATAGTCAAAAGTTTTTCTAATGTTTTCAGAAGATAAGTTAACAAGGTTCCAAACTCTAGTGCTAGGAACTTAGTTTTCTATGAACTTTGATTTAGCTCATTAAATATTTTCATAGCACTTTCTTGAACTTCCACTATGTACTTTAATGCTTCTTCAAACTTTGCTATGCTCATCAAGGCTTTTGCTTCTTCAAGTTTCCTGCTTAAGTCGTCCACTAGCTTATGTTTTCCCTTATGACTTATTGCTGAAATCTCAACTTCAGAAAGGCACATAAGCTCATCAACTAAACTATACTTCATGTAAGGTAGCTCTTCGTATGCCAGAACTTTTTCATACAAGTTGTTAAGCCTTTTTACTTTATCAACACTTTTAACTAACTTCCTTCCCCAATTGTTTGCAACTGTTAAAACTGCATCCAAGTTGTATCTTGTAACTGGTTCTGCAACAATAGGAAAAAAGTTTATTAGCGTCAGCCATCTACAGGCTTCTTGTAGAGCTAAAATACAGCCTTTTCCAGTGCCTCCGGCAACAGTTACTACTATGGAAGGTTTTGTTTCTTTTGCATAGTTCCTCATTCTGTCTATAAAGTTTTTTGCTAAGCCATTAAGAGATAAAAAGTAAACAGGAGCTACAAAAACTAGTCCGTCGCACTCATTGAGTTCTTCTCTAATTTTAATTGCATCATCTTCTACGTTGCATGTCATGCTACTCCAACATTTTGCATCGTAGCAGCCTTTGCAAGGTTCTAGCTTTACTTTCGAAAGCATTACTTCTTTTACTTCTGCATTTTCTTCTTTTGCTCCTTCTAGAATTTTTCTCATTATTTTTGAGCTTATTCCTTCAAGATGTGGAGAAGCACATACTCCAAGTACTTCCATAAGCATAAGTGACGTTTCTTTTTTATTAAGCTTTACTCCAGCGAAGTTGCTTCGTATTTAAAATTAGCTTAGTCTAAGTACTTAGCTATGTACTTCTTGTTCTTATACTCTTCAATCAACTTCTCGTCGATTGGATAAACTCCATACTTTTTTGTAAGCTTAACCATCGCCAAGTAGTTTGAAGGTTTAACAGCTGGATGTATACTGTTGCTTGAAGCCATTATGTGACCACCTCCTGGGGAAGCCTTTGCTATCGTTTCTTTCACTGCATCTTCAACTTCCTTTTCACTTCCCATCGTAAGAACGTAGGAGCAGTCTACGTTTCCAACTACAGCTATCTTACTTCCGTACTTTTTCTTTACTTCTCCTATGTCCATTCCTGCAATTGGTTCGTTTGGATCAAGGGCATCTATTCCAGCACCTACGATCATGTCTAATATAGGCCAAAGGTTTCCATCCGTGTGCTTTATGAATGGAACTCCAAGCTTCTTTGAATTTTCAACAGCCTTCCTTAAGTAAGGGAGTACAAATTCTTTGAATTGCCTTGGACTCATCAATGGAGCCTTCCTGTTTGCATAGTCATCGCCAGTTAGAAGAACGTCTGCTCCAACCTTTACAGCACGCTGCATTACTCTACACTTGTACTCTGAGATTATTTCACTTAGCTTATGAACAAAGCTTGGATTCTTGTAGTAATAAGAAAAGAGATTCTGCATGCCTCCTAACAAGTAGTGAGAGAACTCAAAAGTTTCATGGCTAAGGAAAACTATTGCCCTTTCTCCTTTAAACCTATCAACGTAAGCCTCTAGAGTCCTTAGCCTATGCTCTGCCTCTGGGTCTGGAGGCTTGTATTTTTCTAAGTCACTTGGTTCTTTTATTGGCCCACCTGAAGGATAACTTATTCCAGAAGCATTAACCTTCCATCTTATCCCCCACTCGTCCACTAAGTATTCTCCTTCCTTTCTGTAAATTTGATCCTCTCCAGTTGTAATGCCATCTAAGTCAATCCACTCAACAAAGTCAGCATAACTTTTTCCTGGAAGTAAGCTACTCATCACTGGCTCATTTATTATCAGCTCCCAGATTGGGACTCTATCCGGCTGCTTCCTAGCTAAAGCTCTTAGGAATCTCTCTCTTGAGTTCATGTCAACTTTTAATTATGTTTTTAATATTGAAGAATAAAAACTTTTCAAACTTTAATGAACTTGATTTCAGTAGAACTTTAATATTGGAGATTGCCAACTTAAGGCTTAGAGCTACGCTTACTCCTGAGCTGCTCTGTTAACTTAAGCTCCATGCTGTAACTTTAAGTTTTGAATTGTTTTAATTACTTCCTCTTAGTTAAACAAATGAAATAAGTTAAGCAACCTCAAAATCGTAAGTTCGATGAACAAGACTTAAACTTCTACAAACTTCCATAAAGCCCAAAAAATATTTCCACTTAGATTTTTTGGTAGAACTCTTTAGTATTGAGTTATGCTAAATTCAGCGGTAAGATATTTTTGATCCAAAGGAAGGATATCCTACTTGCCCTTGAACTCCAGATTAAGTTGAGGAAACTGGAAAACCCAAAGGGATTATTAGACCTTTTAATAGCAGCTATAAGCATAAACCGACAGGAAGAACTATTGTCCAGTGATTTTTAGGATATCGTGAAGGTTTGCAACCTTTAATTAAAAATAGGTTAAATGATTTGAAAATTACAGCAGTGATTGCAAGAACCTCGTCAACAGCCCTCAAAATTCTACTTCTTGCGTCTTAGGAATCTTTTAGTCCTAGAAAGCCAAGTATTTTCTTAGAATAGGTTCATAAGCCATACTTTACTTTGAGTTCTTTTCTAATCGTAGTCCAATCACTTAATTCTAGTTCTCTTTTTAAAGCTTTTATTAAAGTCTCGGTATCCACAGCTAAGTATGCGTGCGACTTAATACCATATTCTATCATTGATTTGTCATTTGTCCATATAGGTGTCTTTAACTTTAAAGCTAGTGCAACAAAAGGTGTGTCCTTTTCGTCGAACTTTTTAGATACTGTATAGGCTTCTGAAATTTTGTCGGCGTACTTGGATTCCTCAACAATGTTTAACTTTGGAAGTATTAATTCTTCTAAGATAAAGCTGAAAGATTCAGTTTTTAAACCTATGCGCTTACATATTTCTTCTCTATGCTTCTTGATTTCTTCCACTAATTCTTCAGGTGCGTAAAAGTTTATACCTGAAAATATAACAATCCTTCTAACGATTCCTTTGCTTACTACTGCAGAAATTATTTTGTTACTATCGATTATAACTTCCATTTCTGTTTTAATTCTCTCCATGCTTTTTCCTTCAGTTCATCATCTATTCTAACTATTTCTTTTTCGTCTACAACTCCAGTGATCTCTTCTGCTACAAAATACTTCAACAAAAGTTTTCTGAATTCTTCAACAGCAATACGTTCCATCGCTTTTTTAAGTAGCTCGTCTTTTGAGACAAGAATCCAAATCTCTTCTGGAACATCAATGGAAATACTCTTACTCATAAAGCTAAAGAGTAAAGTTTTACTATTTATGTTTTTCTTTTGGGAGCAAGACTAGCAACTTAAGGCCACTTACGACTCTGTCCATCTTTCTTAATAGGAACCGTGTTACTATTCTCTAGTAACCTATAGTGCTAAACTTCTCCATTCTTTACTTTTTAGCTGGTCTTTAACTTTAAGCTGGCAGTCTCTAAGGGAAAGCTTAAGTCTCTCATTAAGGATTGGCTCTTTTGTTTTTGGCTTAATAGTTGGTGCGCTAGCTATTTATATACTAATTAATTTCTTCCTAAAGTAATTCTATCTTACGAAGAGCATCTTTTCCTTATAATGTAAACTCTAGTTACTGTAAATAAACGTTAATAAACTTATAGTAACTTAAAAGAAGGCGAAGGTAAGTTGGAGCCATCTTTGCACTTTTCAATTCCATTTTTCATTTTTTCTTTCCTAGGCTTCAGCTTGCCCTATTGTTTTTTGCTTTCTTTCCTTGCTTTACTCCCAGACTTCGACGTTTTCTTTAAGGTTCATAGGTCAGCAACTCATTCTTTTCTAGTTTACCTTCCAATCTTGTTCCTAGCTTTACTTGTTTACCCTTTTAGTGTTCAGATTTCATCAATTTTTCTCGCAGTTTACTTTTCCTTTACTTCTCATGTTCTCTTAGACACTTTGGGAGGCTATACTTTAGCTCTATGGCCAATAGTTGAAGACGAACTCTCAATTTCGTTTAACTTCAACATAAAGTTTGGCAGTTCTTTTTCCTTAATTCCAAAAGTTAGCTTAAGTAAGAAGAAGTACACTAAGTCTTATTTTAAGGAATTTGAAGTTAGATTTGCAACTGGAGAAGGTCTAATTATTTCTTCTATTTTACTTCTTGCTTCTTTATTTAAGTTAATTAAATTAAGTTAGCAGGAGGATGAATTTAATGAAAAATGGTAGTTGCCTGAAATCTTAGCATTGTTTGACGAGCATGACAAGAACTGGTCTTGGTTTGTAGAGCTGTAAAATCTCTTTCAGTAGAAGTCTGCAATTTTTGTAGAGGCTTACACTGACATGCGTCTCTTAGAAGGGAGTTGCGATTCTGTTGGACGCTTCTGAACCTGGCACGCTAGCGTAATCTTAACTGCAACAGCCTTTTTATCCAAAGGATTCGAGGAATTAAGATGTTGTGTTAATCATAGTATAAAAAATAATAAACTAAAAAAACAAAAAGGGAAGAGACTTTAAACAGCCCCTCCCTTCTCTTCAACTTCTTCTAAAGGCTCTTTGTCAAGACCAATTATCTTTGCATTTGGATAATCTCTCATAATTTCTTTTCTTACTTCCTCTTTGTTCACGTTTCCCCTAAGATTGACCCTAACAATCTTTCTTCCATGCGAGTCTGTAGTTACGAAGACAGTGTAGCCTTTGGTACTTTTAGGAGAAGTCTCGAAATCTAAAAAGTCCTCTATTTCGTCGTAGATTCCCTTGAGCTTCTTTCCCTTCATCAGAAGCTCATTTTTATATGGCAAAGGCGACTTATAAATCTATTTGTTTCTAGCTTCTTAGAATCCTCTTTAGTCCCTTTACGTCAATCCTTTTTACTTTTATAACGTCATTGTATTTTTTTATAAAATTTTCAATTTCTTCTCTCCTAGGAGAAGCTCTTGCACCGTACTTTGTTGCCTTTAGTCCTGCAGCAACTGAAGAGTAAACTAAGGCTTGCTCTACGTCGCTTTTTTCAGCTAAAGATGCAGTTAGTACTCCTGTAAAAGTGTCACCGCAACCAGTAAGGTCTACAATTTTTAGGCCAAGCTTAGCTAAAGGTACTGCATTAACATAAAGTAGCTCATTCGATTCTTTTTCTATGTAAACAGCACCCTTATAACCAAGCTTGAGAACTAGCTTTAAGTCTGGTCTAACGTTCAAAAGCTCATCAATGCTTTTAGTTAAAAATCTAGAATTAGAGTTCATAACTTCAAGAAATTCGTACAAGTTTGGTAAGTAGTATGAGTTAAGTGGAAAGAACTTAACTATATCTTCTTTGAAAGAAAGAAATGACTTTCCAGGGTCTACAAAAACCTTAGTTTTAAGGCTTTTTATCATCGTGAGTAAATCAAACGCAAGGGTTCTTGATACGTTAGTAACTACTACTGCACTAGCATAGTTTAGCTTATCCTGTAAGCCGCTCCTCAAGAGGTCTTCTTTAGTTAGTTTTTCATTTGCTCCAGTAAAAGAAAAAATTGTTGATTCATTTTCTCCATCTAGCACAACGTAAGCGCTCCCAGTTAGTTCGTCTTCAGCGACTTTCATAAAGCTTAAATCAATGTTTTCTTTTCTTAACTCCTCGATTTGTGATTTGCCCTCCTGATCATCGCCTACACAACCTACCAAGTAAACCTTTTCAGCGTCTCCCAAAAATCTTGAAGCTGCAATTGCTGTATTTGCACCTGAACCTCCCCCTCTTGCAGTAACTTCTTCTATTACGTGCCTTGCTCCTCTTACTACCTTACTTTCTCTTATCCTAAAGACAATGTCAACGTTAACTCTTCCAAAGGAAAATACTCCGGGCATCGAACAAAGAAGAAAATCGTTGAATAAAAAGTTTTTTATTTACGCTACGATTATTTCTAGAAGCTAGAAATGACAGAAAAACTGTTCATGAAGGATAGCTATCTAAGAACGTGCGAAGCAACTGTTCAAAAAGTAGAAGGCAACGAAGTTATTCTAGATAGAACGATCTTCCATCCTCTTTCTGGCGGAGTTTCAAACGACGTTGGCAAAATAGTTCATCTAGACCAAGAGTATGAAGTAGTAGAAGTAAGGGAAGACAAAGAAAGCGAAGACATTATTCACGTTCTTAGTAAAAAACCAGAATTTAGTGTAGGTAATATAGTAAGATGTGAGCTTGACTGGAACAGAAGATATAAGCTAATGAAGCTTCATACTGCTGCACATATACTTTCTGCCATAATGTACAATAAGTACAATGCCCTAATTACTGGAGGTCACATTGAACCTGAAGAGGCAAAAGATGACTATAGCATAGAGAAGGCAGACAAATCTTTGTTTGAAGAAGCTATAAGAGAAGTTAATGAAATTTCTTCGAAGGCAATAGAAGTAAAAGTATACTTTTTACCAAGGGAAGAAGCTCTTAAGATAAGGGGAATAGTTAAGCTAGCTGAGAGAGCCCCACCAAACTTAGAAGAGCTTAGAATAGTAGAAATACCTGGAGTTGACATACAAGCAGACGGAGGTCCACACGTGAAGAATACTTCTGAGATAGGAAGGATTGTTCTGCTAAAGGTTGAAAACAAAGGAAAGAATAGAAAAAGGGTTTACTACAAGCTTCAGGAATAAGGTTTATAGTTGCTCTTCTAATTAATAAAGCTAAGGAAAGCTTCTTACTTGCTAAAGGTAAGAAATTTACTAGAAATATTTTTATTTATGAAATAAGACCATTGTGACGATAAATTGATTGAAGAAATACTGCGAGCTACTGTTGCCTTGCTTGTGATCGTTGACCCTTTGGGAAACATACCTATATTTGTTAGCCTAACAGGAAACATGGACAAAGAAGTTAGAGCGAAAACATTCAAAGTGGCAGTTTCAATTGGTTTTTCTTTACTTTTTCTCTTTGCACTCTTTGGACTAGAAATACTTGAGTTGTTCAACATCTCTATACCAAGCTTCAGAATTGCTGGTGGCCTTCTACTGCTCATAATAGCTGTTGAGATCTTAGTTAGAGGGGGATGGCACTACAAAGGTAGTAAACCAGAAACTACAGGAGCTGTTCCAATGGGATTTCCATTACTAGTTGGGCCTGGAGCCATAACAACAACTATAGTTAACATTTACATATATGGACTACCTATAACTATTGCTTCAATTATCCTTGTGTCCGCAATTACTTGGGTTATACTGAGATATATTGATTTAGTATATTCCTTTTTAGGAGAAGTAGGATGTGAAGTTGTGGCTAGAGTTATGGCTATACTAATAGCTGCAATAGCAATCCAATTTATGGTAGAAGGATTTTTGTACTACGCTAAGACTTAGAGGAAGTACTTTACGCTTAAGTTTAGTTACAAACTTAAATATTCAATGTAAACTATCTTTTCATTACCTTTAAACTTTCCTTAAAACAACATGTGAACATTTTCGTCTAACAAATTCAAAACTCGAATTTTTCACCAAAATCTTGACTATTTCTTTACTTAGTAAAAATGAGATAAGTTAAACTATTTATGAACATGATCTAGCTACAAACTTTCTTAATGCAAGAAAATAATCATCGAAGTTTTCAGTTCTAGAACAATCTCGTGTAGCATGTTTTCATCTAGTTTACTTGTACTATGCAAGAAATAACCTACAAATGTAGTATGAAGCAAGACTAAGTAAAGAAGTGAATTTTGCAGTAAAAGTTTAGAGAAGCTGAGAAAGCTTTTCTATTAAGGTTTTAATATCTTCCACGGCGCTTCTCACGGCTTCTCCTGAAGCCAGTTCTCACAGAAGTTTTGATGAAGAGAAGTGGCTATTAGCCAGCATCTTATAATTTCCCTATCCTTCTTTTTTCTGATTAATTCCGCAACATAATTATGTAACTCTCTGTGACTCTTTAGCTCTTTTCCCTCTCTTGCAGCTAGAGCTTTAACAATCTGTGAAGCGGCACCCCAAGCTTTTTCGGATGCTTGACATAGTCTTCCTTAGCTAGGAATTCTTCCGCATCTTTTAGGTATTTTTCGGAAAGCTTAAGGTGAAGTTCAGACTTGGTTTCTGGGTCAAGAGTTTCGTTGAGAAATTTTAATAATGCCTCTAGTACTAGTTCCTCTTCAGAAACGCCCACTTTTTCAGCCTCTTCTCTTAACTTCGCTTCGACCTTTTTAGGCAACGTGAACAAGTTTATTTTCTCCTCCATTCTAATGTAGGCACGCTCTTTACCTTGTAACTCTTGGCCTAAGTTATAGAAAAGCTTCGAACGTAATTAAAGTTTTCATTGAAAGAAATTAATAGCAATTTGGAAATGGGTTCAAAGGATTCATGGCTTTAGGAAGATGTTCAAGGTAAACTGTACCTCTACCGAACCTCTTCTTCATCAACGCTTTTCTGTTTTCAAAATCCTTATTTTCGGGACTTCTTTTCCTTTTTCTCACGATAGTGTAGACGTCAAGGAAACCAGCAAAGCTGAACAAAAAGACTTTTAAGTGATTTTCTGCAAGTTATGGAGAGCTAAATTGCGAATTCTTCAGCTTCATGTTGATAGTTTTGAATATGAGCCAATAAAAAAGGAAATAGAAAGTGCAGAGGAGCTTAGCGACAAGTCGCCAAAGACCTTCAAAGATTTAGTTGTCCTCTTTGTTTCAGTAGAAAAAGACGACACTCAAGAGTCCATCAGTAGCGCAGTAGAAAGCATTAAGAAATCCCTAGAGGAACTAAAAGTTAGCAATGTTCTTGTTTATCCTTATTCGCACCTAAGTAACGAGCTTGCAAGTCCTACTCAAGCTAAGCTTATTCTTAAAACTTTAGTCGAAGATCTAAGAAACTCTGGTTTCAACGTTGAGCTTGCGCCTTTTGGTTGGACAAAGAAATTTTCGGTGGCAATAAAAGGTCATCCTCTTGCGGAGCAGTTTAAAACTATTAAAGGAGTACACGACGAAGAGGGTCCAGTTACTACTGCAGTTGTTGCGGAAAGAAAGCTAAAGTCCTACTGGTACATAATGGATGAAAGCGGAGCCCTAATACCAGTAGAAAATTTTGATTTTTCGTTGCATGAGAACTTAAAGAAGTTCATGCAGTATGAAGTTTCAAAGTCGAGAGCAGTCACTCAAATTCCTCCCCACGTTCAACTCATGCAGAGACTTTCCATTGCAAACTACGAAGAAGCTTCAGATGCAGGAAACATGAAGTGGTATCCTAAGGGGAAGCTCATTAAATCGTTAATAGAAGAATACGTTTCCTCAGAAGTTTCAAAGTATGGAGCACTTGAGGTTGAGACTCCAATAATGTATAGCATAAACCACCCTGCTTTAGAATCTTATTTGAATAGATTTCCAGCTAGGCAGTATATAGTTAAGTCTGGAGATAAAGAGCTCTTCTTAAGGTTCGCAGCATGCTTTGGCCAATTCTTGATGGCTTCGCAGGCAACAATATCTTACAGAAACTTGCCCCTAAAACTTTACGAGTTAACAAAGTATTCCTTTAGAAGAGAGAAAAGCGGAGAAGTTGTAGGTTTAAGGAGGCTAAGAGCTTTTACTATGCCAGACTGCCATGCCTTTGTAAAGGACATAGAGCAAGCAAAGGAAGAAATGAATGTTAGGTTCAACCTTGTACTTAACGTTATAGAAGAGCTTGGAGTTGGCAGAGAGAACGTTGAAATGGCTATACGCTTTACTAAGGACTTTTATGAAGGAAACAAAGAATTCATTGTTTCTTTGGTAAGGCGATTTGGAAAGCCCGTTCTCGTTGAAATGTGGGAGGAAAGATTCTTCTACTTCGTCCTAAAGTATGAATTAAACTTTGTTGATAACTTAGGGAAAGCTTCAGCTCTTTCTACTGATCAAATAGACGTTGAAAATGGAGAAAGGTTTGGAATCACTTTTGTAGACGAAGATGGAACTAAGAAGCATCCAATAATTCTTCATATGTCCCCAAGTGGTGCAATAGAACGGGTTATCTATGCATTATTGGAAAAGGCTTACGCTGACCATGAGAGGGGAAAAGTTCCAGAACTTCCCCTTTGGCTTTCTCCAACTCAAGTAAGATTTATACCTTTATCAAAGGACTTCGTAGCGCATACCTTAAGTTTCGTAGAAGCTTTAAGTGAAAGGAAAATTAGAGCTGACGTAGATGATCGAGACGAAACTGTTCAAAAAAGGATAAGAGAAGCGGAAAGAGAATGGATAAGGTATATTGTTGTAGTAGGCGAAAAGGAGCTAAAATCTGGGAAACTGTCTGTAAGAAATAGGTTAACTGGAAAAATAAGTGAGCTAAGCTTAGACGAGCTAGCCACTCAAGTACTAGAGGAAACAAAGGGTAAACCTTACAAGCCGCTACCTCTTCCGGTTCTGTTATCTAGGAGACCAATTTTCTAAGCTTAGTAAGTTCTTCTTTAGTTTTTAGGAAAAGTATAAAAATACTTCTTATTTTAGACTAATATTTATGCTAAAGGTTCTAACGTCTGGGTTTATGGTGGCAGACATAATTGCAGCAGACTTACCAAAGATTGCTGACCCCGGACATCTCGTTTTTGCTCCAAAGGGGATTAAGTTAACTATAGGAGGACATGCCTGCAACGTTTCCATTGACCTAATTCAACTTGGATTAGAGAAAGGTTCTGTTGGAGCTGCAGGTGCAGTTGGAAAAGATGCTTTTGGAGCATTCATAAGAAGCACATTGGAAGAAAAAGGAGTGCTTACGTATCTAACAGAGCTAAACGAAGTTGGAACTACAAAGAACATTGCTTTAGTTGTGAAGGGAGAAGATAGAAGGTTCCACGTAGACCTTGGAGCAAGCTGGTACCTTGATCCAGAAGTTGTAGCAAAGAGAGTACTAGAACTAAAACCAAAAGTTGTTTACACTGCTTCTGGAATCTGTGGAAAGTTTGATGAAAGGTTAAGCGATGTCCTAAAGGCAGCAAAAAAAGTTGGAAGCTTAACTTTTGTTGACATGATCGAGCCATATGGAAAATCGTGGAACTATATTGTCGAACACTTAGAGTACGCTGATGCTTTTCATTGTAATGACATTGAATTAAAAAATATATTTAATAAAGACAGTCTTGAAGCCGCTTTAAGAGCTGCAAATGAAAAAGTTAACGGACTAACGTTTATCACCTTAGGTGGTAAAGGAGCTATGGCTATCTTGAAGAACGGAAGAGGTATAAAGCAAAAAGGATTTAACGTTGAGGTTGTTGACCCAACGGGTGCCGGAGACGCTTTCAGTGCTGGAGTAATCTATAGTTTGCTGGAAAGAAAAAGCTTTGAAACAATATCTAAAGTAACAATTGAAGAATTAAAAGAAATTCTAATGTTTGGACAAGCTGCAGGTGCGGCATGCGTAACTGGTATTGGAACAACAACAAGCGTTACTCGAGAAAATGTTGCTTCAATTTTAAATTCGCAGGGTAATCAAGTCTTAGACTCTACGAAAGTTTTTGAAGTATAAGCAAAGCCAAGGTAAAGCTTAAATAAATAGACATTTAGTATAATACGAACAACCATGGTAAAGATAGCTGTAATTGGTGCTGGAAGTTTAGCATGGTCAACTACTCTGGTTCGAGACCTCTGCTTAACTCCAAGTTTAAAGAACTCAACAATTAGTTTTGTAGATATAAACGAAGAAAGACTAAACTTAATTTATGCTTTTGCAAGACGTTATGCTTCAGAAGTTAAAGCTGAATTAAACTTTGAAAAAACTACAGATAGAAGAGAAGCAATAAGGGATGCAGACTTCGTTATAAATACTGCGATGGCTGGAGGACATAGCTACTATGAAGCGATGCGAGAAGCTTCAGAAAAGTATGGCTACTACAGGGGAATAAACAGCGTAGAGTGGAACATGGTTTCTGACTATCATACGATATGGGGCTACTATCAGTTTAAGCTTGCTTTAAGCATAGCTAAAGACATAGAAGAGCTAAGTCCAGAAGCTTGGCTTCTTCAGTTAGGTAATCCTGTATTTGAGCTTACTACTTTAATAAGCAGAGAAACAAAAACTAAGATTATTGGTTTGTGCCACGGCCACCTAGGTTACCAGGAGATAGCAAGAACTATAGGCCTAGATCCAAAAGAAGTTGAGTTTGAAGCTATTGGCTTTAACCACGTTATTTGGTTAACTAAGTTTAAGTATAGAGGAAAAGATGCTTATCCTATAATAGACGAATGGATAGAGAACAAATCTCAAGAGTATTGGAAGAGGTGGCGAGAGGAGCAAGCAAACCCATTCGACATTCAAATGTCTCCCGCAGCTGTAGACATGTACAAAACTTATGGTTTATTCCCCGTTGGAGATTCTGTAAGGGGTGGAACTTGGAAGTACCATTGGAACTTAGAAACTAAGAAGAAATGGTTTGGACCTCTTGCCGGTCCAGACTCTGAGATTGGTTGGGCTATGTATTTAACTTTTCAAAAATTTGGCCTTGGTAACATAGTTTCAGCAATAAATAATCCAAAAGTTCCATTAACAAGCGTAGTTCCTCCAGAAATAAGCCAAGAGTCCGTAGTTCCAATAATAGAGTCGATAGCCTTTGACAAAGAAGGAACTTACCAGGTTAACATACCAAACAAAGGCGTTATAAGTAGTCTACCCGACGACATCGTAGTTGAAGTTCCTGCAAAAGTAGACGGGAAAGGTGTTCATAGGATAAGCGTTGAAAAGCTGCCAAAAAGTGTAGTTAACTACGTACTTTATCCTAGGATGATGCGTGCAGAGTGGGCCTTAGAAGCATTCTTGGAAGGAGGGAGAGAAAAGCTATTCGAGTGGATAATCGTAGACCCTAGAACAAAGTCAACTGAGCAGGTAAACCAAGTAATAGATGCAGTACTCTCTGTTCCTGGAAACGAGGAAATGGCAAAGCATTATAATTGACGCTCTCTACGACTAAAGTTGGACGATCCTTGTTTCTATGTTCATTTTTACTTTTCCATTTCATTCCTACCTTAGAAGAATGATGAACTGCTCTCTAATGACTTTCGCAGAAGCTTAGCTTCGTAAAGCAAGCTCTATATTTGCTACCTTTACTGCATCTTTTTGTCTCTAGCCTACTTCTTCAACTTTTGTTTCATGGCTTAGAACAAATTATCTGCTAACCTAAATGAAGCTTCACTTCCTTCTACTATGAAAGTGCTTGTCTTTTCATTAGTAGCTAAGATAACTTTAAGCTTTTTGCTATAAGTATTTCTTTTTATGTCCTCCATGGATGAAGTTCTGATCTCATAAGTGTATGTAGTATGCGTTATACTAGAATTTATTATCAATTCTTTCTAGAACTAAAACCTTAGGCTTTCTTGTCAAGTTATAGGTAAGCTTCTTATTTTGACTGTAGAAGTATGATACTTCCAGTAAGCATAATAAACGCAGCCAACATTTTTTTCAAGTATTCTTTCTCATTAAAAAATATGAATCCAAATATTGCAATGAGCAGAGGTCTCGTCATTTGTATAGGAACTACAAGGCTTGGGCTTGAGAGTTGAAGAGCCTGAGATATGCTAACTGTACCTACTATGAGAAGTATAGATATTAAAGCAACATAAAAATTTGCAATTTTTAATCCTGTCTTTTTCTTATTTCTTAAGTACAGCGGAAGATATATCAAGCACTCTCCGAGCATTAAGAAAAATGCATAGTCGTAAGGTTTAATGGATTTCAGAGCCATCTTATCTGCTATAGATGATAGAGCATAAACTGCTGCCATTAGAGTTATGTACAATGGAGTCTTCGATTTTTCTATCGTTATAATGAGTTTCTTAACATCTACTTTTAAGGTTATCAGAAAAGCTCCGAGCGTTATTAAGGTTGCACCTGTAACAACGTTTGTGCTAATTCCTTCACTGAAGAATACAACGCTAAATAAAACCGCAAATAATGGACGTATACTGTCTAGTGGACCAACTACGGATAACTCACCAGTTTCCAAAACTTTTATGTAAATGTAAACTCCAATAGAGTTTAATATTATAGAGATGAATAGGTAACGTAATGCGTACATATTTATAGAGAACTCACTCGCACTCATATAATGAACTATAAACACTGCGGCATAGATGGCGCTTGAAAGAAGAGATGTTGAAAAAGCTAAGCTCACCGCATCTATTTTAAGTTTGTTAGTTACGACTTTTATCATTAAAGCTATCAAACTGGTAGAAATCACATTTATGATCGTGAAGAAGAGCCAGTCCATGCAAATTCACCCTGTTTTTCTTAAATTCAATCCTATCGCTAAAAGATAGCCTCCTCTAATATTTAAGGGTTTTATAGATCTAAGAGGTTTTTCGAGATGACTTAAAACTATTAGTAAGATGCTACATAGCAATTTATACTCTTCTCGCAAAATTCTAGGCATTGGTATAATTGGCACTCCTATGATCTTCTTTACAACCAATCCTTGTGATTGAAGACAAAGCCTAAGCTCATCGTATGTGAAGAGATGTTGGTAGAGTTTAAGTCGCTTGTTTTCAAACTCGAAATCCCACTTTCTCTCTTCATGATTATCGTGCATTCTTGAACTTTTAAATAGCTTTACACTATCCCAAAAAGACTTGCTTCCTCCCCTAAGATAGTCACTTACTCCTACTATCGTTTTTCCTCCAAATTTCGTAACCCTTGTAATTTCTGCTAAAGCTTTTTTGTGATCAGGTAAATGGTTTAAGACCCCAAACAATGAAATAACATTTAAAAACATTGAATTTCTAAATGGTAAGTTTGCAACATCTGCTATCACTATATCTATATTTTTACTAACTATTTCTTGGCTTTTTATTTTATTTTTTCCAGTTGCTATCATTCCTTTAGATATGTCTAAGCCTACAATTTTATGACCTTTCTTAGCTAAATAAATCGTCCAATGTAGCGTGCCGCAACCAACATCAAGCGTGAGTCCACCAGGAGTCACTTCATTGTCTAGGATTTCAGCTATTATTTTCTGCCCATAGTGGTAGTAAGGTGACGCAGTATCCTCATAATAAAATTTGTCGTAATAAGCGCCCAAAGCATCATAAAATTCTTTTACTTGTTTTTTTGGTTTTCTTCTACTGGCAAAGACGATCTCTGTAAAGAATAATACAAAACCTTATAAATCTTCCTCTTTAAAGTAATCGACCTAAGGATTTCTATTTTACAAAAATAAAGTATTTTATGAAGTTAAGTCGCTTCTTGGTGCGCTTCTTCTTTTAAGAAAATTAAGTGAGTCACAAAGAAAAATGAGCTTTAAGATCGCTGATTAATTAATGAGATGATAGAACTTAAAGCAAGTTTACAATTCCAAAGGAAACTCTTATCTCAAATACATATTCTACTTTTTAACTTATGCCTTACCTAATATTTTTCGATACACTTCTTCTGTTTTCTTAGCTATAACTTTCCAAGAGAATTCTTCCTCAGCTACTCTTCGAGCATTATAGCCCATTTTCATTACTTCTTGTTCGTCATTTAACAGTTCTAGAAGAGCCTCTGCTAGTTCCCTAGAATCTTCTGGTTTAACTAGTTTTCCAGTTAGTCCATTTTTAACTACCTCAGGAATACCTCCCACTTCGCTAGCAACAACTGGCTTTCCGGTGGCTATAGCTTCCAAAGCACTTATTCCAAAGGCTTCAGCTTTAGAAGGTAGGACGCACACGTCAGCTGCTGCATAAAAGTATGGCATCTTATCGTGTGGCATAAAGCCTACAAAAACTGTAACATCGTCTATGCCTTTTTCTTTAGCTAAAATGGCTAAACGTTCTCTCATTTCTGGAGGGTCTGCACTACCGACTAGCATTAACTTAACATTCGGAATGGACTTTCTGACTATGGATACTGCTTCTATTAATATATCTAGACCTTTCTCATACGCTAACCTACCTGCGAACATTATTATTTTTTTCACTTGTTGACATCTTGTAACGTGATCTAACTTTGCTTCCATTAACTTTCGGGTTAAACATGTTTACATCCACACCGTTTGGAATAGTAGATATCTTATCGTAAGGTACTGCAAATTTTTCGTGAAATTTTTTCGTTATAAAGCTAGAGACAGAAATTATATGATCTGCGTGCATGCAAGTTTGTACCAACCTTCTTGCTAGGTTTACGTCAAATGCAGTTTGTGGATGGTAATTAGGATTTTGTATAAGGTCTATTTCTATTCCATGACTTGTTGCGATAAGTGCTCCTCCTGTTAACCACTTGATTTGAATACCTGCTAAAAAGTTAAATCCTAAGTGCTGCGTGTGAACAATGTCTATTTTCTTATGTTTTGCTATTTCTAATGCCTTCTTTACGTAAAGTCTTATTCCGTCAGCAAGGTCCTCTACTGATGCTGGTTCATAAGTATGTGAGCTACGAGTTGCTTTTATAAAAACTACTGGATGATTTACTCGCACGTTAACTTTATGACTTACGACGCCTTCTATCGAGCCCTTTCTGTAGATAAGGTGGACTTCATGGCCCAACTTCGAAAGTTCTTGAGCTAAATGTGTTGTATGAATAACGCTTCCTCCGTGATAACTCATATCGGCTGGAGGAAGCATAAGTATGTTTAAAGCATCAGACAACTCAACATTGAGGTAACTTCAAAATATTTAAGCTTTTTTGTGCCTAAAGAGACTGCCAACTTAAGCTCTATAACTTCATGCGCGATCAGAAAAGTATTTTCTTCTTCCACAATCTTAACTATGTTGAGTTCAACTTTGAAAAAGTCTCAATCTCTCTAAGTTTCTCAACTATCCTCTGCTTCACTCGTGTTCTTCCTGCTTTTTCTGAAAATCTTGGTTTGAAGTAGGAAAAACGTTAAAAACTTAAAGCTTTTTGTATACCTTTCCTTCCTTCATTACGAAGGTAATATTGTTAGTGTCTAGCAATGTTTCTATTTTTTCAACAGGATTTTCTTTAACTAATATGATATCTGCAAAGTAACCTTTCTTTATAAGTCCTGTCTTACCTTCAAGTCCGCATGCCTTTGCATTGTTGGCGGTTGCAGCTTCAAGAACCAGCCAGGGGTCTAGCTTGGCGTCCTTAACCAAAGTTACAAGCTCTCTTGAGTTGGTTCCCATCTTCGTTAGCTTTGAACCCATGAAGTCCGTACCCAATCCAATCTTTACTCCATTCGAGACCAAGAATCTTATGTTCTTTACGTAGTCGTTCATCGCTTGAATTGCCTTTTCAACTGCCCACTTTGGATACCCTTCCTTTTCTCCTACTTCTGCAATAGTCTTTGCGATAGTTAAAGTTAGTACGAACACTGCATCTTTTTCTTTTCCAAGCCTTACAGTTTCTTCATCAGGGTAAATTGCATGCTCAATTGTTCTAACTCCCGCTTTTAGAGCGTTGTTTATTCCTTCTGTTCCCTGAGCGTGCGATGCAACATAGCTGTTTACGTGATTTGCCTCCTCAACTATTGCCCTTATTTCTTCTACAGTAAACTGCGTATTCTCTGGCTTATCTTTTTGGCTCATAACACCTCCCGTTGTACAAATCTTTATGAAGTCTGCTCCTTCTCTAAAAGCATGTCTTGCAGCTTTTCTACATTCTTCAACTCCATCACAAATTAAAGTAGAGCCTCTTCCAGAGGTTCTTGCGTCAACCCACTCTTCTGGTATGCTATGAAAATCACCATGCCCAAAAGTTTGAGTAAGTATGAAAATTGATGTAAGAATTCTTGGCCCAACAGTTTCGCCTTCTCTTATTGCTTCTCTAACGTGAGGAGCAGCAGAACTTCCGCAGTCCCTAACAGTAGTATAACCTGCATCTAACAACGCTTTTGCATCGTTTACTGCTCTTATTATTTTTAGTCCATCAGGCACGATTAGGCTTTCTTCTATATAGTTTTCACTCCTACCTCCCATTAGGTGAAGATGCGCGTCTATCAGTCCTGGCATAAGATAGCCTTCCTCAAACTCTATCTTTTGAGCCTCTTTAATGTCTATTGAATTTATTTTTCCAACTTCTTTTATTTTTCCATCTTCTACTAGAACTTCCATATTGTCTAAGATTCTCTTGTTCTCTATGTCTACTAGTTTTGGAGCTCTTATTAGGGTGGCTATCATAGAGGCTTTAACAGCGTTTGAAGTATATAAATTTTTTCTTTTTTCTTCACTTGCTTATTATGGTAATAAATAAATTTTTCGAATAAGAGCATAAACTTTATATTATAGTCTAGAAGTACTCCTAAGAACTCTTAAGCTAAAACTTCTAAGAATTTAGCTAAAATTTTTCAAATAGATGGCAAGCGACTTTATGCTCGCTAGAAGTACTATAAAGTTGTGGCTCTTCTGTTTTGCATTTTTCTTGAGCAAATGGGCATCTTGTTCTGAATCTGCAACCACTTGGAGGATTGATCAAACTTGGAAGTTCGCCCTGTATGTCTACGTGAATCTTTGGCTTAGGTATGCTAGAAGTTGATGCACTTAAAAGCATCATGGTGTAAGGATGCTTAGGGTTTTGAAAAACTTCTTCTGTCTTGCCTTCCTCTACAACCTTTCCAGCATACATTACAACAACTCTATCGCTTATATGCCAAACTCTTCCAAGGTCGTGGTCGATTAGTACATAAGTATAGCCTTTCTTTTCCTGAAGGTCTAGCAATAAGTTTAGGATCTGTGCTCTTATTGAGGCATCTAAGGCTGATACAGGCTCGTCTAAGATTATTACTTCTGGTTCTGTTGCTATTGCTCTAGCTATAGCTACCCTTTGTTTTTCACCACCAGAAAGCTCATAAGGATACTTCGTTACATATGCTGGGTTTAATCCAACAGTCTCCAGCGCTTCTGCGACAGACTCTAAGCTTTTGTTGTTCGTTGCCTCTGAAACTATATCGTAAATTTGCCAAGATGGATCCAAAGAAGAGTCTGGATTCTGAAAGACCATCTGAACCTTTCCATGAAAGCCATTGAAGCCAGAGCCCTTGTATAGTATTTTTCCCTTGTCAGGCTTAATAAGTCCAGAAAGAATTCTCCCTAGCGTAGTCTTTCCAGAGCCGCTTTCTCCAACTATCGCCAAAGTTTCAGAGGGAGTAACGTACACTGAAACATCGTCAACAGCTCTTATCTTCTTTCTTCCAAAGATGTCTAAGGGAAAGTACTTATGAACGTTAACTGCTTCCAGTATTTTCATAAATTGCACATGCAACACCTCCTTCGTGATCTCTTATCATCTTGTAATTCCATTCCTTGCATGTTTCCTTAGCGTAAGGACATCTAGGATAGAATGTACAACCTTTAGGTAAGTTGAACATGTCTGGTGGTGTCCCAGGTATCGAGAACAGTTTTTTCTTCCTTGCTGTTTTTGTAGCCAGTACAAGTGCCTTTGTGTAAGGATGCAGTGGCTCTTCTACAATCCTTCTCACAGGGCCTTCCTCTACAACCTTTCCAGCATACATTACTATCATCCTATCTGCAATCTTAGAAACAACTCCAATATCGTGGCTTATGAACAATATAGACAAGCCATACTCTTCTTTAAGCTCATTTAGAAGAGAAAGGATTTCAGCTTGGATAGTTGTATCTAGTGCAGAAGTAGGTTCGTCTGCTATGAGAAGCTTAGGCTTAAGAGCTATTGCCATTGCTATTAGAATTCTTTGCTTCATTCCACCGGAAAGCTCGTAGGGATAGCTTCCAACTCTAACTTCTGAGTCCGTAATTCTTACCTTTTTTAAGAGCGAAACAACTTCCCCATTGAGTTTTTTCATGTTTGTGTTGTTATGTGCTTCATATACTTCAGCTATTTGAAATCCTACAGGGTAAACAGGATTTAAGTAGGAAGAAGGATCTTGAAATATCATAGATATTTCTTTTCCTCTAATTTTCCTAATATCTTCATCGTTTAACTTCAATAAGTCTTGTCCATTGAACAAAACTCTTCCTCCAACTATTTTACCTGGAGGTCTTACGAGCCTTATAACTGCATGTGCAAGAGTAGATTTTCCAGATCCACTTTCTCCAACAACACCAACAACTTCTCCTTTGTCTATGGTAAGGCTTACCTCATCTACAGCTTTAACTTTGCCTTGAGGAAGATGGTACTCTACACTAAGGTCCTCTACTTCTAGTAGCTTCATAGCAACCGCCTCAACTTTGGATCCAAAGCTTCTCTTAACCCATCTCCAAGAATGTTAAATGCAACAACAACGATTGCAATCAGTATTCCAGGAATGAACACAACATAGGGATATGAGAAAATGTAACCTTTTGCATCTCCAACTATTGTTCCCCATTCTGGTGTAGGACTTGGCACTCCAAGCCCAAGGAATCCTAAAGCTGAAACTGTTAGTATTCCTGTTCCCATGTAGTATGTTGTCTGAACGATGATGATGTGCAGAATATTTGGAAGTATATGATTAAACATTATGTAGGGACCGCTCTTCTTAAGAAGTTTTGCCGCTTCAATGTAATCTTCGTTTCTAACTCTTAAAGTTGCAGAGTGAACAAGCTTCGCATATACGGGAATTATTGGTATTGCAACTGCAAGAAGAGTACTAAGAAGCCCTGTTCCAAGTATTGCAGCAAAAAGCGTAGCCATTATCAACGTTGGAAGAATTAAGAATACTTCTGTAATTCTTTGTATGGTTGCTCCGATGAGTCCTAGGTAATAGCCTGAGGCAAGTCCAAGAAATGTTCCAATTGTTGCTCCAATAACTATCGCAACAAATGCCAACCCTAGTGTATATTTTCCTCCTGCTATTATTCTGCTTAAGATATCTCTTCCTAACCAATCAGTTCCCAATGGGTGCATCAAAGAGGGTGGCATCAACGCTTCAGAAAAGCTTGGCTTGTATGGGTCGTATGGTGTATAGAAAATTCCTAGTACAGACAAAGCACCCACACCTAAGATTACGAGAGAAGATAAGAATGAAATCTTATTTCTTTTAAAAGTTTTCCATGTTGCTATCTTTATTGTTCTTTTGTGTTCGTTCATTTCTTTTAAGAGCGTTTCTCTTTTTATCATCCCATCTTACACCTTGGGTCTATAATGTTTTGTAAGATGTCAACAGAAATCATAACTACCAAAAAAATAACTGCAAATACAACTACAATTCCCTGAAGAAGCATAAAATCTCTTGAGAATATCGAGTCCACCATAAGTCTTCCTATTCCTGGCCATCCAAAGATTGTTTCTGTTATCACTGCACCTCCCATCAATGATCCAAACTGGATACCTATTATTGTTACTACTGGACTTAAAGCAGGCTTAAGTATATGCCTAAATATTATCTTATCATCTGGAAGCCCCTTCGCCATTGCGGTTGTGACGTGATTTGTTGAGAAGGATTCCATTACTGAAGACTTCACTAGTCTAGCTATGTTTCCAGTAAGTAGCAATGCTAAAGTAAGAGCTGGAAGAATTAGTTGCTGAATAGAACCTGCGCCAAACGCTGGTAGCAGGTGAAGCTGAACAGCAAACACCCACATAAGGAAAAGTCCGATTAAGAACGATGGAAAAGATGAACCTATTATGCCTAAAATACTTACTAAATAACCTGCAAATGACCTAGGTTTAAGTCCAGCCGTAATTCCAAGAAGAACTCCTGCCCCAACTGCTATAGCTTCAGCTACGATTGCAAGTTCTGCAGTATAGGGTAGCCTTGCTAGGATTTCGTTGATCACTGGACCTCCCTTTTGGTATGAAACTCCTAAGTCTAGTCTTAGCAAAGAAAACATGTAGTCAACGAATTGTAGGTAAAGCGGCTTGTCTAGTCCAAGCAAATGTCTTAAGTTTTGTACGTCTTCAGGTCTTGCTTCAAATCCTGCTATGAGTCTAGCCGGGTCTCCAGGCAAAACTCTTACCAAGAAGAAAACAAGTAGAATAACTCCAACAAACGTGATTAGAGCTTGGAGTATTCTGTTTATGATGGCTTCCAGCATCATGTATTTTTGGAAGGCTTGAATCTCTTATATTTAAATTTTTCCAATAAATTATGAATGCTTATATAGGCAACGAATAAGCTTACTACAAATAAGCGAAACATTTAAATATACCAAAATTTTTAAAGCCTATTTTCCATGGCGCAGGTAAGTCGGAAGGTACTAGCGGCTTTAGCAGTAGCTGTTATAATCGTAGGAGCCTCAGCACTTTGGTTTTACTTTCAATCCTCTGCTACAACGCCTACAACTTTGAAAGTTGCCATAGGTACTGATTTAGATACAGTAGACCCTCATGCCCAAACTACAACTACAGTAGCAAACGTAATGCGTCACGTGTTCGAGGGGCTTACGTGGTACGACGATAAAGGCAACCTCATTCCTTGGTTGGCAACAGGCTGGAATGTTTCTTCTGATGGCCTTACGTATACTTTCTTCTTGCGAAAAGGAGTCAAGTTTCACGACGGTTCAGATTTCAATGCGCAGGCTGTAGCTTTGAACTTAAAGAGATGGCTTGACCCTAGAACTAGAGTCATTGGGAGGTCTAACTTAGGTCCTATAAAGGATTATCAGGTGATTGATGACTATACTATAAAAATTACTCTTGCAGAACCCTATCCTCCTTTCTTAAGAGCTCTAGCTGGCTTCTGGATCGCTTCTCCTAAAGTAATTGAGAAAGTAAACATAACTGGACCTATAACTGATCCGATAGGGTCTGGTCCTTTCAAGTTTACTCTCTGGGAGAAAGGAAAAGACGTAGTACTGGAACGTTTCGATGATTATTGGGGTGTAAAGCCAAAAATAAATAAGATAGTATGGGAAATAGTGCCTGATGCTTCAACTCGTGAAGCAGCTTTAAAGGCTGGCGACATAGACGTAGCCTTCTTCCCTCCTGCTTCTGACTATCCTTCTCTTAAGAACGATCCAAATTTGAAGGTCTTTACCCCACTTGATACACGAATAATGTTCGTAGCGCTTCTTCCAAAAGGTCCACTTAAGGATCCAAGAGTAAGGCAAGCGTTAAACTATGCCGTGAACAAAACTGCAATAATAAATACTGTTCTCTTTGGACTTGGTCAGCCTTTAACTGGACTAGTGCCACCAAACTTCTTTGGGTACTCTCCTCAACCACCTTATGATTATAACGTAACAAAAGCAAAAGAGCTATTAGCAGAAGCTGGTTATCCAGACGGTTTTTCCATGGTTCTTTTGCATCCTACAGGAAGATACTTACAAGACGTACAGGTTGCAGAAGCTATTCAAGCTTATCTTGCTCAGGTTGGGGTAAACGTTAAGCTCGTAACTATGGATTGGCCAAGTTTTGTTCAAAACGTACTCTTACCATTTAATAAAACTACTCACGACGCTGTACTAATCGGCTGGGGTGGTGAAATACCCGATGCTCACTTCTACATGTACTACTTATTTGAATCTAGCGAAGCTCCTCCAAATGGTCTAGCAATGGCCCACTACTCAAACCCAGAAGTAGATAAACTTCTTAGCGAAGCTATAAAAACAGTAGATTCTGCCAAGAGAGAAGAATTGTACGCAAGAGCTGCAAG
>Ga0209225_1000934_pt1 | contig 30822 bp, 27 predicted proteins | sample WasSprMetagenome_FD_184732 | JGI IMG/M metagenome (GOLD analysis project Ga0209225, IMG submission 184732) | Sulfidic aquatic microbial communities from Washburn Spring, Yellowstone National Park, USA - WS (SPAdes) (version 3) | ecosystem: Environmental > Aquatic > Thermal springs > Hot (42-90C)... | reverse complement strand
ACAACCTTGGGATATACTTAAGCCTCTTCCGTTTCCAAAGAACCACAAGCCAGATCCCGAGTCTTCAAAGGCTTAAGCTCATAGTAAAGGCTTAAGTCATCACCAACAAACTTCCTGATTAAGAGCGTTTCCAGTTTCTAAATACCATAGGTATAAGTCCAATTCTGCAAGGCTGATGTCAGCCTTTTTTGCAATCTCTCTAAGCAAATTCTCGATCTCAAGATATTTTCCCTTGCTTAAAACCTTCGGTCTTTGGATTAAACGATGCTTTACAAGACAATCAATTATATGGAAGTCCAAAATGGCGAGGTTAAAATAGCCTATATTTCTAAGAAAATGACTCGCTTCCTTATAACCTATCCCTTTAATATTTTTCACAAGCCATTCCCTTAACTTATTTTCTTCCTTGAAAGATTTGATTATATTTTTTATTGAATTCTTATATTTTCTAGCTAGAATGATATATCTTGCCCTTGTATTTGGATAACGATGCCCAAGCTCCTTAAGCCTGTCTGCCAGTTGCTTTTCTGGAAGACTTAAGAATCCTTCGCCTATTTTTTCCTGAATTTTCATGCTTTTTTCCGCATTGAAATTAGCAGTGAGAATGCAAAAACAAAGTTCTGAAAAAATATCTTCTTCCCTCTTTTTTTGCATTTCTGAGAATTCTCTTAATCTTTTTTTCACTAAATCCTTTACTTGAACATTCTTTTTTAGTTCTTCTATCTTCATTATGAATTCTTTCATCCCCATCTCCCATTACCCTTCATTTTAAATCCTTAGGGACGTTTTCTGATAAAGCCCCGTCAGATATAATGGTTATCGCTTGCCTCATTAAATTTAATGAGTTTTTCCTTTTCCAATAACTTTAGAATTCCCCAAACGCTCTTAATCAGGGAGCTTGTCGGCGATGGAGAAAAAGTCCATGGACATCATGGACGCCAACAACTTCATGATTAAGAGCGCCCACAAATTTTCCCGTTGCTAAAAATCTATCTGAAGTCATGAAGCATTCTCCATAACCCTATAAGAAAATTTCCACAGTCGTTTCTTCTTTTTTTCGGCTTTAAGAATATGAAACTTCCTAAAAAGATCTTCGTGTCGATTCATCTTTCCTGACGGACTAAAGTATTAGCCTCATCTTGAGGGGGCCTCTTTCCCATAGATGCCTACTAGAAAGGTTTTCAAAGCCTTTTTTCCTAGCCTCATCTTAAGCAAAATCCTAAAAGCTAGAAAGCTTTTAACTTAAGACCTCAGGCCTCTTAAGCCATAAGGGTCTCTATAGTATATCAGGTCCTTAAAGCCTTTGGAATAATAGAACAGCCACTCCGATCATTGATTTGGCTAGGCAGGCTCAGCGAGGAGGTAGACTTTGATATCCTCAAGGATATACAAGCCGGATTTAGGCTTTCGTTCCATTGAAGCGGTGAGGGAGGAATGGAGGAAAGATCTAGCCTTCTAGAGGTGAAGAAAGAAAATTGAATTCGAGAGCATCGCATGGCTTCGTCGAGGGAACCTTTCTAGAGCGCCCAAATAGATTCCTTGCCTTAGTAGAGATCGGCTCCGGCCGCCTTCCATGCTTTCTTCCAAATCCAGGAAGGATGGAAGATCTTCTTGTACCTGGAAGATCCGTTCTTCTTAGGAAGGTCTTGGAGCCTAAGCCATTTAGGAAGACGGCTTATGACCTCATAGGGGTTCGCCTAAAGGATCAGATCGTCTCCGTGGATTCGAGGCTAGCCAATCGCCTAGTTTGGGAAATGCTTAATGCCCAAACTTTGGAGGGCTTCTCCAAGTTTTCCGAGATTGAACCTGAGCACATCTTTGGAAACAGCCGCTTAGACTTCCTCCTGAGGAGCAAGGATGGTGAACTCTGTCTCCTTGAGGTAAAATCCTGCACCCTTGTCAAAAACGGCAAGGGCCTCTTTCCCGATGCTCCTACAGATAGAGGAAGGAGGCATCTGAAAGCCCTGATGGATGCGAGGAAAGGGGGCTACAGGGCTTCAATAGTATTCATCATCCAAAGGGTCGATGCGGAAAGCTTTTCTCCGAACGATGAAGTCGACCCGAAGTTTGGAAGGAGTCTAAGAAGGGCTGTTTCCATGGGCGTGGAAGTTTACGCCTATACTGCTAGCTTCGATGGCTTTCGCCTTTCCATTGGGAGGAAGGTTCCCGTCGAACTTTAGCCTCAGGTAATAATTCGAGGGCTAAGCCCTATGCGAACTTTTAGGCTTCTATAAGGGTTTCGGTGCTCCTCACACCCTCAAGCTGGTTTATTGCGGCTGAAACTCCAGCGATTTCATCGTTTCTCGATCCTTCAACAAAGGCCACGATGTCAAACCTTCCGTAGGTTATGTAAGCCTTCCGGACTTCTTTCATTTTCCTTATGGCTTCTAGAAGTTCCTCAACCCTTACAGGACTCGCCTTTATCAATATACACGCCCGAACCAATCGGATAGCCTCCTAGGTCTGAAGCTCCACAAGGGTCTCTGTGAAGACGATGCCCCCTAGGCCTCCAAGCTTCATGATAAGGCGACCAAGGCTCTGAAGGCTCTGGGTCTCCACATCGGCTACGACATCCCATCGTCCCAAGACGGGAAAGGCGGTCTTCACCTCCTTGAATTGCTTAAGCCTTTCAAGGACTTCTTGGTATCTTCCCCGACTTGTCCTGATAAGGACACACGCTGAGACCATGAAAATGTATTGGCATTAGGAGCTAATAACCCTTGCTCCTGACCCCTTGTGCCTTCGCATGTTAACCTATTCTCGCATGCAAAAAAAGCCGAAAAGGCCGAAGTGAAAGAAATCCCCTAAAATCCTAAAAAGCCCTTATAAGCTTAGAAGGCTTAACCCTTCGAGAGTCCCGAAAAAGCCCATCATAGATTCCATACCTTTTGGCTGTCCTGAGCATCGCAAGAAAGTTCGCGGGTATTACGTTTGGATGAATTGTGTTGGAGGAACCAAGGATATAGCCCCCTCCGGGAGCTCCCTCCGCTATGCATCGCCTTGTTTCGGCCTCAACATCTTGAGGGGAGCCTAGGACCAAAGTCTTCGCACAGTCCACGTTTCCCCAGAGGATGAGATGAGGAAGCCTTTCCTTGAGATCGGAAAGCCTCATCCCGGCCTGAGCATCGATTTCTCCATATCCATCGACCCCAGATTCCACGAATAATTCCTGTGCTAGGGGCCAGACATATCCATCGGTTCTATAGATGTAGGATAGGCCTAAGCTATGGCAGAAGTCCGTAAGTTCCCTGAGCCTTGGAAGGAAGATACGCCTATAGATGGAGGGGGAAACGGCTGGACCATGATTGTCGGCCAGATCTCCGCCTCCAAGGATGAGGTCCGCTCCATGACGCTTCTGAGCCTTTATCGAAACCTTTAGGGCTTCGAGCATCCGATCAAGATAGGCTTCGATCAGCTTAGGCCGCTGGTAAAGGGCTTTAAGCCAAGGTGGATCCATACTTATGGCTAGGTTTCCCCCTCCCGCAAAGAATCTTTCTTCCCCAAGGGCATCGAAAAGGCGATCCCAGACATCGAAGGAATCCTCATTGACTTCAATAGGCTTGTCGAGAATTTTCTCGATGAAACGCTCTATGGCTTGAAGTCCCTCCCTTCTAAAGCTTGAATCGATGGTCATGAACATCTTTGAGGATTCGTCAAAGCGTTGAACCCTCCATATTCCCGTATCCTCATCCTCGTAATAGTAAGTGTTGTTATCGAGCTTCTTCGAAGGTCCACCAGATTCCGATGGAAGGAGGGGTGGCCTTATCATATCCAAATCAAGGATTGAGTATAGATCCCTTAGATCCCTGGAAGCCTTCTCCACCAAGAAATCCCGCTTGCCTTCGAAGAGTAGCTCAGCCACTTCCCGCCAACCAATACCACCACCGCATGTGTAGGCCTTCCTACCAAGAAATATGGAGGCGATGTTAGAGGCGATTTCCTGCTCGAAGAGGGGGACCCTGTCTGGCGTTTCGCAGAAAATGGCCGCCTGAACCCTTTCCCTTCCCGTCATCCACTCGAGACTTTGCATCCTTTATTTCCTCCCATTCCTTAGGTCCTCCACCCTTTCCTTTCGAGTATCTAGATCGATCTGGATTCTTAAACCTCATCTAAAAGGTTAAGAAAGCGAAAGAGAAGAAATTTATGCTGATTTTTTTTGAGTGTCAAAGAAATTGAGGTTGAGTTTTCGATGGCAAAGAATAGGGAGCGAAAAGTCTATGCAAAGGGTAAGGGGCTTAGATGCGACCTGTGCGGCCTTATAGTCATCATCGATCAAGACTGTCTTTGCGAGGCTTGCAATCTTGTATGCTGTGGAAAACATATGACTCCCTTAAGTTAATCGGAGCCGTTGAAAGAGACTCCTTCAGCTAAGTTCAAATCTTTCACAAGCCTTATGAAAATGAATGTTACATAGGATGACCTTATAAAGACGCTTTCTTTCCGAGTACTTTGTTCTTCTTAAACCATAAGTATAGCATATCCTTTAGAAGCCTTTCCATTCATAATTCTCTCAGTTATGTCTAGGATTATGAATTATATTGATTTGTCCATTGATTTGTCCTATTGAGGCCGTCCTAGGCTATAAAGCCTATTTCTCTGAAAGCTTATTAAAAGCTTGGGGGAATTGGGCTTATGGAATTAACGGATCTTCTCGAGGCAGCAGTTCAAGATGGACTGAGGGCTGGGGCTACCTTCTGCGAAGCCAGGTTCTTTGAGGGAAGGAGCCATACCATTTCGATAGAGAACGGTGTAGCGAGGTCTCTGGGTTTCGGAATTCAGAGGGGCATAGGGATCCGCGTCATTTTCAACTCTGGGTGGGGATTTGCCTCTACAAACATCCTCACGAAGGATAGCATCGAAAAGACCCTTCATGATGCCATAGGTGGAGCCAAATCCCTTTCCTCCTTCAGGGATGAAGGGGCTGAGTTGTTCGAGGCGAAGCCATCAAGGGATAGGGTTCTACATAAAGCCAAGATAAGTCCTGAAGATGTGGATCCTGAGGAAAAGGTTCGAAGAATGCTGGAGCTTGAAAGGGCTGCGAGGACCTTCAGCGATCGAGTGAAGGACACTTTTGTTAGCTACAGGGACTACACCACGAGGGTTATTGTGTGCAACTCCTTTGGAACCTTAGTGGAGGAGCTGACCCCCAGGACTTATGCCTACTGTAGCGTCATCTCTAGGGAGGCCGATAACATGCAAATCGGCTTTGAGTATGTTGGGAACGTAGGAGGCTATGAAATTGTAGAGGCGATACATTCTGATGCCTTCTCGAAAAAGGCGGCCGAGAAGGCTGTGAGCCTCCTAAAAGCCCATCCTCCGCCTAGGGGAACCTTCACGGTTGTCTTGGATCAAAGGGTTGGAGGGCTTTTTGTCCATGAAGCCTTTGGACATAATAGCGAAGGAGACCTCGTCTTCGGAGGGCAATCGATCGTTTCAGATAAGCTTGGAAAGATGGTTGCGAGCGAGCTCGTTAAGATTATCGACGATCCTACGATGCCAAGGAATGGGCATTTTATCTACGACCATGAGGGAACGAGGGCGGAACCCCATACCATCGTTGATAGGGGCTTCCTTAGAGGCTTTCTCCATTCCCTCGAATCGGCTGCCAAGCTGAAGGCGGAGCCCCAGGGAAGGGCTAGGGCTCAATCCCATCAGTTTCCACCAATAGTCCGCATGTCGAACACATACTTCGCTCCTGGGGACTATAGCCTAGATGAGATCCTTGAGGATATAGATCTGGGTGTCTATCTTTCTGGAAGCCAATATGGCTATGTGGAGACCGAGAAGGGTCAGTTCACATGCAAGGTTGAGGAGGGCTGGCTGATTAAGGGTGGGGAACTCAGGGAACATCTGAGGGATGTGGCAATAAGTGGTATGACCTTGGATGCTCTTAAGAACATTACGGCCGTAGGCAAGGATCTGAAAGTGGAATCCCCTGGAACCTGCGGGAAGGATGGTCAGGCAGTGCCTGTCGACTCCGGCTCCCCTCACATAAGGATTGAAGGGATTGTTGTCGGAGGAAGATGTTGAAGGAGGGTGAAGGAAAAGATGTCTAAGCAGAGGCAAAACCTGCCAGACTTAGTGAAGCCTGCCGAGGAAGCTTTCAAGATCCTTTCTAGAGAAGCCTTGGATGCTTTCGATATATTCGTCCTTTACTCCCGATCCCTAGGCATAGAAATTCTCGGAAGGGGTATTAAGGAGGCTACCTCTAGGATAGATCTAGGATTAGGGGTTAGGGCCTTTAAGAATAAAGGTTTGGGGATTGCCTTCACTCAGAGCCTGGATTCCTCCGATGTTGAGGCTACCGTAAGGCACGCCATCGCCTTCGCAAGGACAGCCCAGCCCGATCCATTTTTTAAAGGAATCCCTGGGCCATCAAAGGCATCGGAGATTCCAGGGCTTTTCGATAAAGAAATCGAAGCCCTGGAGCAGGAGGAGGCGGGGGAGCTTGCCAAGAGGATGATAGAAGCCGTAGAAGGCGTAAGAAAGGGAGCCTTCTACCGTGGAGGTTTATCGGCAGGCCATAGTAGGAGCCTCCTTATGACCTCCACAGGCGTGGATGTGGAAATCGAAGGTACCTTCATCTTCGCTTACATAGCCCCAACCTACAGGGATGGGGAGGATGTAGGGAGCTCCTATGAGTATGATGTAGCTAGATCCTTGAGAGAGATGAACTTTGAAAAAATAGGGGCTGCAGCTGCCAAAAAGGCCCTTGAGCAGTTCAACTCTAGGCGTATAAATGGAGGGATCATGCCAATCATCCTTTCGCCTGAGGCGACCCAATCCCTTTGCGGCGCCATTCTGTCGGCCGCTTCAGGGGAGGATGCCGTTAAGGCGCGTACCTTCGCATCCAATCTCCTTGGAAGACGGATTGCTCCATCCTCCTTCGAAATACGGGATGATGGAACGATCCCTGGTGCCATTTCCAGCTCCCCTTATGATGGGGAGGGAGTCCCTACGAGGCCTCTTGAAGTCGTAAGCCAAGGTGTGCTAGTCTCCTTCCTCCACAACTCCTACTCTGCTGGAATCCTGGGTGTAAAAACGACTGGTCATGCGAAGAGAATAGGCTATGGAGGCTATGTGGGCGCAGGACCTACGAATGTGAGGGTAAAGCCAGGAGATGGAACTATGGAAGAGATGATCGAAGAAACCAAGGAAGGAATCCTCGTTTCTAGGGCTTCCTTAACGCCGAACATGGTCTCAGGGGAGCTCTCCACAACGATCGATGAGGGCTTCATGATTGAAAGGGGGGAGAAAACCCATCCAGTCAAGAATCTTATGCTTGGTGGCCATATCCTTGAGCTCCTCAAAAATATGGAGCTTGTTTCAAAGGAGGGACGGACGATAGGAAGGGGGCACTTCTTCCCTGCTATAAAGGTCTCGGAAGCAAGGCTGGCTGGAAAGTAGGTGGGGGAGATGCCTCGAAACTGGAAGCTTACTAAACTTTAATTGTTGGAGGATTGGAAGCAATAGGCTTCAAATCTCCCTCTTCCTCATCTATCGTCTATCGTCTATCGTCTATCGTTTATCTTATTACCAGAACTGCCAAGTCGTTGACATTCGTCTTCGTAGGACCTGTGAAGATCAAATCCTTTAAAGCCGAAAAGAAGCTATAAGAGTCGTTGTTCCTTAGGAATTCGATAGGATCAAGACCCATTCTTCGAGCCCTGTCGATCGTATAGCCATCTACTATAGCCCCTGCGGCATCCGTGGGACCGTCCAAACCATCGGTTCCTATGGCTGCCATGGCCACACCCTTAAGGCCTTGCAGGGTAAGGGAGGCACCTAGGGCAAGTTCCTGGTTCCTTCCACCCTTCCCAGAGCCCCTTACAGTGACTGTAGTCTCGCCTCCAGCGACGATGACGGCTGGTCTCTTGATGGGATTTCCTGAGGCCAGAACTTCTGCTATGATGCTCGCATAGACTGTCCCTACATGCCTTGCCTCGCCTTGGATAAGGGATGATAGGAGAAGAGTTCTATAGCCGAGCTCCTCAGCCTTCCTGCAGGCAGCCTCGGCCGCCAGGCGATTGTTACCAACGATCATGTTATGGACCCTTTCGAAGACCTTATCCCCCGGTTTTGGCGTTTCGGGAACCTCGCCCCTTAAACCCGCCTCAATCCTTCGTCTGATGGAATCGGAGGTGGATGCCCAGACTCCATACCTATCCAAGACTTCTTTGGCATCGAGGAAGGTCGATGGGTCAGGAACCGTTGGTCCCGAGGCTATCGAATCGAGAGGATCGCCTACGATATCCGATAGTATAAGGCTTACCACTGTAGCCGGATAGGCTGCCCTTGCCAATTGCCCGCCCTTGATGGCCGAGATATGCTTCCTCACGGCGTTAACCTCCCTTATTGTGGCAGGAGTCCTGTTCACAAGGGTCTGGGTCAGGCTCTGTTTATCCTCGAGGCTTATCCCGGGAGCAGGAAGGGGCATAAGGGCTGAACCACCACCCGAGATGAGGCAAAAAACGAGGGTTCTCTCATCCAGACCCTTCAGAAGCTCCAGGATCTTCCTAGCACCCTCTAAGCCATCTTTGTCAGGTATAGGATGGCCAGCCTCGTTCAGGACTATGCGCTTAGTCGTAAAGTCTGATGCCGTCCCCCTAAGAACGTTGACAAAGCCCCCCGAAATACGGTCGCCTAGGATCCCTTCAAGGGCCTCAGCCATGGCTCCGCTGGCCTTTCCTCCTCCAACAACTAAGATCCTGTCGAAAGCCTTCAGATCCAGAGCCAGACTTCCAATTCTAAGGGCTTCTCCATTCCTTTTCAGGAAGCCTTTCACAGCAAGCCTAGGATCGACAGCTTCGACACCAGCCTTAAGAACCTCCAAAGCGACCCTTCTGGCTTCCCTTTCCTCCATAGTAGTTGCATTGTCCAGGATAGAAGCCATGTTTAGTATTTCCATAGCACTTATCCCCTTTTCAATGAAGGAGGGATCAAAAATAAAATAACGTTTTTGCTTTAGAAAAGGCTGGATCATGGCTCATGCCAAGGCTTGAATAGATGAAAGCCTAAAATTTCTGGATTTGAAGACAGGGGGCCAATCTTCTCCTTTCCGTATCTTATTAGGGGCTTTGTTAGGTGCCTGTGGCATCTAGGAGGGGTTATGTATATTCCCTCCTCGATGCTTCTTGCCATTTCCTTGACAAGCTTCTTCGCTTTTCGGTCCTTAAAGCCGCAAACATCGCATCTAAAGCCTTTCCCTTTCCCCATGGACTTCATCCGCCTACCGCAGGAGGGGCATAGGGGATTTTCCAAGATGTACTTGGGAGCGAGCCTAAGGATGCGTAGTTTCTCAAGATTTATAGTAATTGAATGGTTCTTCGAAGGAGGCCTTACGCCTCCACACACTTCTACAAGGTCCCCCTCAATCAGCTCTTCGACAATCCTTCGAAAGGCTCCTGTGGGCTCGTAGGCGGCGCAGTCTATGGATTGGGTTCCATCGGTTATGGAGAAGATAACATGTCTTCCCTCAATTCTTCTAGGAGCCCTTGTAACCCTTCCATGGACCATGATGGGCATGTAGGGCTTGGCTTCAGAAAGCTGCTTTTCAGATCTTAGGTGCGAATCGGTTCCATGATTCGTCCTAAAGATGGCCCATCTTTCGATTTCCTCATAAACCCTGATCATCTTATGAGCCCTGTAAACAGCTTCGGGGCTTTCTCCCCTAATCCCATAGAGGACTGGATCTGGTCCCCTGGGAGTCAGGAGGATTCTCCCTGTTTCGACATCTATATTGTTAAAGGTTTCAGGATAGGTTTCCCGATTCATCGCTCTGACGGAAGCCTCATCAACCCTTCTGGGAAGGCCTCTATTCTCCTTTTTCCGATAGGCAATGAGTTCATAGGTGTGATCGCCTTGGAGCCTTTCACCCACGGCTGCTAGGGCTCCTATGATTCCTCTACCTTCCTTGTAGCCTATTGCTTCGGCTCCAAAATGCTTTATGAGACTGATGGCCTCTCTCATGGTAACGAGGCCTTGGATAGCCTTATGGCTAAAGGAGACCAGCTCCTGTGGCAATTCTCCATAGAAAAAAACCAAGCCTGGATCCGTCCCCGTCCAATCGAAGTCTGACTCCTCTTCGACGGTAGCTATGGCAGCCTCCCTAGCTCTCTGGATGGCTTCTTGACTTCCTAGAACCCTTAAGGAAACGGCTCCGTTCCCCCTTGTCTTCCAAGGAACGTTTGGGTTAAGTCTCACAAGGTTTGGATAATCGATGAATCTTAGACCAAGCTTCGAGAGGCGCTCAACGAGGAGGGCCCCTATATAAGTCGTGCATCCACCCCTCGGCGAATCTGTATCGTCAATGCCTATGTGGAGAAGATCTTGTTTCATTCCCTTTGCTTTCCCCTCCGCCTCTTCTCTCCCGTCCTCCCCCCATACCTTTCTCCTTATCCATTATCTTCGAGGAAGCCTTTTCCTTTACCAAAGCCCTTCTCTGCTCTGCTGTTCTCTTTTCCCCATGAGAGGGGAATTCTAAATCTTTCCCTAAAAGATTCGGATCCTAAGGCCTTCTCAATTTCCTATATCATATAGCCTCTGAGGGGAGTTTTATGGAAATTCAAAGTTCTTTTAGGCTCGCTAGGCCAATGTTGCTTGCCCCTTGGAAATCCTTCCCTTCATAGGAAAGGTATGTGAAACCATGAGGTCCTCCTCCCTTACGCCAAACTGCTCGAGGACCCTAAGAGCCGCTGGTATGATTTGCTTCTCAGCGTAGTATCGGAGGTCCAAATCCTTTGGCGAGGCAAGAATGTACGGCTCTGCCCTATCATAGAGGCTTCCGGGCTTCGTGGTTATAACGTATCCCACCTTATCGCCAAGGGAAAGCCTCCAGCCCTTTTGTATCAGCTTCTTGGCGGCCTCTACATGGGGTGCCCTAACCTTATAGTCCTTCAGATCCCTAGTGATGGTTTTCCAGAGGATCAGATCTTTATAGGGGATTCTCCCGATGAAAAGATCCTTGAGAAAGCCCTTCACGTATTCTGCGGCTTTATCGGGCGAGCGTTCCTTAAGGATGATTTCAAGAACCCTTTCTTGGACCTTTCTCGCGGCCTCCGTCCAGTCCCCCCTTGCAACTTCTAAACCAACGATGTCAAGACGTCCGTCTGGAAGGAGTCCTGCATATCTTTTCTTCGCCTCAGTGAAGAGGATGCGCACATAGGTCTCATCGGGCTTGAGGGTTAGGCCAAACCTTTCCTGCATATGCTTCGATAGGGTCTCTATCTTATCGGGGTCATTCTTCACAAAAAGGGAGTCCGTGTCGCTGTAAATGACTTCCAAGCCTAAGCCTTTCGCCTCCTTAAGGGCGTCTAAAATGGTTGCCCTTCCCCAAGCCGTTACGGCTTCTGCAACACGTTTTACGTACCAACGGGCACCTATCCATCCTGCATAGCCATAGCAGGCATTCGTAACAATCTTGATGGCTTTTTGTTTCGCATCCAGTAGCCTATACTCATAGCTATCTTTCGTCAAGCCCTCCATGCGTTTCCTCAAAATCTCCCTGGCTTCGATGAGACTTTTCAGGGCCTTGCGATAGAATCCATCCGGTTCCTTAAGGAATCTGTGGCCAACCTCAGGAGCCACGTAGACTCCCTGAGGGGGCTCAGGCTCTTCGGGATCTATGTAGGTATCGGGAGAGATGTTGTATGCAATCATGATGCTTGGGTACAGAGCCTTAAAGTCTAGGACCGCCACGTTCTCGTGGATGCCCTTCTTCGGCTCCAGCACAACGGCCCCTTGGTAGGGAATGTAGGGCTTCTCAACTCTCCTAGGTATGAGCTCCCCGAACCTATAAGCCTGCCTCATCAGGTGACTTTCGACTCGGAATCCCGTGGCGGCTGCCCCTACCTGATCTAGGGGCAGCCCTACTAGATTTGAGAGCTGAAAGGCGAAGTCCCTAAGGGCATTGAAAATGCTTAGGATTGCCTCGGTATTCTCATGGCTCCATCTAAGGACTTTCTGGCGGCCAGAAGGAGTCTTCCAAAGTTCAGGAATGTCAACCTCCTCCACGACTGTCCTTTCCTGAGGCTTTAAAATGCCAAAGTACTCGGCTATATTATCGAGGCTCTTAACCTTCACCTCGGGCATGTCTTCCACAAAATCGAAAAGGTCTAGGTTCGCCCTTCCCGTAATAGAAATGTGACCGTATAGGCTTCCATGGGGCTCCGATCCTATCCTATCGACAGAAAGCCTCATGCCTAGGATGTGGCATCTTTCCAGGAGATAGGGCCAATCCCTTCTATTGCAACCATATCCAACGATGATATCAGGATCGATCTCTTGGATGAGGCTTATGAAGTCCCCGAGGACCTTTCTATCATCCTTATCCTCGGCTAAGAACTGCCTTGCGATTCCATCGCTAGTCTTAGCGGAGATAAGGGCTACGGGATCCTTTGCCGGATTCGCCGATCCCGTCTCGCTATGGCAGACCATGGAGAAGGCTAGGATCCTGAGGCTGGGCTCCTTAGGAATTTCGATATTCCCTGGGGGGCTTTCGGCCTCGAAGATCTCATCAACTTCTATGCCTTCCTTGGTCCCAAGGGGCTTCGCTTCCACCTCAAGCCAGCCACAGGGCGTTATGCCATAATCTATCAGGTATCGAAAAGAGTAGCGGATGTCTTCCTCGAGGCATTCCTTGACTCCCTCCTCTTCAGACAGCATGGATGCATAATTCCCTAAGAGATTCGGGTTTTGAAGGGAAACCTTCAAGACTTTAACGGGCCTTCCAAAATAACGCTTCTCCTCTATACGAATGTCTAGTCCTTCGGAAAGCGAGGATCCAGCGACTCGATTCTTGATGCTCTCAAGGACTTCTTCAGGCCTTCGACTTTCCTCCAAAAGGAGGTAGAAGTAGGGCTTAAGGCTTTTATCTATAACGAGGACGCGCCGAGCATCCTCGCTAATCCCCCAAAGCCTTATCTCGGGCCTTTCATCCCTTACTTCATAGTTGATATCAAGGAGGAAGAATCGAAGTAGCATATCGACCGCTTTTCAATTTATGAAGTCGGAGTCCTATAAAATAAACTTTGATGGATGGAGGGATTTTTAGAATTGAAAGGAAATGAGCCGGAATAGAAGGGATAGGATTTTGAAACACAAAGGGAAAAGAATTAAGTTAATGTCATTATAACCTTCTAAAGATCCTCTCTATCTGACGCTTGCATAGAAAGAGGTCGATAGCACCATAGCCTGAGAAGATCTCTATGACCATAGGAATCTCCCTTCCCTTGAAAAGTTTGAGAATGGAGAGGAAGTCTAGGTCCCCTAGACCAACTATGATGTTCTTGAAACGTAGATCCTCCGTGATGTCGTTCACATGGATTATAAAGATATGGTCCAAAATCTTGCTGGCATAACGGGCTACATTGAAATCATAGGTAGCTGCGGCTGCAAGGTCCAGGCATATGCCTAAGTTTTTATGGTTTACCTCCTTTATGAGGTTAAGAAGCTCCGCGGGACTTTTGAGGATCTTTGGCGAGCCCCTCTCCCCATTTTCCAAGGCTAACTTTATCCCTAGATCTTCACCATACTCGCAAAGCTTCGCGCACAATTCCGCAGCCTCTTCCATCTTGTATGCCCTTTTGTTCAGGCAGAAAGGTGTGAAGCTAACCGTAGCCCCTCCCAGCTCCTTTGCTAGGTTGACGGCATTCTTCACTCGCTTTTCGGACTCCTCCATCATCCTCTTTCCATCGAGGAAGAGGGCTCCTGCTTCAATTCCTACCACCTTCATTAAGCCCCGTTCAGCGAACTCCTTGACAATCTTCAGCTCCTTGGATCCGAAATCGAAAGGAAGCTGGATCCTTTTATCCTCGGCACCCTCTGGAACCTTGAAGAACTCTAAGTCGAGATATCTGAAACCGAGGCTTACTAGATCCCTTAGCCAAATTTCAAAGGGTTCTTTCATATTGTGGGTTGAAGCTGCCAATATCACCTTTAAACGCCTTTCTCTTAAAGGATCTTCAAGGCTTTTAAATCTTCCAACATCCTAAAATCGACTTATTCGATTTTCACAGCCAGGGGAAATGGGGCTTAAAATGGGCGAAGGTTTGAGCATGGCTTCTAAAATGGGCTTCATGGCATATAGTTGCATGTGGTTTTTTAGGCATAACCAAGGTCTCCATGCCATGCCTTAACAATTTTATTGGATGAAAAGTTAGGACTTTTAGCTCCATTTCCTTTTATTAGCTTATTGGATTTAATAAAAGGAAAGAACGAAACTTCTTTCGGGGGATAGGTTTGAAGATAAAGGACGTGAAGGCCTTCATAGTCTACGATGGCTACGCCCGCAATTGGATTATCGTTAAAGTTGAGACGGATGAGGGAATCTATGGTCTGGGTGAGGCAACCCTTGAAGGAAAGGAGGAAAGCGTCAACGCTGCCATAAAGGAATTGGGATCCTATCTCATAGGAAAGGATCCCTTCCACATCGAACACCATTGGCAGGTTATGTACAGAGGGGGCTTCTGGATTGGGGGTCCTGTAGTTCTATCGGCAGTCAGCGGCCTAGAACAGGCCCTCTGGGACATCGTTGGCAAAAGCCTAGGCCAACCTGTCTATAACCTGCTGGGAGGCCCCTGCAGGGATAAGATAAGGGTTTACACCCACGTTGGCGGACAAAGCCCGGAAGAATTCGCAGAGAGGGGAAGGGAACTTGTCAAACAGGGTTATACAGCCTTAAAATTCGACCCAATCCTTGGTCCGCATTGGGGAACGGTTAAGCCAGAGGTCTTTCGAAAAGCCTTGAAGATTACGGAAGCTCTGAGGGAAGCCGTCGGGGATGATATAGCTCTTATGGTTCATGAGCATGGAAACTTAAGTCCCTCAACAGCCATAGCCCTAGCTAAGGCTTTAGAACCCTACAATCCCTTCTGGTTCGAAGAGCCAGTCCAACCTGAGAATGTGGATGCCATGGCTGAAGTGGCGAGGGCTACCAAGATACCGATAGCAAGCGGTGAAAGGCTCTACACAAGATTTGGCTTCAGAGAACTTTTCGAGAAAAGGGCTGTTTCGATAGCCCAGCCTGATCCCTGTCATGCTGGAGGAATTCTTGAATGTCGAAAGATCGCAGCCATGGCCGAAACCTATTATATTTCCATAGCTCCCCATAATCCCTATGGACCCATTGCAGTAGCCGTGAGCGTCCAGCTGGATGCCTGCATTCCAAACTTTATCATCCAAGAATACGCAAGCTATCATAAGGGTGAGCATAACGACATCCTTCTCAATCCCCCCATGGTCGTGGACGGACATATTCGCATTCCCAAAGAGCCTGGACTAGGCATAGAGCTGAACGAGGATGCCATCGAAAAGTATCCATACACACCTAGGAAGTTTTCCGGCACCTTAGCCTATGATGATGGCTCAGTCTTTGGAAAGCCCTAAAGGTCATCCATTGCTATACCATAACATAACATTATACCCATGGATATGGGAGATATTGGCTCTAAGAGTTATCAGTTATAGAAGGTTTTAAGGGATATGCCCTTTGGACAGTTATGGAGCGTCCTGGGGCTTCTAGGAAGCTGTTCGCCAGAACTCCCGAGTCCTATACGGAAAGATGGGCTTCGATCTCATACGTCTTACAATAAAGAGAGGTAAGGGCTGAGCTCGAAGGGAGAAGCCCTAGTGCTGGTCAAGCTATCAATAGACCGGAGGATTGCATTTAAGCATGGGTCAGACCTGATGCTTATCCTATATCTTCGAAGCCTTGTTTTCTCTTTTCCTTTCTCGACCCGATTCTCCTTTTTTCTGGGCGAGCATGATTCTTGCGACGATTCCATGGGGACGGGAAAGCTTTGTAAGCCATTCGATGAACCATCCCTGGGGAATTCTATTAGGAAGGACAAAATGTGATTTTTTCCATTTCTATAGACCTCGATCCTTGGACTTTCTTCCTAAAAAATAAGGAGGCCTTCATGTCTGGCATCTATCATCAAGAGCTTGATAGCAAAATTTAACTAACAGATTTCAATAAATTACAAGAAGAAGGAATTCGGATGAGAAGGATGAATGTTGCCGTTCTCGGCTGTGGTTTCTGGGGAAAGAACCACGCTAGGGTCTTTAGCGAGCTAGAATGCGCCAACCTTGTAGGTGTAGCCGACATTAATGAGGAAAGGGCGAAGGCCATAGGGGAAAAATATCACGTAAGCTGGTATACGGATCCTTTGAAGATCCTAGAGCGGAAAGATGTGGAGTTCGTAAGCATTTGCACGCCTACTATTACTCATGCAGAACTAGCCTTGGAAACGATAAAGTCTGGAAAGCATGTTTTGGTGGAAAAGCCCATGACCAACACTGTGGAGGAGGCTAGGGAAGTTATTAAAAAGGCAGACCAGAAAAGCGTTCATGTGATGGTTGGCTTCATAGAGCGTTTCAATCCTGCCGTCAAAAAGGCTGAGGAGCTCATAGAAAAGGGGGAGATTGGCAGTATAGTCTTGGCATCTTCTAAACGTGTTTCAAGATGGCCTGAGCGCATCGGAGATGTAGGAGTTATAAAAGATTTAGCCATTCACGACATAGATTTGATCTGTTATCTTTTTAAGGATTATGTGAAACAAGTTTATGCGGTTGTAGGAAGTCTTGCCCATAAATATGAAGACTATGCCAATATAATTTTAAGGTTCAAAAATGGAAAAAGTGCATTTATAGAGGCAAATTGGCTAACTCCTAGAAAAATCAGGAGACTTATAATAACAGGAACAGAAGGAATAATTCAGGTAGAATATATAAATCAGGAGGTGATGGTAGAAAATGATAAAATGGCATACCAGCCTTTCTTTAGTTATGATGAGCCCCTTAAGCTTGAACTTGTTTATTTTTTAACTTCTCTATTAAATGGAGAGAAACCCAAACCCTCAGGTGAAGATGGTTTAAGAGCCTTAACCATCTGCGAGGCAGCTTTGAAATCAGGAAAAACTTCCTCTCCAATAGAGCTAGAGAGTAAATAACGATCGAAACTTGAGTAATTATTTCTTTTCATTAAAATTCAAATTAATCTTAAAATTCATATGATTTTTTATTATTTGCAATATCGATTTTTAATATCTTTCAAACATAAGAGGACGGTATAGGAACCTGCTTTCCAGGTTCAAAATCCTTTCTTGACCTTTCTTGTAACTTCCTTCTTACTTTATGAAGAATAAGATATGCGAATATGATGCCTAAAATAGGGAGTATGGAAGCCAATATGGCAACTTGCATTTCTATGAAGCCCACAAAATAAATGTAGAGAAGAAAGACAAGGAGAATTCCGAATCCCATAAAAAGGAAGGCCGATGCCCTCAATAATAAGGACTCTCCCTTGGGCTTTTCTCCTTCTAATCTCTTCTCCCTCAGCCTAAAAATTCCAAGACCTCCATAGAGAAGGGCGAGAGCCGCCATAATTGGGGGTACCGAATCTATGGCTATAGTGGAAGCTATGACATCCCAAGGCGAAGGTAGGGTAAGGAAGACTTCCAAATGGGTTGAGAGAACTTGGGCTCCTACAAGGATGGCCTCAAGGGCTCCAGCCCAAGATAGAAGGGAGCAGACATATAATGGGAGAGACTTTGAGATAGAACGTTTCTGGGTCATCTCTAATCCCCTTAGGATATCATGGAAGATGAATAAAAGGCATTATAGGCATCGAAGAAAGAATGGAAGAATCCCATATGAAGAAGGCTAAGCATTGATGAGGTTGCTTGGAAAGTAAAACCACCAGGGCCGAAAAGGGGAGGGGGGAGGGATAAGCCTATAGGGTATGATGGATGCAGGGGGCTGAGAGCAAGGATCTATAGAGTGGAAACCCTCGATCTCTGCCCATTGAGATATGGTCTTAAGATGGGCATTAAAGGAAGGATTCGGTTCCTAGATATCATGGAGGAAAGGAGGAGAGGAATGCAGCATATATGAAAGCTGGTAATAAACGTATGCTGTGGGTAAAGACCGTAAAGGCTTGATATAAAAGCCTGAAGGACCATAGGAAAGGTTGTCGAAAGGTTTTTCGCATGGCTGAAGAGAGGGATTGAAAGGCTTGTCTAAGATGGAAGAGCTCGAATCGCCATTCCTAAACCTCATACAACATCATACATCATAAGATTGCTGAGGTTTTGAGGATGAATTCATGGTAAACCGAGGATGGCATTTTTTCTATCGTTGAAGGTAACTTCTAGCTCCCTTAGTGAACTCAGAAGGGAATCAAGCTTTTCTTTTATGCTAGCGGGGGGATCCGTACTCCCCGCTGCCTGAAGTTTTTGACCCGCATCTTCGATCTCTTGAACAGTCTTCAAGAGATTGACATCGAAGGAAAGCATTTTTTCCAAGGCCTCCTCTTTAACCTTGATGGCATCAAAAAAACCAGCATATCCATATTCGGCATGGTGAATCCTTTCGGAAACTCTATCCATAACAGCATTCAAGCGGTTCATATCCCCATAAAGGTTCGATAAGCCCCTTTCTACTATAGAAAAGTAGGCTGTCCTAACCGAATCCTTAGCCTTGTTAAGCTTTCCATATAGAATGTCGCGCACTATGCGATCCGTCTCCCTTCGAATCTCCCGCTCCTTATATCCCCTATACCCAGGTAGGATGGATTCTAAAACCTCTAGAGCGCCCCTTCCTCGCCTGATCTCTTCCAGAATCGCCCTATAATCCACAGAAGCCATATGCGTTTCCTTTCCTTCCCTTTCTTTTTGTACGTTATATTCGTTACACTGCCTCTTATATCTTCCTTTGAATATTTTGATTTTGATAGAAGCTTTTGAGAAAAAAGGATTCCTAAAGCCACTTCGATAAGGCGATCTTTCCAAACCACAACAAGGCGAAGGAATTCTTATGAGTTTAGAAAGGCTTATTACCATACCACAGACCAAAAAATACTATCCAAATAAGCTAGCCGCTCTTAATCAGGGAGTTTGTCGGCGATGAAGATAAAAACATATGCCAGATAAAAACATATGCCTTATGGACATCAACAACTTTATGATTAAGAGTAAAGCTAGCATACGATATTCCGTTCAAGAAGGGTGCGAAAGGACCTCTTTCTCACACCATATCTCCAATCGCTTAGTATACCATGGTCTTCCCTATTTTACCCTAAGCCAACAACCCTTTATCGATAGACTCAGGCTAGACCAAGCTCCTTAAGCTTCTCCTTTTTAGGAACCCCCGCATCATCCCAGCCACGGATTTCATAATACTTGGCAATCATTTTCCTGAACTCATCCCTCCGAAGGGCTGAGCCCTTTAGTGGACCATCAGGGATAGGGTCGTCAAAAACCCTATCCGGAAGCCAATCGGAGCCAGGCTTAAGGCCCTGCCTCAGGCTTATGAGCCTCACTATGTTCCAGATGGCTTCAGAGCGTTTCAGGAGATCCTCCAGAGTCGTCCTTACACCGGTGATGGCCTCATAAAACCTCGGATAATACCCTAGATCCATCTGAACCTCAACCCAAGGAAAACGGCATACGCCGAGGCAGTCGAACATAGGACGGACGTGTTGCAGGTATATAACACGCCTGACCTTGTCCTCGCTATAGCTTTCCCTACCCACTTGGATATCGTATGTGATAGCCCAGGCCCTGTTATGGTGAGCACCAATATCGCATGTGGCGTAGGCTAAAGCCATTGCAGGAGCTGCCCGGACATCATAGCCGCTGATCTCCAAGCCCTTCACATGCATCGCAAACCTCTCGGATCCCTTTCCAATGACGGTGCTTGCCTTGGCAACTCCCTCGGCTAGAAGAGCTCCAAAGCCCTTCCTGTAGGCGATCAGCTCGAGGAGGCAAAGAAGAGCCTCAGTGTTTCCGAAACGAAGCTCTAGACCGCCTGTATCCTTCTTGTCGATCAGGCCCCTTTCGTAGCATTCCATGGCAAAGGCCGCTATGTTTCCCGCAGATATGGAGTCAAGTCCAAACTGGTCGCAGGCGTAGTTGGCCCTCACAACATCCTCGATACTCGGAAGGGCGCAATTGCTTCCGATCATCGCAGCTGTCTCATACTCCGGTCCCTCAACCCTTACGCCATATGCTTCATTGATCTGCCCACACTTCATAGAGCATAGATAGCAGCCCTTGCTTCCAACCTTCGTGCGCTTTTCCATAGCCTTACCATCGATCTCTCTAACCCTCTCGTATTGAGCTTGAAGAAAGTTGCGGGTTGGAAGACAGCTTAGCTCATTGGCCCATTCGACAACCTTCATCGTTCCTATCCTTGTCATTGTTTCGAACTCATGATGTCCCGTGATGTAGGCCTCGCACTCATCCCAGAGCTTCTTAACGACTTCGGGCTCCGCGACAGGGATATCCTCGCTCCCCCGCACCACAACGGCCTTTAGACGCTTATGGCCCATCACGGCTCCCATACCTGTCCTTCCAGCCTGGCGGCCAAAGTCTGAGCCTATACAAGCAATCTTTACAAGATTCTCCCCCGCAGGACCTATGGAAAGGATGGAGGCCTCTCTTCCCTCATCCCTCTTCAGAGCAGCCTCTGTATCCATCGTAAACCTTCCCCAGAGGTGTTTTGCATCCTTAAAGCCAACCCAACCATCTTCGATGAGGATATATGTCGGCTCCTTAGCAATGCCATCGACGATGATGGCGTCGAAGCCTGCCCGCTTAAGATTAGGCGCAAACCCTCCGCCGACATTGCTGTCACCGTAGAGGCCTGTAGCCGGGGAGATGGCACTTATGCTAAGCTTTCCTGAACAAGGAACCAGAAGCCCAGAAAGAGGCCCACTGGCAATCACAAGCCTGTTCTCTGGATCAAAGGCATCGATCCTTTGCCGAAAGGATTCGTAGAGGATCCGAGCCCCCCATCCTCTACCACCTATGTTCTCGACAGCGAAACCCTCATCGACTTCTTGGATCTTATAATCCCTGTTCGTAAGGTTTACAACGGCGATCTTAAGCCTATAGCCGCCCTTTATCAAACTCTAAACCTCCTCGAGGCTATGATCCCAACGTCTTGCTATGGGAATCAATACCGATCCTTGTCCCATTTAGGTTTTTTCTCAATGCTAAAATGATCATGTTAACTGCCCATGGCATGCGCTCATAAATCAGCAAACAAAAGCCTTATCGATTCTAGGGTTTTGGCTCCACCAGTTAAGTAAAATCCGAAAGTGAATGGCGTTTATTAGCCGCATATTCTACGCTATGTGCATCTCCCGCACTTTTCCGAATCGATTTCTGTTGATTGGGAATACTAGACCATGCATAAGGAACTATAATAAACCCCTCAAATCCTCGGACTGAACTTAATCGTACCAACCGTTTGAGGGTTCGCTAGAGTTTGAGAGACGAGCCTTAGGAACATTTAGCGATCGGCGACTTCCTTAAGGCTCGTCCATAGAGGGGAGAATTATGTAGTAGATGAATGGCTAGTATTAAGAATGAGCCCCTTAGAGCTGAAAGCCCAGAAGGCTTAAGATAAAGGTTGTTAAATTCTTCCATTCACCTTCAGCCTTTGATATAGGTTAAAGATTAAAGACAATAATTTTTTATATATCTTTGTTCTTCGCATATCGGTAAAAAGAGCAAGCTGGATTGATCCGCGTGGTCCCCCGTAGATTTTTCGTAACAAGTGGGAAGGCTACAGACGGTCTATCGCAACTCAATGCCTTCGACCTTGCCTTGATAAACGCAGGAATCGGACAGTGCAACATCGTCTGCGTTTCATCGATCCTCCCACCCAATGCCAAGGAAACGAGGCGAAGGAAGATTCCCATAGGAGCCATAACCTACACAGTCCTGGCAAGAATGGATGGGAATGAAGGAGAGACCATAGGGGCTGGAATAGCCTGGGCTTGGGAAAAGAACAGGGCATATGGGATTGTAGCCGAGGCCCATGGCTATATGGATCACCACGCTTTAAAGGAGCTCCTAAACTGGAAGATCAGTGGTATGGCTGATAAAAGGGGGATACAGGTCGGACCACCGAAGTACAAGATCGAAACCCTTCGCATACCTATGGATCAATATGGCTCCGTCATATCGGCGCTAGTCTTCATTCCAGAATCATAGGGAAGACCTTCGAAAGCTTGCGGTAGGTCTCCCTAAGGGCCTCAGAAATCACCTTCGTTTTTCCAATGACGGGCATAAAGTTTGTATCCCCAATCCAGCGGGGGACGATGTGAATGTGTAAATGTCCTTCAAAGCCAGCTCCAGCAGCCTTACCTATGTTAATGCCTAAGTTGAAACCATCGGGTCTCATAGTTTCCTTTATGGCCCTAAGGCATATGATTGAAGCCTTGAATAGATCCATTCCTTCCTCGGTATTCAGATCCTCGAGGCTTGGAACATGTCTATAGGGGGCTATCATAAGATGACCATTATTGTAGGGAAACCTATTCAAAACAATGAAGCATGTTCGAAACCTACGAAGAAGAAGATTTTCTTCATCCCTTTCTTCCTGAGGTATTCGGCAAAAGATGCATTCTTTTGTTTCCTTTTCGATCCACTCCATCCTCCAAGGAGCCCACAGGCTATCCATAAGCCTCCCCCAACCTGATTTAGTAAAAATCTCAGTCCTATTAATTAAGGAAGTCGCTCGGGATTCAGAGCTATAGCCTTAGCCCTTGGTGCTCGATACCTTAGCCCCTTATAGAAGTCTTAAGGCTTCTATTCTACGATTTTGGATTCGATGGTAGTGGCTTCTCCAGGCTTCAAGGTACTTTAGAAAAATTACCACATAGTAGAGAACCTTTAGAAGTGATATCCTCAAAGTGTTCGTAGAGTTACGTGTATCGTGGAAAAATGTTTCATGAGCGCCGGGGAGGGGATTTGAACCCCTGCGGGCCTTCATCCATCGAACTCCATCGACAAGGATTCATTATGTTTAACGGCCCACGGGCTACCCGGAAAGCTGATCGGATTCTATACGGCTTCTCCAGGCCCGCACCATACCAGATTTCCCGCAATCATCAGATTGCCCTAGGTGACCCCGGCAACTCGCATTATTGAATAACTTCAGCCTTATTAGGTTTTTATTTAGTCCAAAAAAGGTTACAAGATGTATTTTTATGGAAAAATCCTTCTTAAAAAAGAGAAAGGAAAGGTAAAAAAGGCGCATGGATAAGCTCAGAAGCCTTGAGATCTAAGGGTTTGGCAAAACTTTCGAAAGAACCCGTATAAAGTTCTCGCCGAGAATCTTCTTCACCTCTTCCTCCGTATATCCTCTTTCAAAGAGACCTTTCGTTACCTCAGGAAGCACAGTAACATCCTTTAAAAGGGTTCCTCCTCCATCAAAGTCCGAGCCTAGACCAACGAACTCGATACCGGCAATCTTTACGACATGGTCAACATGGTCAAGAAGTCTCTGCAGGCTTGGCGACCCAGGGTCTATAAAGCTTGGAACAAAGCTTAAGCCAAGGACTCCTCCCTTATCGGCCAATCCCCTTATTTGCTCATCGTTAAGATTCCTCTTGTGATCGCATAGGGCCTTGCAGTTTGCATGGGATACGATAACGGGCTTTTTTGAAAGATCCAAGGCTTCCCAGAAGCCCCTTTCGCTCACATGGGCTAGATCCACGAGAATTCCAAGGCGATTCATCTCCTCAACTAGACGGATGCCAAAGTTCGTGAGACCACCGCCCGTTCGGGCTTCATCCACTCCATCTGCAGCAAGGCTCCTAGGATTATGAGTGAGCCCTATGCTCCTAATTCCTAGCTTGAAGAGGGCCCTCAAGACATAAAGGCTTCCTTCAAGGGCATCGCTGTTCTCTATGGCTAGAAGGGCACCTATCCTTCCTTGGTCTGGAATTTCAATGAGATCCCTAACCCGAAGGATGGGAGCGATAAGGTTCTCCGAAGAGGAAAGTTCGCCTTCTAGGAAGCCTAGGGCATCCAAGGCATAGGTAAGATGGCTCTTCGTAGCCCTCGTCACATCGATGGCGAAGAAGGCGACATCTAAGCCTCCCTCCCTCATCCTCGGAAGATCGAGCTGGAGCTTATCAGTCCTGAAGGTAAGTCCAAGGCCGAGGCGCATATGGGCTACGATAGTGTCGTTATGGGCATCAACAACTATGGCTTCTTCATGGATTCTCCGGACATCAGAAGCAGGATCCATATATTCTAAAGCGTTTAGAAGACTTAAAAAGACTTGTTGTGAGGAGCTCTGTCCAAAAATTGGCTATTATCCTAACCTAACGGAGCCACGATTTCTTCATGGGCTGATGGTTGGTCTAAGCCTTATCCTCCTTTATGGAGCTTATGGCTAGGCCTTTCAGTCCATGGATGATAACGAATTCTTGGATGGTCCATTGTGAGGGGGATAGTTAGTTCTAGAGAGGCTAGCTGGACATTTCCGCAACTTTCCAGACTCTTAAGACTGTTTCCAGCCTCCGCCTTCCTTTCCTTTAACTTCATACTTCCGATGGAAGGAAGTCATGTCTTCCAAGAGCGCGGATAGGTCCCAAATTTCATAATGACCCTTTCCGTTTTGGCTGCAAGACCCTTCTCAGCCTCGAGGATTTGCTCCGTGGACATGAGGGCCCTTCCTAAGGCTACCACCTCTCCCTTAAGGGTGAATATTCCTACGAGATCGCCGGGCTTTATGGAAGAGTCTAGGCTTAAAACTCCAGGAACTGCCAAGTCAGCACCATGGCAGATGGCATCTACAGCGGAATCCCTTATGGTAATCTTTGGCTGGAGCTCAAATGCCTCTTCTATCGGATGGATGAGGGACATGAGGGGCCCCTCATCTCCGCCCTTCAGCGCATCGCAGGCATCTGCTAGGACTTCAAGGTTCGATAATCCCTTATCCTCCGTGAAGGGACCGACTCTTGTTCTTCTAAGTTCCTTCATATGAGCTCCTGAACCAAGGATTTGACCAATGTCGTAGCATATTTTTCTTATATAAGTACCTGCCTCACAACCGATCTTGAAGAGGACATAACGATCTTTGACTTCGAGGAGTTTATTGTAATATATGATGCGCTTTCTCAGGGTTCGTTTCACCGAAGACCTTAATGGAGGCCTTTGGTAGATCTCGCCCTGGAATTCCTCCAGAACCTTTCTTATAGATTCTTCTGGCAAAGATTGGTGGAGCTGCATCACGCAGACGTATTCCTTTCCTCCTCCTAGGAGGACTTGAAGGGCTTTTGTCGCCTCGTTGAGGGCTATGGGAAGGACTCCAGTCACGCCAGGATAACCCCGGGCTCCTTCCGCCTTAGAAGGAAAGAAGGGATATTTACTTCATACCTAAGCTGGAAGCCCTCTAGGGTCCCGCTATGACCGGCCTTCGACGCGCCTATAAGCCTTCTCACGATGGCTGTCACATCATGGCTTGTCGGACCTGATGGCTTATCGAAGTTTAGAAGTCCATAATCCAAGCTTTGCCTAAGATTCCTTTCCTTAGGGGGACATCCATATGCTGGGTCCGTTTCATCGATGGCCTTCTCAACCACCTGTCGCTTGACTTCCCATGGAGGCGTAATGGCCATCTCACGACCCTCCCGAAAGGGCTTCCTTCAGTCCAGCCTCTTCTATTGCCTTTAGAACCTCCTCATCAGAAGCCCCGCGACGAAGGTTAACCTTCGTATCCATGAAGGAAAGATGCCTCACATTCGCCCTTCTCCTCTTAACCCCCGTCAGCATCTTAGGACCTGTTATCAGGACAAAGTTTTCGTCAATGATGTCGACGATCACACACTTTTTCCCCCTTTCCCTTCCCTTCTTCTTGACGCATATCCTACCAACCTCTGCCATATCGAACGCACCACCTACCACCTTTGGACTTCAAAAGCCTTTAAGCCCTTTAGGAGAGTAAAGCTTCCACTAGCCTATAATAAACCTAAGCCAATTTGGAGGTTTAAGGACTTAAGCACCGGTAGACGGATAGCGATGTAAGCTGGTGGGAAGAATTCATTCAAGATAGAGAGGATTTTTACTGTTATAAACGTACAAAAATAGTAAGGGAAAAGGCTAAAAACTAGGAGAAAAGCCCAAAGCAAAGGAATTAAGCCACGAGGCTAAAAAAGCTCCAATCACCATAATTCCTAAGGGCCCTTTCTGCGCTTTTCCTTCAAAATCTCAGAAACAAAAACCTTAAGGACTCTGAAAACCCCTTCCTTGGTAAGGCTTCCCGTGTTGATAATGAGGTCGTAGGGAGAAAGATCAAGAAAGTTGATTCCGTAGAATTTAGAATACCTCATACGATCATGCGCTTCTCGCTTCATCGTTTCAAGTTTCACTTCCTCTATGGACTTTCCATCCCTCTTCGAGATCCGCTCGAATCTCACTTCATCGGGGGCTGTTAGGAAGATTTTGGCATCAGCAAAATCCTTTGTCATCCATGCCGATAGGTCTCCATCAAGGACAACTCCTCCCTTTTCGGCTTCCTCCCTTGTCCTTCGATCGATGAAAGCATCAAGTTCGGGATCTTCCATTAAGGCGGCACTCAGCTCCTGAACTTCCATCTGACGAAGGGATGAGAACTCCCTGAATAGTTGCCCAGCGGAAACATACCGAAGCCCGAAATAGCTCGCAAGCCTCTTGGCATGGGTTGACCTCCCAGCACCATGGAGGCCGCTAATGGCGATCACAGGTCCCCTTAAATTTCTATCCTTATTCCCCAACTTCTCTCCTCCCCCAATTATCCCTTTTCTTTAGAGTCTCCTGCCCCTCTGAGATGTTCCATGTCTGCGCTCCTCTTCATTTTCTTTCCCGTGGACTCTTCTTTCAGATCTCAACTTCCTCTTTTCTGCGCCCTTAATTAGGGATTTTGTTCACTATAGAGAAGGCCCTATGTGATTCATGGGAACCAATAAATTTGCTATTGAGATTTTTCCTAGCTAGAACTTGACGGGGTTGGAGGAGGGGCTATTCCAACTTGGATTCCAAGAAGCTTCTGTAGCGGTCTAGCTATGGCAAAAGAGCAGACCAGGTACCAGTAAAACATGGGTATCGGTACATACTTTTCTTTGGGTGAGATACTGAATGGAAGTGCTGCTGCTGGACGCAGGTTGAAGGCTGCCCCAAGGAGGCTGAAGATCGTACCGAAAATAACCATGGAAACAACCATCATCTTTAGGCTCTGGGATGCGATCTTGCCACTTATTGAGGCCATAGCTTGCTGACGATGCTTCACCTTGGCTTGAAGCCTCTTATCCCCTGTTGCCTTCGCCTCCTTCACGAGTTCCATATACTCGGCATACATCTCCCTCAGCTTCCTCTGCTCTTCTGGATCGAAGAAGACCTTGTTCAAGATCACTGTTGATAGGTTAAAGAGGATGGAAATAAAGAAAACAAAGGGGCATGCAAACCTTATATCCATCGTGAAAGGTACAAGAAAGTTTATGAGGACCTGCCAAATCTCGGCTAGTTGATCTAGGATGATCAAGACTTCTCACCTTTCTTTTCTTTACATTCAAAAGCGGTATTAATATTAATTGTCGAACATCATTCCTCGCCAAGGAGCCTCTTGAGTGCTGGATAGGCTTCCGTTAGCCTCTCTTGAGTTATCTGCTGGTAGTACTGGTAGAGGATTCCGACTGTCAGGAGGATTCCCATGCCGCTTCCAAACACATTGAAAAAGTCAGCGATGGAAGCTATCAGACCGACAATAATGCCTCCTAGTACAGCCACTGTAGGAATATACCTGTTCAAGACTTCCTCCACGCTTCTGTAGGTTCGCCTGAAGCCTGGAATCTGTACTCCGGAATCAACAAGCTGCTTTGCCACATCCCTTGGAGACATTCCTCCAAGCTCGAGCCAAATGAGGGAGAAGGCGACACACAGCCCAACCATGATGGTGGCGAAGATGATGCCCCTAAGGGGATCGATTATAATTTCTTCAAGGCGAGGGGATGTGATGTAGTAGCTTAAGCCACCCGTGGGTTTCATGCTCGTCGAGTTGAAGGTTCCTATGAGGTTCAGCCATGGATTTTCGTTTCCTTGATTAAACCTTGACCAGATGATCTGGCATCCGAAATAAAGGTTAGCGAGGATCGTCGAAGCGAAGATGACTGGTATGTTCGAAACGTAGAGAAGCTTTACTGGGAAGCGGCTTCTGAAACCCCTGAACCTTGCGTAGGTAATAGGGAGCTCCACTCTTACGCCCTCTAGGTATATGACGATAAGAAATATGGCAATGGTCGTAAGGAAACCGATCATGTCTGGATATCCCCCCGGTCTTTTGAGGGCGCTGGGGAGGGGTTCGCCCTGCCATAGGCTTTGGAAAAAGGAAGGGAGAGCTCCAAGCAGTTTCCCGTCAGGAGAAAGGCCCGAGAGGGGTGAGATCGTATACCAAAGGACTGTTTGGGCTACCCCCGCCGCGATAAAGAGGCTGATACCGCTTCCAATTCCCCAACCCTTCTGAAGGAGCTCATCCATAAGGATAAGAACCATGCCCGCTGCCAAAAGTTGTAGGAAGATAAAGATGCCATTCTCGAGGCTGATGGATCCCCAGGCTCCTCCGTACCAGTACATGCTGGCTTGAAAGATCGTCATGAGGATCGCGAAGACTTTCGATGCTGCCGTGAAGAGGGCCCTATCCTCAGGATTAGACATGTCGCATTCTATAATACCCGGACCTACGAGGAGCTGAAGGATCAGACCTCCCGTGACGATAGGACCTATTCCAAGCTCCATGAGAGTACCCCTATGGGAGGCGAAGATGACCCTCAAGGCTAGCATAGGATCCTCGAAGGTCATCTTCGGAAGACCATAGAGGGGTATCTCACTCATCACGAAGTAGAGAATCAAAACAATTAAAGTCCATAGAAGCCTTTCGCCAAAGCTAACCCTTCTCTTTGGAGCCTGGACTTCTAGAATGAGGCGGGAAATCGGTTGGAAAAGCCTGAGGAATCGGCCCGCCATAAGGATCATTCATCCTTCGCGATTAATTCAACTTTTCCTCCAGCCCCTGCAACCTTCTCCATGGCAAGCTTTGTAGCCCTTGGAGCCTTGACAAGGAGGGGAATCGAAAGCCTTCCTCCTCCAAGAAGCTTATCGTAACCCAGTTGCGTAATGTCTAGTGTGGCTAAAGCCTTTCCCTCCTCCCTTGGAAGTTCTATTCGAGTGATTAATTCTTCAAGATCGCCTACATTGATGCTCCTTTCGACCCTTTGGTTAGGACTTCTGAATCCCCTTTTGCCAAAGTAGTCAGGCTCATACCTTATCACCCAGCTCCATTTGTGCTTATGGAGACCCGCTCGGCCGAAGCCTCCCCTGCTCCCTGACTTCCTGTGCTGTCCCTTCCGACCCCAGCCATGGGTTCTGGAGCCCCGAAGCTTCCTTACCTTCCTGAGCCTTGTTGGCATTCGTCCTCCACCTCTTAGGCTTTCATCTCCCTCCATACTTCCTTTCTCGTAGGGGCTATCGATTTCATTTGTCGGATCAGGATTTCAGCTGGCTTCTATCCTATAAACCCTTTGGAAACCCTTCTGGTCCATAGAATAACAATCCTTCTTCAAGGAATTCCTCATAAAGGTTTTGGAGTACATAAATCCTTTCACCAATCTTTAGGGCAAATGCGCAGGCTCCGATTCTCCAGGGGTAGGGATATCCTCACCCCTCCTTTGCGATGGGATTCCACAAAGCCAAAGATCATTTCTTGGCTTTTTCTAGCCAAAAGGATGTTTCCTTTGGTTTCTCTACCCGTTTCGATAGCTTCTATTAGGTCCCTTATGCAGTTTACTGTTCCGCTTTCAAATTTGAATTCCGGAAAGGAGGCTTCTTCGAGGATGTTCCATTTTCCGGCCTTACGGATCTGGCAGGCAAGGCCGTTGTTCAGAGTTCTTATCTTTCCCTTTGTACCGCTAACCTCAAATTCATAGCCCAATCCCGGGACGATGTATCCAAGGACTCCGTTTCGAAACTTTACAAAGCCAAGGAGGATTCGAGGATCCCTTTCGAGGCAATTGTCCTCAAAGTCTACCTCATCCACTTCAACCGTTCCCTGAACATACTCCGCTTCGGGATCTCCGGCTAGAAACATCAGCATGTTCGTCGTGTGGGTATGGGTCCATTGGGCACCTCCAAAACCGCAGTGCCCCACGATGCTTTGAAGGTTGCCTACTTCTCCGCCCTCGATGAGCTCAAGAATCTTTTGGTAAAGGGGTGTATAGCGCCTCTGCGTTCCATAGTTGAACTTCACGCCATACTTTTCACAGGCTTTTACCATCGCATCGGCCTCCTCCATCGAACAACAGAGGGGCTTCTCACAGTATATGCCCTTAACTCCATGCTCGGCCGCGAAGATTGTAATCGAGGCATGGGTTGATGGGCGGGTGGCTATGCTAAGGATGTCGGGCCTTTCAGTTTCAATCATTTCTTTGTAATCAGTGTAGCCCCTTGCCACTTCGTATTTCCGTTTTGCGGCTTCTACCTTTTCGGCTATGATATCAGCCACCGCTACGAGCTCGACATCCTCCATGGATTTGTAGGCCGCTGCATGGGAGTAAGGAAGGTAAAGGGCACTATCAGGGCGGCTCCGGACCTCATCGTCTATCGTTACTCCCATACGCCCGCAGCCTACTAGGCAAGCCTTGTATCTTTTTCCCATGATTTCTTTTTTAGAACGGAACGTAATAAGCTTAAGGCTATCATAGCCTGAATCGCTACCGCCTTCATGATTGCTTGCAGCTTATGATGTTCTTATAAAGAAAGGTGGAGCCTCAGCCTCTTTCAGGCTATGTATGCCTTAATATCCTTAATACTTTAATATATTATCTCGGTTACCAAGCGATGCTATGAAAACTGAAAATAAAGTTATAACTAAACTTTGGCAAATTTAACCGTTATTTTTCGAATCCATTTACCATGTTATATACGCATGCTAGAAGCGCTTATTCCCTCCTGCCCCATTCCATATTTTGGTGTTTCGATGCTCCCGATTGTGGGA
>Ga0209225_1000931_pt1 | contig 30925 bp, 26 predicted proteins | sample WasSprMetagenome_FD_184732 | JGI IMG/M metagenome (GOLD analysis project Ga0209225, IMG submission 184732) | Sulfidic aquatic microbial communities from Washburn Spring, Yellowstone National Park, USA - WS (SPAdes) (version 3) | ecosystem: Environmental > Aquatic > Thermal springs > Hot (42-90C)... | reverse complement strand
CAACCTTGGGATATACTTAAGCCTCTTCCGTTTCCAAAGAACCACAAGCCAGATCCCGAGTCTTCAAAGGCTTAAGCTCATAGTAAAGGCTTAAGTCATCACCAACAAACTTCCTGATTAAGAGCGACCAAGTATTAGCATCCACAAGTTTTACAGATCAACCACCTTATGCTTTTTACATCGAAATAACAAAGATAAATGGTATTCCAGTTTCGGAGATTCAACCAACAGCCATCTTCAGCGGTCCGATCCATGTGGAGGGGATCGCGAATGCTAGTAATTTTGTGGGTCAACTCAACCAGTATAATGTTCAGATCGATTGGGGTGACGGTAATATAGACAAGGATTCATACATTAACTTTACACAATATAATGACAATTTTAACGGAACATGGCATTCAGATCCAGATCATACATATTCAAGAGTAGGCAGTTTTACGATTACGGTGAAGCTCTACCATGGTCAACCTCCAGGAAAGGAAGGCTCGGGAGATGTATCCGTCTCCATTACCATACAGATCGCTAGGCAGATCAAAGTCATCGCGGATCCCGCAGAGGCATCAGGAGGCAATTTCACTGTTACATATACTAAAAGCGGAACTAGATATACCAGTATTCAAAGAACACCTTGGGTAGAGAGTGTTGACGATGGTAGTGACGTCACTATAAGCAATCCTCAAAGTATCATTAACGCGGGGAATACGCAATATATTTTCCAAACATACAATCAGTCTTACAGTCAGTCTTACAATGTGACGATGAATGCTGACAAGACCATCATCTTGGTCTATAAGACCCAATACTTGGTGACATTTAATCAAACAGGTTCTGGCGTCGCACCTACTGTAACATACGCAATTGATGGAAGTGCATCAACGACTAGTATTGTTCCATTCTCTGTTTGGGTCGATTCCGGTAAGCAGATTTCATATACATATCAAGCGAATGTGTCTGACGGTTCTGGCGTAAGGTATGTTCTCACAGACGTTAGTCCAGCTTCACCCCAGATAGTGACTGGTTCTCTGACGATAACTGGAACCTACAAGATCCAGTACTACTTGGCGGTGAACTCACCTTATGGCGATCCTACCCCAAGAAGCGATTGGTTTGACGCTGGAACACCGATTACTGCATCGGTTACTTCGCCTTGGCCTGTAGACGCAATTGACACTCGCTACGTCTGTACGGGATGGAATGGGACCGGAAGCGTGCCTGCTTCTGGGACAGATACCTCAGTGACATTCACGATAGATGAGCCGTCAAGCATAACTTGGAACTGGAAGACACAATACTATTTGACTTTAGCAACAACTCCATCAGGTATTACAACTCCATCTGGAGCAGGGTGGTATGATGCTGATACTTACGCTTCCATATCAACAGATGAATACGTCGATACCGCACCTGACACACGTTACCGATTCAATGGCTGGACAACAGAAGACAGGGACGAGATAACCATTCCATCAGCTACTTCCACGGCAGTGCTTATGGATAAGACTAAGACGGTAACAGCCAACTACGTGGTTCAGTATAGGGTGAGGGTCGAGTGGTCAGGGCTTGGAGCTGATGCCAGCGGTAAAGTTGTTACCGTGACTGTTGGCGGGATCTCCAGCATTAAGAATGCGAGTGACCCCTTCTTCGACGCTTTCATAGATACAGGCAAAACCGTCAGCTACTCTTACGAGGATGATGTTTCCAGCACTATGGTAGGGAAGAGGTACAAACTTGACTCTGTTTCAGGTAACTCGACTGCAGCATCCCATGACTTCGGCGCCATCACCGGACCCATCACAGAGACAGGCACCTATAAAACCCAGTACTACTTTACCGTAAACTCGCCTTACGACTCTCCTACAGGTCAGGGATGGTATGATAACGGTTCTACTGCGGCTTCATCCGTAACATCTCCAGTTAGCGATGGATTAGGAACGCGGTATGTAGTCACGGGTTATACGGGAACAGGAAGCGCTCCAAGCGGCTCCGGAAATTCGGTCAGCTTCACGATAACCGAGCCATCTTCTGTCACATGGAACTGGAAAACCCAGTACTTACTGACCTTTGCCCAGAATGGTTTGGAAAGCGATGCCTCTGGAACCGTGGTTACCATCTTCGGCACTGATGCCAAGACCATCGATCAGCTTCCGAACAGTACTTGGGTTGACAGCGGAAGCTTAGTTGCATATAACTATTCTAACATCGTTCGCAGTAGCCAGGAAGGCAAGCGCTTCAGCCTTATAAACGTAACAGGACCAGAATCGCCCATAACAGTAGCAGGTCCAACGAATGTTACTGGGAACTATGCTATCCAGTATCAAGTAACGTTTTCAGTCAGCCCAACTGGAAGTGGCGAAACATCTCCCAGCGGAACTGACTGGTACGATGCTGGCAAAGTGCTTTCGATATCCGCAACTCCTAATCCTGGCTACGTATTCTCCCATTGGAGCGCTATCGGAACGATATCCATAACCAACCCATCATCTGCGTCAACAACAGCAACAATAAACGGGCCAGGCACAATAACAGCCAACTTCGCTCCAATCCCCATTGTAAGCATCACGATAACTTCTAACCCACCCGGTGCGGGCTTCATTAAAGTCGACGATATGCTCATCACAACACCGGCAACATTCGATTGGACCATAGGCTCAACTCACAAGCTTGAAGCCCTTTCTCCAGTACCAGGCGCAACGGGAACACGCTACGTTTGGATGAGCTGGAGTGACGGTGGGGAGCGGATACACAACTATACTGTTCCAAGCTCTTCAGAAACGGTGACGGCCTACTACAAAACACAGTATTATCTGACAGTCTTATCGCCCTATGGTACTCCAGGCGGCGCAGGCTGGTACAATGCTGGTGAGGCTGCTTACGCTACGGTCACCCCGTTAACCGTGGGCGGCTCCCCTGGCACCAGATACGTTTTCACTCATTGGAGCGGTGACGCTTCGGGTACAACTTCACCTTCAGAACAAATAATAATGAATGCTCCTAAGACAGCAATCGCAAACTGGAAAACCCAGTATTATCTTAAGGTGCTTTCAGATTATGGCATAACATACGGCGAAGGCTGGTATGATAAAGGAACGATGGCTTATGCAGGGTTGGATAGGGGCAAGGTCGTTCTTGAGAAAGCCAGGCATCTTTTCATCCAATGGACTGGCGATGCATCAGGAACAAACTATGCCACAAGCAACCCGATTGCCATGAACGCACCGAAGACAGCCATAGCCCAATGGAGCAGCCAATTCTACTTAACCTTAGAGACGAATCCTCCGGGAATTGCAACCCCATCGGGCGAGGGCTGGTATGATAAAGGAACCAATGCCTCCATAGGGACTCCCGAGTGCATCTATTCGCAGGACGGGACCTCCCGATATGTCTTCTGCGGATGGTCTACGGAAGCCATGGAGGAGATCGCCAATTCTTATAACGCCTCATCAACCGTCCTTATGGATAAGGCAAAGACCGTAACGGCGAACTACAGGCTCCAATATCTCGTTACCGTCACGGCCTTTCCATCGGAGGCTTTAGGAGGAACCTTCAAGGTCGCTTACATAAGCCTAGGAAGGACTTACGAAGCCCTAGAGCCTAAGGTCACGCCATGGACCGAATGGGTCGATGCCAACATAACGATTGCCTTAAGGGAGCCTCAGGAATATGTTCCTTCGGAGGATGCCTTAGGTGGCATCCGCTACAGATTCGATACCTACGACCCATCCCAGAACGTAACGATGGATGCTCCAAGGACCATAACCTTAGTCTATAAGACCCAGTACCTCGTAACCTTCGATCAGACGGGTGTGGGATCCGATTTCGAAGGTTATGTCGTAACGATAGATGAAGCCTCCTATGGCTCCTCTGAGCTTCCGAAGGCTTTCTGGTGGGATGAAGGATCATTTCACAGCTTCGCCTACGAATCTGAACTACTGGTCGATACGGGGAAGCGCTATGTTTGGATGAACACGACAGGGCTATCGGGCCTCCGAGAGGCTACGATGAATGTCACGGCTCAAGGCAACATAACCGCCAATTACGGGACGCTTTACTACCTGAACGTCCTCAGCCAGTATGGGAATCCCTATGGATCAGGATGGTATCCGAAGGGCTCCGAAGCCCGATTTGGAGTGACGACCCCCGTGAACCATGGAAACAGGACCATAAGGGTCTTCGTGAGATGGTTCGGAGATGCCCAGGTATACGAGCCCGAGGGAACCATAGTCATGCTAAAGCCCTCAGAAGTCATCGCCTCCTGGCAGACCCAGTACCTCGTAACCTTCAATACGACCCTTCCTGACAGAAGGATCCTTAGCGTTCCAAGGGTTCCTGAGCTTCGACCTCCCGGCATGGAGGTCTTTGGCATGTACTATCCGGCGGGCGAAACCGTGACGGTAGGTCCTGCACCCCTTATTGCCCCTGGGGCTGAGGGGACGAGATACATCTTCGAAGGCTGGAAACTGGATGGACAGCCCTTCACTAAGGATTTGAACATATCCTTGGTTGTGGACCGACCCTATGATGTTTCCATCGCATATGAAATCGAGCATTTGCTTTCGATAAAGGCTTTAGGGGTGAGGGATCCCTTTGTGGCAAAGGTGACGATCACAACCCTAGCCCCTATAATCCGGAACCTTACGCCTGTAGATCCCATACTAGAATGGATGAGGCATGGGACTCAAACAACCCTAACCGTATCAACGCCAAATAAGATTGGGCATGGTGAATGGGCGATCTTCGGGGAGTGGTCTGGTGATGCCATGGGAAGGAATCGAAGTCTTTCCTTTGTCATGGAGGCTCCTAGGACCTTGAACGCCACATTCTTCAAAGTGAATCCCGTCGCGGAGTCCATACCATATTCCATGCTATCGGGAGTTGTATGCATGGTCCTTTCTTGTCTGATAGCCAGGAAGAGAAGGAAGGCGAAAGCCCAAAACCAAAACCAAACCCAAAATCAATCCCAAACTCAATCCCAATCCCAATCTCAATCTCAAACGCAGACACAATCGCAATCGCAAGGTCAGGTTCTTGAAAAGCAGCCAAGGCAGGCTCGTAAAAATTCGCTTCCATGGGCATTCGGCCTCATGGTTTCAGCCGTTGCCCTGATAGTTGCTGCCATCGTGAGCGTCACGGTGGCTTCAAGCTATGGCATAAATGCAAACGAACTCCTAGACTTCACCAACTGGGCTGTAGTATTCCTGGCCATCGAAGCCCTAGTCTTCCTGTTGGCTACGAAGTTCCTTACCTCATGGATCCATAGAGAACGGCGTTCAGAGGAACCTATGGCAAAGTAGCCGAGTAATCCAATCGAATAAATAGAATAGAGGGCTAGCTGCCTTCTTTTTCGTCTTTCTTTTTTAATTAATCTTCTTTAATCTTTCATTGAAATCCACAAATTCTTAAGAATTTCTGGATTATGGAGGCTTTTTTATCTCGCCAGGACAAAAAGAGGAAGCGCCTAAAGAGAACTGAAACGATGCAAAAGGGAAGGGAGACTGAAACGAGGAGAGCCGAAAGGGCTATCAACTGATCCTTGGGAGCCTTAGCATTTTTCTCGGAATCCATGCCTAAAGCAAAGCCTTCAATTTCCTTAGGAAGGGATGGCTCCTGTCCCGGCTCCCGCACGGGCGGAGACCTTGCCTCCAAACCTACAACCGTCTTTTTCGGGTCCCTCACCCTCCAAGATACATCGCCATAAATAACCTTCGTAAGATAGAAATTGTACTGCTGATATCTGGGTTTTTCCATGGAGAAAATCGCTGAGTCACGTATACATTGTTTTAAGGCGATGAGAAACGATTGCCCTACATCTCCTGATTCGAAGAAGGTCTTCCAGAAGTTGTAGGGAATCGTCGTATCAGAGCTTTCGGTTCTCGAGCTGGCTATGACGAGGGCGGGTCCTTTGGGCGAAACAATGAGACTCCTAGCCAGGCTATCGGCTTCTCCCTCTCCCTCTCCCCCCACCTCTCCCTCTACATCTTCCAGATCCAAGGCTCCCGTGAAGCATGCAAGCAGATAATGGATGCCATAGATGCCTTCGATACCCTTAAAGTCCTTGTAGCTTAAGAAAGCCCTCCATCCGCCTTCCTTAGCCCTTGTCCATAGGCTGGAAGGTGTTCCGTGGCTACAGCTCATGGCATAGAAAACTCCCTGGAAAAGCGTCATTTTCTGGATTTTATCCGTTAGGTTCCCGTTGGATTCATAGAAAATGTAAGGAATGCCTAGAAGACTCTCCATTTTCACGAAGTCTCCAAAAATGATGAAGGAACCTGCCTGGAGGTGCTCCTCCGCCCAGATTATTTTCGAAAGAACCTTTTCGAGCTCTTCTTCGTCCCTCACGGGCAAACGCCCTACAGCAATTTCTGGAACGTTCCCTCCAAGGAGGCCTATCTTGGAATCGTCCCATTCAGGCACGGCATAGTACCACTCTGTGGGCTTATAGTTAAAATCAGCGATACCAAACTCGTCGCTCGGGGAATAAACGTACTTCGCAGGGATGGATTCGTAGGTTCCTACGAGGAGGAGGTACTTTGGGCCCGAGCTTTCGTATTCTCGAGAAACGAAGATATGGATCTTTTCCGCTAAAGAAAGGTCTGGCTTGGAAGTACGAAGGCTTTCGTTGATCGCTTCCACAGAGACATATCGGGTAGCGATGCCTTGATTTTGTTTGAAATCGATGAAACTCTGGAGCCTAGCCCCATAAGCCTCGGGGGCTATGATTAAAAGCTCGTAAGGCTCAGGGCTTGCTAGGCTATGAAAGGCCAAAGCCATGGTAGGAAGGCATGGAAAGGAGATAAGAAGAAAAGATAAGAGGAAAGAGAGTAAGATTCCAAGCCTTCCATTTTTCCTTGCCAATAAAAAACACCGACATTTGAGATGCCTTTTAGAAAATCGATAAAATTATTTGTGAATCATACATCAGAACCTTTGGTACAGATGAATAGTTCTCCAAGATGCATACAAAAAGGATAAATTAAATACAACATTCGAAGATAAAGTGATAGTTATGCATATAGCCTTTTATCTTTCTAGTATAAATCAGAGATGATTTGTAGTCCCCTATGAAACCTGCCGATATGTGCATCAACAAGTATGCTTTAACCTACATACCTTTCCATTCGCCATCATCCTTCGATCCTTTTTTAAACGACCGAGAAGGGAGCTACATCCTTTCATTCTTTCCTTACCGAAAACGCTCCCGTCATAAGCCTCCTAAGAGGAAAATGGAGAAGCCTGAAAAGGTGCTAAAGGTTTAAAAGGAAAGGCTTCGAAATAAAAGCCATAAAATATTCCTTTGATAGCGATCATACGGGGCTAGGGAATGCCGCATTCAAGGGGCTTTAGGAGCAAAAGTAGGGGAACCCTTACAAAGAGGAGGGACGATTTTGGGCTTAAGGTTACTAGGTTCCTTACGCAATATGCTCCTGGCGATAAGGTTATCTTTGACATAGATCCCTCGGTTCACAAGGGCATGCCCCATAGGCGTTACCAGGGTAAGGTTGGCGTTATCTTACAGAGAAGGGGAAGGGCCTATATTATCGAAACGGAAGTTGGAGAAAAGAAGAAAATCATTATAGCTAGGCCAGAACACATTGTAAAATTCGGTTAAAGATTTCTTCTGAGGGGATGTTTTTTGCCTGGTAGGATTATCGAGAAAAGGGACATTACGGTATCCGAGACAAGGGAAATGCTAAAGAAATTGGAATCTGAACTCGACCAGTTCCAACGCCGCACTCTGGATTATGCGGACAAGTTCTCTAAGATCGACGCTGGAAAGGCGGCGGAACTCGTCGAGGAACTTGTTTCAAGGTTCTCTTTAGAAAGGGAAAGGGCTATACAGCTAGTGAACTGTATGCCAGAGACCATTGAAGAGATCCGAGTGTTCTTCGTCGGCGGGAAGTGGAGACTTATGACCCCCTCCCAGCTTGAGGAAATCCTCCAAACTCTGAAAAAATATCGGAACACAACCAGCCCATAATTATTAGGAAAGAACGAAAAGGATCCTTTGATATAGTGGAATTCCACTTCCGCTTAGAGCTGAGGTAGCATATAGAGATTTAGAGATAAGATTCGAATGGAATTGACTTTATGGGGGCCTAAGGATCCATGAGAAGTGAAAGGAATGTTAGGGAAATCGAAAGGGAAAGGGAGAGGGAAAGAGAAAAAGGAAGGCGAGAGGCTCCCGAGGCTTCAAGGCGCTACGAAGACTATGCCTATGTCCTCGATTTCTTTCCCCAGACTTCCCCCCAGCTTCGTCGGCCCCTCCATCGTACATCAGGCACGGTCCACCTCCTAGGTGAGCTTTACTTCACACTTTTGGAAGCCGCCTTAAAAGAGAACGTAAAGGTTGCGATCGGCGAGCGCATCTTCATCGGAAAGGATCCTAGGGATAAAATAGCTTACATCATCGGAAGGATAAGGTTCAAAGACCTTACTGGTACTGCCCAGGCTGAGCTTCCTACGATCGTAGAGAAGGTTGTAAAGCAAAGGGAGCGATGGTTTACGGAATTCTTCAACAGGGCTCAAGCCCTCACACCAAGGATGCATTCCCTGGAACTTCTTCCAGGGATAGGGAAGCGATACATGAGGCTCATCCTGGATGAGAGGGAAAAGAAGCCCTTTACTTCCTTCGAGGATATCAAGCAAAGAACGGGACTCTACGAGCCCTCCAAGCTCATAGCAAGGCGCATCCTAGAGGAGCTGAGCGATGAGGAGCCCAAATACCGCCTCTTCACAAGGGGATTTTAGAATAGAAGCCGCCTCGGAAGAGCTTAATGACTATTTATTTTTATCCATAGTGGATCGATAAACAGATCCGATTACTTTCGGAAATCAACGGTTTCGGCTTGGAAGGAATAATCCTCCGAAGGAAATTCCTATGAACCTTCGCCGTTATACATTTGAAACGCTACGCCTTCATGGAATAAGGCCCCGAAGAAAGCTGGGGCAGAGCTTTCTCGTAGACGAGAAAATTATGGAAAGGATGGTGGATTATGCCAAAGTCTGTGATAAGGATGATGTCCTCGATATAGGGGCTGGCCTGGGCTTCCTAACGGAGGTTCTCGCAAGGAGGGCCCATCGGGTCTATGCCGTAGAGGTCGACTCTGGGCTCCTCAAGGTTTTGAGGCAAAGGCTTTCGCCCTACGAAAACGTTTCCATCATTCACGGGGACTTGATGAAGGTTAGGCTCCCTCCCGTAGATAAGGTTGTCTCCAACCCTCCCTATTCCATCTCTTCAGACCTTTTTCTTAGAAGGCCTGTGGACTTCAGGCTCAGCGTCCTGACGCTCCAAAGGGAATTTGTCGAAAGGCTCCTGGCTGAGCCGGGAAGCCCAAAATACGGAAGGGTTTCCGTCATAGCAAGGCTTGCATGGAGGATCGAAAAGCTTGAAAACCTTCCAAGGGGAGTCTTCCAACCGATTCCGAAGGTTGAATCATGCCTCGTAAGACTGACTAAGAAGGAAGGATGGGAACGAGGGAAGGAATTCGATGTCATCCTCGATAAGGGAAGCTTTCTTGACCTTCTATCCTTCCTTTTTTCAGAAAGAAGGCGAAACCTTGGAAAGGTATTACGAAAGTACTTGGATCTCAGGTGTATTCCGGGAAGGGTTGAGGAGCTTGTCGAGGATAGACGCCTCCTCAGCCCAAGGGTATGCGACCTAGAACCTGAACAATTCCTTGCCCTATTCAGGGCATTAGTCGTCTTAAGAAATCAGAAATCCTGTAAGGCATAGGGGTCAGAAGAACCCTATTGAGGCATAGACATAGAAATAGAAATAGAAATGAGGCGCCCGAGCCTTCTAAAAAGAAAAAAGAAAATAAAAGAAAAGAAAATTCGATGAACTAACGAAGATGCCTCCTTCAATTTCAGTTTCAGTTCCAAACTCCTAGAATCTTCTCGGCATGTCCAAGAATTGGCTGCCTCCGTTATACTGTTATTTATCCAGTTATTTCTCCTCTAGGCTCAGGAATCGTTAAGACCCAATTGCCTAAAGGGCTTTGATCCCCCTCCAACCCATGGATACTGGCGAATTACTGAATACGCCCATAATCTCCGAAAACTTTAAAAGAAGTCTATCATTCGCTATAGATTACTCATCGCCATTGCCTTCCGGAGGAAGCCTCCCATACGTTACGGACTAATTACATAACCCATAGGGTCTGCCTCCGTTGCGCCTCTTTAGGGCTTAGTTGTTGCAGTCGTTGCCACCCCTTCGTTTTATTCAAGGACATCGTATCGTTTTGCAGAAACCATTCTTTGGAGGAAGTCAGGGCAATCGTGGAGGTTGCGGAAATTCCTCCGGTCTATATGGAGCATCTTTCCGATCCAGAAATGGCTCCAATATACTATCCTTGGAAGGGATCCCACTATCGCCTCCAGATGAAGTTCGTGAAGGGATCCTGCATAGCCCTTATTCCTGGGAAAGGTTGTCTTTTGGGTGAAGAAAGACCTTTAATCTGCAGAGTCTGGCCCTTCTGGTGGAAAGAAGGGTCAAAGCCATCTATGGAGGAGGACTTTCCCCTCGAGATCAACGGGGAATGCACCATGGTTTCCCCATGGCACTTCTCTTATCAAGAGGTTCTGAAGGAGCTAGGACTATCGGAAATGAAGATTCGAAGGGAACTTCTTTCCTTAAACCTGGCCCTTGAAGAGCATGGAAGGATCCTAAAGATTGCCAGGGAAAAAGGTATTCCTCCAGAGGGATTGTTGGACTGGTTCTTCGAGGGATTTTTTGGAAAGACTCCACGGAAGAATCCATAGAAAAATTCCATCCTTGAGTTCTTCAAAAATTCGAAAGGGTGCATTCTTTGGCTTATCGGAAAAGAAAAGGTCTGTGCGAAGACCCTAGTCTCTTACATGCCGCACGGTCGGAACCGAGTGAGGTTTAAGGAAGTTTTCAATGCATGCCTTACCAGCCTAAGATGGGAGCGCCCGGATCCTATGGTAAGCCTAGCCTCCATGGGATACGGGGATGAAGGTTATCGTATCCCCCGCTTTTATGGGGGTTTCCAGCCCTTTCAGAACGGAAACCTCCTGTCCGTTCACCAGAATGAGGGAGTTAACCCTAGGATCCTGCAGCTCCGAGCCTACAAGGGCTCTCTGAAATTCCTCGCCAAGCTCCTTGAAAAGAATGTGGCAGAGATCGTTAAGGCTGATCCCATCCTGAACCTTCATCTTCATCTTTGAAACCTTCGCTAGGCTTTTGAGAAAACCCATAAATTCTATTCTGACAAACTCATTCGTATCCTCGGAAGCCTTGGTCCTGTCGGAGTGATTTTTCCTCATCTGGAATCCCATCAGGGCAGGTCAGTCTCCCCATTGGAGGAAGCCCGGTGTCGAGGCTTTCCTCCAAGGGATATGGAGAAAAGCATTAGATAAGTTTTTCCATCCGAAGGAACGTATCGAAAAATCGATATCGTCCATGGTCTGAAGGACGGAACCAGGGCGTGTCCAAAAAATCGTTATTGCCCATAAACTGAAGGAACGAGGTCATGAGTCCTATAAGGAGGATAAGGCTTAGACAAAGCCTCCCAGCATCGAGAAATCATGGCTCAGTTAAGGTGATGTCCAATTTTTGGACACGCCCGACGGAACCATAAGTCCTATAAGGAGCATAAGGCTTAGAACAACCATTAGCCCATGGAGAATCGCAACTTCGTTAGGTTAAGATAATAGCCAATTTTTGGAAATGCCCCATCTGAAGCTAGGACTGAATGTTCGATCAAGGATCCGAAATGATGGTCTAAAGATGAAGATACCCTTTAAAAAGAAAAGGTGAGCCTTGTTTCTTCCTCCTTTCTTTTCCTTACCTTACCTTACCTTAAAATTAAAAGAAATCTTCACAATATCCTTCCTCTTTCCTATGAAACATTCTCAAGATCCACAACATCATATTTTATAGGTCTTCCCTTCCCATCGAAAATGGCTACATCCCTTTCTGAATCGTAAGGATATGCAACTATGAGCATTATCCTCCCATAAAACCTGTTCAGGTCCTCGGGAGAGGGATTGAGAATGCCCGAAGGGTGGGAGTGGACGGTTCCTATGATGGAAAAGTCCATAGGAAGGGTTTGAAGGGGGAAGCCGGAGAAACCCTTTCCATGAATAGCCAATGGTGGGATTAAAACCTCCTCAACCACAAGTTTTCCCCTCATAAACCTTCCCCTTAGTAAAAGGATTGCCTCCTTCGGATGCTGATCCTTCGCGTAACTGAGAAGACCCTTTACCACTGATCTATCGATGACCACAGGATCCTTCACCATAACCCCCTCCTAAAGGAAACTCTAGTTCAAGGATTTCATGATTTTGTTCTTCCCATAACCTTTCCTTTCCACAGCCTCGAGGTATCATTACTAAATATCAATCATTACTCTATATGGTTATGATGCGTATAGGCTTATGAGGGCCTCGGAAACCTCTATGATGGCCTTTACCCTTCGCAAAACCTCTTTCTCTTCCATGGATTTCATGAGGGCTGAAAGGCTTCTGATGGATCTTTCTATGGAAACGAGGCACCGAAGCAAAGGATCCATCCTAGGAGAGGTCAGAGTTTCCACCTTAACCCTCACTATGGGCTCCATCCAGATCGGGTCTCCTAGGGCATAGTAGAGGGCTGTTTGAGCCTTCTTGGCAGCCATCAGCCCCATACTCATGGCTAAGGAAGTATCGCCTACCCCTTCAGCTATCTTTAAGTCTTCCTTCGCCTCCCTAAGATATCGAGCGCACCAACCATGACGGTACTCGTCTTGGGTGATGGTTCGAAAACCAGTTCGCCACATATTAGGTCAGGCCTGCTTGTTAGCTAGGTATCTCGGACCCCTTCTTTCTCTCAGTTTTTGACAATCTATATAGTGCTAAGCAGAATTCCTCTCTTTAGAACCTTCACCTTAAACCCGGCTTATCATAAGAATTTCGATTTCGCCAACTCCTTCCACATTTCTTATCCGCTTCTCTATACTCTCCATCTGCCTTTCCTCATCCCTAGCAACGATTTGAAGGACAAGGGCCTTCAAACCAAAGGCTATGGGTTCCTCGAGGCTTCTGCGGATCTCAACTCCTTCTGACCCTTCTGATAACGAAAGCCCTATGGCATCCTTTAGGGCATTAAGGTCGATCTGAAGGTCAGAAGGGTAAACCCTCATGGTTATAAGGACCTTTGCCAAATCCAACCCTCCATTAAGGACCTATAAAACCGCAACTCGGACATTTGTAGGGGCGTCTCAGAATGCGGCACCGTTCACATCTCCAGATGGTTATAGAGCCGCAGCTTGGACAAGGAAACTTTACAGCCCTTTCCCCTGGAGTAATGATTCGGTTACATGAAAAGCAATTGGGCATCCTCATACCACTTGCATCACGTTCGTTAGCCGAACCATGTGCGGAGATAAAGGCTTCAACGATGGAATTTAAAGCTTATGTTTTCTGATCTGTTTAAAGGCTGTTTGACAATTCATAGAATCTTTGGATGGTTCTCTTTGCCCACTCGTCAGGCTGAAAGAGAAAAGGCTAAACTCTCTTTATGGGGACTTTACGAAAATCTAGAGGGAAAAAGGATTCGTCCTTTTGTTGAAGGAAAAAGGAAAAAGGAAAAAGGAAAAATCGAGTCTCTGTCATGATCGATGCATCCTATCGGTTCGATCGTTGTTGAGCGAAGAATTATAAATCTTCTTGAGAATTCCCCTTGGGGGGCCTTTTGAAAACCCTTATTCTGACGGATGAGGAGATAAGATCCCTCCTTTCCATGAAGGAGGTAATGGAGGTTGTAGAGAAGGCCTTTGTCGAAAAGGCCCTTGGCTATGCCCAGATGCCACCAAAGCCCTACCTCTTCTTCCCCAAATACGACGGGGACCTCAGGGTTATGCCTTCGTATCTTGAAAGGGTCGATGTGGCGGCGGTAAAGGTTGTCAATTCCCATCCGAATAATCCATCGGCCTACAGTTTGCCCACGGTTATGGCAACAATCCTCCTCATAGATCCAAGAAACGGGGCTCCCATATCGATTATGGGAGGGACTCATATAACGGCCATGAGGACGGGTGCGGCTGGAGGTATAGCGGCTAAATACTTGGCAAGAAGGGATTCGCGGATTGTGGGGCTTGTTGGTGCTGGAGTCCAGGCAAGAACCCAGCTTGATGCCCTCGTTTCACTCTATGGTAAGCTTGAGGAAGTAAGGGTTTGGAGCAGGAGCGAGAGGACGAAGGAAGCCTTTCTATCGGAATCCTCAGCCCTTTACAGAAAGGGGGAAATCGGGAACATGGTACCAGTAAATTCCGTGAGGGAGGCTGTCCAAGGAGCCGATATCATCGTTACGACAACACCTTCTAGGGCTCCCATAGTTTCCAACGATTGGATCTCCGAGGGTGTCCATCTGAACTGCATAGGGGCTGATGCTCCCGGAAAGCAGGAGCTGGATCCAGAGATCCTGAGAAGGGCTAAGATTGTCGTAGATGATTGGGAACAAGCATCCCATGGAGGCGAGATAAATGTGCCATTGGCAAGGGGCATCCTGAAAAAGGAGGATGTCTGGGGAACGATTGGCGAAGTCATAGCTGGCCTTAAGGCTGGAAGAGTTTCGAGGAATGAAATAACGGTCTTTACTTCCACAGGTTTGGCAATCCAGGATGCCGTTACTGCCAGACTTGCATACGAGAGAGCTGCTTCCAAGGGCCTTGGCCGTTTCATCGAATTGGTTTAGCCTTACCAGAGAGATTTTGAAAAGCGGATGATAAGGGCTAAGGCCATTCAAGACTAGGCCAGCCGAAGGTTCCAAATGAAAGCGATATCGAATATGAATTGTGAAGAATACTTAGAAGAATCATCTCTAAGCATGCTGATTGCTTCTTTCATAATTAAAACATGCACTCATAGAATGAATTTAGATCCATGAATAGTCGCAAAACAGTTTATCACATTGGCATAGTTATTACCTTTGGACTGGCATGGTAGCCTTGGATCTTCATATAGAGGATCAGAAACCTTTAGGTTATGAGAATTCCTTGAGCTTTAAGAAAATCAAGAATCCAGAACCATCCCGACTTGACCTCGCTTTTCTTTTTTTCTTTTCCATAAGGAAAAGGAAGCCTTGCCTTATGTTCTATCTAAAAAATGCCTTACACTTTAAGTCTCTAGGAGGAAGCCTTGCCTTGGGAAAAACTTAAATGCTCCCTTCTCCATCGATTTTCCATCGATGCAGGTGATGCAGATTTGGCACAGGCAAAGAAGCAGGTTATCGGACAAGGAAAGGTCCTTTCTAAGGCAACGATCTTTGGGGATTTAATCTTCATCTCTGGTATAGGACCCCACGATCCTAAGACAGGAAAACAGGTGGAAGGAGGAATAAGGGAGCAAACGAAGGCTGTGATGGATCTTTTAAAGGCTGCCGTGGAGGAGGCTGGAAGTAGTATGGACAACATCCTGAAGTGTACAGTCTTCCTTACGGATATGAATCATTATTCGATAGTAAATGAAATCTATAGCTCCTACTTCAAGGTTCCTCCGGCTAGAACATGCGTACAGGTATCGAAGCTTCCAAGACCAGAAGAAAATTGCATGATCGAGATCGATGCCATCGCTTGCAAGGCGAAAGCCAGCCATTAATTCTTTAATTCATCGATTCTATCCTATCGATCCTTAGAAATTCCCAAGAAGAGGTTAGCCTAGCAAGATAGCAACCTCGGTCATGTGGAAGCACAGAAAATAACGATAAGGTAGGATAAGATAAGAATAAGAGAGATAGGCTAATCCTTAAGGAACCATGCTCGGAGGATTTTGGATAACTTCCTTTAAAGGAAGCTATGGTTCCTATAAGTAATCCAATTAATTCTACTATTACTATTCTTTTACCAACCCTCCCTACTAGATTCCTTTTTCGATCTCGGGCTAGATTTTCAGGAAAAACAAAATCTGATCAAGGCTTAGGAAGTAGCATTCGATGACCTAACCTAGGCTTATAAAGATCCAAGGCAGTCCCTTGTTTTAACAGCCAGCCCATGGCGAAAGATGGTCATCTCCCGCCCGGAAAGAAGGGCCTGCCCTACAGCCAGCAACCGATCCTTGGAATCCGTTACTAAGACTTCTTCCCTAGGAACAATCCTTGGATCGCATCGGGAAATGAACTTTGCGAAGACATTTCCCCCTCTGCTCACGATATTCTGAACCTCCTTATCTTCTACAAGGATCACGCGATAGGCTGGCCATGCAAGGGCATTATGGAGGCGGAGGGCTCCTTGGAACCTTAGTCTTAAAAACCCATCCTTCGGAGCAACCGTAGCCAGGAGCCTTCCTCCAAGCCATGCCCTTCTTATCCTTCCCGTCACCTTGCTCACCTCAACCTCAACCTCCTCCGGAAAGAGGGCAATACCAACCCCAGACCCAAACTGATAGTCTGCTATGATGCGAAGCGTTTCCAGGAGGCTTTTAGGCTTCTGCTCCTTCTCCTCTTCGAATCGAAAGGTACCCTCCGGAACGATCGCTTGTCCAAAGGGATAAACGCTTCGAAGGGCAGCCGGTACTTTGCTCCGGGAGGCGGAAAGGCGAGCCTTCAGCCTCTTGAAGGCCCTTTTCAGTTCGATTCTATGGAGGCTTTCCGGACCAGAGTACATGAAGGCCGAACGTTTTCTTATGGGCTCAAGGTCTTCGAAAAGCCTCCTTCCTTTCCTTAAGGCTTCGAGAAGGGCTTCAAGAAGCTTTGGATGGGCCCTCGCCCTAGCTTGGACAAGCTCCCAGAGGCTGTTTTCCACAATCGCCTGTTTGATAGTCCTCATCTCCCTAAGGATGGCATAAAGGTTGTGCCTAGCAAGGAGCTTCGTGCGCTCGGCAGGAGGAAAGCCTCTGATTTCCTCGGACGAATACCTTACGCATACCGGGCACTCGCAAGGAAGGGAGGAAAGTTCCTCAAGCTTCTTCGTGCCAAGCTCCGTCATATAGCGGCCATCCTTGGCATAGAGGCTATAGCTGGCCGAATCAAAGATGTCGTAGCCTATAGCCACGAGAAGGGAAAGAACGATAGGGTTTCCCATCCCGAAGGCATGGAGGGGCTTGTCCAAAGGAAGGTTCCTCTTCGCCGCTAAGCCTTGGATGACGATTTCCCTGAACTCATAGTTCTTCCATAGCTTCGGGGGTACTCCCACTGCGAAAAGGTCGAAGGGAAAGCGTTTCATCTTAAGGCATGACAGCCTGACAAGATCCTCGAAGGCCCCTCCTTGGATCGTCCCCTCCCAAAATGGAGTTGCCCCTCCCATCTCATCCACTATGCGCCTCCACTCCTCAGCCCTTTCGATCGTGGAAAGGACGCTAGCCTTCGTTTCCTCTAGGCTTTCGTTCCTTGAGGGTACGTCGAGCATGACACCAACATCCACCTCAAGCTCCGACTGGAAGGTCACAATTTCCTTTTGGGTAATGGGGACTTCCCCCCTGAAGCTCTGATAGGCTCCAGAATCGCTGAATATGGCTCCATCAAACTCCAAAAGCCTTTTAAGCCCTTTCCTAAGGGCATCCTCCCTGAGGATCGGATCCTTGTAGATCAAGTAGGCATTGACCATGATAGCCTCAATACCGAAATCCTGGGCCATTTCCTTTGGCGTGATGATGGGTAGATGGGGGTTGTAAACGGGAAGGAAAAGGGGCGTCGATATTCTCTTAGCCCTTAAGGAAAGGGAAGCCAAGCGGCCAGCCGCATCTCGATCCTTAATCTCGAACTTCAGCAAGGGGTTCGGTACGGCCCCCTCACGATGCAGCCAAATCCTCGCCTTTTCTTTCTTTACTTATTTCTTTTCTCCTTCAGAATTCCTTTCGAATCCTTTCCATCAAACAAACATACCGTTCCAGAGGCCTTCGGACTGTATCTGGCGCTTCCTTTCCTCCCCGATGCACCATTCCCCGGCTTCAAGGACGGAGAGGTCCAAATTCAGATTGTAAGCTGCACAGAGCTTTCGAAGGGCATCGCTCGCCGACTTAAAGTCCGGCCTGTAGGGGGCATCGTAGGTCAAAACGGCGGCTGCCGGAAACCTTCGGATCTCGAAGTTCACCATCATCGTGGCTATGGGTCCGTAGACCACAAGCCCCGATTCTAAGAGGGGGACCTTCAGTTTCTTAGTCTTGGGTAGGTAGGCGCTCGTTGCAAGGAGCCTTACGGATTCGCTGTCGCCATTCTTTAGGCTGCAGTCCAAACTACCGAAAAGTACAGCCTCGCTTATTCCTCTGTCGATTATCCAGTCAGAAAGGCACTTGCCCAGGGCTGCCTCATCGTTTCTGTGGAAGCTGAACTCCGTTTTCATGAGGACGAGGTGGTTCCTTCGGTAGAGTTCGAAGGGGGTTACAAGCTTTTTCCCATCCATGAAGGTAAAGGCGGGCATGTTCTTCGTTTGTATAAAGCCTATTCTCCTTGCCGAAAGGGCGCTGACCAAATAGCTGACGATGAGGTATCCCGTGGATCCAAAGCCTGTTAATCCTCCGATGAAAAGGCAGTTGGAAAGTCTTTCGTTTTTATTCGTTACGATGCTGACGGCCAAGAAACCTGCACCCGAAGCCGTTTTAATGGGTCGGCAGCGTTAGAGAAAAATGTTTTGTTTTAACCAAGGAGCAGCATCGAAAAGAAAAAGGAAGGGAAAAAGGAAAGGAAGAAAAGAAAGAATGTTCGAATTCTCTAGCCTTAGGGAAGCCTGAATTCATCCGAGGAGGCTATCACAGGCTTCATGGAAAGCTTGGACCAGCCATGGGCGACAGCCCTGTATTCTCCCTGAGGAGGTTTGTTGATCCTTATGGCTATTTCCCTCGCTTCCCCAGGATCCAAGGTTATCAGGACCTGGGCCGAGACGGGGCTGTAGAAGGGCTTCCACTCGCCTTTCTCACCATTTCCATTCGATACCTTCCGCTCTATAATAAGTCCTAATGCCGCATTCGGAAACGTAATGGGCACATCGCCCGTATTCTTCACGGTTACTCTGAGGGTTATGAAGTTCTTTTGAACTTCCTTCGTTACAATTACTTCTAAGGATGGATGCTCCTCAACCCCCCCTTCTGACACTTGTCTGGCTTCAAAGAGCCTTGAGAACTCCCCTATCCTCCTCTCCACGAGCTTCAGCCTTCCGAAGGCTTCTCCCAGGCTTCCTTTCATGTAGCGCTCCCTTGCCTCATCAAAGAGTTCCTTCATCGCCTTTTGGAATTCTCCCATGTTTCCGAAGCCCATGCGTCCAGCAATGGCGTTAAGCTCCCTTTCGCTGAGGTTTCCGACCATTCTCTCGATGCGCTCTTCGATCCTTAGCCTGAAGCGCTCCATCCTTTCTTCTAGCTTCTCTGAAGCCTTTGCCTTCAGCATTAGATGGGCTTGGTTTATGAGCCGGTTGGCAAGGGTTAGGTTGTGGGCAACCTCGGCCACATGCCCCGGTTCGCTCAAAAGCTCCTTAGCCTTTGTAATGTTTAAGCAGAGGCTTGCATTCCTCAGAACCGCTTCGATTTTTTGGACACCCTCGTTCGACAGGCTTACAAGAGTAATGTTCAAGGCTTCGATCCTTTCAAGGGACCTGTTCATGGCTACGAGAAGGCCTTGGGCTTGAATCTCAGGCCTCCCTTCAGCCTTCCCTAGGACGATAAGCTTTCCCTCAACCTCGATTTCAAGGATACCTGCCTCCTGAAGGATGGCACAGATGCCCCTGAAGGCATCCCGGAACTTCTCCATAGCCATGGTGGCGTTCTGCATGGCTTCCCCATAGCTTTCGGCTTTGAAGGCTACATTAGCCTTTTCGAGAAGCTTACAGCCCTCTTCGAAGACTGTAACATTGGCCTCAAAGGTTTCCTTAAGTCCCTTGGTATTGATGGCACTCATAAGAGTACTGTTGGATTCGACAGCTTCTATGAGAGCCTTAACCCGAGCCTCAGCCTTTTCAGCTACCTCAATCATGCCCTCAGCCCTCTGGGCCTCATCCTTAAGGGCGGTAACTCCTAAGGGAGTTAGGGCTATGGACACAGCGGAGGTTATGAGAAGGGCTAGTAGAGCTAGGGCTGTTACGCGAATCGTCTTCTTCCCTAAGGGCTGAATGGGTACCTTCGATGCCATCGATCATCACCGTCATAAAGTTGTCTCGAAGATATAGAAAAGGGATGCCCTGAAACGCCCGTTTCAAGGCGTTTCAATCCTAAATCGAGGTTCTAATCGCACAGGCCTCTTATCTTCAAAAAATCGTAGCCTAAAAGACTAGAAAAAATCGATAAAAATCCCTTGGCAAAGGCGTCGGAGAGATCGTTGTTTTTCATAGAAATTTAGAAGGCTATCGAGCTTTTGGGCATTCCAGAGAGGCTGAAAAAAGGAAAGGAGCTCTAGAAGGTCTTCGCTCATCCATAGAATTGAGAAGATTGTTTCTATCGGCATATTCTTTGAAAGAATTCTTTAAAGGGCTGGAAAAAGCTTTTCTTAGTCAAATAATATTTGAGGGGCTCCCTTTCTTTTTTCATTTTACTCTTTGAAAAGAATCTTGGGGATATTTTCTAACTATTTTATACATTTTTCGTGAGAATATAGGAATTTTTGAAGGTTTTTTGGAATTAATGAGCGAAGGCCGTTATCGTTAGCTAAGGTCCTTCTGAAGTCGATATAACTGTGGAAGGCCTCAATTTTCTTTATAGAAAAGTTTTTATCTATGATTAGAACTGCTATAATTTCGGGGGGTAGGAAAAATGGCCTCCACAGAGAAGAAGGCTAAGAAGAAGAAGAAGGCCGAGGAAAAGAAGCCCGAGGAAACGAAGGCCTAATCTAATTAAAAATCATCTATTTAAAATAGTAAATCCGTTTCTTTTTTTCTTTTCTTTTTTTCCCATTCATTTTTAAAGATTGAAAACATTTATGATATTTAACGGTCCCTAAAAGTTAAAATCCGGCATAAAAATTGAACCTTCGAATAGAACAGTAAGCAATTGAGCTTCAAAAATCATCTTCTCAGAGGAAGCCGAGGAAGCCCCTCCTTACGACAGGCTTTCCTACGATGGGTATCTCCTCACCACACTTGGGGCACCTTAGATCTTCCCTAAGCCTCACTTGGACGACAGATAGCCCATGACGCTTGATAAGCACTTCGCCACAGGTGGGGCAATAAGTGTTCTCATACCTATGCCCTGGGACGTTTCCTATGTAGACATAGCGTATGCCCTTGCGTCTAGCCATCTCGTATGCGCCTTCGAGGACCCTTATAGGCGTTGGAGGATTCTTGAATCTGTAGGCCGGATAGTATCTGGTGAAATGGATGGGAACATCGGAGCCTAAGCATCGGAGATGCCTTTCGATGACCTCTGAAAGGCAAGACTCGTCATCGTTCACTCCTGGTATGACGAGGTTTACGATTTCTACATGGGATCCTAGGCGCCTAGCCTCCGAGGCATTTCTCCATACGATCTCCACATCGGCTTTGCAGAAGAGCCTGACGGCCTCAGCGTCTCCCTTTACATCAAACTTGATGGCATCCATCCCGGCTTCGATAAGCATACGAAGGGCCTCGATGGTCATATAACCATTCGATACGTAGTTGTTGTAGAGCCCAAGGCGCTTAGCCATAGGAAAGACGTCGAGGCTGTATTCGAAGAGCATGAGAGGTTCCGTGAAGGAAACGCTGAGGCCTTGGCAGCCTTCCAGGGTAGCCAGATCCAAAAGCTCAGAGGGAGGAATGAACCTAGCCCTTGAAGGCTCGGGAACAGACCTAGAGAGCTCCCAGTTCTGGCACCAGGGGCATGTAAAATTGCAGGAATGGGTTGAAAAGGTGAGGGCTAGGCTGCCAGGATAGAAGTGAAAGAAGGGCTTCTTCTCGATCGGATTTGCGGAGATGGCATTCAGGTCGCCATAGACAAGGGTATAGAGCCTCCCATCGATATTGAGCCTGGTCTTGCAAAAACCCCGTTCACCAGGTTTGATGAGGCAACGACGCTCACAGGTGAGGCATCGTGTGGCATCGCCTCCCAGCCTCTCGTAAAGCCTAGCCTCCCTTATGCAGGGACTGTTGAAACGAAGGGACAGGGAAGAATTAGGAGTGGAAGAACCTGAGGAAGAGGGTATGGGGGAAGAATCCGGGGAGGTACGATGGTTGGAGGGGGGAGGTGAGGGCATAGGTCCTCAAATTTTAAGGGAAGCAAGGAGAAATAAACTAAAACTAGAACTGAATCGGGAGGGAGGCTGGAGTTCTCACTATTCGTTCTACTCTACTCTACTCTACTTCCCTCCATTCCTCTATCTCTTTTTCTCGCATAGGATGCCAAGCCCAATCTTAAGTAGCTCGGCTTAAGTCCAGTCTTCTTCACGATTGCATGGACAAGAAAAAGACTGGCCAGCCAAGGGATCATCGACTAGCATCTTTCATAAGGTCTTTTTCCTTCCTTCCCTTCCTTCCCTTCCTTCCCTCTCCCTTTCCCTCATCATCATAAGGTTCACAGGGCTCCTTGGTTTTTCTCCCCTCAGAACCCTCGCCACTTCCTCAGCAGCCCTTACTTGAAGCCTCTTCAAGGACTCCTCAGAGTACCAGGCTATATGGGGCGTGGCTATGACGTTCGGAAGCCTAAGGAGGGGTTCCTCCTTTCCTGGCGGCTCCTTCTCCCAGACATCCAGGGCGGCTCCTGCAATCCAACCCTCTGAAAGGGCCGTGTAGAGGGCCCTGGAATCGATAAGGGATCCACGGGATGTGTTGACGATGTAGGCAGTTTTCTTCATAAGCCTCAGCTCCTTCTCGCCTATCATGTGATACGTGTCCTTTGTAAGAGGTACATGGAGGCTTACGATGTCTGAAGCCTCTAGGAGAGCTTCGAGCTTTAAGGGCTCAGCTCCATGGCTTCTAATCCTTTCTTCGCCTACATAAGGATCAAAAGCTACGATTCTTAAGCTAAAAGCCCTCGCCCTCTCCGCTACGGTTGCCCCTATCCTTCCAAAGCCCACGATGCCTAGGACCGCACCCTTCAGGGGCCTTATGGGTCGGAAGAGCTTCCAGTCCCAGACTCCGGCCTTCAGGGCCCCATCGAGCTGGAGGAGCCTTCGATTAAGGGCGAGGATCAAGGCCATAGTATGTTCGGCAACTTCATCCATGCAATAGTCTGGAACGTTGCAGACGAGGATGCCCCGTTCAGCAGCAGCCTCAACATCCACATTATCGTAGCCGACACCGTACCTGACGATGATTCGGCATTTCTCTAAGGATTCTATGATATGCCTTGTAAGAGGGATAGACTCGTTTAGGATGCCATCGGCTTCCCTGAGGGCTTTGATGAGCTCCTCCTCGTTTTTCCATTGATGAGGGGAAAGAATTTGGACCTCTGCCAGACCTGCTAAGACTTGCTTCTCGGGTTCGTTGGAGGGGTGGCTGGAATCCGTGATGACAACCTTAAACCTAGGTGTCTTTTCGATTTGCAAGCTCAAGACTGATCGGCCTAAGGAACGATGCTCAGCCCAATGTTAGATAGGAAACTTCTTTTTAAAAGGCTTAAAATAAAAGGGCCTGAAAGCCAAGGCTATAAACCTCAGGCCATCCGACCGCTAAGCCGAAGCAAGGCGCCTAGGCTATAAGGCTAGGGCTGGTTAAGGCTAGGGCTGAGTATGGCTAAGTATGGCTGAGTATGCTTGGGCCATCTAGATAAGCCAGAATCTTCCTAGCCTTCCCAAGCTTAAATCCCAAGCTTGTATTAAGGCTGAACTCCATGAAGACTTTTCCACCCTTCTCATCTCTTCCCTTCGACCTCAGGCTTTTGCTATGCCCAGTAGGTGAAGCACCTTACGTCAGACCGTTAAGCCTTTAAAAGGATTCTTCTAAGGTGAACCGCATCCATCCTTACGCTCTCATGGTGAAGCCCGACTCAAGGGCTTCCTTGGGCTTCTCAAGCCATACTTTTTGACGGCTTTGAAGTAGGCTTCGAGGTTTGTTAAGGGCACATTGTCCGGTATGGAGCCTGAGACATTTATGAAGTATCCGGGATAGGCACCCGCAAGCCCGAGACAGCGTCTAACCTCCTCTACAACATCTTCCACCGTTCCGTAGGTTAGGATCCCCACATCCACACCTCCGATAATGACCATATCGTTCCCATGAACCTCCGCCAAGCCCTTCAGATCGCAGCACTCCTCTATTATGAAGCCATCCGCTCCAGCCTTCGCTATGTCATCGGCTAGGCTCGTCATATTGCCATCCGTACAGAAGAGGACCCTTATGCCCTTTGAACGAAGCTCCTGCCATATCCTATGATACCATGGAAAAAGGTACCTTCGCATCCAGCTAAGGGGGAAGAAGGGCCCCCTTGTCGAACATATATCATCATGGCTTATGAAGGCCTTTATGCCCGTCTGGGCCCAAGCCCTCGCCTCAAGCTTTGAGAGGCTTCCGAACCTTCCCAGGAGCTTCTCAAAGCCCCTAGGATCCATATAAGCCGCCTTTATCGTCCATTCAAGGCCGAACATTCTGATGAGCCACATTAGGCAGGTATGGTAGGTCCCTCCGGGAACAAGCTGATGCCTATAAATCCCCTGGAACTTCCCATGGACCCTTTGAAGGCTATCAGAAAGCTCTCCAAGCCCAGGTACAATCCATGCCTGAAAGGGATCGAAATCTATGATATCCTCTATGGTTTTAACCTCAAAGGTTTTTCTCCACTCCGTCGGGTATGCCCTGGACCAAGAATCCCTTCTAGTCTCAGCACGCCTATTGGACCTTCTAATGAAATCTTCCATCGGGTTGTGAGTAAACCATACCATATCTAGATCGAGCCTTTGGAATGCCTTGCTACGGGCTTCCTCGGGGCTTTGAAGGGGATCTAGACCTGAAATCTTGGCTATATAGTCTGTGTGCTGAAGGAATTCTACTTGGGAAACCCTATCGCTTTCCTCAAGATATAAAGAGGAAAGGGCCCTTTCATAGCCCAATTCGGAGGCCTCCCATCATGAAGATTCCTTCTTCTTACTTTCTTTTCTTCAAGCCTTTCAAAGTCCCTAATCCCATAGTATCATATCGGATAGACTAAATCCCAAAGGTAGGATGATCCGCCCTTTCCTTAATTTTCTTCTTCTACTTAGGCTTCCTTGCGCTCTTCCCTAATCTTGGATGTCAAATCTTACGTCTTAATATAATAAGGCTTAATATGGCGAACTTGATGTGAGATCGAAGTCAAGAACTAGTTAAAGATTTTTCCTTTTTTGGACTGGGAGCTTTTCCAAGAGTATTGGTATCGGGATTGGAATTCCAAGAAACATGAGGATGAACAGCAACAAGGCAAAGACCTCTGCGATCGCCAAAAGGATGCCCAAAACTATGAGCCAGCCCTTAGGCATCTTCCATGCCCCCAACCCTCCTATAACCTCTACCCTACCAAGCATCTTATATGGAAGCGTATATTATTGAAAACAATATATCAAATTGTGCAGATAAGCCTTTAAAAGCTAATTTCATGAGGTTTTTCCATAGATTCTGTCAAATTTTTGAAGAGGGAAGTGGAGGGCTGTTTCCGGCAAAGGCTTAAAGGCGATAAATATCGAGCATCACCTTAGAATGGATCCAAGCCTCGCTCAGAACCAGAAAGCGACTTTCATTTTTTGAAAAGAAAAAAGGCTTTTGTGGCTTAATCAAGTTCGCTCTTAACCATGGAGTTTGTTGGCTATGAGAAACCTCCATGCACTTCATGGCCACTAACAACTTTATGATTAAGAGCGATTAAGTTTTATAGGTTGTGGTAGGCGATCTTCGCCAATAGTCATAGAGTTTTGTTCGAAAATATCTTCCTCTTGCTAACTGAAGACTGAGGGGAAAATCCGAAAACAAGAACTAAGCCACAAAAGCTAAAAAAGGGGATTTTGATTAAGAAAAAAGGTTCGGCCCGAAAAAATCGGGCTATCGTTCATTGAAAGAAAACAAGCATTAACAGAAGCTCTCACATGAAAAATGGTTGATAGATAAAGGCTCGAGGGTGAAGGGAATAAAAGAAAAACGCCCTTAATCAGGGAGTTTGTTGGCATGGAAAAATCCTAAAAAAGCCTTACGGATAGAAAAAATCCTGTGAATAAGAGCGGAGAAAAAGAAAAGGGAAATGGAAGAGGCGCAAAGATGAGCGAAGCAAATTTTGGAGAATCAAACCTAACAATGCCAGAAAAAGGATATGCTACTATGCCCGCTAAGAGGCTTTCCTTTTCCCTATTCTTTTGCCACTCCCGATTCCTTAGCGCCTTTCTCAGTAACCGCATAGAAGGGGCGTATTCCTGGAACTTTTATCCTTGCTATAAAGCCATCTTTTAGTAGCCTTGAGAGTGTAACACCTCTCTTCGTTCCTTTTTCCCTCTTTACATCGTTCCTGATTTTGAGAAGTTCGGATCTTGAAACCCTTCCTCCTTTTTCGATAATCTTCCTCACTACAGCCTTCTCGATTTCTAGGAAAGCTGGAGCAACAACCCTAGGTTTAACCTCCTTTGCCAACATATCCTTCAGTTCCCCCACCTTTACAAAGCCCTTCTCGGGTATGTAAACCACTGTTTCATTGCTTGCTTCAACCGGGGCTTTCCTCATTCATACCACCTATTCTTTCCTTTCCTACCTAATCGAGAAATATTGTGAAGAAGTTATATTTAAACTTAAAACTGTTTCCGGCTCCTACAATTTAAATCTCACAAATAAAAATAAAACGGAAGAGGAAAAGCTCAGAGTCCACCTGCGCCTCCCCTTCTTTTCTTCTCTTCTCCTATCTAAGCTTTCTAATCAGGGAAGCTCGATTCGGGTATTCGATCCGGTTAATGAGCATTAAAAGTGAATGGAAGCCCTATTGACTGCTACGATCTTAAAAGGATATGTGGCATGACGAGCCATTATAGATTCAAGCTATAGAAAGGCTTATGTTTAGAGCTCAACTTACTCCTAATCGCTAAGGTGGTATTGCAATGAATAGGGAGAGCTTTGATCCCTCAAGGCTTAAGATTACGGATCTCCGAACAGCTGTAGTGGCATCAAATTTTGACTACCCCCTCATAAGGATCGATACGAACCAAGGGGTCTATGGCCTTGGTGAGGTTAGGGATGCTGGGCATAAGGAAGCGGCCCTTTTATTCAAGGGATTAATCCTTGGAAAGAATCCCTTGAATGTCGACGAGCTGTTTCGCATCATGAGACCCTTTGCAGGCCATGGCCGAGAGGGCGGTGGCATCAGCGCCATCGAGATGGCTCTATGGGACATTGTGGGGAAGGTCTATGGCGTTCCAGTATACCAGCTCCTCGGGGGCAAGTATCGCGACCGGATCCTTATCTATGGAGATACACCAAGTCCCAAGGAGCCCACGCCAGAGGCCTTTGCCGAGAGGGTTCTCGAAAGGAAGAGGATGGGGCTTAGGTTTGTGAAGTTTGACTTGGGAATAGGGATTCTGAGGGGTATTCCAGGAGCCCTCATCGGAAACCACATAACCGATAAGGGAATAGCCTACATGGTTTCTTGCGTCAGGGCCGTCAGGGAGGCCGTAGGCTGGGATCTTCCCTTGGCTATCGATCATCTTGGACCCCTAAGCGTGAAGGACTGCATTCGCTTGGGAAAGGCTTTGGAAAGCTTCGGACTTGCATGGCTTGAGGATCCCCGTCCATGGTGGGATGTGAAGGGGAACAGGATCGTTACAAGGGCTATAGCGGTTCCCACAGCAACGGGGGAGGACATCTTCGGTCTTTCGGGTTTCAGAGAGATCATCGATAGGCGAGCCGTCGACATCGTCCATCCAGATCTGGCTACGGCAGGAGGGATTAGGGAAACAAAAAGAATCGCCGACTATGCTGAGGAGCGTAGCTCCATGTCCTGCGCCCTCCACTTTGCAGGATCGCCCATATCCTTCATGGCAAACATCCATGCGGCCGCCGCCATCCATAACTTTGTAGCCCTTGAGCATCATGCCCTAGACATACCCTGGTGGAAGGACTTGGTCAAGGGACTTCCGGATCCCCTCATAGAAGAAGGCTATGTCAGGGTTCCCGATAAGCCAGGATTGGGCATAGACCTGAACGAGGAAACGATCCGTGAGCACTTGAGGTATCCCGGTTACTTTGAGCCCACGCCGGAGTGGGACAGGCCCAAGCTCGGGTTCTACAGACCCTGAAGTTCCAAGCTATGGAAGAATGAAGAAAGATGTGGAGGACGGGGAGGAAGGAAGAGTAAAGGAAGGCGATTGTTAGACTTGAATGGGATTCGGTTAGCTTAGCCTGGTTTAACCTACTTGCCTGACCTTTTTTATCATCGGATCTCCGCTACGTTAAAGTATGGATCTTTAAAGCCTTCGCTATGCCCGGCATATCCCCTTCGTCCCCATTCCTTCATCCATAAATCTTTTTTAACGACGGGCGGATACCGAGGGGACGAGCAGAAGGCTTGGAACCCAGCTCGGCTAGGCCTGCGAAAGGGGAACTGCCATGCCACCTTGGGGAATAACCGTCACTGTGGCATCCCTTCCATGCTTCTTGAAGGCTTCTTCTAGCCCCTCCTCTATGGTGGATGCATATCCGACTCCGAGCTCCTCGGCCTCATGCCTCGTAAAGCTGTCGGATACTAGGACTACCTCATTCCTTCTTAGGATCTTTGCATAGCAGTAGTCGAAGGCTCCCCCTGAAGCCTCCACTTCCCCAGACCTTATCATTTCCATAAGCTCCGAGGGATCTATGGAGGCAAGCTCTTTGTAGCCTAGCCTCTCCAGACGGCTTCCGGGGCCATCCAAGCATGGTGCCACGAGGATGATCGTTCCCCCTTCCTTCACCATGGGGACGGCTGAGTAGAGCGAAAAGGTGGCATGGCCGAAGGTTGCATCCCTTGGACATGCCCCCAAGACGACGATGTCTGAAGGCTCCTGGGGTCTCACGCCATATAACCCCTCATAAGCCTTCACGGCTTCCCTATGAGCCTTTACGAAGTCTCCGGCAAAGGCCCTTAAAACCTGGCGCTTTTCGTTCAGGATGAGGTTCACGATGAAGTCCAGCCCTGCCACCTTGGCAATCTCTTCCATGTCTTCCCTGACAGGGTTCCCATCCGTTACGCCTATCCTTGCGTTTGGATCGGAGATGAGGCTATGGTTATAGTGAATCGTCTCACGACCTGAGACCCCCGGGGTTACGATCTTCGCACCGCCTCCATAGCCTGCTAAAGGATGGGTTGCAAGGCTTCCTATGGCAATCTTAAGGTCCGCCTCGTAGAACTCCCTGTTGATCCATATAGGGGTCCCTCGCCTCGTCCTTCCGAGGTTTATAAGGCGTTCCCCATCCTCGTTCTCATGATGCTTAACCTTGAAGGCTTTCAGAACCTCAGAGCCCAGCTTCGCTTCCAGCTCCTTTCTTGTCGGCTTCCTATGGGTTCCCCTGGCTACTATGATCGTTATGGCTTCTTCCCTTACACCGGAGCTTCTAAGCTCCCTTAGAATCGATGGCCATACCTTGAAAACTGGCGTTGGTCGGGTCCAGTCGTCCACGAGGATGACAACCTTCGATACTCCCCGGCTGGCAAGGCTTCTAAGGCTATCGGCTCCGATGGGAGAAGCCAAGGCTTTTCCTATAGTCTCTTCTTCCTCTTGAAGCGTAGGATGCTTTGGAAGGCTGTGAGTTATGATGCGTAGGAGGTTTCTGTCGGGCAAATCGAAGGTCTTTACGGATTCTCCATAGGGTATGGTGATCCTCAAGGTGTCGGATACCTCCCTTCGCTTCTATTCTTTTCTTCCTTTCCTTCCCTTCTCCTTCTCATTCATTTTTTGCCACTGTACACAATAATTTTAAAAATTTCGCTCAAAACTAGGGGTTTGTCGTGAAGCCTAAAGTCTCCATGCCTTTTATGGTGCCAATATTAACCTTACGATTAAGGGTCTGTACGTTACATGCAATCAATGGGTTGTTTGGAAGGATGGGGGAACCATGGCTACGGCCTTGGTTGATCATGAGATGAACTAGCAGCTTCTTCTGAGGTCTTTAGCTCGCGAGGGCCGGAGCCTTATAGGACGCTTGAATGCCGAATTAAGCGTAGAGACCAGAGCCCCTCAATTTTAGCCCTCACAAATCTTGCCTTTTGGACCTTTGGGCTTAGTCCTTTATCAGGCATCCGATCCATTCCCTAGAAGATGGAAAAGGAAGATGGAATGGTTAAGGTTCGCCTTCATCTTCCTCAAAAGGCATATAATCTCGGAGCCTTTGAGAATCAGGCTTGTGGCTTCGGTTTAAGGGCATAGTTTATTGTGCCATAACCTGAGACTGTTAGGATGCCCATTCCATAGGCTTCGAAGGGTCTCAGATCAACCTTCTCAAGGATCCTAGCAGGAATGACGAGAATGGTTTCTCCAAAACCGTAGGCCCTGGCAGTGGCAAGTTGCCAGAAGCCATGGGCCACACCTCCAAGTCCCCTTTCGACCTCAATGCCCACCCTAGAGCCATCACGTCTAAAGGCAACCAGATCGAGCACTACGCCTCCAACCTTAACGCCCTCCTCTACCACATAGCCCCTCAATTCGAAGTAGCGCTTAACGCGATTGATGAGGAAGCGGTGTGTAGCCATGGATTCCTCGAATATTACTTCCTTTTTGACGGTAAAAAGGAAAAAGGAAAAGGAAAGAGAAACTGTGGGAAAGGATTCTCTTCCCTTCGATTGGCTCTATCCTTCTAATGCCGCTACCGTATGTCCTTCAGGCATGTGAAAACATGGCTTGAAGCCTGGAAGAGCTAGTATAACTGCGTAAGGTACCATATGAGCCTTGGAAAGGCTCCCTGCGTATTCGGAGAGGAAGCCCAGAGCCCTATGGCATGCTATCCATAGCTAAGGATGCGATGGGAAAGGCTTAAGGTTACAGCTCCCCTGGGGTATTCTCGTTTCCCGAAATTATTTCACTAGTTATCATAAAGGATTCATGGTTAAGCTTAACGACCGTAAGGTGCGTTGGATCATCCAGCAGAAGCTTAGGGGAATGGGTTCTGACTTTATGAAAGATGGT
>Ga0209225_1000930_pt1 | contig 30951 bp, 36 predicted proteins | sample WasSprMetagenome_FD_184732 | JGI IMG/M metagenome (GOLD analysis project Ga0209225, IMG submission 184732) | Sulfidic aquatic microbial communities from Washburn Spring, Yellowstone National Park, USA - WS (SPAdes) (version 3) | ecosystem: Environmental > Aquatic > Thermal springs > Hot (42-90C)... | reverse complement strand
GCTAAGAAGGAGTTCCTCGAGTCGAGGGGGGACCCGGTGAGGGTTAGGGACGCGGCTGAGAAGGCGTGGAACGCTGTTGTCCAGGCGACGGACGCCCTTGTCTACGCGTTTACTGGTTCTAGGCCGATGAGCCACTACGAGAGGAGGGTTGCCCTTAGGGACATCGAGAGGAGGTTTGAGGGGGCGAAGAGGCTGGGGCTGAGGGACAGGTACATGGCGAGGTACAAGGTTCTCCACGGGGAGACCTTCTACGAGGGTGTAGTTGACCTGAGGGAGGTGGAAGTGGAGCTGGAGAAAGTGGAGGAGTACGTGAGGGATGTCGAGTTGCTATTAAAGGGGGCGAGAACTTAGCGCGCGCTAACTATTGTTTGGGCGAAGAGAAGAACAGAGACAATAGACAATAGTATGAGTGATTTTTGGTCTACTTTTGGGAGGCGTCCTCCTAAGAAGCCCTGGTTGTAGTATGATGAATGGGAGGTTGAGGCTGAAAAGGCAAAGGAGTTCAATATGGGTTCTCATCGCAAGAAGCTTAAGAACTTTTGGGAGAGGGTAACTTCTTCATACAGTGAGTCTTTGCCGGACATTATTGGCTATCTTGAGGAGATATTTGGTTCTCTGGATGGCATAGAGTGTAATGGGGAGATTTTTACTATGGATGTGGTATATCCAGAGTTAATCTTTGGATCTAATCCTGTGAGTATTACTCATTGCGGCTCGCTTGTGTTGCTTTTTGGTCTTACGACTTTTGTATTTTTTTACTAACGTGTTATATCTTATGTTTGTTGACCCAAAGAGTAATAGTAAAAAAATTCTCCTTCTCAAATATGATCATGTTGACTTTGTTTTAGGAGAGGTTTAGCTTGCGCGAGTGACGGGTTTTTTGGTAATGAGGTTTTTCTGGGGGCCTGTGGACTTGTTTTGGGTTAGGGGGAAGGTTTTAATTTTGGTATGGTGTTGTTGATGGTGGGGTTTGTACGGCTTAGGTATATTTTTGGGCCTGTTTTTCGAGGCGTCTTGGCCGTAGTTTGGGGGTTAATAATATTCCTTATAAGACTTGTACGTATAGCAGTATATATTGTCAGCTTGGTCGGACGATTCGGCTGAGTGTTGAGAGGAAGTGTTTCTATGACTGGAGGGACGTGGCTGGTGAGGTTGTGGACTTTGTGTCGCGGAATAGGGATAGTGTTGACTATGTGACTTTTGTTCCGGATGGTGAGCCGACCCTGGATGCATGTATAGGCAGGATTATAGAGTTTGTCAAGGTGGAGACTGGTGTCAGGGTGGCTGTCTTGACTAATGCCTTTCTTGTTGTGGATGGAGGATGTGCGTAGGGACTTGGAGCAGGCCGACTTGGTCTCGGTGAAGGTTGACAGCGTGGCGGAAGACGTGTGGAGGAGGATAAATAGGCCGCACCCGTCGCTGGTGCTGGAGAGGGTCCTAGATGGGATAAGGGAGTTTTCGTCGTCCTACAAGGGGATGCTGATCTCTGAGACTATGCTTGTTAGGGGTGTGAACACGGATAGGGGGTGTATAGGGGTATAGCCCTGTTTCTAGGGGGGGCTGAGGCTGTCTAAGGCATATATATCTATACCTTTAAGACCGCCTGCGGAGTCCTTTGTCGAGCCGCCCACGGAGAGGGAACTTGTTGAGGCCTATGAGGAGTTTCGGGGGGTGCTTGGTCCCGGTGGGGTGGAGCTCTTGAATATGCCGGAGCCTCCTCCGAGGCTGGTCAGCGGGGATCCTGTTGCGTAGCTTTTGAATACGTGTGCTGTTCACCCTTTGAGGTATGGGGAAGCTGTGGAGGCGCTGGGCGGCAGGGTGGAGGACCCCTCGGGCTTATAGAGGGGCTGGTGAGGGAGAACCTGTTGTTGAAGACGGAGTACAGGGGGACGTTGTAGCGCGCGCTCGTCAGGAACTTTAGGCATAAGCAGTTAACGCGTGTAACGTTTTGGGCGTGGGGTGTGATGGGTTGGGTGTTGCAGGGGTGTGCTCGGGTGATTAGTAAATATGTTTAAAGAATAAGTTGTTATAGGTTATATAGTGGTATGGTATGCTGATTTATCAGGGCGTGTCTAAGAGGTATGGGGACACTGTTGTCTTGGACGGTGTTTCCGTGGAGTTTAGGCCGGGTGTTGTCCACGCGTTGCTGGGTCCTAATGGGTCGGGTAAGAGTACGCTTATGAAGATGGCTCTTGGCCTCGTGAGACCTGATTCTGGGCGTGTTGTGGTTGGTGGTGTTGACCCTGTGCGGGATCCGGTTTCTGCTAGGCGGATCGTTGGGTATTGTCCGGAGGAGGTTGTTCTTTATGAGAGTTTGACTCCTGGCGAGCTGTTCTCGTTTGTCGGTTCTATATATGGTGTTCCCAACGGGTTTTTGAGGGAGAGGGTTGAGCGTCTTGTGAGGCTTTTTAAGCTTGGGGACCAGGTGGGGAAGCTTTGTGGGGAGCTGAGCTTGGGGAACAAGAGGAAGCTTTCGCTGATTTTGGCCCTTCTTCACGACCCTGCGGTGCTCATTTTGGATGAGCCTTTTAATGGTCTCGACCCGGAGTCTGGGAGGATTCTCAAGGAGCTTTTGAGGAAGCTTGCAGGTGAGGGGAGGACCGTCGTGTTTTCTACTCATATTCTCGAGATTGCCGAGGCTGTGGCTGACAATGTTGTTATTTTGAGTGGGGGGGAGGGTTGTGGGGGCGGGGTCCCCGAAGGAGCTAAAGGAGAGGCTTTCGGCGCCCGACCTGGAGTCAGTTTTTCTTAGGGCTACTGGCCTCAGCGACGAGGTTAAGGAGATGATTAGGTTGCTGTGGGGGTACTGATGGGCTGGAGGGAGCTGTCCAGGGTTCTTGTTAGGGAGACTGCTCACCGTGCGTCTAGGAAGTTTGGGTCTGGGGGTCTGGGAGACAGTATTTTCTTGGAGGGTTTTTCTCTGGGTCTATGGCCGTGGGTATCCTGTTTATGAGTTTTTTGTCTGCAGTGTCTTCTGTAATGTTTTTGTCTGATATAGGTGCGCTTCCCCTGCTTATGGGGGCTCTCGGCCTTCTCGAGTTCTTTTTTGGCGCCTTCGCCGTGACTGCGGCTACAAATACTATTCTTAGCGAAGACCTTTTGAAGCCCATTTCTTTTATGCCGGTGGACGAGGGGGACCTTAGGATCGCCCTTCTCCTGGTGGGGGTGTACCTTGGCGGCGGCTCGGTGCCGTTTCTGGTGATTCCGGGGGTCATAGTGGCCTCGCTGTATTTCAAGATGTGGGGCCTGATTTTCTGGGGCCTGGTGGAGGCTTTCTCGGTTCTCTTGTTGGCTTTCGGCATTGGCTATATTGCGGGGTCCCTTGGGGGGAAGTATACGAGGAGCATGTTTTCGAGAGGGGTCCAGATGGCTGTGTGGCTTGTCTTTTTGAGCTTGGCCGGTATCCTGCAGATTGCACCCCAGCTTTTTCCAAGGGCTAGTTTGCCCAGGGAGGTTTTGGACATGTTGCCTCCGTTTTCCTTTGGGGGAGCTGTATTGGGCTTGGGTACTGCTGTCCTTTCATCTGTGGTATTTGTCGTTGCCGGGGTAACGGTTTTCTGGTATGGGGCGTCTCGGCTTTGGCGGTTGGCTGGCTCGGGGCTTTCTTCTGTGCTTGTGCCTCAGGCTGGCGGGAGACTGCATCTGCGTTCGGGGTTTTTTGAGCCTTTGTTGAAGGACTTAAGGCTTCTGGCTAGGAATCCTAGGATGCTCGCATATGTCGTATACTATATGAATGTGGTTCCGCTGATGATAGTGTTCTCATTTATGAGGGGACCCAAGACTGCTCTGATTATCCCGTCGCTTAGCCTGTTTATGGCGGGGTTTGCCGGTACAGGTGCAGGCTATTTCTATGTGGCTGAGGGGGAGGGCTCGCTTCTACTATATGTCCTGCCTGTAACTAGGGGCTGGCTGGCTAGGCGGAAGGCGGCGGCGTGCCTCGTTTTCTCGCTTCCGACAATGGCTGTTATAGCGATCCTTGGATATGTTTTTGGGGAACCCAGCATAGCTGTTGTAGGGGTCTTAATCTTTTTACTGGGGGTTATCGGGTCCAGCTTGGCTTTTTCTTTTCTCGCCGCTAGGGGTCTTCCTAGAAGTCCAGCCGTGTGGACTAATGAGACTCTGCGGGAGGGCTATGTGGGGGCGCAGATGGTTGGTCTCTTGCTTGTCATCGGGTTATTCCTGGTGTCTGCTTTTCCTGTTTTTGTGTATGAGGCGCAAGGGTTTCACTTGTCCTTGCTAATGGCTTTCTCGGCGTCTATAGCCTTTTTCCTCGTGGGTCTAGCCATGCTCAAGCTTAAAGATGAGCCGCTATAGGTGTAGGTAAAAGAGTATGGCACAGCTAAGTATTTACCACGAAGCTTCATTGTTTTGAAATTATAATGTTTGGCACTAATATGGCGATGTAATGTTACATCGTTATGTGCAGGAGCGCACGCTTTCCTCAACAGGGATGGCTGTGAAAACAGTGGGTATAAATAACTAGTCCCGGTTGGCGTGTGGGCGTTGACGATTCCAGTTTTTCTCTAGTGTTTTTTGCAAAATGAGCTTTCTAGCGGATTTACTAAGTCCAAAAGGTTTATATGAGTGGGTTTATTGAATTTGGTGGGTATGGAGGTTAGATTGAGGGTTGATAGGAGGGGTAGGATAACGATTCCGAGGGCTGTTCGGGAGGCTTTGGGGATTGGGAAAGAGGTAAAGTTGGTTGTGAAGGGTGATGTTGCGATTTTGAGTAAGTCTGAGGATCCCTTTGAGACTTTGAAGGAGGCCTTTAAGGGTTTGACTTTTTCGCGTGAGATAAGGAGAATTGCAGAGGAAGAGGCTTTGAAGGAAGCATTATCTAGGGGGTCCCGGGGGGCTGGTGTTGAGGGGTCTGGTGGAAACAGCCTTTCTATTGGCGCTGAACCCTGATGATCCTAATCATGGCTATGCGATGGGCTTGCTTAATAAGTCGCGGAGACGTGAGGTTGAGCTGTATCTTTCTTCTCCTGCGCTTTTAGAGTTGTCTCTTCTTCTCAAGAGTAAAGGACTGGGGGAAGCGAAGATACGGGAGGTTTTTCTAGCTTTGGAGAGTGTCTTGTCTCGTTACGGTGTTGTTCGTGTAGCGTGTCTGGGGCTTAGGCACGTGTCTTTTGCTGCTGAGCTTCGTGAGAAGTATGGCTTAACGTTTTTTGACTCTCTTCATGCGTCTGTAGCCATATTGGACCAGCTCGAGTATTTGGATTTTGATCAAACTGTAAGTAGAATTGTATTGGAGGAGAAAGGTAGGAGCTTGAGGTAGGAAGTGTGCGATTAATAAATTTTTATTTTTCACGCGAATATAGTTGCTGGCTTAATTTTTGATATTAAGTGCAGAATGTCAGTGCAATTTCACTGACTAATTGTTTAACTACGAGAATTCGTTGTTTTGTGGAGTTCAAACAAATTTGAAATGTAATAATATATGGTGAGTGGTGTTATATTGTTGTGCGTAGGAGGGTTAGGACTGTAGCTGTCTCGGAGGAAACCTACGTTTTGTTGAGTGAGTTTAAGCAGAGGGCAAAGTGCTCCACTTTTGAGGATGCTATACGTAAGGCTGTAGAGCTGGCTAATCGTGCCCTGGTCGTGGGTGTTCTTGAATATGTGAAGAATAAGGATTTGTCTGGGGAGGAGAAGCGGGTACTAGCAGAGGTTGGGGGGCTGAGGGAGGAAGGCGTTTGGCTGAGAAGATAGTTATGACTTTGAGAATGATGGGGAATTAAGGCAAATTTAGGATATATGCTGTGTGTATTTGGTTCTAGAGGATTCTAGGATTTTACCATTATATACCGTTATGTGACGTTATTTTTTTCGGGGTCTAAGCGTTGCAAGAATAGAATAGAGCTTTGCCTGTGTTTTTCTCGGTGTTCATAATGTTTAAAAGGGGTTTTTGTTTGTTGTTGGCAGGGTATAGAGTGATGTCTGAAGGGAAGATATACGTCCCCGACACGTCTGCGATACTTAGCGGCGTGTTCCGAGAGCATATACTAGAAGGGAAAGTGTCTGGGAAGGTTGTTGTCCCAGCGTACCTACTGAACTATTTCGAGGAGCAGGCCCGTAAGGGTAGCAGTATTGGGTATAGTGGGGTCCGCGAGCTTAGCTTGTTGAAGGAGGCAGTCGAGTCCCTGCCCGAGGTTGTCGAGCTGGAGTATGTTAGCGAGTTGCCCAGCTCTGCTAGGGGTCAGCGCGACTTGAGTCCCGACCTCGTGTCGCGGCTGGCCGCCCTGGAGGTTGACGGGGTTCTTGTAACGTGTGACGAGCTGTCTGCGACTGTTGCTAGGTCTATGGGTGTCAAGGTGTGGGTTCTTCCTCCCAGAGGGGAGAAGGAGTTCTTCCTTGAGAAGTTTTTTGGACCCGACGTTATGAGTATACATTTGAAGGAGGGCGCCAAGCCGTATGCAAAGAGGGGTGTTCCTGGGCAGTGGAGCTTTGTTAGTCTGCGGGAGGAGCCCTTGACAAGGGAGGAGCTAGAGGACTACGTGAGGCAGATCTTTGAAGTGGTTAGGACGAATAGCAGCACCTCCTTCATAGAGTACGAGGGTGTCGGGGTCGTTATCGCACAGCTGGATCTTTACCGTGTTGTTATAACTAAGCCGCCCTTCTCGGATGGCATAGAGATCACTGTTACAAGGCCTGTCGCTAGACTGCGCTTAGAGGATTACAATTTGCCGAGGAAGTTGCTGGAGAGGCTTGAGAAGCAGGCCGAGGGTATACTTATTGCTGGCGCGCCAGGCATGGGTAAGACTACGTTTGCTCAGGCCCTGGCGGAGTACTACTACAGGAAGGGCAAAGTTGTGAAGACTATCGAGTCGCCTAGGGACATGCATCTGCCAGCGGATATTACTCAGTACTCCAGGAACTATGCTACTTCTGAGGAGATACACGACGTCCTCCTCCTCAGTAGGCCTGACTATACGTTCTTTGACGAGATGCGAGACACGAGGGACTTTGAGCTCTACGCCGACTTGAGGCTGGCTGGGGTGGGCATGGTTGGAGTTGTACATGCCACGTCCCCTATAGATGCCGTCCAGAGATTTATTGGAAGAGTAGAACTTGGAATGATCCCCTCAATAATTGACACAGTCATATATGTCAGATATGGCCGCGTCGAAAAAGTTTACTCGCTTGAAACAACTGTGAAGATTCCCCACGGACTTAAGGAGGAAGATCTAGCTAGACCTGTAGTTGTCGTGAGAGACTTCCTGTCCGGGGAGCCAGAGTACGAGCTTTACGTCTTCGGGGAGAGGACTTTCGTCGTTCCAATAAAGCGTGGAAAGCCTGAGAAGATAAGTGTTGAGAATTATAAAATGAAGAGTACGCTGGAAAGAGCGCTCCTCAAGATAGTTGGCGACAGTGGATATGAAATTACTATTAATGATGAAAGTGCCGTTGTGACGATTCTGGTTCCAGTTGACGAGTTCAATTACTTGGCTGGAAAGCCGAGAAGAAAGCTTGAAAGGATAGTTCGTAGGTACGGGTTTAGCCTTGAGTTAAAACCGATCCTGTGATGCGTGCATTAGCGCGCGCTAATGCCGCATGCAAGCGATATCTTTATTAATGCATCACAGAATAAAGCAGTTGCCAAGGGTGAACAAAATGTCAATAACTGAGGGAAGCGTGCTGGTGGGAAACAAGAGCGTAATGAACTACGTCCTGGCGACGGTCATACAGTTTAATCAAGGGGCGAGGAGGGTCCTCGTCAAGGCTAGGGGGAGGGCTATTAGCAGAGCTGTCGATGTAGCTGAGATAGTCAGGAGCAGATTCCTTAAGGACGAGGTGGACGTTACCAACATAAGGATTGGCAGCGAAACTGTAGGCGAGGGCGACAAGAGGAGGACCATAAGTACCATCGAGATACTCCTCGAGAAGAGGAAATAAGTACAAATACCTCAGCTGCCAGCTCTTTCTACATTTTTCTACCTCAACACTGCTGGCTTCTCTGAAACGTTTACAACAGGTATAACTATGTAGCCTGGCTTGGTACCCTTAGAAACTTTCAGCTCTTCTCCAGAGTCATCCATCCTAAACAGTATGTAGTTACCGCTGAGAGGTTTCTCGGTGACATAGTAGTAGAACATGGGCAACCCGTATAATCTGTAGTAGTCGCGGAAAACAATAAATATCCCGTAGTAATGCTTTGAGTCTTCTTCAAAGTGGACTATGTAAGTCATGTGGCCGAGCGTGGTTGCGCTACTCGCTAATCTTGCAAGGTCGTTTAGCGACTCAACCTTAACCGCGAGTGCGGGCTCCACCTTTATACCAGCTTCCAGGCTTGACATCAGAAGACTAAATAGCTTGCAAGGTCTTAAATAATTTGTTCCTCAGCCATTAATTCAGCGTGAAGAGTTACTATGGTGCCATCGCTTATTTTTAATATATTTTCAAGACCATCCTTAACGCAGCCAGCTTTGTATACCTCGAAAGGTAAGGTTTCCTTGTCCTCAGTAACAACTGCTAGGGACCTGCTCGAGGGCACTATCAGAACTTCACCCGTCTTGAAGCCCGAAGAAATTGATCCCTCGACTCTCATTGTTACCGGGACATTGATGAGAACAAGGGGGCCGATCTTCTTCACTAGCGTTACGAGGCGCGTTAGCGTAGTCAAGAGATGGAAGTTGAGCGGGATTTGTGCCTCGTTTAGCTCCAGAACTGCTAGCTGTTTACCAAACCTCTCAACCGTAATCTTCAATTTTCTAGCCACGCCTTGTGTTAGGGTGGACAGCGTCTAAAAGGTTTTCGGCGCTGGTGGAGTCTTGGGATAGTATAGTTTTTTAGGCTTGTTTAACTTTTTTGCTTTGGGTGATGGTATTGTCGATAAGTGAGTACAAGAAGAGGTACGTGTACGGCGAGGACTACGGGACCAGTCAGTTTAAGTTCGGACCCATAGCCGAGAAACCGCTGGTGATCGATAACAGAGGATTGTTCCTCACAGGAGAGTCTAAACTCTTGCTCGACATTTTCGGCGTGAAGAAGGACGTCATAGTAGGACCTGAGCTTTCAAATTACCTTGGAAGCATTGAGGATGTGGGACGGTATCTCGTGTACCCTATGCGGGACGGCGTGGTGGAGAAGGAAGATGAAAAAGCCTGGAGGGTGTTGTTTGAGATAACAAGGTATGGCTTTGTAAATACGCGTCCAAGAAATAAGGACTTTGAAGGATTTTACGTCACTGCTGCTTTATCAGCCATAGCCCCTGATTACATGTATGAGCGGATATTTGATATTCATGCGAGGATAGATTCAGAGGAAAAACTCGTCAAAGCCGTGACCATTATTCCGCAACCCCTTGCAGTGGCTATTTCCGAGAAAACGGTGACATGCGTCGTCATTGAGTCGGGGCACGGGAACACCCAGATCACTCCAATTTCAATGTACCCAATCAGGAATGCTATCGTCGCGCTGAACAGGGGTGGGGCGGAGGCGGACGCTATTGCTGCAGAAATTTTGAGGGATCTTGGCTACGAGGAGAGAGCCCACGAAGAAAAATTTGTCAGACAGTTTAAGGAAGCAATAGGGCTAATCCCGCGGGATCTGAACCAGGCCATAGAGAAAGCCAAGCGAGAACCGGAGCGGTTCAGGACTGTTTTCAGCGTTCCCGGGACAACGATCCAGGTGGACCTAGGCAATATGGGCTGGGCCAGGTTCCTGGTGGGTGAAGTAATTTTTAACCCTGAACACGAAGTCTTTGAGAGTTACTATAAACGCGGCATGCCGAGGCCTAGGGATACGATTATCGGGGGCGAGAGAATAAGGGGGACTATGCCCCTTTCACAGGCCATAGTTCAGTCAGTGTCAAGGACAAGTATTGAGTTGCAACCAGCTCTTTATAGGGATATCATTCTAAGCGGCGGCAACTTCGCTTGGAAGGTTCCAAGGGGGCTTGAAGATGTCGCCGTAGATAGTGCCGTTAAAGTGGCTTATGAGCTTAAAAAGCTAGGCATTGAGAGTAATGTCAGGCTGGTTTCTGACCCTCCATACTCAGTCTGGAAGGGAGCCATAGTCTACGGGATAGCTGTGCCAGAAGAAGTTGAGTGGGACTGGAGGAGCCGCGAAGGGTGGTATAAGAGGGGGGTCCACTACTAACTCAGGTTTTACCTGCATCATGCCTTGCAATGCTTTAAATATTAGTTTTGCGTATACCTATTAGAGATGTACACTGCTGGGCTGCAGAGACGTAAAATTGTAAGTATACTCATCGAGTACTTAGTTAAGGAGCTCGGATTAAAGGTAACAGACGACTCTAGCGGCGACTTTGATCTAGTAGCTGAGGATCCGGAGGGACTAAAGCTGGGCTTCAAGATTGTTGAGGGAGCTGGTAGGATTGAGGATAAAATAATGGCTGCTGGACGCTTATGCCACAGGGCGCCACATGATAGGGTCTACATTGTAATAGATCGCCGTGGGTGGCTAAAGCTCACTGGGCTAAAAGAGTTGAGGAGCCACTTTAAGGAAGTGTATCAAGCAGGACTGCTTCTAGTCGATGGACACGCTATTCAAGAGATTTTCCCGGCACCTAAACGCGATATAAAGCAGCTGGTAAAAACCCAGGAGTTACCCGCCGCAGAGAAAAGCCTCATGCAGAGCCGGTCATGGTCTCAAGAGGAACGCTTTGAAGCTATGCATGGAACGGACTTCAGGGATGAAAGAACGTCGCTTGAAGAGGAGACTGAAGAAGTCAATTTACGTGGACCAAAAAAGGAAGATTTATCTGGGTTGCCTAGCTTTATACAGGACAATCCATGGCTAAGGATACTATCGAGAGACAGGAAGCGGTGACCCCATAACGTCTGAGGAAAGATACCTGGGGAAAAGTATAGAAAATCTACTACGAGAAATATTTGAAAGGGAGTTTAAGGACGACCGGGAACTAAGAGACCTCGCATTAAAGATTTTAGAGGTGTATAGGCTGAGAGGAAGCAAAGGAGTGCGGGAATTTCTGCTCTCCCTGGTGGAGCAGCATGGCACTGTTGATGAGGGAGCTTGAGGTAGAGGGATTCAGATTGTTTAGATCACCCCTCAACCTTAAGTTTAGTGAAGGTTTGACGGTTATTTCTGGACCGGTAGGTTCTGGAAAGAGCAGTTTGTTGTCTGCGGTTGAGTATGCTCTTTACGGCACCGACATTAATATTAACAGGAAGCTTTATAGCAAGAGGGACTTGGTTAATGATTCTTCAAGTGTGGCAAGAGTCGCTTTAACCGTAGAAGTTGAAGGCGTTGGTGCGTATAGGTTTGAACGCATAATTACAAGGAATGGTAAGGAAAAGGCCTCAGCTACATTGCCTGACGGTAAAATTATCCATGACGAGGAAACAATAAGCAATGTAGTCGAGGAGTTAACAGGCCTTGACTTCTTCGAATTTTCTAGGAGCATAGCTGTAAACCACGTCTTACTTTTCCTGTTGGCTTATGGTGGAAAAAGGACCAGGAGCATAGTTATTGATCGTCTGCTTGGAATAGACTCTGTTGAGAGGATAGCGCGGTCAATTGTTCTCAGACCGTTTGTAGAGAAGATTGAGGAACTGGGGTCGCAAATTGAAAGCTTAGGGGGGCTGCTAAGCGGAGGCGACATTGAAGCTGCAGCTATGGACGAGTCCTCACGAATAGAGAAGGAAATAAAAGACCTGTTATCTGAGAAGGAGAAGCTTGAGAACGATAGGGAAGTCATTAAGCCGTACGTGGAGCAGTACCTACAAGTCGAACAGCAGGTAAAGGGGGCTGAGGGGGCCCTCAGAGTTTTAGAGGAACAGTTGAAGAAAGGCGTTTTAAGCTTAGAAGAGATCATCGAGGCTTTACTTCGTCTCCAGGAGAAGTTCTTAGAAATTGCTGAAAAGCTGCAACCGCCAGCACACATACTAAAGAAGATAGAAAACTTAGCAGTGACGGAGGGATCCTTGGAAAGCGTCTTCATGGACTTTGAGTCCGCTTACTCAGAGCTTATTAGCGTATACTATGAGAAATACGAGGAACTCAAGGAGCAGGAGGCTAGTCTTAGGGGTTTACATTTAAAGCTGAAGTCTATCGACGATAGTTTGATAAAAATCGAGAAAGACGTGAATGATTATGAGAAAGCAGAATCCATTATTGAAGAACTTTCGTCAAAATACGGTGACGAAAAAGAAATTATGCAGAAAATCCAGGAGTTAAGCACGGAACTTGAAAGGCTTCAAAGGATGAGTCAAATTGAGCGGTACACATTTGCCTTGAAGAAAATTGTTGCTGAGGGGGTAACTAAAGTTGGTGAAGCAGAATGCCCAGTCTGTGGGTCTAAGGTAACCCCAGAGTTCCTTGATAAAGCCAGGATGGACGTAGCCCAGGTGTCCAAGAAGCTGCGAGAGCTAGAAGAGAGCATGAGGCAGATAGAGGAAAAAATTAAGGAGCTTAAAGCGGTCCTCGACGATCTTAGGACGTACAAGTTAACGGTGATCTCTCTCCAGGAGAAATACGACGCTTATCAAAGCCTGCTTCAACAGAAACAAGAAATTGAGGAGGAGCTCGAAGCAGAGGGCACTGAGTTCCAAAAGGCAAGAGCCTCGCTGGAGGGAATAGAGACTGAGCTGAAGCAAGTAAGAAACGAGCTTTCAAGGCTTAGAAAGGAGTACTCGAAGTTGCCAATAGTTAATCAAGTGAACGAGATAAGGGCAAATTTGTCCAGGCTTCAAGCCAATTTATCTGAGCTCAAACCCTATTGGGAGAAGCACAGGGAGATAGAGGAAAAGCTCAAAGAACTAGAGAACAAGATAAATGAGAAGAAGCAAAGACTGCAGGTTCTCAAAGAGAAGTCCGAGGAGAAGAAAAAGATCATGGATAAATTAGAAGAACTTCATCTAGCTCGCGAGAAAATTGAGCGCGTGCATGAGAACCTTTCTAAAATAAAAAGCGTATTGATAGTTGTTCACTCTGAACTTAGAGAAAGAAAAATAATGGAGCTGAATGCTGTCATGAATAAGTTAGTTAAGGCGATGTACCCCTACAGTGATGTAGAAGAGGTGAGAGTCCGCATCCTGCCTCCATCCAAAACGAGAAAATACAGCATTTACGAAGTTGAAGCAAAAACCACGGGAACATGGCTACCCTTCACATCCCGCATGAGCGATGGGCAAAAAACAATAATTTTCCTGGCTCTGACTCTGGGGCTAAGCATGCTAACAAACAAAAAGGTGGGCTTTGTTATACTAGATGAGCCATTGCCAAATGTTGATGACAGAGTAAAGGTTTCTTTCCTTAAAAGCATACTGCCGTCACTCGGATTGAGGCAAGCAATAATAACCACGCAGGCAGAAGATGTTGCTGGAAAACTTGAGGGGGTCTCTCTTATAAGGCTCTCCAGGTAATACGCTTTAATCAGCGCCTAGAACTGCGTGTGGAGTATTTTCCTGGCACTTGGGACAGTAAATATATACTTTCTTAAATTCATAGAGGTTAAACCCCAAATCTACTTCTCGCACATTTGAGCACTTCTCACACTTAAGTTTCCACCTAGTCATATAGAAACTATGCAAAAGTGATAATAGTGATATAAATATTCGCGCTTTCACACGTAAGTATTCCCTGGAAGAGGGAGTCAGAGGCTGCTCACACGCTCATAGTTCGCCCTCTTAAGAGTCATCATTCCCAATGGGTAAATGAAGCGGGCAAGTATTTTTATGTTACTCAGCGCACTGCGCGCCACTCATACTCCACCTTTTCGCAGGGTATGGTTTTTTGTTTTGATGGTTTGGTGAAAAGGCTTTTCGTATTTATGGTGCTTGGCAGCCCTACCCTGATACCCAGCGCAATTAGCCCCTTAGCCGTTATATTCAATGCAGCGTTGATACCAAGGGCCCGTCCCTAAGCGGAACATCCACATTTTCAGCAGCCGATGTGTGAGCCTCCTCTCGGGCATTAAGACAACCGAAGTTTCAGCGAACTCTAAAGTGATGGAAAGATTAATAACTGGTCCTCCCTATATAATTCTTAGCCGGGGTGGCCGAGTGGACTAAGGCGGTGGACACCGTAAGGAGCCATACTCGAGATCCACTACCCGTTCCTGGGTGCCCGGGTTCGAATCCCGGCCCCGGCGCCATCCTGCTCGTCACGTTTTTAAACACCTAAGAAACTGAGAACCTAGGGGGATTAGAGGAAACAGCACCAGCCTCTGATGGGAAAAGGGGTGTCAAGGATAAGGATAACATTAGAGCTGCCCCTAGAACCACAAGCCCTTCTAAGCATGCGTGTAGATGACTTCAAGGGAAAAGGTGTAGACATAACATCCGAGTGCGTTGACGGTAAACTCATCTACACAGTAGAGTCAACCCCGGAAAAATTCCCGCTAGCCAGATCAATAACCAACGAGATCCTCCGCCTAACGAAAATGCTCGAATCCACCAAGAACCACCTAGAAAACAGCAGTGGCGGGCCCGCCGGGATTTGAACCCGGGGCGTCCGCTCTCATAAGGGATCTACGGCTCCGAACTGCAGCGCCTGAAAGCGTGGCCGCCGCGCCTCCTAGCTGCGCCACGGGCCCACTAGTTATATGCATAGCTATTTTAATATTCTTTTTTACGCGCGCTAGTACAGGTAATCTGTGATGTCTCGGTTTAAATAAGGAGCCCGCGACCTCTTGAGGTAGGTCTTTGATTGCCCGGTAAGCACATGTAATTCTTTTATAAGGTGCTTTTCCGCCTGGATGTACAGTGCATCACCTAGTGGTGATTTCCAGGGACGAACATACTTCTTTAAGCCCACTTTAACTTCTTCAAGGCAGGGTAGGCTGCTGCTTAAGGGACTAGTTTGTAAGTAGCCTTGGACAACACGGCTTTCCATGGAGGCTTTAGCATTGACAAATTTCTGCCTCTTGATCTGGTAATCGTAAAGAATTACCTTGAAGTTTACCGGGATTTTTCTATTGAGGAACAGCCCTGGGATAGCGTACTCCGCGTGGTAAATTTTTGTTTGTATGGGGAGTTCTTCATTGTAAAGGTAGTCTGCCAGAATTGCTGGAATCCAGTGAACACTTTCATAGAGGTCCTTAACTCGGGCAATTATTCTCAACGCCTTATCCGGAACTCTTCTGTCGTAGAGTGCGGCAATAGTTATGGGGCTCTCTCTTGAAACCATGAGGAAGAAGAGTCTCCTGCCCACCGCTAGTCTCAAGACAGGTACAGAAACAATGGTGAACCACTCCTTACGTCTCTCCCTAATCCTCGCAAATCCCTACAAATAGACACGCTAAACATTTAACATGGAAACCGGGTATGGGCATCCTCAGACAATGGGCATCCATGCTAGCCTGAGAAAATAGCACCTCGCGCTGAACAGAAAACCTGCCATCATTAAAAGTGCAAAAAATTTATTAAAAAGCGAGAATGAAGAAAGGATGGTGCTCGCCGGGGTGGCCGAGCGGTCAAGGCGGCGGATTGCGCGCATGCGCACGGATTGCTAATCCGCTGGCGATTTCGCCTCCCGGGTTCGAATCCCGGCCCCGGCGCCACTAATTTTTCTCGACTAGCGCGCGCCGGAGTCAAAGTTTTTCATTGGCTTCCTTGGTTTCACGTGCAGAAAATTAGAAGAAGGAAAATGACTATGAGTAGGATTTAATATCATTAATCACGTGGAACAGGGGATGTAACCTGGAAGGAATTGGAGGGACACAAGTCGAGTGCACCTGTGAGAGGGCGCTATCTAGACACGTTTGAGAAAAGAATGGGGCTTGTGTCGCATGGTGCAATAAATATATATTGTTGTGGTTACCGTTGTTCAGCAGATCTTTAGAGGGGGTGTCATGTATGCCACTGAGACCTGGTAAGTGCTATAGGCACTTTGGGACTCCACCTTATACCAGGCTGGAGTACATTAAGAGCAACCCGCCTGTGCTTGTTCCAAAGTTTGATCTTGGGAATCCAAAGGGTAACTTTGACACTGTCCTAAAACTCATTGTTCTCAAGCCTGGGCAAATCAGGGCAAACGCGCTCGAAGCGGCCAGGCAACATGCTAATAAGTATCTATCGACAGAGGTGGGCGATGCCAACTATTTCCTCCGCGTAAACGTTTTCCCGCATCATATTCTGCGGGAAAACAAGATGATGGCTATGGCTGGTGCTGACAGGCTTCAGGATGGAATGAGGTTGTCGTTCGGGACACCTGTGGGGAGGGCAGCGAGAGTCGAGAGTAAGCAGGCAATAATGCTTGTTAAAGTAGACTCTAAGAATGTTGAAAAAGCAAAGGAGGCCCTGCGTAGAGCAGCCTCCAAGATACCCCTCCCCACTAGGGTAATTGTTGAAAGTGGGTATACCGTGGAGGGCCAATGACCAGGATTAATGGTAAAGGTCGCCTCATGCCCTTTAAGAGGGGTCCGGAAAATTGTCTGAAGTGCATAGGAAGCGGATTGAGGTAGCGATAAACATATGGGGCGAAATACTTGGCGGCTCCTTCTCTTCTCGTGAGGAGCTGGTCTCGTACTTAGAAGAGGTCTACGAGGCTAATGATCTTGAACCTATTCGGGGGAAAACGAGAATAAAAATCTATGACAAGGAGTTAGCAACCCTTTACGCAATTGGCAAGTACGGTTTAGCTTTAGAGGACGAGGTCTGCAGCTTTCAAGGCTTGTTTGATATAGAAATAAGGGCTGACAGGGCAATCAATAGCGTACTTAAAGGAGAGGACCCGAGGACTGCCATCCTTAACCACTTCGGCACGGATGAGGAGGACTATGTCTTTAGGGTCCTCAGGCTTGCAATGACCTTTGTAGTCTTTGGATTTCTGGATGAAGAATCTTTCATTAAAATTTTAAATGCTTTTGAGAAAGCTTTCCCAGAACTGCGTGAAAATTTCGCCGGCTTTAAAAGGTTCTACATAGCTTTTAGGCTCGCAGAGCTCATAGCTATGGGAAAGATAAGAAACAGGCTCGAAAAGGAAGCTTACAAGCATGCCCTATGCATAAAGTTAAGTGCCGAGAGGTCTGCACCCTCGGATGCTTTTATACGTGAAATAGCGGTAAATACGCTTAAAGTGCCTGAGCATCGCGCCAATGGAGTTCTGAGTATGCATTAGTGAGCATCAATAGGCTTATTTACTGGTGACGATAAGAGTGAATTGAAGAATTTATGCCGAAGAAGCGGAAAAGTCGGGGGCGCCATAAAGGAGGGAAGGGTAAGGAAGACATAGTTCAGTGTGATGAGTGCGGAGCATTGGTGCCAAGGTCTAAAGCTGTCAAGATAACTAAGCCAGTTATGCCTGTAGACCCTCAGCTGGCAAAAGAACTTCGGGACAGGGGGGCGATTCTCCCTCAATACACAGTTACCAAGTATCTTTGCTTACGCTGTGCAATCTTTAGAGGGATCATAAAGATAAGACCAGAGGAAGAGAGAAAATCCCAGAAACTCAGGCTGCCCTTTTAATACGTAGATGGCACTCGAAAAACTATTGAGCATTCTCTCCAGCTTCTCCTTCAACAGAATCTTCATTGTCTACTCGAACACCGCCGTTACCTCTCCTCTCTTTACCCCAGAGTCTATGACGACAGCTGGCGGACGTATGGATGTCATTGCTCGATCTATCCTGTATGCTCTGCACGATGCTTATGAGCAACGTAGAGACGTCCTCTTCATAGGTCTGTTAAACGGTCCTCCCAAGCCGCCAGTCGCGCTATACGTGTGGAGGCTACCCGCATATGCAAGATCGGAATTTTCAGTAGGAGAATTAATCCGGGAAGCGCTTTCAGGAGTCAAAGTCGGCGGTTTCGAGGCGGAGGAGGCAAAAGCTTTACAGATTTTTCAGCTGGTGAAGAGGACGCACCAATTATACCTGTTAGACGAAACGGGGAAAAGCTACAAGTCGTTTGATTTTACAGGTAAAAAAGCATTCTTGTTGGGGGATCACATCGGGATTCCGAGGCAACTGCTTGATGCTGTCATTAGTATTCTGGATGGCGTTATAAGCTTAGGCCCTAAACCTTACTTGACTAGTCATTGTATCGCTTTTCTCAACGAGTTGATGGACCGCTCATTGCATCAATCTTAAGATTTCTTCGAGTTTCCTAAAGGTTGGACGAGAGGATAGCGCCTCGATAGCTAGTGGGTCTATGTTGTCCTGAAATTCGTAGAAGAGTGTTTGTCTCTCCAACCCCCTAATGTCACTTGAGTAACACCTGGGGCACTGAGTAATCCTTAGTTGAGAGACTTCACCGCAGGTAGCGCACTGGTAAAGATTAGTTTTTGTCAATGTGAACGAGCGAATGCCCTTAGAGTACATGAATCTAAGAGCTATCCTGAGGTCAGCGGGAGAAACGCTAGCCACCCTTACTTCTGGGATACTGACTAAACCTTGTGAAGAGTGCAAGCCTTCCTCCAACCAGAGAATTTCGGAAAAATCTCTCTTAGCATGCAAGCTGTATACGAATGGCGAGAAATTACTTATGTAGCTTGGAAATCTGGTGCCCCATGCTTTTGCAACAGTGTATAAGTGTGTATTCGGGGAAAAGTACGCGTTAATTACATCCCTGCCTCCCTCTTGGCTCATCCTAATCATCTCTTCAATAAACCCTCTTGCGGCTTCAAGCACTCTTTGCATGTACACATGCGTCCCCCAAGCGTCTAAGTAAGTCGGTTGAGACTGAAGTAATGTTGCCTCAAATCCAGGATACGACAATTGAAAAACATGAGCAGGTGATTCCTGCGCCACTTCACCTATCATCCTTACTACATTTGTGCTACGCCTATGTAAATGTTCAATAAGCATTTCTATGCCCTTATGGATCTCGGCCATCACATCAAGTGGATCAACAGAACTGCCCTTAACCTTAAAAAGTATGGGTAACAAGATGCTAGCCCCACCGACTATGATGCCAGGGGTTTCAGGAAGAGGAACGAGGAAAAGATCTCCCGTTAAAATTTTGTCCTCAAAGACGAAGACCGTTGGCATGCCGGAATTGATGAGACGGGAAAGCATCTTTACATTCTCTTCACTGAGGGCGCTGGGGTCCCGTATCAAGACGGACAACAATGTGTTTCTCGGGGAGAGTCCTCTTTTCTCTGTAAGTTTTGCCAGTACGCGGCTGAGACCCTCCCCCACGCCTACCGAAATCGTCAGCTTCATTATGCCGCTTAAGACTTCTAGTGCTTGAATTACAACATCCTCGGCTTTATCGTCGAGTCTTATAACTCCTCCATTAATCAATCCATTTACTTTGGCCAGTATTTTTAAAGTGTTCAGCGTAGTGGTGGGAAAGTACAGTGTCTTCACACCCGTTGCCCAATTCACATCAAATAATAGGATCCCGCTCGCTAACGGGTCATAAAGCCCAGAATCCGCTACTATCTCCGTATCTGGCTCCTCGATTAGCCACGCTTTTTCATTTTTAAGCATGACACGAAAACCCACGTGCCCCTTGAGACAGTCATTTTTTATGCAGCTTCCCAGAAGAAACAGCTTAACGAGGCTTTCTGGTACCAGTTGCAAGTTGATCTTTTCCTCGACGAGCGTCAACGTTTCGAATAATACTTTTCTCCTGACACTAGCCTTGGATCCCGGCTTACAAACATTATTAAGCAAATAAGACAGGTAAGTTTCTAGTGGCATCGCAACTCCATTCGCTAAAAGAACCGACCTGGTTTCATGAGTTTTCAAGTTGATGAAGAGCTCTTCGAGGTAGCCAAGTACTCTCTGCCCTAGCTCGGTTAGACAGTAATTCTCGTTTGATAAATGAACCAAATTGACGCCTGTTAGTTGCCTTAAATGGAAAGCTAATTTCTCCGGTGTTATTCTCAATGTATTTGATAAATCACTAAACCTTAATTGTCTGTGGTCCCTAAGCGTCAACAATATTTTAAGCCTCACTTCGTTAGATATGGCTTTGAGTATTTTTGTTGTGGGGTCTTCTTGTGATGAAGGCATCAAGAATTATGCTTGGCGGGGTTTATTTAGCATTACGAGTCAGTGCGCGGGGGTTTCTGCAACCTTTTGCACCTACATTTTTGAGGGAACCTCAATCCCCAAAAGTGCTAGGCCGTTCTTAATAACTAGTCGCACCATATTGACTATAGCAAGCCTAGATTTACGTTTTTCAGGAGTGGGTGCTTTAAGCACAGGGTAGTGATCATAGTAGTAATTGAACTCGGATGCGATGTTATTGAGGTAGTTTGTCAGGAGGTCTGGTCTTAAGTTGTCTGCGGCCTGCTTAACTGCTTCCGGAAACTGCCCCAGGAGAACTATTAAGGAGTGTTCTTCCTCTCCGACGCTATTAACATCCAAAGACTCTAGCGATATTCCCTCTTCTCTGGCTTTCTCAAGAATGCTGTTAGCTCTTACGTAAGAGTACTGGACAAATGGCCCAGAGTTCTGCTCGAAGTCTAGGATTCTTTCCCAATCAAAGGACAGGGTCTTGTTGGGCGAAGTACTGAGGAAGAAGAACTTCAAAGCGCCTAACCCGACTCTCTCCGCGTCCTCCTCCCTCCCTATCCCCCTCTTCTTTATCTCGGACCTAGCCCTAGAAACAGCCTCTTCAAGCACATCGTCTGCCGCTACGTATATTCCCCTTCGGCTAGTCATCCTCGCACCAGGCAAGTTCACCATTTCGTACGAATAGTGAATAAGCCTCTCACCTATGTTCCTGTAGCCCAAAGTATAGAGGGCAAGTCTCAGCTGTGCTTGTGCCAATGTTTGTTGGACGGCAATAACATTGATTACTCTGTCTGCTCTCGAAAGCTTCCAGATCGAGTAAGCTACATCACGGGTCGTATAAAGGGTCGTGCCGTCAGACCGCACAAGAGTTATTGGGGTGACGGTTAAACCCCTCGGTACGCCTGCACTCTTCCTGACATCCTCAGACTCTGCAACTAAGTCGGAACGAAAAACAAGCGCCCCTCCCCTTCTTTCTACAAAGCTGCTGTCCCTAAGCTTCTCCAGCACCTCGTTGGTTAACCCGCTCCAAACAGTTATCTCACTTTCCCAGTCCCAACTGTCAAAGAATATATTAAGCCTTGCAAGGGTTTCGCGTATACCCTCTAAGCAATAGTTAATCATGCTTCGAACAAGCCGTACAGTCCCTCTGTCGCCCTCCTCGTACCTCCTATTCAAGTATCTGATCTCCTCCTCGGGATCCTGCGTACTGCTGATCCAGGAGGAAATCCTCTCAAATGCCTCTGGAAACTTTTCCGAGCAATCTTTCAGCCTCCACATGAGCTCGGAGATTTTCTGGTTAATCTCTGGAGCTTTGCTTTCGGGAGCTCTGCTCAGCTCCTCCTTAAGCTTCCTGATGTCGATCAAGAGGTTAATCATTGTGTAGAGTGAACCGATATAGTGATCCTTCTTTACGCCTGGGATACTCCCGCCGGCAAGCCTATAAGCCATTGCGGCATACGCAACCTGAAGTCCTACATCATCAATGTAGAAGTGAGTCTTAACTTCGTGTCCCCGACTTCTGAGAAGCCTAGCAATAGCGTCGCCTAAGACACCATTCCTGAGGTGACCGATATGGAGGGGATGGATCGGGTTAGCGCTCACATGCTCCACGATGATTTTCTGCCTGCGGTCAGCAGGCACACTGCCATAGAGGTCCCCCAGCCTAGATACCGCGCTGAAAACAACCTCTGCATACCTCTTCTCGTCTATACTCAGGTTAAGAAAATCGTTGACAATGCTATAGCTCTTAATGAGACCACTAGGCTCATAGCTGGAAAACAGCGAGATAAATTTTTCAATGCCCAGTCCAGCACTACGGGCAATCCTAAAAAGCGGTACAGTCAAATCCCCGTACTCCCTACGGGTGGTTTGAACCTCAATAGTCTCAAGGGGTAGATCAACACCATTCCCCCCTAAAAAATCAGCAAGAGACTTCTTGACCTCTGAAACGAGCCATTCATGCGGATTATATATAGGAGTCCCCAACAAGTCTTATCCCGAATATGCTTTTAAGGACAAAATTTAAGCTTTGTTGCTCTCCGAGACGTGCTTCACGTGCTAAATATCCCTGAAGATCCCAACATGTCTCATGAGTTTCCTATATGTGTCCTTGAGAGCTTCCGGTATAACCTTGGTATCGGCAATCACAGGCATAAAATTTGTATCACCATTCCACCGCGGAACCACGTGTATGTGGAGGTGACTCTCCAGCCCAGCACCAGCCACTCTGCCTAAATTCACTCCAATATTGAAGCCGTCAGGCGAGAAAGCTTTCCTGGTGACTTCAATTGATCGCACTAAAGCCCTGGAGAGAGCTAACAGCTCCTCGTCACTTAGCTGTGAGAAATCTGCTACGTGCCTAGAAGGGGCTATCAAAAGGTGACCGGTATTGTAGGGAAACTTGTTCATAAGAACAATGAAATTTCTGCCCTTATATAGGACAAGGCTTCTCTCCAAATCGTCGGACTCTAAGGCTTCACAGATAAAACAGCCTGGCTCACGGCTCACTTTTGCATACTCAATGTATGCCATCCTCCAGGGGGCGAAGAGGACGTCCATGATCTATGTTCAGCGTGCTGGCTATAAAAATATTAAACCAGGGTATCCACCTCGGTCCTAAAAATTGAGGCTTGAAGCCTTCTCACTTCTCGGACCAGCTCTTTAATGTCTTTCTTTCCTAGGAGGCTCGCTATGCTCTCTACGAACTCGTTATACTGTCTTACAGTCTCTCTGTTTAATATTTTCTGGTCGACCAGGCTCTCGTATTCTTCTCTGTCAGTAACCTGCACCCCTTCTTCCGGAGAGTAGGTCACATCTATGCCTAAATCGACGTACCTTATGCTGGGCGGCTGAGATGTGAAGAATAGTGGCGTGTTTATGTTAACGTACATGCCCTTAAGGGCTCCAGTCACCGAATAGTAAAAGTGGATAACTGCCCGGCCAAAAAGCCACGAATACGACAGAATTTGGTCCCCCTCCTCTCGCCTGACACTTCTAAAGCCGTCGTAAAGTCCCCGAGAAGAGCTTTGCCTCTTCAACTTGATGTAAAAGGAGTCCTGCACCTCTGCATAAGCGCTCCACACGTGCCCATAGCCGGTCAATTTCTTGTGGAAAACGCTTACTCTACCCCCATTTAGCTTTGTAAATTCCTCTAAAAGGACTTCAAAGGCACGCTCCTTAATGAAGCAACGTCCACTTTTTATCAGGCTCTCAGCAAAGTCTATTTTACTGTTTAAGTCCTCCATGCCTAAGCTCTTTAATAAATGGTGGTACGGAAGTGTGGGAAAATAGCGGTCACGCAGAGCATCGAATTTTCTCGAAGTGTCTGGAGGAAGCTCAACTAAAGCTAGCGACTCCCCCTGAACCAGTAGACCAATGCTCTGTAGCTTGGCTTCTTTCAGAAAGTTCGCCGCTTTTTCAGAAAGTTCCCGGATTTCTTTACCTATGTCCAGTATGTTAGCATTTCTCGAGGAGCTCCTGAAGTGGACGCCCCACCCCTGAGGCGCCTCGCTCATAGCAAGAGTTAAAAGCTGTAGCTTTAGTTCTTCATTCCTTATATGCTCGCTGGTATTGTGTTTTTCGAACTGCACAAGCCTAACATAGCGGCCGACAAACGCGGCCCCCTCTTTAAACATGGGAGACTCGAGTGAAGCACGCGTAACGTGAGCCAGCAAAAAGTCTCCCTCACTGTGGTTATTGCGAAGCTTTACTGTGCCGAATTTTCCCGGCTCGTACTCTGCAAGCCAAATGTCATGGTCAACCCTCTCAACCAGTCTAACAACGTATGTTGAGTATGGACCAACGGGGATGTAGCTGACAATTAGACCCGGCACTATGCCTCTCAGCAAGAAGATTATCATCTTAAGAATCTCATCGTCTCCCAGAATTATTAAGCCAGACTTGTCGTCTTGGTCCTTTATCGTTACGAGGACCTCACTTGACTTTTTGAGACTGGAAAATCTGCTCAAAATTTCCATGCTTACATCGGCAAAGCTAAAACCAGCATCATCAAGCAAGCCGGTGATCGCCGTTGAATAGATACCTCTAACCCTTATCAGCGCACGCCACCTATTATCCCACCATTATTACTGGGTTAAGGGTTTTATGGATTTTGCTCCTGGGTGCAGCTATTATTCCATTTAATTGTCTCTAAAGCAAAAACGCAGGGAGCTGCGCACGCAAGTTAAAATAATAAACAAGCGGGAAAATTTGAGAAGTATCGAGCAGCGCGCAGCATCATGCACAGGAGGATCTACGAGTGCAGGAAATGCGAGTGCATCTAGGCACCCCTGCAGTACTCCTAGGGGAAAGCCCTTCGGCGAACCGCCCACAAGGGCTCCCGCGTACCGAACCGAGGAGGGGGAGAGTAAATGACTCAAAAGCACCCAAAAAAGCAACACTGGGGCGCAGTCTCGCCACTAGCAAGGCGGAGATGAGGGTGCGCGCGTGCTATAGAGCACGTACCACGGCTTTGGCGGCACGTTTTTTCGGTTGAGGGGATACCTCCGTACGTAGCCACACCTCAGACAGGTAATCGCTATGTATTTCATATTTCCCCGATTTCTAACTCTAACCCGCATAGTTTTCCCGGGGACCAGGAAGGCTCCACATTTCCGGCAAACCTTAGCCTTTAAAAAGTCGGGATAGGGCATCTGCGCTTTTTTAGAAATTGCTAGCGCAAGCTCTCCGTAGCGGTTAGCGAGCTCGGGCTCGACAGGGTAGATCTTCTCGGCGAGCTCTAATAGACGGGCTATTCTTTGCCATGCTAAATCCTTTAATTCATGCCTCCTCCTAAACATTCCAGTGAATTAAATGGACAAGCTGTTATTAATCTTAGCTGATGCTGGGCTCGAGCTGGTTCCACCCGAGATTCGCAATCATCCCGCCGTAGCTAATAATGCCAGAAAGAGGGGCAAGAGGCCTGGAGAAGTCCTGTTAGACGTATCGCTTCACTACCCAGCAATGAGGAGACTTAAAGACAGATGGAAGAGGGGGAGACCAGATATTGTGCACGTTGCGCTCTTGCTTGCACAAGATTCGATGTTAAATAGGCTTGGGAGGCTTGAGACGTATGTCCATACCTACCAGGAGAAGGTCATTGAAATATCCCCGGAAATGATCGTGCCCAGAAACTACAACAGGTTTGTTGGTCTAGCTGAGCAACTCTTACTTGTGGGAAAAGTGCCCCCGGACGCTGAGAAGCCCCTAGCAAGGGTACTCGACAGGAAGCTAGAGGAATTAGTCAGGGAAAAAAGGATTACGCAGGTCTACAGACTGGATGAGAAGGGAGCGTTAATCAAACCGAGGGAGCTCGCAAAGATTATGGTTCAAGAAAGAGGTCCTGCGATGATTGTAGGTGTCTTCCAGGGAGGAGACTTCAGCGAAGAAGTAAAAAGTATAGATGCTGAGAGCTACTCGATCTTCTACGAGGCATTGCCTGTTTGGAGCATACTATCGCACATGCTAGCTTTAATAGCTGACGAGGCTGGGGTGCCTTAATTGCGCGTGCTAAGTATAGACGAGGACAAGGGCGAAATTGAAGTTATATTAGAAGTGCTGGAGGACCTATACTTCCTACACTTACTGCTCAGGAAGGGAGACATGCTTTATGGCTGGACCACGAGGCAGGTTAAGGTTAGTAGGAGCGGTGGAGAAGAGAGGGGCGACAGAGTACCCGTTTACATGGGCATAGAAGTTGAGAAAATGGCATATGCAAAGTTTTCTGAAAAACTGCGGGTTACCGGGAAAGTTATAGATGCCCCAGAAGAGCTTCATGCGAGGGGTAGCTACCATACAATACAAGTCGGAGTGGGCGATAAGCTGAAAATCAAAAAGAAGAACGGAATGGATAAATTCACCAGGAACATTCTAGAACGGGCAACCTCCAGCATAGCGCGGGTAATGCTAATCGCTGTTGGAGATGAGGAAATCGCCGTGGGGCTCCTTTCACCGGTAGGCATAGAAATAAAGTCCATTATACCCTATGTGCCGAAGGGCGGAGGAGAAGAAACAAGCATAGAGGCACGCTACAAAGACCCCGTAAAACAAATTTTGTCGAGAATCTTCACAGGTGAAAAACACGAAAAAATAGATGAAGTGGTGGTAGCCGTGAATGAGCGACTATGTGCGTTGACGCAAAAAATTCTCAGCGAGCTGGGCATTAAAGCAAAACTCATAAAGGTAAGCGAAGGTGGAGAAGCTGGCATTCATGAATTATTAAGAAGAGGAGATTCAAGAGAAATGCTCAGATCTACACGCATCACAGTGGAGATCTCCGAGCTAGAAGAAATGCTCAAAGAACTCTTCTCAGGAAGCGAGAAAATTGTCACAGGCCTAGAGCAGGTCAGCGCGGCGGCGCTGTGGGGATTAGTGGAAAAGGTAATTGTTGATGATTGTCTGTTATTTGGCGAGACACGGGAAACCCTCGTAGAGATGCTGGATATCATTTTTAAACATGGTGGGAGAGTAATAATAATCCCTGAGGAGAGCGAAAGCGGCAGAAAACTTAAGTCCGTGGGAGGAATAATAGCAAAGCTATACTACGTTCCCCGGCTCTCAGCAGGCGCCACCTGTTAACCCGCCTTAGCGCAGGGTTATGGGATTTTTATGGGTATTGCTTTCGATGGGGTTGCCAGGAAGCTGAGCACCCTGATGTGCCGCGGCAGCTCCGCCTCGATTCCCAGTGCTTCCAGCCCCCTAGCTATGATGCCTAAGCCGCCGTTCACGTCTTCGTGCATCGTGTGCCCATGCGGGCACGTGACCAAACCCTAAGCTTCCTCTACACTTCCACTTTGTGGTAGGCGCACACTTTACTTGTGCCCCCCTCGCTTACGGCGAAGGTTGCGATGCCCGCGTTTTCCAGGGTTGTGGCTAATTGATTATCGGCAGGCGCTCGCCGCTGCGCTTCCTGTACCCCGGAGGCCTAGGCTTGAGCCAAGGCGGCAGCCTCCCCTCCCCTCTCTCCTTTAAAAGCTCGGCGAAGCTTTTCCAGGCTTCACTCACTCTCCGCAACGTTTTGTCGAAGTTCTTAGCGCCAAGTACCTTCTTGATCTCCTGGTACTCTAGTGCTACTTTAGTGATCTCTCTTGCAAGTCTCATGTCTGTGTCGATCCCCCCGCCAACGAAGAACAGCTGCCTACGTCTATAATCCTCCATGTTCATGAGCCTAGCCCCCTGGTCCCCGATGTAGTGCAGCATCTCCTTCTGCTTAGGCGTCGGGAGCAGCCTCACCCCGTCGCACCGCTCAACAACCTGTAAAATGGGATTGAGACTATTTGGTAACATAAAACATAAAAACAGAGTCTTTTTAGGGATAATACTCTAAATACAAAACGCGCGCTAACGTGAATGTTCAAAGCGGAAAATAAAACTTGTAAGCCCGCCCTCATTTATTTTCCACATACCAGTACGAATAAAATCTCTCGTACTACCTACATGTTCAACGAGTTTCCTGTGGGGGGATAGTATTACTAACCTGCCGCTGTCTTCAAGACTTTTAGTAGCCAAGTCAAAAAGGGACTCGTATGTTCTCTTCAACCCCCTAACTGCCCTCTCCCTGATGCCGAAGGGAGGATTTGCAATTATTGCATCAACGTAGAGTGCCCTTAGAGGTACCAACGTTGAGTCACATGCGAGTAAGTAAAGAGTTTTACCTACAGATTTCGAGTTTTTAAGCGCACCCCCTATGGAAGCAGCATCGATGTCGCTGCAAATCACCTCGATCCCTGGACTAACTGTTAAGCACTCAAGTGGTATAGTTCCTGACCCGCAAAACGGGTCCCACATTTTCCTTTGTGGCGATGCTATCCTGCACATGGCATATGCAATTATTGGATTGAGGGCTGAGCGGTGCACAAATTGCCTGTAAGGTCGGTCTCGCAGACTCCCAGCCCAGGTCAAATTAATGCCATACCTAAACTTACCACTGTCGTATTCTATGTAGATTGCTATGTCGGGAAAATCCAAGGAAACCTCTAGTGCAAGGCGTTCCCTTACAATTTTGCCTATGCTAGAAGCTATATCAATTGACGTTGCTTCAATGTCTTTAGTTACTCGCTCGGCATTAACCGAGAAATACCTGTACCTTCCCTTAAGCCCTTTGAGGTGAGCTACAAGATCTTCTCCAGCGTCTCTGAGGTTGCTAGTCTCGCCTAAAAGCAGGTAAACGTTTTCGATTGAATGAGCGCCGGTAATTATTTTTCCCAAGCAGATCTCAGGTAGCTCGGCTATGACTCTTCCTGAAGCTTTAAGTAAACTTACATGTGAACCAGGACACAGCTCTCTCAGCTCTTCTGCCACAAATTCCTCAATACCGGGAACAGTCGTAGCCAGAATCCTCAAGCGTCCTTCACCGAACTTATAAAGACCTTGAAGAAGTATTTCCTGGCTAAGGACGTGACTCCTTTCTTATCAATCTTCCCGAAGCTATTATAGAACGCAAGAGTGAAGTAGCCCACGAGGAAGCGATAAACAACATTATCGAGTGTTCCCGGCGCCACGTAGATGGTTTCGGAAACGATATCGACGAAAACTCCCTCGTCTGCTCGGCAGAAGCCTGCCTGCCTATTTTCCCTGTTCGTCACTATTATTGCTTGCACCTTTGGCGTGTTTAGCCCCTCTCTTATTAAGACCTCCTCAGCTATTCTAAGAGCCCTTTCAAGGACTTTTTCTACGCTTGCCATCACCGATTACATAATTTAAAGAAAAACTTCTTTATAAACCAGGTGATGCTATGCGGTTACTGCGATCTTCTCAAGTATTAGGTTTAAGTCATCCAAGTTTCTTAGAACAACCCTATCATAGTTCTTCGCCAGGATCCAGAGTGGCGAGTCCTTTCTAACAGCATACTTTACCCCATGCTTAGTTTTGCCAAGGACCTCCAGATAGCCTCTCTCCCTGAACCTCTCCAGCACGTCCTTAACAAGGGTAAGTATGACGGGCTGGGTCTCTATGTTAGCTATAACTGCAATTTTCTTGGCATTGAAAGTAACTATGCTTCCACGAGTTTTCCTAATCATCTCCAGGATTGCCTGTACTACGTGTGCACTAAACTCGTTATAATTCCTGTATAGAGGTACACGAATCACAACGTTTCATGATAACAAATACCTTAACCCACTTACATTTATACACAAGAATTAAATCGATCGTAAGTATATCGTAGTACAGCTGCTCTCTCCAAAGACCAAACTTTAAGCGCACAATACTTATTAGCTACCTGTGGAAACTGTTCAGCGTTGAAGCATGTCTAAAAAGCCTTATCCCAGAAATGATGACATCGTGAATGCCATTTTAAAAGTCCTGGGCAAGGCATACGTCATAACTCCTGGTGAGTTTCCAGAGGCAGTAAAAAGGCAACTCAACGAAGATGGCTTCTATTCAGGGCTCGTAACTGCCAGCAGAGTTTGGCAGCTCTATGAGAAGCTTGTTAGGAATAGGCAGGTGGCGGATGTACTTAATGTTGTCACATCCGAGAGAGCGCGCGCTAAGAATAGCAGAAAAGTTAATTAAATTCCTGTAAAAATTGAGACGCTGGTGACAATTATTGCTAGTGCCCGAATGAGGTTCCCAGAGGTCAATGCCGAGAGGAGAGACTTTCTTAAATCTATTGAAGAGAAATGGCAGAAACTTTGGGAGCAAAACCACGTCTTCGAGGCGGACCCTGACCCTACCAAACCGAAATTCTTTGTAACTTTCCCGTATCCCTACATAAACGCTCACCCTCATCTAGGCACGGGATACACCGTCCTTAGAGTCGATATCCTGGCGCGGTACAAACGCATGCAAGGTTATAACGTGCTCTTTCCTCAAGGCTGGCATGCTACTGGAGGCCCTATTGTCGCGGCTGCGCTCAGAGTGCGGGAGGGGGACCAGAAACAAATTAACATATTGAAGTCGCTTGGTATCCCGGAAAACGAAATTCCAAAATTCAGAGAACCCGAATACTGGGTTGAATTTTTCAGGAAAGAGTTCAGGCGCGACTTCCGCAGGCTAGGCTTGTCGATTGACTGGAGACGAGAATTCTTCACCACGAGACTCAACCCACCCTATAACAAGTTTATACAGTGGCAGTACACTATTCTAAAGAACAAGGGGTTAATAGTAAAAGGAAAGCACCCTGTGGTATGGTGCCCTAAAGAGCACAAAGTTGTTGGAGATCACGATCGCCCAGACGAGTATGCTGGCATAAGTCCTACAGAGGTCATAATTATAAAGTTTAAGGGGGAAGACGGCTACGTTTATCCCTGCCTTACTTATAGACCAGAAACCGTTTATGGCGCTGTGAATATCTGGGTCAACCCTGATGCTGAATACCTGGTAGCCGAGGTTGAAGGCGAGAAGTGGATTGTTGGTGAATATGGGGCTCAGGAGCTTGCAGACCAGGAACATGCAGTAAAGATCTTAGGGAGGATACAAGGAGCTCAGCTTGTAGGACGCTTCGCTTGTAACCCCGTGACTGGCTGGAGGATACCAGTTCTACCAGCACTTTTTGTGGACTCCGAGCTTGGTACAGGCGTAGTTATGTCCGTTCCAGCACACGCACCATATGATTACATTGGACTGGAGGATTTAAGAAAGGACCCATACCTCCTAGAAAAATATGACCTGGATCCCTCTATACTCGATGTAGTCCAACCAGTAAAACTTATTGATATCGAGGATTACAGGGGGCTACCTGCGCAGGAAGCTATTGAACGCTTCGGCGCAAAGACGCAGATGGATACAGAGGCTTTGGAGAAGGCTACGAAGGAAGTATACTCTAAAGAGTTCTACAAGGGCGTCCTAAGGCCAGAAATATTTGGTGAGAGGTGGGGGGGAAGAAAGGTCTACGAAGCAAAAGAGGAGATAATTAACTTCCTCGTGGAGAAGGGAGTAGCACTTAAGCACTACACTCTCTCGTCGCCTGTTTACTGCAGATGCGGCGCCAAGACGCACGTGAAGCTGGTCAAGGACCAGTGGTTCCTCAAGTACAGCGATAAGGAGTGGAAAGCAAAGGCTCATGCATGCATAGACCAGATGCGCTTCATACCGGAAGACGTCAGGCAAGAATTCCACAGGCTG
>Ga0209225_1000924_pt1 | contig 31101 bp, 32 predicted proteins | sample WasSprMetagenome_FD_184732 | JGI IMG/M metagenome (GOLD analysis project Ga0209225, IMG submission 184732) | Sulfidic aquatic microbial communities from Washburn Spring, Yellowstone National Park, USA - WS (SPAdes) (version 3) | ecosystem: Environmental > Aquatic > Thermal springs > Hot (42-90C)... | reverse complement strand
TTTAAAACCTTGAGGGGAGGGTTTGAACGGGGCGGGGGTGCCCGAGCCAGGTCAAAGGGGCGGGTGGCTGTCCGCCCGGCTAGAGGGGCAGGGCTTAAGACCCTGTGGCGTAGGCCTGCGTGGGTTCAAATCCCACCCCCGCATTCGCTCAATCCTTTTAAAGGGGGTTTGTGGTATTGATGATGTCTAGGGAGCTTATTGTTAGCAAGATCGAGCATGGGACTGTCATAGACCACATACCGGCGGGGAGGGCTCTCGCCGTGCTTAGGGTCTTGGGCATAACTGGGAGGGAGGGCGTGCGAGTCGCGCTTGTTATGAACGTCGAGTCTGGCAAGCTGGGTAAGAAGGATATTGTTAAGATCGAGGGGCGTGAGCTGACTCCTGAGGAGGTGAACATAATTTCCGCGGTGGCGCCTACGGCGACTATCAACATCGTGAGGAGTTTTGAGGTGGTGAAGAAGTTTAAGGTGTCGCCTCCGGAGGTCGTCAGGGGTAGGTTTAAGTGTAAAAACCCAACCTGTGTGACCAATGCTCCTAGGGAGCCTGTGGAGCCTGCGTTTTACTTGGTGCGGAAGGAGCCGCCGCTGTTTGTCTGCGCTTACTGCGGCCGGTACCACGAGCTTGGCGACTTGTTATGATTGAGAAGTTTGTAGAACGTGGGATTTTGAAGTTCGGTAGGTTTAAGCTTTCCAGCGGTCTGGAGAGCCCGTTTTATGTTGATCTCCGCGGCGTGTTGGGGGAGGCGGATTTGTTTAGGTGGGTTGTGGAGAGGTACCGCGAGGCGGCGGCTGGGCTGGACTTCGACGTCGTCGTCGGCGTGGCGACGGGCGGCATACCCTACGCCTCTGTGTTGGGCTACCTAATGGGCAAGCCCATCGGCTATGTGCGTCCGGAGGCTAAGGGGTACGGAACGGGGCGCCGAGTGGAGGGCGCAGACGTCACGGGCAGGAGGGTTTTAGTTGTAGACGACGTGTTGACCACGGGCAGAAGCGTCTCCGGGGCTCTCCACGCCGTGAGATCCGCCGGCGGCGCGGCTGCGGGGGTGCTTGTTTTCCTAGATAGAGAGCAGTGCGGGGCCGCAAAGGTCAAGGCCGAAGCGGGGGTTGAGGTCTACAGCGTGTATAAGATGAGGGACGTGCTGGAGGTCGTCAAGCCTCATATCGCCGAGGAGCACTACCGGTCGGCTGTCGAGTACCTTGCCCAATGGCGTTGCTGACGCTTATAGGCCGCGTCCTGCATAACATACACCCGGAGATAACCTATAGGCTCGGCTCCATCCTCTTCTCGTTGCCGCTTCCGCCTTGCCGTTGCGAGACGCGTTGGGAGGTGGGGGGAGTTAAGACGTGTGGACCTGTAGGCGTCGCGGCTGGGCTGGACAAGACTGGGGCCTACGCCAGGTTCCTGTCGTTTTTTTGCCCCGGCTTTTTAGTCGTCGGCTCCACGCTACCCCGCAGGCGGCGGGGGAACGCGCCGCCCCGGGTCGCCAGGGTGCGTCCGTACTCTTTGGTTAACGCCATGGGGCTCAACAGCCCTGGCATCGCGGAGGTGGTGTCTAGGCTGGCGGGCTTGGGATACCCAGTGTTTATAAGCGTCGCTGGGTTCAGCGCCGAGGACTTTTTCACGCAACTGATCTACCTCCAGAGACACTACAAGCCGGCCGCCGTCGAGGTCAACATATCCAGCCCCACTTATAGAGGCCTCTGGCGTGACCTGCCGAGGCTCGTCGACGTGGATCTCCCCATCTTCATCAAGATAGGGCCTGGGACAAACATGCCGTTGGTGATTAAAGCGGCAAGGAGGATGGGGTGGGGCCTGGTGGTGACCAACACCTTCCCGGTGGAGGACCGCCGCATCAGCGTGGGGAGGGGCGGCCTCAGTGGGCTTTTGGTTTACAAATACGGCGTTAGGATGCTGAGAAGAATAAGGGGGCTTGTGGGGCCCGACACTCCTATTATATACAGCGGCGGCCTCTTCACCTGTAGCCAGCTCAGGGAGGTGCTGAAGCTGGCCAACGCGGCCGAGGCGCTGACCTCCATACTGTACTTCACGCCCTTCGTGCTCAAACTGCTCAACCAATGCCCCGACATTGTATGACCGTCTTCTCAGCGTCCTGCACCAGCTGTAGCAACCTGCGCCAGTGGGACCCCACCCAGTAGTAGCGGCCGCAGGATGAGCACCGCCAGCACACGTGGCTCAACACCCTGTGCCCCACGGCTTTCTCCGCCTCTGTGCAGGGAACCTCAAGAAGCTGACCACCGCACAGGGGACATGCGGATTTCTCAAACGGCTTTAAACCAAGCCGGAGGAACGCGGCTATCCACTTAACGTGGTCCTCTGTTGCGAGAAGGATTGTGGGCCCCCTTCTGCGTCTGAAGAGCTCCCTATCGCGTGTAATCACTAGACACTCTGTAGTGACGAGCTCCGAGTCTTCCAGCTCCGTCTTGTACACGGCGGATAGGCCGAAGAGTATCCGCAACATGCGGGCCAGCCACCCCAGCATCGCGTCGACGTATACACAGTCCACGCGAAGTGGGCCTTTGACTTCGCAGTCTACCACGTGGCGAATATCTGCTCCACCTCCTCCCAGGGGATTGGGGAGCCGCGTCCCTCCTCCGAAATCCTTGACGGGCCCGGGAGGACTGCCGTGATGTCGTCTATGGAGCATTTACCCAGCTTGGCGATTTCTTTAGCCAGCTTGTTCTTCTCCACGTTGCCGGGCGTCACGACGACGTATTTCTCAGCGAGCAGAGGTGCGGATCTCGGCGGCGCAACCACGGCTCTGTAGACGTCGCCGTCTCTCCTGCAACCTATCGCCAGCTCGAGGCGGATGTTCCTGACATATTCCCTCTTGCCGTAGACCATGAAGGATCCCTTGGCCAGGTACTGCCCAGAGGGCGGTTGTTTAGACACCTGCTCGCCGCGGACGTAGTAGACGTCTATGGCGTGTATGCCTATCTTCCACGCCCTGCTGTAGGCTGCGGCGAACTGCGCCGCTTGGTACACCTCAAGCAAGTCGTCCATAGGCGGGGTCACGACGGCTGAGGCGCCTGGAATGTCTGCGTGGAAAAAGAGGTAGTGATCCTTTAGATACTTCCTGACGATTGTCTCGTTCTGCGACGCGTCTCTCCCCCCTATCACCGGTTTCCTGCCGGTGGTGAGGGTCCAGTGGAATCTCTCAAACCAGCTCCTCCTCGCCACGGCCTTAACCGACGTCTTCACCTCCTCCTCGGACCTGCGCTGTTTCTCCTCCACCTCGGCAAGCTCCTTCTTGAGCCTCTCCAACACCTGAACCGCCCTAGATGCCTTTTCCTCGAGCTCCTTCGCCTCGTCGAAAAGCTTCGTGATGTAGCGGCCCAGCGATGTGTCTCTAGATACCTCCACCACATCGCCCTCAGGAAGTTCTATCTTCACCTTAGATCTGTCTACGTGTAGTATACGTATACTGCTTTCGCCTCCTCTCAACGCCTCCTCTATCTCGTTTTTATACATGAGGAGCTTGTGAGCGAGACTTTTGAGTCTCGTAGCCTCTTCTCTATATTCAGGAATCTTCTTCTCCAGCTCAGCCACCGTGGCCTCAAGCTTCTTACGCCTTGCCGCCAGCTCTTGAGTCTTTTGGACAGCCATCGCCGCCAGCTCCATGGGCGTGAAGTAGTAGTCTAACGCAGCCCAGAAGCTGTTGAACAGCTTAACCTCGTCGCATTGCATAGACACAGGCCTAATAGGCATGACGGTAACGGGGGCGCCTCCCTTGATGCATACTGCGGGCTCTAGCCTACCCGCGCGGATTTGATCGATCAACGTTTTCAGCATCTCAGCCAATGCCCTCGGGGAGGCGCCGACTCGGGCGATGAGCTCATCCGCCAGCTCAGGCCCCGTGCCCAGCCGCCTGATTAAGCTTCTCCTCACGTCGCTTGGGTCTATGGCCTTCTCTATCGCGTCGACATCGGCGGTTAACACGTCTATAAAAACCGCAGGCGGGTACGCGTAGGGCAGACCAGGCCTAACTTCGCGGTCTTTGCCTCTGTAGCTGTGTAGAAGCCACACCACCTTTCCCTCTCTCACGGCGATTACGTTGAAAGGCTCCAGTAGCTCCACCACAAGTCTGCCGGAGCTGAACGCCAGCTCTACTATCCGGTCAAAACGAGGCATGGAAACAGCTGTAAGCCTCTCGTCGCGGAAAAGGCCCCTAAGAGTCTCGGCGCCTTCGTGGCTCTTCTCAGGGATGACTCCTGTGAGGGAGACCCTATGCCGAGTCGCAACTAAATAGGCAGAGGAAAGCTTAAAGAGAAACCCGACTTCGGTCCTGTATATGTTTTCCACCTTGCTACCAACTACGCCGCCCATCTCCGCCACAGACGCAAGTAGGTCAAACGCCGTCATCACTCTCTTCACAACAGCCTCATCAAGCTAAATTTAAAAAATCCCTCCTCGGCAGATGCATGGTCAAGGTGGTGAAGAGATCTGGCGTTGAGGAGGAGTACCTCAGCGACAAGGTGTATAAGGCATTGCGCGACGCCGGCGCCTCCGAGGAGGTGGCTCGGGAGATTGTAAAAGAGCTAGACGAGTGGGTGAAGAAGAGCCACAAAATATCCACAGACCAAATCCGGCGGTTTGTCTTAACTAGGTTAAGAAGGCTAGAGCCTGAGGCGGCAGACGCCTGGCAGTTCTACGACAGAGTGTTTAAAGGCAGACTTACTTTCGACGATGGGAAGTTGCTGGTGGTGGAGAAGGGCCGCCTCTACCTTGGGAGGAAGGTCAAGGACGTCGGCAACAAGGGGCTTACATCTGCTGAAGAGGTTAGGGAGATACTTGAAGAGCTGAGGGAAGATATGGAGTATGGCATATCGCCTAAGGTGATAAACGCGAGGCTCTACGCCCTCTTCATGGGCGTGTTGAAGAAGAAAGACATGCCGAGGGAGGAGAAGATCAAGGCGATAGAGCTGATAAACAAGTTCAGGGAGGAGCTTGGGTGGAAGCCTTACGAGCTTAAGCAACCGCTTTAGGCGAGGAAGACGCCTTGCTCCTCAAGCATCTGCTTCATAAGAAGAGCATCTTTCTCTAAAAGCGGCGACTCGCATATCAACGTAATAGTGATGTCGCGTTTTGCAAGCTCCTTAGCCAGGGGCTCAAAGGGCGGCATCTCTCGCTCGATTGGCTCATGTTCATCTACAAACTTCCCATTGCGGTAGCGCACTGAGGTGAAGTGGGTGTGCATGTGCCGGTCGCCGAACTCCCTCTGCCACAAGTCCAGCATTTCTCCGTAGTTTATCACGCCCCCGTTCCGCGCGAATAAATGCCCCCAGTCCACGACAGGCGTGACGAAGGGAAGCTCCTTGGCCAGTTTAAACGTCTCTTCCACGCTCCCAAATTGGTTAGTCCGCGCGGTCACCTCTACGCCTATGTAAACCCCGGCCCCTACGCCGGACTCTCTATACGCCCGCTCCAACTCCTCCTTAACCTTCTCGTAGCACCTCTCCGGGCCCAGCTTCCCGTAGTATGCGGCATGTACCACCACGACCCAAGCCTCCATGTGGTACGCCCTGTCGAGGGAATCAACAAGCCTCCGCCGCGACTTCTCCACCTTCTCCGCCTCCTCGGAGCACAGGTTTATGAAATAGGGAGCGTGCACCGAGAGTCTCACGCGGTAGTCCCTAGCCGCCTTCCCCACCTGCTTAGCCAACTCCCTAGACATGCGAACCCCCTGCACAAACTCCACCTCCATGGCGTTGAGGCCCAGCTCCCTCACCGCCTTCACTGCATCAAGCGTGGACTTAGCCCTGACGACATATTGGGGGATACCCGCAGGCCCTAGGTATACATTTGCCATCGCCATGTGTGGATTTCTACTTTTTAAGTAGCTTGTATGCTGTATCGTGATTCAAGCCCCGCCTTTCGACAAGGAGCTCGGCATGTGGTATTACGTCACCGCCACCTGCCCCTCGGGCGGCGTGATTAAGGCGAGTCCGGAGGACTTCGTGGTGGAGGAGGTGCTGGCAGATGGTACAGTCGTCGCCGTGGGCGGGATCTCTCTCCAGCCGAGGGTAGGCAACTGGACGTGGATCCACGTGGTTAAGCGCAACGTGGATAACCTGAAGCTCGTCATACGTCTCTCAAAGGCGCTTGGGTTGAGCCCTAGGGACGTCTCCATAGGCGGGATAAAGGACACCAGGGCGGTGACGTCGCAGATAATCTCGGTAAGAGGCGACGCGGCTAATCTGCCCAAGATCCCCAACGTGGAGTTTCTAGGTCTTTGGCCCATGGACAGGCCCATAACGCCCTCTATGATCTACGGCAATAGGTTCACCGTAGTGATCCGCTCGGTGGAAAAGATGGAATGTGCGGAGGAGGCGCTGAAGATGATACACGCGGTCGCCCTGCCCAACTACTACGGCTACCAACGCTTCGGCACGATCAGGCCGGTCAGCCACCTCCTGGGCAAGGCGCTTCTGAGGAAAGACGCCGAGGCCTTCCTCGACATCATGTTCTGCAGAATTTTCCCCCACGAGTCCGACTCTGCGAAGAAGGCCAGGGAGCTTGCATGTAGGGGGGAGTACCAAAAGGCGCTGGAGGCGTTCCCCAAGAAGTTTATCGAGGAGAGGGCGGTGCTCAGAAGACTGGCAAGCGGCGTGGATCTGTGGAACGCCGTAATGTCCATACCGGTCCAGATACTCAGGATATACGTGGAGGCCGCCCAGTCCTACGTGTTCAACGTCTTCCTCTCTAGGCGGATGGAGCTGGGTCCCCTCGAGAAGCCTGTTGAGGGAGATTTAGTGGAGCTAAACGGCCAGGTGGTCTACTACGTGGAGGGCCTCGGCGGCGAGGTGGTCCTGCCCGTCGTAGGTCCTGGCGCCCGGATGCCGCGGGGTAAGGTGGGGGAGGCGTTGCTCCGCGTGTTGAAGGAAGAGGGTCTGGAGATGGGGTCCTTCCTAAAAATGCCCAGGGGGCTTAGGGCATATGGAGGCTACAGGAAGGCCCGGCTGGAGGCGAGGGATTTTCGCTGGCGTGTTGCGGGGAAAGACGTGGAGCTCCGTTTTACGTTGCCGAGGGGTAGCTACGCAACGGTGCTCCTTAGGGAGTTGGTGAAACCCACGGAGCCACATCGGCACGGGTTCTAGTAACAAATTTATTTCTAGGCATATTATTACCGACGTGGTTGAGGCGTATCCGGCAGATGGGGAGTTGTCAATACCGAGAAAAGACGCCTTGCTCGTCCTTGCGGTACATAGTTATATCCCGTCGCAGGCGAACCCCCGCACGGAGCTTGTAGAGGCTGTTCTGCAGAGTCTCCAGGGTAGGGACGTGGCGATTACCTTCTCCATGCCCAAGTCGTATTTCGAGAAGGCCGTGAAGATCATGGGCTTGGAGAAGCTCGCCGGCAAATACGGCGCTAGGATTCTGCCGCCGCATCAACACGCCGACTACAAGCTGGAGCTGGAGACGCTGAGAGGGACCAAGATCTCGGTCAGGTCGCTTAGGGCCGCTTTTGATGAGTCTCTTGTGAAGATCGTAATCGCCATACCGGTGAGCCACCCACAGACAATACTGTACCTCACCACGCCCACCGCGGCTCTGCAGATCTTGGAGCCGAAGGAGTCGCAGAACCTCTACGAAGGCTTCAGGGCTTTGTATAAATACATCGCCGACATATACAAGATGCAGAGAAACACCTACTGCATAGCAGACGGCAAGTTTGTAATAGAAGGCGACGGCCCCATAAAAGGCTTCCAGCGGTACTGGGGCGTGTTGGTGACCGGCGAGAACTGCGCCGAAGTAGACTACACCACGGCGCAGGCACTCGGCGTGGACCCCGGAGACTTGGGCTACCTCTATTTCTACTACGGCGGCGCATGGCCCAAGCTCAAGCTACCGCCGCTCCTAGAGAAAAATAGGGTCCAGATAAAGCTAACAAGCAACGTGGGGATCCTCCTCAGCTGGAAAAAAGGATAATAGCCCCCGCACCTAGAACCCTCGGTGATGAATGCGTTGGTGGACGAGTGGTGATCTGCGACGGACGGGCTGAGCAAATTTTTGAGTTCTAAACATAGAACTGATGTGGAGGTAGCCGTTGGGAAAAGGATTGCGGAGCTCAGAGAAAAGAGGGGCCTCACCTTGTCTCAACTAGCTAAGTTGGTGGGGATGTCTAAATCGGCATTGTGGGCCGTTGAGCAGGGGAGGGTAAGCCCCACTATTTCTACTCTGTGGAAAATCGCCAACGCCTTAGGCGTCACATTCGGCGAACTTGTGGAACCGAGTTTGTTCGTTGCTGAAAACGGTGTCGATGTTCGTTTAATAGAACGGAGAAACGGCAAGGAGGTATATATCATGCGGCTGGGGGCTGGGGCGGTGCGCTACGCGGAGCCTCATGAAAACTCGCCGCTTGAAGTTGTTCACGTAATCGAAGGCGCTATGATAGTGGGGCCCCTCGACGCGCCTAAATACATCTGGGAGGGGGAGACGGCCAAATTCTACGGCGGGGAGCCCCACTTTTACATGACGGTGGGCGGCGGCGCTGTTGCTGTCGTGTCTATGTTTTACCGCTCGCAGATAAGGTCTGTCAAGAGGTGGTACCTCAACGCAATGCCGCCAGCTCCGGAGGGGGTTAGGGATTTGCTTGAGCCAAACGTGGACGACGAGGTTCTCGCCTACGCGATTTCTGTGGTAAACAAGAGGCAGCCACCGGAGAGGTATTTAGATCTACTGCTTTTCGACGTTCTCTCTGCCGAATACAACACGTTGGCTGGCAGGCCGACGTTGCCTAAAGCCGTTGTGGAGGCAAGAAGCGCAAGTCCCCCACACGTAAGAGCGACGTCATTTGAGCAGAACTTCGACGTGTATGAATACTTCATCTACGAACCCCTGCACCCTGGCTACGCCGAGCAGGCCGTATACGTCGCGTATGAGCTCTATAGGCGCGGAGTTGCAGAAATAGTCAGCGTGGCGTGCGGCCCTGCCTATCACGAGAAAATGCTGGCCGAGCTTCTTCCTGGCATGAAAATATCTTGTGTAGAATCTTCGCCGTTTTTCAGAAAGTTGAGTCCGTTCCCGGTGCTAGACGACGTGCCTGCCGGCGCCTCCGCCGTGGTTTCGTTTGGGGCCTCGCATCATATTGATAATTTCCTTAAATGGATGTCGTCGAGGATAAGAGCCGGCGGTCTGCTCATAGTCGCTGACGAATTTATAGCGGACTACAACAGCGAGCTGGAGAGGCGGAGAAACGTAATAACGCATCATTTGCGCTATCTCCTAGACATCCCGCTGAACAAGTTCCGCGTGGAGCTTCTATCTGCGCATCATGCCGCCAGGGAGGGGAGGGTAAGATTAGCCTTAGACATCCTAGCGAAGACGTACCACGACATATCTAAAGAGCTTGGTGGAGGCGGAGACGACGTGGAGAAGGCTTTTCTCCACTTCTACCGGCTTGAGCTGACGTCGCTTCTGCTTGGGGCGGCTTACATAGAGGGGAGGAAGACGTCGGTGGAGAAGTTTGTAGGCGCGGCGTCTGCGTTTGGCTTGAAGCTAATGGCGCAGTATAGGGTGTATCCCACGGGAAGGGAGTCGGGCACTCACGTGTTGGTTTTTCGCAAATTGTGACATGAGGAGTCAAGCCGCAGTCGGCATATTTGAAATGTTGACGGTGACGGCTATTTGGGGTAGCGTGCCTGTAATATTCAAGCTTTCTGGACTTCCTTCGCCCGTGTTTGTCTTCTTCAGGGTGGCAATTACCGCCGTCTTGCTGGCCGTAGCTCTACGCCGCTTCGCATGTGGCGGCTTAACTGCGGTTTTGTCTGGCGTCTTCCTTGCGCTTAACTGGATCTTCCTCTTCTACGCCACAACCCTAATGCCGGTGTCCACCGCCGTTATGATCTACTATGCAGGCCCTATAATGGCCAGCGCCTACATGCACTTCCTTGGCGAGAAAATGCAGAGGCCAAAGTTGGTAGCCCTATTGATCTCGTTCGTGGGCGTAGCCTTGCTAGTGGGGTTTGCTGGCTACGTTACGCCTCTGGGCGTCTTGTTCGCAGTGTTTAGCGCCGCGTTTTACGCGGCGCTTATAGTTACCAGCAAGCTCTCCACAATCCGTATGGCGCCTATCTACTTGGTCCTATGCCAGACGTCCGTGGCGACGTTTTTCACAGTGCCTTTCTTGGCGTTGTATGAGTTTGAGGCGACCCCCTCCGCCTTGGTCGCGGCGTTTACAGCCGCTACGGTGAACACCTTGTTGGCGTTGTTTCTGTGGTACGACGCGTTGCGCCGAATCACGGTACAGTTGGCGTCGGCGCTCAGCTATCTAGATCCAGTTTATGCGTCTGTCTTTGCCTTCCTGTTTCTGGGCCAGGCACCGTCCCAGTGGACCGCCGTCGGCGGAGCTCTAGTGATTTTGGGGGGCATAGTGTCGATTTATGCAGAGACCCAGGCGAATAAATATATAAATCGATAAAAAGCTGGCGTCTATGGCGAAGCGCGGTGGCAAAAGGACGGTGGGTGTGCCGTATAGATTCCACGTAACGCCGGGGATATTCATGAACAGCTTAGTCCCCGTCGCTGACAACTCCGGCGCTAAGCTCGTCCGCGTTATAGGCGTCGTGGGTCACTACTCTAGGACTGTACACAGGAGGATTCCAGGCGCCGGCGTCGGCGATATGGTGGTCGTCGTAGTGAGGGAGGGGAAGCCCGAGCTTAGGAAGCAGGTGTTTAGGGCCATAGTGGTGAGGCAGAGGAGGCCGTTTAGGAGGCCCGACGGCACGTGGGTCGCCTTTGAGGACAACGCCGTGGTGATAGTAACGCCGGAGGGCGACCCCAAGGGTTCTGAGATACACGGCCCCGTGGCCATGGAGGCCACCCTCCGCTGGCCCACCATCGCGAACCTGGCCTCCATAATAGTGTAGTTTCGGGAGACCCTCCCCCGTCTCTTTATTAACTACTGAACTTTTATTACGTTGCACGTACCACTACGTGGCCGCGGCAGAGCTTGAGGTGTTGATACCTAAGTTAACTAGACTGCCGCCGCTTAAAAAGGCGGCGGCGCTTTACAAGCTACGCTCCGTCTTAGACGAGGAGAGCTTTAGACATATAGCCGCGTTGCTGGCGGTGGACTTGAGCAGGGGGGAGAACCCCAAGAGGTGGGCTCCTCTAGACTCTGTGGAGGAGGTCCCGGCTGAACGGTGGGTCTCCCTCGAGGAGCACCTAGAGGTGGGCGAAGATGCGTTGGAGGTGCTAGAAGACGACGAGTACGTAGGCAGGAAGATGGTGGAGAGGCTATGGAGGTCGAGTACATTATAGAGAAGCTCGGCGAGTACCTCGGCGGTATAGACGTGGAGAGGGTGAAGAAGGCGCTTGGGAATAGACCTACAGGCGTCGAGAGGATACTCGGGATAGTTGCCGAAGAGGAGGAGGGCCTAGAAAGGCTTGAGTGCATGAGAATTAAGACGTTTATCGATGCGTATAAAGAGGAGGAGAGGAGACTTGTTGCCCTCTATAGAGAGCTCAAGACAAGCGGGGTGGCGCCAAGCGACATGGCGTCTCTGAAGAGGAAGATAAAACACGTCAAGAGACAGATCCGTATATATAGAGAGATGGGGAAGAGGTGCCAGACGCATCAGGGCAGGTCAGTGACATCACGGGGTCAGACCCCAGAGTTCACATCACAGCAGTAGACGCGTGGAGGGATAAAAACTTAGGTGCCCAACTCCCACGAGGTTATGTAGCGTCTCTGCTCCTCGCTCAGCTCCTCTATTTCGATGCCCATGGTCCTAAGCTTCAGCCTGGCCACCTCGCGGTCGAGCTCGTCTGGCAACTTGTACACGTCAACTGCCAGCTTGTTCTTCACGAGGTACTCAGCGGCGAGGGCTTGGTTTGCGAAGGAGAGGTCCATGACCTCCGACGGGTGGCCCTCGGCGGCTACTAGGTTTACTAGGCGTCCCTCGCCTATTAGATACGCCCGCCTGCCGTTGGGCAACGTGTACTCCTCAAGGTTAGGCCTGATGGTCTTCTTAGCCACCGCCACACGTTCAAGACCTGCCACGTCTATCTCCACGTTGAAGTGCCCCGCGTTGGCGAGGACGGCGCCGTCTTTCATCTTAAAGATGTGACCTAGGTTTATCGCCCTTATGTTCCCCGTCGCGGTTATGAACACGTCGCCTATCTTAGCCGCCTCATCCATGGGCATGACCTCAAAGCCGTCGAAAACGGCTTCAAGAGCCCGGACGGGGTCCGCCTCCACCACAATCACCCTCCTCGCGCCAAGCCCCCTCGCTCTGATGGCTATCCCTCTGCCGACCCAGCCGTAGCCCGCCACGACGACGTTTTTGCCGGCGATGAGCAGGTTTGTAGCCCGCATCACGCCGTCCCACGTCGATTGCCCTGTGCCGTATCTGTTGTCAAACAGGTGTTTTGTATATGACTCGTTCACGGCGATGATAGGATACAGGAGCTTGCCCGCGTTTTTCAAGGCGCGGAGCCTTATCACGCCTGTGGTGGTCTCCTCGGTGCCTCCGCGTAGCCCGGCGAGGAGCCTCCCGACATCTATTGAGCCGGCTGTTTCAAGCACGTAGTTAATAGTCTGGTCTCTAATTCCGTGGCCAAGCTTGTGTATGGTGGCGGTTAAGTCGGCCCCGTCGTCAAGAGTGATGGTGGGGTAAAAAGATAGCGCGAACCCTATCGCGTTGTAGTACTCCCTTTCCGTCATGCCGCGCCAGGCATAGACGTGAATACCTTCCTGCGCCAACGCGGCGGCGACGTCGTCTTGCGTAGAGAGCGGGTTCGAGGGTATGAGCACCACCTTGGCCCCGCCGGCAGCCAGAGTCCGCACGAGGACGCCGGTTTCCTTTGTGACGTGTAGACATGCGGCGACGGTCTGGCCCGCCAGAGGCTTCTCCTTCTCGAACCTCCTCCTGATCTCCAGAAGTACTGGCATGTTTCTCTCGGCCCAGTACAGTTGCTCTCCGCCCCTGTCGGCTAGAGAGGGGTCTTTCACGAGCGACTCGCGGCTCATCAAGCTTGAAAAGTCAAGACTTATAAAAGCATTGGGCCGGGTCTCTGAAATGAGCCATAAATCCATTTAACCTCCCCTCAATTCCCCCTCATGGTTGTGACGGTGGTGAACGAGGCAGGGGAGCTGGGCGTGTTCGTTGCATATGACGTGGTTCTTGGGGTTGACAACACGAGGTACACCGCTGAGCTGGAGGAGGAGATAAGCCTGGCGGTTGCGGAGGTTAGGCAGACGCTTTCGTTAGAGACTTTGAAAGACCACCCAGTCGTTAGGGCGTACCGCGACTTCTACTGGAGGGTCCTCGGGATAGACCCAACTAAGCAGAGGCCCGCCCAGGAGGCTCTCCTGAGAAGAGTGTTGAGGGGGGAGCCCCTGCCTAGGATAAGCCCCGTGGTGGACGCGGGAAACGCCGCGTCGGTAAAATACATGGTCCCCATAGGGCTTTACGACTTGGCCAAGATACGTGGCGGCGTGTTGCGCATAAGGATGTCGAGGAAGGGGGAGGTGTTCCGGCCAATAGGAGGCTCGCCCTATGAGCTTGACAACCAAATTGTCTTGGCCTCCGACAGCCAGATACTTCATGTCTATCCCTACAGAGACAGCGTAGAGACCAAGATCGATCCCTCCACGAGAGACGTGTTGGTGGTTGTGGCCGGGGTTCCGGGCGTGGAGGAGGAGCGGCTGGTAAAAACAGCGTATTACCTCCGGAAGCTTCTCTCCCTGCTGGGCGGCGCGGCTCCCGGCGAGGTTAGGCTAGTCTAGAGACGCTCCAGGAACGTATCTACCAGCTCTTTTACGGAGGGCCCTTCAAGCACCTTCAGCCTCCAGCTGACTCTCGCAGTTGGTTTGTCTATCTTCACAACTCTCTCGATTTTAGCCGGCGTGGCCAACAAGACTACGTCAGCATCCACCCGCCTAATGGTCTCCTCGAGGTCTCTCTTCTGCTCGGGCGTGTATCCCAGGCTGGGGAGGACAGGCCCGGTGCCGTACTCCTCATACACCTTTTTGATTACGCCCACGGCGTAGGGCCTGGGGTCCACCACCACCGCGCCGTATTTCACAGCGGCTATGTAGCCAGCCGCGTGGGGCAAGCCGCCGTGCGTCACGGTCGGGGCGTCCTCTATCACCAAGACGCGCCTCCCCGCAATGTCTCTGTCGACGTACACCTCCAAATCCGCCTTGGTGATGATTGCCTTGGGGTTCACCCTCTTTACATTAGCAACAACTCTCTCGGCGTTTTCCCTCCCGGCGTCGCTGACCTTTGTGATTATGACGGCGTCGGCTAGGCGCAGGTTGACCTCGCCAGGGAAGGACCCCACCTCGTGGCCCGCCCTCCTCGCGTCTGCAACCACTATCATGAAGTTAGGCCTGAAGAACGGGAAGTCGTTGTTGCCGCCGTCCCACAGCACCACGTCGCCGTGGCGCTCCGCCTCCCTCAACACCTGGCCGTAGTCCACGCCGGCCAGCACGGGGATTCCCATGTCCACATACTGCTCGTACTCCTCCCGCTCCTCGAAGGTGAGCTTGTCCAAGTCCTCCGGCTTTCTGAAAACCTCAACGACGCTTTCCTCAAGCTCCCGGTAAGGCATTGGGTGCCTGACGGCGACCACCTTAAGGCCTCTCGACGTGAGTTCGCGCGCCACCTCCCTAGACACTGAGGACTTGCCCGCGCCTGTCCTCGTCGCGGTTACTGCGACAACAGGCTTGATGGAGTCGAGGTAGGTGTCGTTGGGGCCGTGTATCTTGAAGGTGGCCCCGCTGGCGAGCACAGCGGAGATTATATGGCCCACCTCCTCGTACAACAAGTCGCTGTAGGCAAGAACCGCCTCGTCCACCCTCAACTCCTTCAGGTAGCGGGTCAGCTCCTCGTAGCTCCTCCAAGTATATATGGGGATGCCCTCTGGGACGCCGGACAGCGAGGGCGGGTAGCGTCGGTTTGGTATAGGTATCTGCGTCATGAGAAACGCCACCAACTTGTGCTCCCTAGACCCTCTGTACACCGTGTTGAACACGTGGAAGTCCCTCCCCGCAGCCCCGATTATTGCGACTCTTCGCATGGAGGGCAGAACCTACTTCTATATATATTGCTAAATAGGTCGCATTTTTAAAAACCACGGCGGGCCATGCATCGTGTTTGTCTTCAGCGACGTCCACATCGGCTCCCCGAGCTCCAGGTTGCAGGAACTGCGGAGTTGCCTAAAGAAGCTAAGCCCGGACGAGGTCGTCATAGCGGGGGACCTTTTCGACGACCAACACAGGAAGGTGAGCCGCGACGAGGCGGTGCGCCTAATAAAGAAGGCGATGGAGATCTTGCAGATACAGCCGCAGAGGCTCTACATCGCCTTCAGCAGCTCCTCGCACGACCCCCAGCTCCCCGGCCCCCTCACGGAGAGGATAAACGGGACGGAGGTCGTGGCGTACAACGGGGAGATATTAATAGACGGCGCCTTAAAGGCGGTGGCGACCCACGGCGACAGGCTTATTAGAAGCGGCGTGGTCGCCTACTTCGTCGACCTCGCGAGGAGGGGGCAGATAGGCAGATGGCTAAGGAGGAGGCTGGCGCTCGGAGACGACGTCTGGCTTATATACGGCCACAGCCACGTGCCCCATGTAGACGTGGCGCTGAAAATACTCAACCCAGGCCCGTGGAAGATCTACGGCGTGAGGAGGATAAGGGGCAACGTCTATCAACTACCTTCTGCCGAGCCTCTCTGCTAGCCAGACCTCAACCATGCCGAGAGCCTCCGGCAGACGCCCCAGGTTCACCACCTCCCTCTGATACGTCTCACCGCCTAGACACCTCTGCCACATAACGCGATAACTCACGTTTCCCTTGGCCACACGTCTCACGTTTTCTAAGGTGGGCTCCTCCTGATTCACCACAGCGCCGGGCCCCGCATATGCTAGGCGATGCGCGTAGCCGACGTAGAGGAGCTCGCCCCTGGCGTGGGACAGAACACGCACGATGGTCGCCCGCCTGCACGTGGGCATGTTCAGCACCCTGGCTCTGTAGCCCATTTTCGCAATGAGCGCGCCAAACACGGCGAATTGGTAGGAGGATCCCGGCGGAGGGGGCACCACGGTGACTTCTCCAAGCGGGTTTGGGATGTCGAAGAGAAGGTATGTGTAGAAGTCGTGCAGGACGTATCTCTCCGACGCCTCGCCTAGGATCATAGGGAAGAGATGGCCTCCAGAACCTCGCTGGGGGTCATGTAGCCGAAGTGGATATACCCCCTCCCCTTTGAGAAGCTGTAAAACAGGAGAGTCGGCGTCCCATACACGCCGACCTCCTCAGCGGCTTTTTCGCACTCACGCAGATTGCCCTCGGGGCAATCCCTCGCCTCGGTCTTTCTACTGCTGAACACCTCTCTTATGTACTGCAGTCTTTCTCTTTCTGAGACGCATCTCAGCGCTCTGTGGAGAGGCTCGGCATCTCTGTGCACGACGTAGTCGCACATGGCGTAGGTTATCAAGCCCTTCTCAGCCATGTCCACAAGCGTCTCGTCGATCTCTCTAAACAGCCTGGCGCAGAAGGGACATTTCAAGTCGAAAAACACTAAGACAGCTCTGTCGCCGTTGCCCAGCCTCACCGGCGCCAGCTCCAGCAACCTCTTAACTGCATCTGTCTTGGTTATCGGGGTGAGCTTAGGCTTGGACCTCTTGAATATCACGACGCTAAAAACAAAAACCCGTTAAAAACATTCTAACGGTGGCGACATTGGTCTTAGCTGAGCGGTGACGAGGGGAACGATTGCCGAAAATCGATAAAAATGCCGCCGCTCCCCTCGGTTATGATAAAGATAGTGCTACACCACACGTGCAAGTCGTCCTACACTCTGTATAAGGCGTTAAGAGGAGCCCCCGGCGTTGAGTTCGAGATGGCCGGCGTCCCCTACTTCCCATACCTCAGACGATACGTGTTGAGCGTCCCGGCGGTCTTTAAAAACGGGGAGCTCGTCTTGCTGGACCCGGTGGAGCCAGACGACGTGATTGCGTTGAGGGACGGAAAAACGCAGAAGGAGCTCGACATAGACGAGGCTGTGGAGAACTTCGTCAGGGGCATAATGGCGAGCCAGGCACTGCTTGTTACGGTGATGCTGTATAAGTCTGTGAAACCTGTCCTGGACCCAGACCTCGTCTCGGTCCTCTCAAGGGCCAGGTACCACCTACAAGAACGCAAGACGCCACGGATTTTAGAAAGAATAAAGGAAAAAGAAGGCGAGCTTCTGAGCGAGCACTGGGAGCACTTGGTGAAACTGCTCACGTTTGGCCTTGTGAGGGAGATGTACTGGCTCGGCATCGACGTTGGGGAGGTGGAGAAAAGCCACGTCAAGATGTGGATACTGGCCAAGGCAACCCTCGGCAGGCTCGGCCTGCCGCATCCAAAGCCCGCGGTACCCAACGAAGTTGCAGACGCCGTGTACACCACACTGAGGGAATCCGGCAGGAGATATCTGGACAAAGTAACAGAGGAGCAGAGCATAATCCTCGGCGACGCCGACTTCCTCTCACTAATACAGGCATATTGAAAACTTACAGAGAGCTTCCCCCAACTGTTTTTATCTGTAGCATATTTATGAAAAAACGGAGAATTAGGCGATGTACACAGTCGCTAAGCTCAACGGCTCATCGGAATCTTTCTCGCCACAGAAGCTCAAACTATCGATCACACGTGCCGCGCAAGACATGGGAATCGACGTAAACGGCGAGGTCGACCTCGCCATAAACAGAAACGTGGGGTCTTGGGAGCTGGCTGACATGGTTCAGCTCGAGCTCCTTAAAAAGGCCATAGACAAGCCCCAGCTCGCCGATGTGGCCAAGGCCCACCTCCTGGGCAGGATATACAAGGAAGCCTTCGGCAAAGACTTCCTCAAGACTAAGACAGGTTACGGCGAACGCGCGGCGGCGCGGTTCAGGCAACTCGTGGAGGCAGGTCTCCTCAAGCCCGAGGCGTCGGAGCTCCTGGGGCTTTTCGAGCCTAAGCCGGAGTTCGACAAGTCGCTTTCTTACAACGCGCTCCGCCTCTTCACCAACGGCAACTACGCCCTCCGCGACTCCGGCTTCAAGCTGGCGGAGACCCCCAGCATGGCGGCTTGGCGCGTGGCGACGGCGGTGGCGCGGAGCTTGGAAGTTGCCAGGCGCTACTACGACGCCATAACTGCGCAGAAGATAGTGCCGGCGTCTCCCTTCTGGTTCAACGCCTGGACTAAGAAGGAGATGTTCGCCTCCTGCTTCACCCTTGAGGTGGAGGACTGCCTCTCCTCCATCACGCACCCCGGCAGGTACTGCATATACGACGCCCTAGCCTACTCGGGCATAATCCAGCAACTGGGCGGAGGCGTGGGGTACGACTTCTCCCTGCTGAGGCCCGAGGGAGACGTTGTGAGGGGGTCTGTGGGCGTCGCCAGCGGGCCCATATCTTTCATGAAGCTGTTCGACACAAACGTAGACGTCATCAAGCAGGGCGGCAAGAGGCGCGGAGCCCAGATGGGGACCCTCCACGTGTGGCACCCCGACGTCAAGAAGTTCATCAAGGCGAAGACCGGCGAGCTGAAAGACGCCCATCTGCAGAACTTCAACATATCGGTGTTTGTAGACGACACCTTCATGGAGAAGGCGCTGGGCATAGACAAAGACCCGAACTACCGCCTCATCAACCCCAGGATGTTCCTGGACAAAACCGGCGCCAAGCCCGTGGAATACGCAGACCTCCACAGAGAGGCGCCCAAGGAGGCTACGTGGGGCGAGGTAGACGCCCGCGACCTCTTCCGCGAAATAGCCGAAGGCGCCTGGGACTCAGGCGACCCCGGCCTCATATACAAGGCGAATCTCAACGCCCCAAACCCCCTCCTCGGCGTCGATATTGAGATCGCTGGATATAAGTTTAGATACATATGGAGGTCTGTCAACCCATGCGTCACTGGCGACACGAGAGTGCTCACTAGACACGGCTACGTGTCCATAGCTGAGGTATACAGAAGAGCCAAAGAGCAGGGCCAGGTGGTTCTGCTGACCGAAGGCGTGGAGAAAGACGGCGACCCCAGAGGCTTCGCCGTGGAGGTCTTAGTGCCCCATGTGGCGTTAACAGTAGATGGGAAGACAAAAGTGGAATACGGCGTAGTGAAGTCAGGGGTCATAATGGTGGGGACTAAGGACGTGTATAGAGTTGTGACCAAGGAAGGCTTCGAGATAAAGGCAACGCCGGACCACAGACTACTTGTCATCAAAGGTACTAGGGACAGACCTACGAGTTATGAATGGAAGCGTGTGGACGAGCTGAAGCCTGGCGACCTCCTGGTCGTCGCGCCGGTGGAAGCCCCCGAGGACGTAGGCGAGGATGCCATGCCGCTCAGCGTAGCCTACTTGCTGGGCAGAACAGTCGGCGACGGCTCCATAACTGTGGACAAACACAACAGACCCCACATCTTTGTCTACTTCGCCAAAGACGAGCTCGACGAGGCAGTAGCCCTGGTGGATATGCTGAAGACGGAGTTCGGCTCAGACGTCAGCTACTCGCTAAGCGAAACCAAGACGGAGATCAAGCTGGAGCTCCTGGGCACCTTCGCCAGAGCGGTTGCCTCCATGGTGCCCGAGTTGATACACTCCGACAGCAAGACGCGCAGAGTGCCCGAGGCTGTGTTCAGAAGCAAGCCCAGGATCATAGCGGCGTTCCTCAGGGGTCTCTTCGACGCAGACGGCACAGTCGACGCAGACGGCGCCATCCGCCTCACCTCAAGCTCCAGAGAGCTGTTGCGCGACGTGCAACAGCTTCTGTTGCTCTTCGGCATATACTCCGTGGTATATGAACGCAGGAGGAAGGCAACTGCGTTTAGGTACATGACGAAAGACGGCATTGAGAAGACCTACGCAAGTGGAGAGACCTACTACGAGCTGGTGATCAAGAACGAGTCTAGGTGCAGGTTCGTGGAAAAGATAGGGCTTGCGCCGAGGAAGGCGGCTAGAGTCAGCCTCAAGAAGTGCAAGAGGGAGAAGCCCTTCGCCACTGTGGAGAAGGTGGAGTACCTGGGCAGGGAGGTGGTGTATGACTTCGGCGTGCCTGAGTACCACCGCTACATCGCCGAGGGAATTGTAAGCCACAACTGCGCCGAAACGGTTCAGAATCCATTCGAAGTTTGTAACTTGACCCATATAAATTTGGTAAAGTTTGTGAAGCCGAACTGTACAGGCAAGACGTTTGAGGAGAGGCTGGGATGTATCGACTGGGAGGGGCTGGCGCAGGCGGCGCGCATCGGCACCCGCTTCCTGGAGGACGCCATTGAGAGGAGCCGCACTGGCATTAAAGTGATAGACGAGATGAACGCGGCCACGCGGAAGAACGGCCTGGGCATAATGGGCTTCGCCGAGTTGTTGCTCAAGCTGGGCGTCCCGTACGCCTCATGGGAGGCGGTGGAGCTCATAAACCGCATCATGGGGTGGATATACGTCCACGCCCTCGACGAGTCGGCGGAGCTGGCGCGCGAGAGAGGCCCGTTTAAGTTCTTCGAGAAGTCGGTGTATGCAAGGGGCGAACTCCCCGTCCTCAAGTACCAAGACTTCGTCTGGGGCAGGTGGGAGAAGGTGAAGCATGTCTACCCCAGGGAGCTACAGGAGGCCGGCGACAGGCTGAGGGAGATCACCATGAGGACTAGGGAGTGGCTGAGGCCGCATCTTGAGCAGTTGCGGGAGAAGGTGAAGGGGGGCGTGAGGAACTCCGTGGTGCTGTCTATCGCGCCGACGGGCAGGACGTCTATACTGGCGGGCACCACCAGCGGGGTTGAGCCTATCTTCGCCCTCGCCTTCGTACGCAACGTCACGGTGGGGACTCTCATTGAGTACTACGAGCCGGGGATAGAGCTGTTGAAGGCCAGGGGGTTGTGGACGCCGCAGGTGCGCCGCGTCGTGGAGGAGACTGGGATGCTGAGGGATGCGCCGGTTCCAGACGACGTCAAGCACCTCCTGGCCACCGCTATGGAGATCGGGTGGCTGTGGCACGTGTTGATGCAGGCCAGCGCCCAGCAGTGGGTTGACCAAGGCATCTCCAAGACGATAAACATGCCCGCCAATGCGCCTAAAGAAGATGTATACTGGGCCTTCGCCTTCGCGTGGGCCGTGGGGGTGAAGGGCATCACGGTGTACCGCGACAGGAGCAAAAGCGTGCAGGTGATATACACCGGGCTGAAGCAGGAGATAAAGAAGAAGCTGGCCGACACCAAGATCCTGATAAAACCCACGGCGCTGGAGACGTCCATAGAGGAGGCGGCGGAGAAGGTCAAGCTCAAGGCGCTGGAGGAGGGGAAAGACCCCTACTGCAAAACCGGCGAGTGCGGATAACCCTTGTTAAAAACAAGCCTCTATAGACTTCCATCAAAGCCTGCCACATCGCTGTTTTTACTGCGCAAGGCCCGCGGCGTTGATCCGTCTACCATCTACTCTGCTTAGAGCAGTTAGGCGCTCGTAGTAGCGGCGAGGTTTGATGCTGTTTATGCGTTGTCTTAATAAATTGAGGTGTTGCGGTTTTTATGCTTGATGTGATTTCGAGATCTGTGAGAATAGGGCTTGTCTTTGTTATTTTCAGCGTGCTCTACACACTGTTTAACGTCTGGTGGGCCGGCGTGTTGGACGTGTACCCGCTCCTCGTGGGGGTGTACCTCATGACGTTTGTGTCTGTGGTTCCCTACATCATCGTTAACGTGGCCTCCGCAGTTAGGAACAGGGGGGACGGGAGGTGGCTCATCACGGTGGGGCTTTCCTTGGCGTTGTTCGCATCTCTGGTGGCCGCCGTGATGAAGCTGGGTCACTTAAGGAGCGTGGTCACGCCTTATTCGCTGGTGCAACTTAGGTTCGACAGCACGCTTGCTCTTTCTCTGGCGTTGCTGGGCCTCTCGGCTCTGGTGTACCTAGGCAGTATTACGCCTGAGGGCAAAAAACTTGTACGCATCGTGTACTTCAGCTTAGTTGAGGGCGACAGAGACGATGGGGTTGAGACCATCTAAGATATAAAGCCGCAGGTGAGTAGATGCGTGGAGAGCGTTCTGCTGATCAGAGAGCTTGAGAAGGAGCCGGTTTACGAGCTGGTGGAGGTTCTGCGGTTTGAACGGGGCCGGCGGTATGTGTATAGGCTCCCTGCCGGTGACAGGGAGTACTTCGTACATATAGTAACGCTGAGGGGGACCGTGTATGTGGAGTTCTGGCATCCGGGGTACGCCGTGCCGCTCCTTGTGTTTCGCGTTGCTAGCGAGGAGGAGCTCTCCAGAATCCTGATTCTTTTGAGGTCTCTGGTGGGCAGGTAAAAGTTTTATAGAGGGGCACCCCCCTCTACTTATGTCTTACAGCGTACTGGAGGCGCTTAGGAGCAACCCTGACCACGTGAGGAAGGTTTTGACGGCGCGGAGGCTGGACACCTCTCTTGTGGACAAGTTTCTGGAGGTAGACGCGAGGTGGAGGCAACTGAGGAGGGAGGTGGACGAGCTTAGGCATACATACAACCAACTGTCGCGGGAGGGGGCAAAGGCTCAACCTGAGAGGAGGAGGGAGATAGTGGAAAAGGCGCGGGAGCTGGCGGCTAGGCTGGAAAGGGTCGAGAAGGAGCTGGAGGAGGCCGAACGCCTGAGGGAGGAGGTTCTCTGGAGCATGCCGAACTTGATCCACGAGTCGGTGCCTATATGTCCCGAGGGCGTGGACTCCGTCCCGGTCAGGAGCTGGGGCGTGGTAAAGGCCGCCGGGGATGTCGCCGCCTCCCTCAAAGGCGTGGAGTATGTAGTTGTGGAGAAGCCGCCTGTGGGCCACGCCGACATGGCCGAGGTGGTTCTAAAGATGGCTGATACCCTCAAGGCCGGCGAGGTCGCAGGGAGCCGCTTCTACTACCTATTCGACGACTTGGTGTGGCTAGACTTCGCCCTGGCCATATATGCGCTTGACCGTCTGACGCAGAGGGGGTTTAGGCCGGTGATACCTCCCTACATGCTCAAGTTCGACGTGATTAGGAGGGTTCTCGACTTCGACACCTTCAAAGACGCCATCTACAAGATAGAGGGGGAGGACCTCTACCTAATCGCAACTGCGGAGCACGGAATAGCGGCTTACCTATACAAGAGGGACCTGGTGGAGGAGGAACTGCCCCAGCTCTACGTTGGCTGGTCGCCGTGTTTCAGGAAGGAGGCGGGGGCCGGCAACAGGGATCTAAAGGGCATATTCAGAGTGCACATATTCCACAAAGTGGAGCAGTTCGTCTACTCGCTCCCAGAGGAGTCGTGGAGGTGGCACGAGGAGATCACTAAAAACACAGAGGAGCTCATAAGGGATCTGGGCCTGCCTTACAGGGTGGTGAACATCTGCGCGCACGACTTGGGGGCGCCTGCCGCCAAGAAGTACGACATCGAGATATGGTACCCCGCCCAGGGCATGTATAGGGAGCTCGCCAGTTGTTCCAACGTTACCGACTGGCAGGCCTACAGGCTCGGCATAAGAGTGACGAGGAAGGGCATGAAGCGCGAGTTCGTACACACGCTTAACTGCACAGGTCTCGCCACGACGCGTACAATTACGGCAATTCTGGAGAACTTCCAGCGGGAAGACGGCGTTGTGGAGATACCGAAGGCACTGCGGCCATACCTAGAGTCTCTTAAGGCAGCTCCCAAGGACTACATATACCCAAGGAAGAGGGGGTGATCAGAGTTTAGATCCTTCTTCACCGCTCAGCTAGCCTGGACTCGTCACCTACACATATCGACGTCGTCCATATAAATCTTGGGCCAACTTTTATAACCCCTTGGCGTCTCATGCATGTGTCTGCACACGACGTGGTGACAGGGATCATCGCAGACGCCGTGGTTGACTTCATAAAAAGGGTCTGCGAGTGCGAGAGGCTTAAAGAAGTTCATGTGAGAGATCTGGAGTTGGCGAAGATCGCCGAGGAGGTGACGAGGGCTATTTCCGAGGGGCGCGAGGGCGAGTTCGGCCCAGTTGTGATAAAGATCCAGAGGAAGTTTCTGGGCCGTAGGGAGGTTAAGGCGTTTCTGTTCAGCAGGGAGGTCGACGTAGATACGTTACTCGGCGAGCTCTCTAAGGCGCGGTCGCGGGCGGCGTGGATATCCAGCGACTGCTCAGACCACGCACTTATCGAGCCTCTCTACAAGTACGAGGACAGATATCTGATAGAGGTTGTGCAGAGAAACTTTGAAAAGTTTAGGCTGGTCTGTCGCGGCCAAAACCCTGAGATAGATTTCGACGATGCCCCCGCCCACGTGGTAGAAGGCGTGAAGAAGGGAGTTGCGTCGTATCTCGCCAGTCATGGCGCTGGTAATTAAGCTGTCGGGGCGGATATTCGACGACGAAGAGCTGGTTTTGCGCTACGCCCAAATTATCAAGACGCGTAAAGACAAGGTCGGGGTTGTCGCGGGGGGCGGGGAGGTCGCCCGGAGGTACATATCAGCGGCCAGGAGGGGAGGGGCCTCCAACACCTTCCAAGATCTTCTGGGGATATACGCCAGCCGCCTCAACGCGTTGCTCCTAATCTCCCTCCTGGACAACGCATACCCCCGGGTACCCACGAACATAGAGGAGTTTCTGGAGGCGTGGCGGACCCACCAGGTGGTGGTTTCCGGCGGCTTCCAGCCCGGCCAGTCCACGGCGACTGTGGCGGCGCTGGTGGCCGAGGCCGTGGGCGCCTCCGCTCTGCTCAACGCGGCCAACATAGACGCGGTCTACAGCGACGACCCCAGGAAAAACCCCGACGCCAAGAGGATACCCGAGTTGACGTATGACGAGTTTGAGAAGATCCTGCGCTCGTCTTCGTTGCCTGGCGGCTACGAGCTTATGGATGTTTGGAGCCTTTCAATCCTAAAGAGAAACTGCATCACCACCCACATCTTCGACGGGAGGAGGCCCGAACATATAGAGGCGATAGCCAGGGGGGAGAACCCCGGAAGCAAGATCACGTGTTGAGGCGGTGTGTGAACCCCGCGGCAGGGAGTCTCTTCACAGCCGCCCCCTCGGGCCTCTCCAGACTCCCCACCCGTCTAGTAGGTGTAACTCTTTTTAAATGCTTTTCTTCCCCTAGGCGATGGATTGCATATTCTGTAGGATTGTGCGCGGCGAGGCGCCGGCTTGGAAAGTCTACGAAGATGACGAGTTTGTGGTAATCCTCGACAAATACCCAGCGTCATATGGTCATCTGTTAGTTGTCTCTAAGGAGCATTTTGTGAATATCTTAGATGCTCCGTTGGAAAAGGCTGTGAAGAGTTTTGAGATAGCCACTAGGCTTGCCAAGGCCTGGCGCGAACTAGGAGCGCCTGCGGTCAACGTTGTGACCAACGCTGGCCGTGAGGCTGGACAGATGGTGTTTCACATGCATATCCACGTAATCCCGCGGTGGGGAGGCAACTTGATTTGGCACGGTAGAGAGGAGTTAAGGGAAGAGGTTGCTAGAGAGGTCGTGGAGAGGCTCCGTAAAGTATTACCTAAATATTTCGGCTAACGGCTATTATTAAGTGGGTCTAATATGTCGATGAGGCTTACGGAGACGGAGAGGAGGGTGGCTGAGATGTACGCCCGCGGCTTGAGGCCTAGGGAGATAGCTGAGAGACTTGGAATTTCTATAAACACGGTGTATAAAGCTCTTTCAAAGGCGCGGAAAGTCGCGGAGATCGTCGGCACGCCGAGCCTAGAGACCCCCCATCACTACGTCTTCGTCACTTCGGTGTATACGTACTCCACAAGTCCTGTGTCCTCCTCTGTGTCTATTGTGGCAGATAGCGCGGCGGTGGTGGTGCAAGATCTTTACGGCGTGGTTTTGAGAAAACTTGACGAGGTGTTGTCTCTCCTTAAGGAGAAGAGACAGAACAAAGGCTCCCTAGATGTAGCCCCGGGGACTGCTCGGCGAGACGACACAAACTCTCACGGCGGCCTTCCTCTAGTAGAGGAAGGCCACAACGGCCACATGCCAGAGGCGTTGAGGAAAAACGTGTGGATCTCGTTGCTCAGGAGTAAAGTTACCTAGTCAAGATCTTAAGAATAACCCCATTAGCGACGGGTTCATCCGAGGCCAGTCTTCTGCCAGTTTTTACATCTATTGCAGACACAAACCTCTCCCCAAGTTCTGTATGTATGGCATAAGCCACATCTCTGGCTGTATACGTATGCGGCACCAGCAGTAGGTCGGGGAGTACGTTGCCGTTTTTATCGCTAAGCCTCTTCTCGTCCTCCACTGGATACACCACCACGTATTTAAGCGCGTCAAACACGGCTAGATTTATGGCCTTAACTACTCCAGTACCTCCCCACTTCTTCAAAAGATCGGCTATTTTGTCTAAGACGGCCCTCTGTTGAGGAGTCAATTCGCCAAGGATCTCGAAGCTGGGGTCGCCGGGTTTGTATTTGATAAGTCCCTTGGCGGCGGCGCGGCGGAGGGCCAGCTCCGCCTCGGCGGAGGTGGGCACGATTATGCGGTCTGGATAGGCCTGCCTCAGCCTTCTGTAGCCCTCCTCGCCCTCGGGCAGATCTATCTTATTTGCGGCTATGACAATCGGCTTGCTGTAGGCCCTGGCTAGGTGGCTAAATCTGTAGAGATCCTCGTCGCTCCACTTGCTGGGCGGGCGTTTGGCCAAGTCTGCGTCGGCTAGGGCCTTCTCCACCTGCGCCCGCCCCATGCCGAGCCCAGCCAGCTTCTCCATCAAGACCTCCACTAAGTCTCTCTTGCTGAACTCTACAAACCTGACCACTCTGTCCCAGTCTCTGCGTAGTATAGAGGCTATCCACATGTCGATCTCTCTTTCTAGAAACTGGACGTCGACTACGGGGTCGTGGGTGCCGGGCTTCACGAGCCTCCCCTCTTCGTCTGTGGAGCCGGAGGCGTCTACCACATGTATCAAGACGGGTGCCCTTCTGAGGTGGTCGAGAAACTGGTTGCCGAGCCCCCTGCCCTGCCAAGCCCCTGGGACTAGCCCCGCTACATCTATGAGCTCCACTGGGGCGAAGCAGACGCCCTCGACGACGGCGTAGCTTCTGGGGTTGCAGCGGACTTGGGCGCAGGGACATCCATCGATTCTCACGTACCCCACGCCTACGTTGGGGTCTATGGTGGTGAAGGGGGTGGGGGAGATCTTCACGTCTTTTAACGTAGCGGCGGCGAAGAATGTGGACTTGCCGGCGTTGGGTTTGCCCACAATTCCTATCTGTACTCTGCTCTGGGCTACCACACATATATTTCAGGGCTGTGTTTTTAAAAATGCGGCGCGTTTTAGTCGCGGTACTGCTTGCGGCGGCGTTTGTAATAAATCCGGCATTAGGCGTAGTTACGGCGGCTCTTTACTTAGCCAGACGCCACGTTGCGGCGTATCTAGCCCTATGGCGTCGGCTACTCAGTTGCGAGCTTTACACGCCGCTAGCCGCATTGACTGGGGTTGTGACCTCCCTGTTGTCGCCATATGCTGGCGTAGCGAAGGCGACACTCATGGCGATAAGTGCCGCCGCTCTCTACCTGGCCCCAGCCGCGCCGCGCGCCTCTCGGGTGGTTTCGTTGTTCTCAATAAGCCTCTCTCTCGACGTTCCGTTGAAGCCTCTTGTGCTTGTCGCAACAGCCGCGGCGGCGTTTGTGGCGTATAAAGCGCCGGCGTGCGGCTACATATGTCAAAGGGCTACTGCCTTGCCTGAGGGAGAAGACCTAGCCTTTATCCCAGCGCTGGGGGTCGTATGCGTGCTTGAGAAGGGGGGTGTAGACCTCTCCTACGCCTGGCTTAAGCTAGACGGTAGATACATCAAATGCGTCTTCGGCTTCTGTCGGGCTGTGAGCGAGGGGGATTTCCGCAGGGCTGTGGGAACCGTAGATAGATATCTGCCTGAGCCCTCTGCCGAGGATTTCAAAGGTCTCATCCACGTCGCGGCGCCGCCCCAAGTCGCGGCCAAGATTGTGGCTAAGTACTTCAACACCGTAGTCGTCGTGGGGGGTGTGGAGGCTACCCGCACCAGGTTGGTGTCGATAACCAAGACGCGCCCCGATGTAGCCGCCTCAGTGTTGGGATCTGTGCTTAGACTAACCGGCGAGCAGGCGGCGTTTTTGAAAGATCTCTTAACCCGTGGATCAAAAGAAGAGGTGTTGAGCTGGGTCTTGAGATATCCATGGTTAAGGCCCGTGGCTGAGCTGTGGGAGGACGGAGAGGAGCCTACAGGGCTTGTTAAAAGCGCGTTGCTAGGCAACTTAGGCGTTGCTGAGTCTCTGCTATATGCGTACTTAAAGAACGCGCCTATCTTAACAGATAGAAGCGATGTGGCCACAGTCGCCAACGACCTAGGACTGACGGTCTTCTTCATATCCAGTACGCCGAGAGGCAACTTCATTGCGGCGGGGCCTGCCCAGTTGGAAACGCCTGAAGGCAAGGTCGAGGTCGGCGTCGGCAGATTTCTAGCCTACCTAGACGGTATGTACTTCTCAGACAATTTTTAAAAAGTGGCAAGTAATGACCTGCGTGTTAAAAAGAGAAGAGGTTGAGAAAACCGTCGAAAAGACAACTCCACAGTATGTGAGAGACGTCGTTGAGCACCCCCCGTTTAGGGTTACGGAGAACACCACGCTTGAGACGCTTGCCGCATATCTCAGGAAGTTTCCGGTAGACGTCGTGCCGGTCTTCAAGTCTGTATTCTCAGAGAATGTAGTAGGCGTGGTCTATCCCCACACGGCGTTGCTCCTCAAAAGCAAAAAGCTGGAGGCCAAAGTGGGCGAGTTTGTCAACCCGCCTTTGATCGTAAAGGAGAGCTGGAAAATCGAGAACGCCATCGAGATCTTGACCAACGAGGCCAAGTGGGGTGCCTTGGTGGTGGACGAGGAGGGTAAATACGTCGGTGTGGTGACTTTGAGAGGCCTCCTTTCGGCACTCCTATTGAGAGAGCCCAAGGCTAAGTCGGTCGCCGCGGTGTACACGCCGCTGGATGAGAAAAAGACGAGAGCAGGTTTTGTAAAGGCCATAGAGAGAGTCTCTAAGGTATTCAAGAAGCTTGTGGGCGGCGAGGTGGACGGGTTCGTCGTGCTTAACAGAGAGGGGGGAGTAGCTGGGGTCTTGACCGTGTGGGATTTCATAAAGAAGCGGAGGTGGTATAAAGGCGCCGGCGAGCCGAGGCCGATTTTCGGCACGCGCGTTACAAGGGGGGAGAGCAGACACGTGGGGGTGACTAGGCTGTGGAGGGTTATGTTTAGAGGCGTGGCAACGGCGACGCCAGAGACGCCTATAGAGGACGTGGCGAGGTATATGATGATAAGCGGTATATACGTAGTCCCTGTGGTGACCAATGAGGGGAAAGTCATTGGCGCGGTGACGGTTTGGGACGTCTTCCATGCCTATCTCTACGGCCCCAAGGAGGGCCGGGAGGATGTGGAGGTTAAGAAAGCTATAGAAGAGAAAGTTGAGAAACCCACGCTGGAGGCCGTTGTGAGACTGAGACCCTCAAAGCATGTGACAGGCCTAAGAGCTAAGGACGTCATGGTTACAGATATTCCAGCTGTAAACGTAAGAGACACGTTGTCGAGAATACGCAAGATGTTCCTAAGATACAACACCACGATCCTTGCGGTGGTAGACGACGAGGGAAAGGTAGTCGGCTTCATCACCAGGCGCGATTTCATAACATACATCGCAGAGAAGTCGCTGGGCTACTGGAAGAGACAAAAGGGGAAGCTACTTGTGTTGAAAGAACAGGTTATGCCCGGCGAGCGGGCCAAGATAATGGTGGAGGAAGGCACAGCGGGGGAGATCATGAAGACTCAATACCCAACTGCCGGGCTTGACGCAACTGTCGAGGAGATTGCGTATAAGATGTTGGCGGCAGGTAGCGATTACGTGGTGGTAGTAGACGAAGCTAACACGCCAATAGGCGTAGTCACAAAGGACGAGCTCCTCAAGGCGTTTAAAGAGCGCGGTAGAGACGTCAAGGTAGGCGAGTTAATGACGCCAGCTGACGTAGCGACGGTAAACCTCTTCAGTAGTCTTGCCTCCGTGATTAAAAAGATCAACGCCTATGAGCTAGACGGCGTAGTGGTTACGGAGGGCAACGAGCTAAAGGGGATCATCAACGTGGATGACCTCTCGCTGAGACCTATAGAGGAGACGTTAAGAGGAGAGAGGCTTGTGTTTTTCACAAAATCTGGCATACGCCGAGTAGCTACGTCGGGGCTTGAAAAACTGAGGTATTCAAAGGTCAGCACATTAACAGCTTACGACGTAATGAGGCCTATAGAATACACTACTACTGCAGATACAGACGCCAAGAAAGTGGTTGACAAGTTATTCGAACAAGGGGTAGTGCCTGTGTTAGATGAGAAGGGGAGGCTGGTAGGCGTTTTGAACAAGATGGACGTGGTGAAGGAACTCGCCAGGACGTACATCACATACGCCATGCCTGAAAAGGTTGCAGAAGCCAAGAAGATAGAGCAGAAGGTCTAGTCTCAAACTTTTTATATCCAAGCCAGGTCTCATGGATATGTCTAGCGAGGTTGTCCTTAAAGTTGCCGAGGCTAGGTCGCGCGACGTAGGCCGTAGCATTGTTAGAATCCCCGTCCGCATAATGAAGAAACTCGGCATTGAGCCTGGCGACTATGTAGAGATTATGGGGAGGGAGAGCGCGTACGCCCAGGTGTGGCCCGCCTATCCCGAAGATGAGGATAAGGACATAATCCGAATGGACGGCATAATTAGACAAAACGCCGGCGTGGGCATAGGCGATACTGTAAAGGTGAAGAAGGCGGCTCTAAAGCCGGCCCAAAAAGTAGTCCTCGCACCCACCGAGCCCGTCAGAGTAGATCCTGAATACCTTAAGAAGCAGATACTCCTCGGTAAGCCCGTCGCAAGAGGACAAGCAATAGACGTGCCTTTCTACGGAGGCGCCATTAGGTTCGTGGTAGTGCAGGTACAGCCGGGACCCGCGGCTTACGTCTCGATAGACACCGACGTAACAGTGAGGGAGGAGCCAGTCAAAGAGGCCGAGCTCACGATTCCAAGAGTCACCTGGGAGGATATTGGTGATTTGGAGGATGCTAAGCAGAAGATTAGGGAGTTGGTGGAGTTGCCTCTTAGGCATCCGGAGCTTTTTAAGCATCTTGGTATTGAGCCGCCGAAGGGGATTCTTCT
>Ga0209225_1000923_pt1 | contig 31102 bp, 31 predicted proteins | sample WasSprMetagenome_FD_184732 | JGI IMG/M metagenome (GOLD analysis project Ga0209225, IMG submission 184732) | Sulfidic aquatic microbial communities from Washburn Spring, Yellowstone National Park, USA - WS (SPAdes) (version 3) | ecosystem: Environmental > Aquatic > Thermal springs > Hot (42-90C)... | reverse complement strand
CAAGCCTTTATATCTTCAGGATAAGGAAAAATATTTCGAGGAATTACCTAACGCGCGAATACAACCCTTACTTGACTTAGCATGTGCTTATCGTTTAGGAATAATTTTACCATATGCTGAAAAAGCCGGGGAAAAGTTTTTTAACTCAGCCCTTGTCATTAACCAAGAAGGGAATATTATAGGTAAATATAGAAAAGTCCATATCCCTTTGAGCCACCCAGATAGCCAGGGAAGGATCCGAAACTACGAAGACCAGTACTTTTCGAGTGGTAACCTAGGTTTTCCTATTTTTCATCTCCTGGGGGTTAAAATAGGTATCCAAATATGTTATGACCGTCACTTCCCTGAAGGCTTCAGAGTGTTAGCTTTAAAAGGAGCAGAAATAGTCTTTTTACCCACTAACTCTCCCACTTATGGCCAAATAGAGCGTAAACGTCTATGGGAGGCTCTATTAACTGTACGAGCTTATGAAAATGGTTTCTTCTTAGTAGCCTCTGCTAAAGCTGGAGTGGAAGATGGTATAGAGTATATTGGAGGGAGCTGTATAGTTTCTCCTAAAGGTACTTTTCTAGCCCGAGCTACGACGCAAGATGATGAAGTAGTAATGGCTGAGATAAATACAAATTTGGTCTGGGAAGCAAGAAAAGATCTCCCCTTCCTTGCAGTGCGGCGCCAAGAACATTATTTACCTTTATGCTCATCATAACTTTACGTCCTTATTTTCCCACTTCGCTTAATCTTATGGAATGCAGCTTAAACAGAAGATGGATCCTACAGTTCCCTAATACCCCAACTCTTCCCCTACAAGGATTACATGAAAATCCGGGCTACCTTTAGGGCACATTTCTATTATAGTGGTTACCCTGCAGGATTTATCCTCTAAATCGCACTCGATGCAATAGCCAGCCTTGGCACAGGCCTTCCCCCAGTTACGCCGGTGAGAGTTTAGAGGGGTAGCCACATTTTTTATACGCTCTAGCCCAGCCTGGATATCCTTCACAATCTTATTAATACCTGCTACCATAATAATGCGCCGGGGTCCAAAGATCATAGCTGCCACCCGATTACCAGTAAAATCAGTATTTAGAAGCCTCCCATCTATGGTAATGGCGTTGCATCCGGTTAAGAAAACATCGCAGGTAAGCTGGCGCCGCCGTATTTCCCAGTCTTCTTCTGGGGTGATACCGGAAACCCAGTGATCATGGACTTCATGTCCCCTCGCCCTTAATTCCTCAACCAACCCCATCTCCCGAATGGTTACCGACCCTCCTACGCCTATACTAGCCCCGGCTGGAATAAGCTCTAATACGTTATTTTTGGCTTCTTGTGCGGTATTAAAATAATAGGCCTTAAACCCCCTCCTTTCTAGCGCTTTTTTTACCGTTTCCCCTAGTTGTTGTCTATACCAGGCCCTAGTTTTATTAAAATCCCCCACTTTGCCTTCCCCCTCTCTAAAAATATCTAAAAATACTCGAAAAACACTTAAGAATAGTTCGGCACCGCTTTACCCTTGTGTTCATAAAATATGCTAAAATAATTTCAATAACAGCTATAGGCAGCTCCAATCTCGAAACGGCCGTTCCAACATACTTTTATATTTCTTCGTTATCCTTATATTTCGTTATCCGCTAACTATTTCCTGCTCTAAAGGCAAGGAGTGGCAGGAAGTATGTATAATCTTTATACTTGGATCGCTGCTCCCTTGGCCGTCTTTACAGCTGGAGCTTTACAAGGTATAACCGGTTTTGGCTTTGCTTTAATAGCTGTACCTCTTTTATTATTGGTTTTCGATGCCCGCATGGCTATAGCCCTAAATCTTCTAATCTCTTTCTGTACTCAGTTGGCTTTAAGTTTTAGAGTCCGGCAAGGGATTATAAAGCCGCTTCTCATTAACCTTTTCCAGGGGAGCCTCTTGGGGCTGCCCCTAGGGTTGTATATATTTTTGCATTTTGATGTAAGGACACTTAAAATTATCATTAGCATCTTAACGATAGGCTTTGCCTTGCTTTTATTACAAAAAAATATTACATTAGCCTGCCCGGCCAGCCAGTGGGTGGAACGTCTTGTAGGTAGTCTTTCGGGTTTCTTAACTACTAGTGTAGGAATCCCAGGGCCACCAGTAATATTGTTTTTGAATACTCAAGGATTATCTAAAGACAAATTTCGCGCCACTTCCTCTGCCTACTTCACCCTCCTCTACCCTGTCAGCCTTGCCCTTTTAGCTAGCTTTGGAGGTCTTAATATAAATGCTGCCTTTACTGCCTTTATTCTCCTGCCCTTTGCCTTTCTAGGAAGCCACCTGGGAATTTTTCTTTTCCCTCGCATCCCTCAAAAATATTTCCGTCAAGGTGTCCCTTTGTTGGTTATAGCTACAGGGCTTTATTCCTTATTTAGCACTTTACTTTAGAAAGTTTCATACAAGCTGCTAGTATGGTAATATATTAGATAACATGGAGAACATAATTGCAGCGGTATTACAAACGATAACGGCGACAATTGCCGCCTTCGGGTATTGGGGTATAGGTGCAGGTATGGCTATTGAAAGCGCCTGTATCCCCCTGCCAAGTGAGGTTATCCTGCCCTTTGGTGGCTATCTTGTAAGTACCGGCCGTTTGGAATTTTGGGCTACTGTCCTGGCTGGTACTCTAGGAGGTACTGTAGGGTCCATTATAGCTTATCTGGTCGGTTTATGGGGTGGACGCCCCTTTCTTAAAAAATACGGCCGGTATGTTTTCTTCTCCGAAAAAGAATTCGCCGCAGCGGAAAGGTGGTTTAACCGCTACGGCGAATTTACTGTCTTCTTTACCCGCCTCTTACCAGTAATCCGCACCTTCATATCTCTACCGGCCGGCATCGCCAACATGCCCTTCTGGCGGTTTGTGGTTTATACCTTCCTCGGCTCCTTGCCCTGGTCTATAGCCCTGGTTTATGCCGGGCAAGTGCTAGGTAGTAACTGGGAAGCCCTTGCTCCCCTTTTTCACCGCTTCGATGCGGTAATAGGGGTGGCAATCTTAGCTTTACTCTTTTTTTACCTGTGGCACCGTCAACATCGACATTAGTCTTGTAGCAGATCTCGAGGGTAGCTTGCAAAAAGCTCCCTAGCCTCAGCCAGCGTAGTATCTGGAGCAGGTAAGATAAGATCAGATTCTATTAGCTCTGTATCCGGTACCTTTTTACCATGGCCCCGTATCAAAGCTAGGACTTCCCGGAAGTATTTATTAAATCCTTCTTCGTCATTGTTGCTTATGGCGTCCAGGAGGTGGTTATCTAAGCGGTCAAGCTCATTTAAAGCTTCTCCCTCTACCCTGTACTGGCCTTCGGTGAGGACCCGGATGATCACTCCTTCCCCACCTCCTTCTTGAGTCTAGCTAGCTCTTCTTCTACTTTATTAGTAATGGAAGCGCGGCGTAGCTCCGCTTCCAAAGGATCTTGACCGGCCTCTAAAGCATCTTCCAAGACGCCTTTGGCCACCAGCTCGTCTATAGCCGCTGCACGAGCCCGCATGCTCTCTGTTTTCTCTTCCGCCCGCTGGATGGCCAAAGAAACATCGGCCAGTTCCTCGGACAAGCCAGTTACTGCTTCACTGATTTTAACCTGGGCCTGGGCAGCTGAATACTGTGCTTTGATAACTTCTTTCTTGGTGCGGAAGGCCTCCACTTTGGCCTGGAGGCGAGCCTCCACGGTAGCCAGCTTTTCCTGTTCCTGCTCTAAGCCTTTAATCTGCTCTTCCAACCCTTCTAATTGGCTGGCCAGGGACTGCTTGCGCTCTAAGGCGGCCTTAGCGAGATCCTCCCTCCCTAACTCTAAAGCTTCGCGGGCTTGCTTTTCTAGCTTATCCATATTTTCCTTTAAACGTACTACTTGTAGCTCCAGGCGCTTCTTAGAAGCCACCACATCAGCCAAATTACGTTTAACCTTCTGCAGAAGCTCCAATTGCCGCTGGTAAGAATACTCTAGTGTCTCATGGGGATCTTCAGCGGCATCGAGGAGCTTATTGATCTTAGCTTTAAAAATAGTGGACATGCGGGACAAAACACCCATGGCCTTCACTCTCCTTAACTTATTTTCCACCCCTATTGGGGGCATCCTCAGTTTAAGCACCTGATCCTATACAGGGTTATCCCACAAGGGATACCAGCGGCTCAAGTCCTTCTCCCAAGGGAGTTCCTTTTCTAAAAGGGCAAAAAGGCGCATTTCCCCCGCGTGATCCCTCTCCTTATCCTTCCTTGGATAGGGCAAGAAGGGATAGAAATTTCCCCGCTTATAGTTAAAGATTAAGTAAAGGATAGGAGCCGGAGCCCCCTCTTTTTCCAGTCTAAAAACAGCTGCCAGCAACCGGTCTCCAAAACCCTGTTCCATTAAAGTTTGCCCGGCCATGTGGGCTAAAGCCACCAGGTCTTCCCAATCTTGGTCTTTAAATACAAACCATAGGTAGCTATACTCATCCTTAAGTACCTCTATGTGACTACCCAACTCTTGGGCCGCAAGCTTAAGGAGTTTTTCGGCTTCCTCGGTCGCACCAGCAAAAGCGCTATCCTCTGCCGGTCGAAGAACTATACCAGCCCTTCCTGCAGGTTTCCAGCCTGTCTCAGCCTCTAAAGTAAAGCGGGCCGTGGTAAGGGCAAAAAGGGGCTCACTTCGCGGGGGAGGCACTTTAGCCCGCCCCAGTAAAGCATCCCAAAAGCCCACCTAGTGACCCTCCATCTCCCGTTCGAGCTCTCGGAGATACGCCAGGCGTCGTTCTAGGGAAGGATGGGTGGAGAAAAGCTCAAGTAAACTCTCCCCGCTTAGGGCAGGAACGATGAAGAAAGCATTCAAAGCTTCAGCTTGACGCAGGTCCCGGGTAGGGATCCTCTGCATCAGCCCGCTTATTTTTATAAGGGCTGAAGCAAGCTGCCCTGGAGCGCCCGTAAGTAGCGCCGAACCCCGGTCGGCAGCGAATTCACGATAGCGTGAGAGGGCATTAATCAGAAAATAGCTTAAAATCCAGACCACTAGAGAAACCAGGTATACTACCATGGCTCCCCCACGGTTATCTCGATCTTCCCGGTCACCGTAGCCCCAGAAACCCCAATAATAAAACTGCTGGACCAGGAAGGAAGCCACTGTAGCAAAGAAACTGGCAATGGTCATTACCGCCATATCGCGATGCCGGATATGGCTTAGCTCATGGGCTAGAACTGCCTCTAGCTCAGGCGGGTTGAGGCGTTCGAGCAGGCCAGTAGTAACGGCAACAACCGCATGGGACGGGCTACGCCCAGTAGCAAAGGCATTAGGTAAAGGTGTATCCACTATAGCTACCCGAGGTTTAGGCACATCTGCCAAAGCTGCTAGCCTCTCTACCAAAGCATGGAGCTCCGGTGCTTCTCGTGGACTGACTTCTTTTGCGCCCATGGACCACAGGACCAGCTGGTCGGAAAAATAGTATTGGGCTACCAGCATCAAACCCACAATAAGAGCCACACCCGTATACCCTACCCCGGCCTGCCAAAGGACCACCCCAAAGAAAAGGTATAGGGCCGCCAACAAAAACATGGTTAAAAACATCCGGGCCTGCAAACCTCTATCAGGTTTAAGCTGCCTACGCAAAATACCCTCCCCCCTTTAACTGATGATTAATACTATCTTACCTGTGACGTCAAGCACTCAAACTTATTCCTTTAACTCTTCTCGCATTCGTCGATATTCCTCCTCACTTATCTCCCCGCGGGCATAACGTTGTTTCAAGATGCGTAAAGGATCATCAGGGGCCAAAGGAGCAAGTAATTGGCCTCCTTTTCCGCGGGTAACAAGGGCCACCACGCCATAGAAGGCTAAGGCGAGGATGGCCACTACCATAAGGTACCACAGTAACATCCATAAATTCATGCCCCAATTCCAGTTCCAATAGTGCATCATAATTTTCTACTCTGCAAACCTCCTCTGGACTATCTCACGTTCATTCTAATGACCTGCTGGGAAGGATGTCAAGATAATTCACAAAAACTTCAAAAACACCTACGCATCTAGTATACGCCATAAGGCCCTTAAAAATAAACAAAAGGCCCTCCCTTTAAGGCCCCGTGGAAGAAAATAGCCTAAAGCAAGCATATATATTGGAAAAGCACCTAAGAATTGAGGAAGGACGAAAATGAAGACTAAAACAAGTCACTCTCTGATTAAGCCCCCGGCCTTAAAACCGGGCGATACCATCGGTATAGTAGCACCAGCCAGCCCCTTAATTTCCTCCAGTTACCTAAAGCAAGGGATAAAACGCCTACAGGGTTGGGGATTTCGGGTGGCATTGGGCCGCTCACTCCGCGCTTTTACTTCGAAAGAGGATAGTCAGTATCTGGCCGGCTCTGATGAGGAACGAAAGAAAGAACTAGAAACCATGTTCGCCTCCCCAGAGGTTAAAGCCCTTATTTGCCTGCGGGGTGGATACGGAAGCCTCCGCCTCCTCCCCCGCTTAAATTATGAGCTTTTGCAAGCTAACCCTAAAATCTTCGTCGGATATAGCGATATTACTGCCCTGCACATAGCGCTCATCCAACGGGCGCGCTTGGTCACCTTCCATGGTCCTATGATTTACCCGGAACTGGGTGGTGAGCTCAGCCCCTTCACCGTTTTCTCCTTGCTGACTGTATTAACTGGTCCCCCACCCTCTTATACCTTATACCCCCTTCCCGGCGCCCCCGCCTTCAGCATCACACCCGGTCGAGCTAGCGGGCGGCTTATAGGGGGAAACCTCTCCCTGTTAGCTTCCACCCTAGGTACCCCTTTTGAGATAAAGACAGAAGGTTGCATCCTCTTTTGGGAAGAAGTAGATGAGCCTTTGTACCGCCTGGACCGCTTGCTTACCCAGCTTCTCCTTTCGGGTAAGCTCCAAGCAGCAGCCGGGATCGCCGTAGGAGAATGTGTAGGTTGTGGAAATCTTAAAGAGTTTAGGGAGCTCCTCGAGGATGTACTGCACCCCCTTGGGATCCCCTCCTTCTACGGTTTCCCTTGTGGCCATGGACCCCATCTTGCTACCCTACCTTTAGGAGTTCGGGTTACCCTAGATGCAAGCGAAGGGTGGTTACGGTTAGAGGAATCCCCCCTGTCCTAGGCCGGCTGCCACTAGAGCTTAAAATGTTCAGCGTTTGAAAATGCTTATGCCACTCGCTTTTCACTACTAGTTGCCTTAGCTCGTTCCTTAAGCTCCCGGTACCAACGTAAGTGGTGCTCCCGAGCAAAGGTTTCCGAGACCGAGCCCCAAACCATACCCTTTATGGCTTCGCGGCATTCGGGATGGCAGAGGGCCAGGTAAACATGGCCTACAAGCACAGCGCCCATCAAGAGAGCTCCGGCGGAATGCAGGGGATGGGCCCAAGCTACTACTTGGGCATCGAAACGATCGCGGAAGAGGAGTATCCAGCCGGTACCCATCATCCATAGGGAGCCGAAGATGGTCAAGAGGGAATTTAGCTTTTCTCCAGCGTTGAACTTGCCCTGCTCCGGCATTTTGGCCGGTAAACCGAAAAATTGACGGGGGAATAGCCGTAAGAACTGCCAATCTTCCCTACTCCAGGTAAAACACTCCTTAAGCCATTGGTATACACTCCGCGGCGTTCCTATGAGCAGAATGAGCACGGTCAAAAATGTAAAGGGATAAGCGAAGAAATGATGCAAAGTACGGGTTACCTTAAGGCCTTCCGGCCCCAGAAGGGTGCTAAAGCCCCGGAATACTAGTGCCGACCCTGTCACCAAGAGCACCACAAAGGTAATACCATGGCTCCAGTGTCCCAGACGCTCAGCCAGGTTAAAGCGCTCAATCCTCTTTTCCTGCACGATGGCCGCCTCCCTTGTTAAAGGTATTTATCAATAAGCTGGTCACCACGGCGGCTGCCGCCAGACCCATGGCTGCCTTCCCTGCCGGCCGAACCAGGTCCTGCCAGACCCGTACAGTACCGGGCTCCTTAAAGTCTGGGGGAAGGAGGGAACGGTCCATCGGCCAGTTGCGAGGCGGTACGTAGGCTAAACCTGTACCAGCTATCCTTATAGCCTTCCTGGCTCTGATAAGCTTATTGATTTCGCTTCCTGGATCCTCCAAATCCCCGAAGAACCTGGCGCCGGCCATGCAAGTTTCCACACAGGCGGGCTTTTTCCCCTTGTCTGTCCGGTGGTAGCAAAAGTAACATTTCTGGACTATGCTCCGCTCTCTGTTAAAACTTCGGGCACCATAAGGGCAGGCAGACTCGCAGTAGCGGCAACCGATACATTTCTTTTCGTCCACTATCACCAGGCCGTCCGGCCGCTTCTGGGTAGCCCCCGTAGGGCAAACCCTAGCGCAAGGAGGATCATCACAATGCATGCACTGGGTGAGGACCACCCCTCCCCGCACTTTAGGAAAACTTCCCACTTCATACCGATGCACCCGGGTGAAGTGCTGCTCGGGCAAAAGTTCCCACTCTGCTTGGCAGGCCACCGAACACCCGTGGCACCCCACGCAGCGATTGAGATCGATGAGCATCCCTAGGCGAGCCATATTTTATCCCACCTTTCGTACAGTAACCAAGGTTTCACACTGGGCAGCTGCTCCTGATATAGGAGCAGCCATAATGGGAATGAGCATGCTGTCGTTGGCTCCCCGATTGTAGGCCAGCCTTTTTACAGGGACAAGGCAGCCAAACCCGTGGGCGAGGAAGACGGCCTCGGGATGGATACCTTCCGTGACCCGGGCTTTAACCCTAACTTTACCCACCTCAGAAGCGACTTCCACCATATCCCCCGACTTAATACCCAGCTTTGCGGCCCGGCTGGGATGGATCCACAGCTCGTTCTCCGGCATCAGGGCCATAAGGTAAGCGTTGTTATCCGTAGTGGTATGGGTGTGCACAGGAACGTGGCCCTGGATAAAGCGGAAATTGTCCTCCTTAGGTTGCACCTTAGGCGGCTCCCAAGCCGGGGTCAAAGTGCTACCTACCTTCACGAAGGCCGGACAAGCTAGTTCAATTTTCCCGGAAGGAGTGTTAAGTTTGGTGTAGTCTGGTTTTTCAGCTGGCACCTCAGCTACCCCCTCCTGAGCCAGCTTCTCTTGGGTAAGCCCCAAGGGAGCGAGGAGGGCATTATTGTAATGCTCTAGCGTAAACCGGAAATATTCACCGAGGCCGCAAGCCTCCGCCAGGCCAGCAATTATTTCTTCTCCTCCTTTAGTGTCGAAAAGGGGCGGCACTGCTGGCTGGCGCAAGATAACTTTATTGCCCACAGTCATTATGGGATCGTAGCGCTCCAGGTAAGTGGACTCGGGTAAAATGTAATGGGCGTAGTAAGCTGTATCGTTCATCTGAATATCAATGGCTACCATCAGTTCCAGCTTCTTTAAGGCCTCAATAAAGGCTTGGGAATCGGGACAGGAACGCACAGGGTTGAGGTGGTTTATGATCACGGCCTTAATGGGGTAAGGATCGTTTTCCTTTACCCGCTGGGGGAAAAGCTGAATCATACCGTGGGCTTTAATGAGAGCCCATTTGCCTGCCCCGGCCCCGTCCCAGCGAGGAGCATTAATAGCTTGCGGTTTAGGTCCCATAAGGGGCGAAGGATCCCCCAACTTAATCTTGGGAGGGAAGGTAAGGCCCCCCTTGGCGCCCAAGTTCCCTAAGAGAGAATTGAGGGCTGCCACCGCCCGAGCCGTCTGCAGGCTATTAAAGTATTGAGATCCGGTCACCGCGTGCCAACCAGGATCCACCACTGCTGCCGGTTTAGCCGCCGCAAGCTCCCTGGCCAGGCGGGTAATGGTAGAAGCCTCGATCCCGGTGATCTGGGCGGCCCATTCCGGAGTATAGGTGGTAACACCTGCCTTGAGTTCCTCGAAACCAACAGTGCGCTCAGCTACAAAAGCAGCATCATAAAGGTTTTCGTTAATGATGACATGGATCATGGCCAAGATGAGGGCCAAATCCGTCCCCGGCCGGATGGGTATCCATTCATCGGCAAAGAAGGCGAATTCGCTAAGACGGGGATCTACGGCCACCAGCTTAGCACCCTTCTCCTTGGCCGCTACGATCTTCTGAATATCCGGGTTTTTGATACCTCCGGTAAGGTTCCGGCCTAAAGCAATGTAATACCGCACATTGGCATAGTCGGTGCCCGGTACCCCGCCGTACATCTGTTCAAAGGCTACATTGCGGCTGCTGTAACATGTCGGTCCATGACCGGTGTAATTGGGCGACCCGAAGGCGGCCATAAAATGTTTTTCCCAGGGAGCGATAAGCTCTGGATGGGCCAGCCAAACCAAGGACTGGGGACCATAACGGTGTCTTAACTCCTTAAGTTTCTCGCCGATCTCTTTAAAGGCTTCCTCCCAGGTAATAGGTTGGAACTGTCCCTCACCCGTCCGCTTAAGGGGGCTTTTTAAACGGTCAGGATCGTAGAGAGTTTTCATCCCCGCGTTACCCCGAGCACATAGGCGGCCATTGGCCTGGGGATCTTTAGGGTTGCCCTCGATCTTTACTACCCTGCCCTCCCTGACCCGCACCAAAATGCCGCACTTTACACCGCACATTTCGCATATACTGGGAACCACCTTTTCCTTGGTAGCTGCCTCTACTGGTCTTACCTTGGGAAGCACTGTAAATCCACTACCCAGCGTAGCCAGGGCTCCTGCCGCAGCCGAAGCTTTAAGGAAAGTACGCCGGGAAATTTTGGCGGCTAACATTAATCCCACCTCGCCCCACTACATGAACACAAGCTGATAAGCTGATATTAATGCTCGTTAATGTTCTTACTTTATTTACTCCTCTTCTCGTTAGAAGGCTATTACTATAAGCTTTAACTTTCACAAATTAAGTTAGCTGTAGGACCCCTTTATTCCTCTCGCCTCAAATAGGCGTTAAACAAAGAAGGGAAGCCCTTCCAGCTTCCCTTAATCCCTTGATTTTTCTTATCTTGAAGCCAGTGCTCCCAGCCATTTTTCTATCGAGGATTTCGATAGCCTTTCAAGCTTTCGATAGGTCCCCCACTAGAAAGCGTAGCAGAAGATGGATGCCTAGATAAGCACCTAATACTAACCCTAATCCAAATACAAATCCATGCAAGGATAACGAAGCTATCCCATTGAAAAAGCTACCTATGTTGCATCCCATACCTACCCGGGCACCATACCCCATAAGGAGGCCTCCGGCCAAGGACCAGGTTGCTCCCTGGAAACTTCTGGGAAAGCGCGCCCGGAATTCCGAAGCGAACAGGGCCGAAAGAAGGGAACCAGCTATTATACCTAGATTTAAAATAGTCCGGGGCTCACGAAAAAAAGGCGTTTTTAACGCCAGGGCATTCTCAGGCAGCATAAAATAATACCAGGATTCTGGAGCTCCACCCAGCAGACGGTAGATCTTTGCTCCCCAATAAGTAAAGGCAGTGGTTATACCCCAGGGGCTACCCCTAAACACCAAAAGTCCAGCATCTAGCAAAGCTATTAGCACCCCTCCTACCCAATAAGGCCAGGCGCGGGACCAGAAGGGTTGTTTACTTACCTCTTCGAGACCTTTTATTTGAATAGAGGAAGTACTGAGGGTACCTGGGAAAGCCCTTCTTTCTAGGCGAAGTAGCCCTAAGTAAATCCCGCCCAAAAAAACTATCTGTAAAAAGAGGGCCCAGAACCAACCCGCCCAGTCTGGGAAAAAGATGAGGGGTGCCTCCTTAATAAAAACCTTATGCCACCATCCAAAATCATGGGCCCCCCATAGGGAGCCAAGAATGAAGGCTATTAAAACCAGCCATTGGAGCACATGGCCTTCGCCCGCCCGAGTTAAGGTTCCGGTAGCGCAACCTCCGGCCAATACCATACCTGTTCCAAAAATAAACCCTCCCAGCAACATATGCCACCCGACCGGGTACACCTCGCCCGGACGGTCTAAATACAGGGAGGCCAAAGCAAAGGCCAGGGTAGCAATCATAAGGGAGAGCACCAGGGCCCGGCTTAAGGAAGTGTTCCCCGTTATCCAAGGGTCCCGGAAACAAGCCACAAAACAGAAGCGGCTCCTCTGGAGGGTATAACCTAAGCTTAAGCCGAACAGCCAGGTCCCGGCGAGCAAAATATCTTGGCTTCTCAACCAGGCGGCTAACCCTAAGGCTAAAACTAAAAAGATTAGAGCCTGGGGTAGTTGAGACTTCACCCCGGCCGGCACTCCTACCACCTCAGCAGGATTAAGCTTGTTATATGTAGAAAAAGAATAGCTAAACACCCCCGCTTAAAGGCGAGGAGGGAAACCGATGAATCTGGCCCATATCCAAGCCTTCTGTACAGTGGCCCAGGTAAAGTCTATCTCCGAAGCCGCTCGTATCCTTCATATCTCCCAATCTTCCTTAAGCTATCAAATCCAGCTTTTAGAAAATGACCTGGACGCAGAGCTCCTTACCCGGACCAATAAAGGTGTAGAACTCACTGAAGTAGGGGAAATAGTCTATGAGTATGGTCAAACCCTCCTAAAGCTAGTAGAGAACATGAAGCGCGATATAGAAAGCTGGAAGAGCGGACATGAGCGCTTAATTGTGGGAGCCAGTAGCAGCATCGGGAGTTACGCCCTCCCCTGCACCATTTATACCTTTAAAGAGAAATACCCTGGAGCCAACATCCGCCTCCTGGTGGCCAACCGTGAAGAAACCATCCAGCGGCTCCTGGAAAGAAGCATCGACCTGGGCCTAATCGAGGGACCAGTGGAGGTTCCCGGGCTGGTAACCAGGGGCGTGGCCGAGGATGAACTGCTGCTCATCGTTAATCCCAGCTGGCAGGGACCGGATACAGTTACCCTTAAGGAGCTACGTACTCTTCCCTTAATCATCCGGGAAGAGGGCTCCGGAACGCGCCAAACTATTGAAAGGGCTCTACAAGAACAAGGTCTTTCCCTTAAAGATTTGAACGTAGTCCTGGAACTCAACAGTAATGATGCTATAAAGTCGGCCGTAGCCGCTGGTCACGGAGTTTCTCTCCTTTCCCGGCTTACTGTAAAGGCCGAGCTAGGAAGCGGCACTTTAAAAGCCCTTAAGGTGGAAGGTATCTCCTTCCGCACTACCTTCAACATTGTCTACCACCGGGGAAAACCCATGAACAATCTTCAAAAACGGTTTTGCCGCTTCATCTTGTCGAACCCTAAAGCTTTCTGCTAGCGTCATGAGCTTTTTTCGATATGGATCTCCCAGAGGCCGTTTCCTACTACCCGAACCTGGGTACGGTGCCCCATCTTCCTTACCACATCCACCAGGGCTTGGGTTGTGCAACTATGGTCGCTTTCCACAATAAGGATATCACCCTGGGCCAAACCTTTAAGCCGTAATTTGGTACGTATAATGGGCAGTGGGCACATCTCGCCGTAAACATTGAGCCTGTATACTGCCATATACTGCCACCTTCACCACCGCCGGCTCAAGTTTTTTACCATGTCAGCCCGGCCTTCTCCTGCCCCTCGCTGTCAATTCGCCATAACCCCTTTACTTTCCTGCTATGAGCAAGAAAGTTCATAGCTCCCATAAAAAGAAAAAGGCGCGCCTCTAGCCGTACCCGGAGCCAAAATCTTTAGCGCCCTATAAACAGTTGTACCCAATAATGGCCATAACTTCCGCCGCTCGCATAGCCTACCCCGAGTCTGGTAAAGGTTGGATTAAGAATGTTGCTTTTATGGCCTGGGCTGGCCATCCAAGCCGCTACTACCGCCTCCGGACTACGGTAGCCAGCAGCGATGTTTTCTCCAGCCGTCCGGTAAGGTATCCCGAAACGGCGTAGCATCTCTATAAAGGAACCATAGGTAGGGGAATTATGGCTAAAGTAGTTCTTATCCCGCATATCTTCAGCCTTAAGCCGGGCTACCCGGGAAAGATCAAGGTCTACTTGTAGAGGCGTAAGGCCAGCTTTAAGCCGTTCAGCATTTACCAATTCTACTACCCGTTGCTCATAAAGACTTAACTGGTAAGAAGCACTCCCAGACAAAGGAGTAGTAGGTGTAGGCTTTGGCGCGGGAATAAGGCTAGGTTTAGGGGCCGGAATAGGCTGAGACTGAGCAGGCGGTACTGTGGTAGGCTGAGAGTGAGGGGCAGACGGTACTGGCCAGTGCTGGGAAACAGGTTGCGTTACCAGCTTAAATCGGAAAAGCCACCCTGGCCAGGAAACAAACAAGCGCTGGGTATAATACCCTACCGGACTATAATATACCGCCCCTTCAGCAGCTGGTCCAAAGATAAAAAGTAGGGCTAACACAATGGGCAAAATTTTCTTGCCAGACAGAAGTCCGAGACGTCGCATTCTTCTTCTCTCCCCTCACAGCTTTCAAACTGTGCCCAGAAAAAAGTTAACATAAAATATGGTTTCGCCAGTAGATCAAAAATCCCTGCTAGCATTCCTCTGAAATCCCATCCGGCGAGAAATTTCTTTAGCCGCCTCGCGTACCAGGCTACCTAGCTCTGGAATCCTTTCCCAAGTCATATGAACTTCCGAACCCGAAAGGCTTAAGGCTGCTATTACCCTACCCCGATGATCTAAAATAGCAGCACCTACGCAGCGGATACCTTCCTCATTTTCTCCATCATCCACAGCATAACCCTGCTTGCGTACCTGTTCTAAGTGCTCTGCTAGTGTGCTCCAGTCAACGATGGTACGGGAAGTAAACCGGGGTAGCCCCTTATTGCTTAAAAGGCTCTCCACCTCCGGCCAAGGAAGACAAGCCAGGATGGCCTTACCCACGGCTGTAGAATGGAGCGGTACCCTCCGTCCGATCTGGGAGTACATGCGTATAGTACGGTTACCTTCGACCTTATCTACATAGACGGCTTCATCCCCGTCGGGAATTACCAGGTGAGCCACCTCCTGGGTCTGGGCAGCCAGTTGCTCAAGATAGGGCCGGGCAACTTTACGCACATCAAGCCCCTCTAGAAGGCTTCCGCTTAGCTCCAGTATTTTAAATCCTAACGTATACTTCTTGTGTCCGTAAGTATTATCCTGATCCACATACCCATATTCTTTTAACGTGTGCAGCAGTCGGTAAGTTGTACTCTTATGCAACCCTACCCTCCGGGCAAGTTCATTAAGGCCCAGTCCTTCCCGTTCCCGGGCTAAGGCTTCTAAGATTTTAAGAGCCCTCTCTAACACCTGTACGCTCCCTGCTTCACCCACTTGTATCACCCCTTTAAATCTCCTTTTAAAACCTATATCAAAAAAGAGAGCCCTGGAGCTATTATAACAGTAGCCCCAGGGACTCTCTAATTTAGTAGAACTAATTAACCGAAAAATCTTATTGATAATAGTTGATAATCGAGGCAACTTGATCCTTAACCTACCTCTGGACGCGTCCAGAAGCATCACCTTGCATAAGGGTCATTACTTCCTCCCGGGTGACATGGTTAAAGTCACCAGGTATGGTGTGCTTTAGACAAGAAGCAGCTACCGCAAATTCTAGAGCATCGCGTACGTGGAAACCTTCCATGAGGGCATAAATCAGCCCCCCAGCAAAGGCATCCCCGCCTCCTACCCGGTCCACGATATGGATCTGGTAGCGTCGGGAGCGGTAAAATTCTTTCCCATCGTAAAGGAGGGCCGACCAACCGTTATCAAAGGCCGAATAGCTCTCCCTTAAAGTAATGGCCACCATCTTCAAGTTAAACCTGCGGACAAGCTCTAAAGCCACCTGCCGGTACCCCTCTTCGTTAAGCTGACCTGTAGTCACATCCGAGGCTGCGGCTTTAATTCCAAAAACCTTCTCCGCATCCTCTTCATTGCCAATGGCAATGTCTACATATTGTATTAGCTTAGTCATAGTCTCCTGAGCCTTGGCGGGCGACCATAGGTTCTTACGGTAGTTAAGATCGCAGCTAACCGTAAGGCCCAGCTTCTTGGCCGCCTGCACGGCTTCCAGAGTCACCGCGGCCACATTATCCCCCAAGGCCGGTGTGATTCCAGTGAAGTGGAACCATTTAGCTCCCTGGAAGATCTCCTCCCAATTAAATTCGCCGGGTTGTACTTGAGAAATGCTGGAACCCTTACGATCGTACACCACTTTAGAGGGCCGCTGGGAAGCGCCATGCTCCAGGAAGTAAATCCCCAGGCGTTCACCTCCCCGCAAAATATAGCGGGTATCTACTCCAAAACGGCGCAGATGATTAATGGCTGCCTGGCCTAAGGGATTAGCAGGCACCTTAGTTACAAAGGCTACATCACCACCGTAATTGGCTATTGAGACAGCCACATTGGCTTCCCCGCCGCCGTAGGTGACCTCTAGGTGGTCCGCCTGCACCAGCCGGGAATACCCTGGAGGTGAAAGCCTAAGCATTATCTCGCCGAAGGTTACTACTTTAGCCATGGAAAGTTCCTCCTCAAAAATTAATTCTACAAGCGCCTAACCCTCGATTAGCTCTCGGGCAATCCTAAGGTTCTTTTTAGCCCCAGTTTTCTTTACCTAAGTTCTTTACGCGCTAACTCCAGTACGTTCCTCCTTCTCTTTTACTTACGGGCAGCCCGAATGGCCTCCACAAATTTTTTCGCCGTTTCGGTTACCAGCTCATAATTGCCTGTTTTAGCCCCTTTAGTGAGCTCGCCGCCCACGCCTACTGCTTCGCATCCAGCCTTAATCCATTCGGCTACATTTTCTAGGCTTACCCCACCAGTAGGAACCAAAGGTGCATAAGGCAGAGGGCCTTTAATAGCCTTTACCATTTCCGGACCGAAAGCACTCCCCGGGAATAACTTTACAAAATCGCCGCCCGCTTCCATCACTTCCACCACTTCTTTTATGGACATAGCCCCAGGCATGCTGACCTTCTGGTAACGGTTACACATCTTGATCATATCCAAGTTCAAACAGGGGCTAACTAAAAATTCGGCTCCGGCAAGGATGGCTGCCCGCGCCGTCTCGGCATCCAGGACTGTTCCAGCTCCAATGAGTATCTCCCCATTACGGTAAGCCCGGGCAAGTTCCCGGATAACGTCTATGGCGCCGGGGATGGTAAGGGCGATCTCGATGGCCTCCACACCCCCAGCCTTGATGGCCTCCGCAATTTTAAGTGCCTGTTCCGACCCTTCCGCCCGCACCACGGCTACAATACCGCAGTCAATAATACGCTGCATGGTTTTAAGCTTCTGCATGGGCCTCTTACCTCCGGTTTCATGTTTTGGGTTTATATTATATGGTTTATATTATGAAACTATGGTCCACTTTATGATAATATTCAACACAAAAAGATTTATCCCTTCCTTCAAGGAGAACATTTTTTAAAAAGGCTCGTATTATAACATGAAGTAATTGGTATTGATAAGAAATGGGGTTTAGCGCCATAATGGTAGTGGGTTAGGTATTGAGCGGGTACCAAAAGAAGCTTTTTAAGGAAGGTTTACCAAATAATGAAACTCAAGGTGATCCCTGAAGATTTTGTAGTAAAAGAGCTAGCCCATCTTCCCCTTAAGCCTTTGGGCCCTTACCGGTTATACCTTTTAGAAAAGAAAGGATGGAATACCGTCGATCTTTTATTAAGAATTGCCCGCATGCATGGTCTCCCCTATCGCCTATTCTCCTATGGCGGCAAAAAGGATAGGCACGCCCATACCTTCCAGTATGTAAGTGTTAAGTATCCGGCTGATTTAACAACTGTAGATAAAAATTTTTCTCTAAAAGCTATAGGCTATATGGACCGCCCCATGGGCCCTGACCTCATTAAAGGTAATGCTTTCACTATAACTTTGCGGGCCTTGGATAATGAAGAGCTCTCCCGCCTAAGCCACCAAGTTGATGAAGTAAAGGAATTTGGCTATCCCAATTATTTTGATGACCAGCGCTTTGGTAGTTTAGACCGGGAAAGGGGTTTCCTTGCCGAGAGGCTGCTTAAAAAGCACTACAAAGGTGCCCTGGAGATCTACCTTACCGCCATCTATAAAGAAGAAAAAAGAGAGGCTAAGCAGCGGAAGCGCTTTTTTCGCCAACACTGGGGGGATTGGGACGCTTGTCTATCTCACGCTAAAACCGCTATGGAAAAGAAAATATTTTCTTTGCTTACCCAAAAACCTAAGGCCTTTTTAGAAGCCCTCCGTATGATTCCCGGGGAAGAGCTCTCCTTATTTTTCGCGGCTTATCAGAGTTTTCTTTGGAACGAATTGCTAAGAAGGATCTTGAGAGAGCTAAGGCTTGACTTGACAGCCGTGCCAGGGGTGGCTGGGCCCTATCTCTTCTACCGGCGCCTAGACACAAACATTCTCCTTTATCTTAAAAGCTTAGAGCTTCCTTTAGCTGCTAAACGTATGGAGTTCCCTGACGCCCAGAGTGAGCGATTATTTATAGGGATCCTAGAAGAGAAGGGATTAAAACCCAGCCATTTTAACCTCTCTAAGCTTAGGCAGGCTTTTTTCAAGTCCACCCCGCGGGAGGCCATTGTCATCCCCCATGACTTAAAAGTGGATCCACCGGAAGCTGATGAGCTATATCCAGGGAAACAAAAGATCCGCCTTTCCTTCCGCTTACCCCGGGGAAGCTATGGAACGATGCTTATAAAAAGGCTAACCATGCCGGAGCATTAAACCAAATATTCCAGGAAACTTAGTGAATTCCATCCAGCATTTAAGAAAATTATAAGAGTGCCCCCTAGCTAGATTGGTTTAAGGAGGGGCACCCTTTCTTTAATAGCCGAAACTTAAATTTTATTAGTTTCCTGGAACAGGTTCGTCAGGCCATTCGGACATTTTCCAAGTAGGAAGACCTCTTATATCCGTCTCTGTAGACTTAGTCATTTCCTCTATGGAAGGTTCGCTCCCAAGACTCTTGTAAGCCTTTTCTTCTAAAGAAGATAAGGTTTTGAAATAAGATTTTACATCCTCCCAGGAAATTTCTCTGGGAATTAACTTATTAGAATAAGCCCATTTAGAACTCCAAGTAATAGCTTTTACATCCCCATAAGTTACCCAAATCCAACCTCGAATCCCCATAGAAAGATCATCGGTGAAAATTCTCATCGCTAAGTCTTTGGGTATTTTCCATAGATCCTTAACATATCCCCAAGCTGTTTCTTTCCCTTCAGGGGTTTTTTGATTAAGTGCTTTACAAGCTGTCTGTACTGCTTCAAGATAAGCTACAACCAGATCAGGATATTTATCCACAAATTCTCGCCTATAAGCTGTAAAATTACGATATAAAGTAAATCCTTCAGGATAAAAAGGAGATTTTTTAACAAAGTCTAATCGTTTACCTGGTCCTGGTGGTGCAGTCCATGCAGGTCCTGTATATCCAAAATCAGTAACTAAAATGGTTCCGGTACCTTTGGCTATCATCTGCTCAGGGAAGGATGACCATAAAGCAACTGCATCAATCCCTTCAGGAAAAGTTATAGCCTGACCAGGAGGCATATCTAAAACCTTCAATCCTAATTCTTGTGCAGTTTTACCATAAGCTGCCCTAAAGGTTAAATCTAAAAATTGATGGGCTGTTGATCCTATTACTGTAGCTATAACAGCTCTCTTTTTAACTAAGTCATCAAGAGAATGAATGTCACTATTGGGGCGAACCATAAGAGCATGGCCATTCCGCCCACCTGCAGATCCACTTCCTAGATATACTGGTAATTGCTTGCTAACTATGTTTAAAGCTGGAATCTGTCCAATAATAGTAACATCTAATTTTCCACTTAACATAGCTTCTAAAGCAGCTACTCCGCTCGGAAAAGAAGTACGATTTATTTTAACATCATAACCATATTTTTGGGCTATTTTTTCAAACAATTTATGTTCATCTAGATAAGAAGCTATAGCTACATCAGCCACTCCCGGATGTCTAGCTAAATTTACCGTGACAGTCTTTAAACTTTTTCTTTCAGAAGTAGAATTAGAACTTTTAGGCTTACATCCCCCTAGGATTAATGTCAATAAAGTTAACATAAGCAAGGTTGTGAGTAAAAATATTCTTCTCATGGCTCTTATACCCCCTTTACTCCAAAACACTTTCTATAAAAAACTTGATAAATCTCTCACTATCTACATCTAAACAAACATAAGCATTAGGTTCCCGCTTGCTAATTCCTGTAAAATCTACGACTGTTGCTCCTCTTGTAAATTCTCCTATTACCTCAACTTCTACATTAAACCTTTTCATTTTCACAAAGGAGGGATCAAATAGAACTCCTACTGCCAAAGGATCATGCATGGGGAAGGCCGGTAACTTCCGTACTTCATGTTGATATGGTATGCATCTGTTTAACACATCCAGAATAAAATTCTTTATTAAAGAAGGTTTTACATCTTTTAAGTGGCTCACATCAAGCAGGGTTTTAGTAGTAACATCCAATCCAACCATAACTATTGGTAATCCAGCACGAAAAACTATTTGAGCTGCTTCAGGATCGGCATAGATATTATACTCTGCTTGAGGAACCACATTTCCATGAACCAGGGCATTACCGCCCATTATAATTAATTGGTCAATCTTGTCCGTAATCCCAGGATATGCTAATATCGCTATAGCAATATTAGTTAAGGGGCCTAATGCAATAAGATTAAGCTTTTCTGTGGAATTATTTATAACCTCAATAATTTCTAAAGCAGCATGTCTAGTTAGTATTGGATTTTTCCCTTTAGGTAAGTTTTTAATAGCAGGATCACAAAATAAACACCCTAAAATTTTTTCCCCCCAATTTAAAGGTTTATCTGCCCCGATTGCTACTGGAATATCTTCCCGCTCTGCTAATTTTAAAATTCTAGTTACATCTTCTCCTGTCTCTTTAGCAGGTTTCCTTCCTGAAACTGCACTTATTAGTACAACTTCGTGAATCTTTGTTGCTAATAATATAGCTAATGCATCATCTCCTAATAAATCAGTGTCAATTATACATTTCTTTTTCTCTATCACTGTCAATACCTCGCCTCCTATGAGGGATTATACATTGAACTAATAGCCTCGGCTTTTAAGGCATCCCAAAGAATAGTACAAAGTTCTCCATATTGGGGTGTTCTTCTTACTTCATAACTCCGAGGCCGCGGCAAATCTATAGGTACTACTTTCTTTATTCTTCCAGGTCTAGCTGTCATTACTACTACAACATCAGCCATATAAACAGCTTCTTCAATACTATGGGTTACCCAAATAACTGTTTTTCTATTGTCATCATCCGTTTCTCTTAATAACTTGGTTAATTCTTCCTGGAGGATAATACGAGACTGCTCATCTACTGCTCCTAAGGCCTCATCCATTAGTACAATCTGAGGATTGTTGGCAAGTACCCTAGCTACAGCACACCGTTGTCTCATCCCCCCCGACAGTTCATGAGGATATTTGTTTTCAAAACCTGTTAATCCTACCATCTGAACATATCGCATAGCTACCTCCCTTCTTATATCTTTCGGGACCCCTAGTGCTCGAGGTCCAAACTCTACATTTTCTAATACAGTTAGCCAAGGAAATAAAGCGCCTTCTTGAAAACATACCCCCCGATCTGGCCCAGGACCCTCAATGGGTTTACCATCAATTAAGATACTTCCATTACTAGGTCTTTCTAACCCTGCAATTAAGTTTAAAAGCGTAGATTTCCCACAACCGCTAGGACCTATAATAGCAACGACAGTTCCTTCTTGAATATCTAAATTTATTTCAGATAATGCTTTTATAGTTCCTGTTTTAGTAAGGAACTCTTTAGTAACATTTAGTATCTTAACTTTAGGTTGCATTCTCATACCTCCATTGCTTTCCAAAAAGCAAGTTTTGCAGTTATTTTAGCTAAACCGCGGTCGAAAAGATATCCTATTCCACCAATTAACAACAAGGCCAAAATTATCTGTGGGGTTTGCAAAGTTTCTTGTCCCCATACTAACATATATCCTAGCCCGCTTTTAGCAGCTATCATTTCAGCAGCAACAATACCTGTCCATGCGCTTCCTATCCCTATTCGTAATCCGTTAAGAATAAAAGGAAAAGCCGCTGGAAAAGTAATTCGAGAAAACATAGTAAGGGAATTGGGTTTTATCCCTAATGTCATGGCTGCTTTGTATAACACTATTTTGGTTTCTCGGACCCCTACAATAGTATTTATTAATACTGGTGGTATCGTAGCTAGCATAATGATAAATACAGCAGGAGCTGTACCTAACCCAAACCATAATATAGCTAAAGGAATCCAGGCTACGGGAGGAATGTTTCTTTGCATTGCAGCAGGCATATTCAACATTCGTTCGATCCTTGGAGAGAGACCCATAAAGATGCCCAGAACAATACCAATAAGAGACCCTATTGAGTAACCCATTAGCACTCTTATTAAGCTTGTAGAAATATGTTCCAATAACTGGGTATTAAAAAGTAATGTCCAAAATTCTTTAATCACTGCTTCCGGATTAGGTAAAGCAACAGGGTTAACTATTTGATAAGTACTAAGAATTGACCATAAGATTACCATTAAAGTAGGTAATAGAATTACACGAACGATGCTTTTAACAGGCATAATAGTTTCCACCTTTTCCCAATCATTTCTACACCCGTAATAGCCTTCTTTCCAAATATCTCAAAGTTAAATCCATCAAGAAACCAATCAAACTAATTATTATCATGGCCACTACCACTTTGTTAGTAGCCAGTAAACGTCTATAATATTGAATCATAAACCCCAACCCCGAAGTAGTAGCAACCATTTCAGCAGCTACAATAGCAGCCCACCCAGCAGCTAGTCCAATACGTAAACCTGCGAATATAGATTTAAGGGCTGCTGGAATTAAAACTCTAGTAATCATAAACAATGAATTTCTCTTTACTCCTAATGTTAAAGCTGCTTTGATATAAATGTGGCCCACGCGCTGCAATCCTAAAGCCACATTAATAGCCACTGGGAAAAATGCAGCTAAGGCAATAACAAATATACTAGCCTTTAATCCAATTCCAAACCATATTACTGCTAAGGGAATCCAAGCTAAACCAGGAATATGCCGAAAGATATTAATAGGGATTGTAAATAATTCTTCCCACCCTCTATATATTCCCATTAACCCTCCAATCCCTACTCCGAGAAATACCCCTATACCATATCCACTAATAAATCTAATAAAGCTTGTTTTTATATGAAGCCATAGCTCTTTAGAGATAATTAAAAGATAGGCTTCTCTTATCACCCCAATTGGACTAGGAAATACAGGGTTATTCCATATTTCCGAAGCGATTTCCCAAATGAGTATTAGGAATAACAAAACAGAAACATTTTCCACAAAATACCATATCAATATTAATTTCGCTATCTTATCCTTTTGCAATATTTATCACCTACTCTAAGTAATTCTTCAACTGTTACTCGTAAAGGCATAGACTCTTGAGCACCTAATTTAGTTGAAGCTAAAGCTCCTGCTGCATTAGCAAATCTGACAGCCTCACATAGATCTTTTCCTTCTGAAAGTGCCACTGCTAACCCACCTGCAAAAGCATCTCCTGCAGCTGTAGTATCAATAACATCTACTTGGAAACTCGGAATATGATAGATGGCTTCCTTAGTAGATAAAATTGCCCCTTCAGAACCTAGTTTTACAATCGCAATCTTTACTCCATACTTTAATAATTGTAATGAAGCTTCTATAGCGTTATCTACTTTTTTATTAACTGGTATCCCTGTCAACATACTGACTTCTTTTTGGTTAGGAATCATAATATCTACCATACTATATACCTCAGCTGGTAGTCTCCGCGGGGGAGCAGGATCTAAAACTATTTTAGCGTTATATCTGTGTGCAACTTTAACCGTATGAATTACAGTCTCTAAAGGAATTTCCAACTGGAGTAATACTACTTTAGCTTTAGCTAATTGCTCCTCAGCTTTATTTATATCTTCAGGCGAACACTGGTTATTTGCTCCAGGAATAATCACAATGCTGTTTTCTCCCCAATCATCTACCGTAACAAAGGCCATTCCACTAAATTCATCCTTACATTGGAAAAGGTAAGTAATATCCACTCCCGCTGCCTCTAAACTTTCCCTTAAAATTGAAGCAAAAACATCGGTCCCTGTACGTCCAATAAAAGCCACTCGAGCACCTAATTTAGCAGCTGCTACTGCCTGATTTCCTCCTTTACCTCCTGGAGTAATTTTGACAAAATAACCTTCTAAGGTTTCTCCAGGTTCAGGATAACGTGGAATTTTAATTAAGAAATCAATATTGAGGCTTCCTACAACCACTATGTCTGCCATCTACCTCTTCCTCCACAAGACTCCCGTATTACTAGCGAAGGGGTAAGAATTACCTCTTTGGGCTCACCTGCTCTTTTCCCCTCAATCCGCTCAAGCAATATCTCCGCCGCTAAAGCTCCCATCTGGTAAGCAGGCTGGTTTACAGTAGTTAACGCCGGCTTTACAAGGGAAGCTAAAGGGATATCATCAAAACCCACCACAGCAATATCCTGGGGTATCCTTAAACCTTTTTCTTCAATAGCCCTCATAGCTCCTAAAGCCATAAGATCGTTAGCCGCCAGGATAGCTGTAACGCCGTATTCCAAAAGGTTTAAAGCTCCGGTATAACCGCTCTCGTAGCGGAAATTACCTGGCTGGATTAGCTTTTCTTTCACCTCTATGCCGGCTTCCTTTAAGGCCCGGCAATAACCTTCTTGGCGTTCTAAAGCTGTGGTAACGTCCGGCCCGGCGATAAATCCTATATACTTATGTCCCAAGCCGATTAGATATTTGGTAGCCTCATAAGCCCCAGCCACATTGTCCACTAAAACTGCATCCAGGTTATTCCCTTCTACGCGCCGGTCTATTAATACTACTGGGATACCTACTTCCACCAGCTCCAGGACATGCTTATTATTCTTGCTACTGGCAGTAAATATAAGGCCATCCACTGCTTTTTCCCGCAAGGCCTTGGCATGAAGCGCCTCTTGCTGGCTATCCCCATCGGTATTGCATAATATTACATGGTATTCCTTGCGTTTGACTGCATCCTCTACCCCTCGGGCTATGGCGGGAAAGAAGGGGTTGGTTATATCAGGAAGAATTAAGGCTATGGTGCGCGTTTTCCCGCTGCTTAAGCTTTTAGCCAGGTAATTGGGCTCAAAATTGAGCTCCTCTATAGCTTTAAGTACGCGCTCGCGCGTCTTGGGACTTACATAACCGCTATTATTTAATACCCTAGAAACAGTAGATATCCCAACTTTAGCCCTTTTAGCCACATCCTTTATAGTGGGGGGCATAGGTCCCTCCTGTATACCTCCTATGTGGAAACGTTTCCACATCTCTGTATAATATATTCGCTTTAAGAACTAAAATTCCTGCTTGCTAATTTAAAAATTTCTTGGGAATAAGCTGCTCCATTTAATAAACACCAGCAAAATACTAATGACTCTAATGACTTAATTCTTTAAGCTTTCGCCACAAAGTAGAACGGCTTATACCCAGAAGCTTTGCTGCTTTGGTTTTATTTCCCCCTGTTTCGTTAAGGACCTTATAAATTATATTACGCTCTATTGAACGTTGATGTTTTTGTAAGGTAGAAGGCTCAAGGATTGTCTCAACTTCAATTTTAGAGGAGAAATCTAAATACTTCTGATCAGCCAAAGCCTGGTGAACAAGTTCCTTTATCATCTTTACAGATAATGATTGGCCTGCTGCTAATGCACTTATTCTTTCTAAGATATTTTCTAATTCCCTAACATTTCCTGGCCATGAATAACCAGGTAATTTTTCAATAATTTCTCGAGCGATAGTTCCCGCATAATGTACTAACCAACGGTGGTTTTTAAAAAGCATATCTCTTACTAAGGCCGGTATATCTTCTACGCGCTCCCTTAACGGGGGTAACCTGAGGGGCAAAACGTTTAAACGATAATATAAATCTCTACGAAAACGTCCTTCCTGAACTGCTTTCCACAAATCACAATTAGTAGCGGCTATTACGCGTACGTCAATAGGTATCACAGTTTGGCCACCAATCCGCATAACTTCTTTTTGTTGTAAAACACGCAGCAATTTAGCTTGGAGCGAGGGAGGCAAATCGCCGATTTCATCTAAAAAAATAGTTCCATTATGTGCTAGCTCAAATAGCCCAGGTTTGCCCGCTTTTTTGGCCCCTGTAAAAGCTCCCTCTTCATACCCAAAAAGTTCGCTCTCTAGCAAGTTTTCGGGTAGAGCGGCACAATTAATAGCCACAAAATGAGAATCCCTTCTAGGGCTAGCATTATGGATAGCCTGGGCAAAAAGCTCTTTCCCTGTCCCTGTTTCGCCCAAGATTAATACGGTAGCAGAGGTAGTCGCATACTTTTGGGCTTGACGGATGGTGTTAAGCATTACCTCTGAGTCTCCTACAATATCTTCAAAGGTAGCTCTAGCTTTAAGCCCCCCTGAAGCAAGTTTCCTTCGGATTTGATATTCGGCTTTCTGAATGGTGGCAATATCATGTAGAGTAGCTACTACCCCAACCGTCTCGCCCTTCACATTTACGGGTACTTTATTAACCATAATCTGCCTTTCTTTAACCTTAACTACCTTATTAAAGGTAGGCTGGCTTTCCTGCTGCAAAACTTCTTCTAGCTTAAGCTGGGGCAATACATCTTGTACGCGTTTACCTAAGGCTTCTTCCACTTCTATGCCAGTGATTAGTTGAGCAGCAGGATTAAAAGCAGTAATTATCCCTTCTTGATCACAGGCCACAATACCATCACATATAAAATCAAGAATAGCCTGTATTCTTTCGGTCTTAGCCATTTCTCGCCGTTTTACATTGGCCATTTCTATTGCTTGATTTAAAGCTTCTAATACTGCTTTCTTAGAATAGATATATACTGACTTAAAGCCATACTGGTTCGCCATTTCCCAGGCTAAACTGGCTCCGACAATGATTGCCCTTTGCCCTTGCTGCTGAAGCTGACGGAAAAATTGCACACCTTCGCTAGGATCGTTAAGAGCAATTTGATAGACAGGGAAAGGAAGGACTTCTTTTAAATCATTGAGTTCCTGAATAACATCGCCAAAGTGGACAATGTATACAGGCTCTCCCTCTACATGATGCTTTAAAATAGCCTTTATCATGTCATACCCGGAAATATTAATGGATACAACAGGAGTAGACAAATTAGCCCGGAGCATCCGGGCGTTTCCACCACCGCTTACAAATACATCTACTTTTCCACTACTTTCCAATTCACGCGCCAATTCTAAAGTGGCCCTTTGGTCAAACAATCCTTCTAAAATTTCTATTTTAGCCTCTCCTTTAACCAAATCTTTTACTTCCTGTACAATTTCCGTAAGCTTCCCCCAACTCACCACCACAATCCGTACGCTCATGCTGGCGCTCCCACCCCGTAAGGAAAAGTAGTTAATTTAGTTTTCTCTACTGCTTAGAAACTTTCCTGCTAGATAATCTTAAGGCTTTTTCACCTTCTTAGCCACGTAAGCCATAAGCCCACCCGCAGCTATAAGCTCCTGCATAAAGGGTGGAAAGGGAAGCATACGGTAGGTTTCGTTTTTGGTAATATTGGTGATTATACCTTGAGCAGGATCAATTAATACTTCGTCCCCGGCCTCTATCTTCTTGGCGGCCTCCGGCGCCTCAAAGATAGGAAGACCGATATTTATAGCGTTGCGGTAAAATATACGGGCAAAGGAGGAGGCTATAACCGCTGCTACTCCCGCCCCCTTTATGGCCAGCGGCGCATGTTCCCGGGAACTCCCGCACCCAAAGTTCTTTCCCGCTACTATTATATCCCCGGGCTTCACCTTCCTTGGAAAGCTAGGATCAGCGTCTTCCATACAGTGCTGGGCCAGCTCTTTTAAGTCGCTGGTGTTTAGATACCGGGCCGGGATTATGGCGTCGGTGTCTATGTCATCACCAAATTTGTGGCATCTGCCTTTAATGATCTCCATAATTTCCATCCTTATCCAGAGCACCTCCTCTCTATAGTACCTCCTCAGGCGCTGCTATTCTTCCTTTTATGGCGCTGGCTGCAGCCACGGCCGGCCCGGCTAGATATACTTCGCTTTCGGGGTGTCCCATACGGCCTACAAAATTGCGGTTAGTGGTGGCTACAGCTTTCTCTCCTTTCGCCAAAACCCCCATGTGTCCCCCCAAGCAAGGACCACAGGTAGGAGTTGAAATGGCTGCCCCGGCTTCGATAAATATGGCAATTAAACCTTCTTCTATAGCCTGGGCGTAAATCTTCTGCGTACCAGGTATTATGATGAGGCGCACTTCGGGGTGTACTTTTTTGCCTTTTAAGATCTTGGCTGCTATCCTTAGGTCTTCTAACCGGCCATTAGTGCAGGAGCCGATCACTACTTGGTCTATTTTTATTTCGCCTACTTCGCTTATACCTTTGGTGTTCTCCGGCAGGTGGGGAAAGGCTACTTGAGGTTCTATCTTGCTTACGTCATATTCCCTTATCTCACTATACCTAGCATCGGGATCGCTTTGATATATCCGGTAGGGCCTCTTGGTCCGCCCTTCAAGATACCTTTCCGTCTTCTCATCTACTGGAAATATTCCATTTTTGGCCCCAGCTTCTATGGCCATGTTAGCCATGGTGAAGCGGCTATCTAGGGAGAGTTCCCCTATAGCCTCGCCGGTAAATTCTAGGGCTTTATAGCGGGCTCCATCTACCCCTAAATCCCCTATGGTGTAGAGGATGAGATCTTTGCCCCCTACCCAGGGCTTTAATCTCCCATAATAGTTTAACTTTATGCTCTCGGGCACTCTAAACCAACATTCACCGGTAGCCATGGCGGCTGCTAAGTCGGTAGAGCCTACCCCCGTGGCAAAGGCCCCCAGGGCCCCGTAGGTACAAGTGTGGGAATCAGCACCTATTATTAGGTCTCCAGGCACTACCAGCCCCTCTTCGGGCAAAAGGCAGTGCTCTATTCCCAGCCGACCTACTTCGTAGTAAATTACTCCTTGCTCCCGGGCAAACTCCCTCACAAGCTTAGCTTGCTCGGCGGATTTTATGTCCTTGTTGGGGGTAAAATGATCGGGTACCAGGACTATCCTCCCTGGGTCAAATACTTTTTCTATCCCTAGCTGTCGGAATTCTTTTATGGCCAGGGGAGCAGTTATATCGTTGCCCAGGGCCAGGTCTATACGGCAGGAGATAAGCTGCCCCGGCTCCACTTTTTCTAGCCCCGCATGGGCGGCCAGTATCTTTTCAGTCATGGTCATGCCCATTAATCTACACCTCTTAACTTGCTTTGCAGTTACCAGTAACAGCAAATTTTTGCTCGAGTTCTTTAATCTGGGGTAGTCCAATAAGCTTGTTAAATTCATGGAAAGGTAGCATATGCTTCATATATTCCCGCGTAGTCCCCGTTTTCTTAAGCTCTTCCATTAACGAGATTAAAGCTTTAGCAGTAGTATAAACTGAGGCGGTAGGGAAGATAACTAGTTTATATCCTAACTTTTCCAGTTCCTCTACTGTTAGAAGAGGGGTTCGCCCTCCTTCTACCATATTGGCTAAAACTGGAACCTTAAAGGACTGGCAAATGATTTTCATTTCTTCTACTGTTTCCGGTGATTCTATGAAAATAACATCGGCCCCGGCTTCTTCATACGCCTTACCCCTAGCTATAGCCTCCTCCAGCCCTAAACTAGTCCGGGCATCTGTACGAGCAATAATCACCAGATCTGGGTCCCGCCGTGCTTCTATAGCGGCCCGGATCTTATTTACCATCTCTTCCGTGGGGATTAATTGCCTATCTAGCATGTGGCCGCATTTCTTAGGGGACACTTGATCTTCTAATTGAATAGCAGCTGCCCCGGCTTTTTCATATTCTCTAACTGTACGCATAGTGTTGATCGCGTTGCCGAATCCCGTATCAGCATCAGCGATAACAGGTATATCTACAGCTGAAGCCATGTTATTTAATCTCATAACCATCTCTGTCATAGTCAACAACCCTACATCAGGGCATCCCAAATGACTAGCAGCCTGACCATATCCAGTAAAATATACCGCTGGAAAACCAACCTGCTCAATAATCTTGGCCGTTAATACATCGTGAGCACCAGGTGCCACTAAGATGCCCGGCTGACTTAATAACTGGCGTAGTTTACTCGTGGGCCTCATCGCCCTCTTCCTCCCCCTCGAAGTTAAAGTAAGTTTTGGCTAGTCTCAAAGCCTGATAAGGATAAAGCTCTGATAATACTCCGATAGCATAAAGTAGATAATAACGATCTATTAGTATGCGGGGTTGTAAGGGTAATAAAGAAATCCCTGGTCGCGCTAAAGCCTTTTGGACAATGTTTACCCCTTCTTCTGGTGGGAGAGCAGTAAAAATACCTCCTACTGCAATTAAATATTTTACTGCCCTTAGATCCCTTCCCTGGGGAGTTCCCGGGGCCACCCCTAACAAGGGGTCATATTCTTGACTCAAAAAACCTGCGTGACGTTTGAGGGCAGTCTCTATAGCTGCTATAGCTAGCCCACGATCGAAGGCTTTTTCCTCTTCATTACACGGTATATAGGAAGTAACAACTTCTACTTTCTTTGCATATTCTGTAAGCTTCGCTTCATATTTATCGTCTTCTGGTAGGCCTGCATATTTTAAGATCAAACGCGGGCCTACAGTTTCTAAAATGCCGCCGCAATTAACCCGGAGACCTAAATTGCCTTCCACCGTCCGGTAAGAAACGTGTTTCTCATTGGTCAAAATTAACCCTCGCTCTTCCAAGCTCAATTTTTCCAATTCAGGTATAACTGAGTGGACATCCGTGGTAGCACCCCCTAAATCAACTACTACCAGGCTACCAATACCTTTAGCTTCATAGTGGCCCCTAGCTAAAAGTTCAGCTCCTAAAAGTACAGCTCCCGGCGTGGGGATTACTTTGTGATTGCTTACTATACTTTCTAATTTGCTTAATCCCTTGGCACGGGTAATTTGCCGGATAAATTCTTGGTGGATGGCCTCGCGGGCTGGTTTAACTTTAAGTTCATGAATTGTAGGCATGACGTTGGGTACACGGCGAAAATTTACATTTGCCTCGCTTAAGATTAACGCCGCTTTGCTCTGGGCAGCAACGTTGCCAGCCAAGATAATTACCCCAGGTAACCGCATTTCCGCCAATAATTTGGCATTATCAATTAAAGACTCTTCGTCACCTCCATCAGTTCCGCCAGTCAAAAGTACAATATCAGGTTTTATCTCTTTAAGTACTTGACGTCTATATTCTGGAGGATCTTCCGCA
>Ga0209225_1000916_pt1 | contig 31206 bp, 38 predicted proteins | sample WasSprMetagenome_FD_184732 | JGI IMG/M metagenome (GOLD analysis project Ga0209225, IMG submission 184732) | Sulfidic aquatic microbial communities from Washburn Spring, Yellowstone National Park, USA - WS (SPAdes) (version 3) | ecosystem: Environmental > Aquatic > Thermal springs > Hot (42-90C)... | reverse complement strand
TCGGCGCTGTTGTCTGGGAAGGGTTTCAGCAATTCTTTTTCGAGGTCTAGGACGAGGATCTTGGGGTGGACTTTGCGGACGTCGATGTTGATGTAGCCTTCTCTTACGTCCAGCCCGCAGCCTAAATTGAGCTTCACGCGTTATGTCGAGCGTAATACATTTATGTATCTTTCCGCCACACTTCTATGATGAAGAGTGTGCTGGTCGCGGTTGGGTTGAGCCTGCTGGTAATAGCGGTGGGTGTCGCGTGCGTCTGGGAGCTTACCCGCCGGAACCTGTCGATGCTGGAGAAGGTCGAGCCGTTAAGTTGGGACGCTGTGCGTCTAGTCTACGCGTACGCTTTCGGTTTCACCGCCATCGTCGTGATCCTGCTCGTCACGATAGCTGTGGTGCTGGCTTTGGCGTCCCTTGCTTGCAGAGCCGGTTCTCATCCATACGCTTTGACCACCCAGATTACGGTGATCATTTGTGTCGCGTTGGTGTTGTTCGTCACAACGATCCGTTTGTTCTGTATATCGACTTTGCACGCTATTCCAGTAGGGTCTAAAGTCTTGATAATCGGCCCAACAAACGTACCTACTTCAGCTCCATAGTGGACGATTAAAACATTGATGAAGAACGATGTCGGTAGGATCCCGAGATCTATGTACCCAGTCGCGCCTGGATCGAGAGAGATACCCCGCTCGAAGTAAAAGACCATATAATTGTCGCTAACGTTTGCTGTGTCTATGGTGTCGAAGATGTGCGTGGTGTTGTAGCTCACTATGTACCACACACCCTCGCTGTTGACCGCGCGCACGTCCCATATGCCGAGGTTGTAGAGCACTTCTATGTGCGCGTTCCCGAGCTTCACGTGTCCAATCAACGCGAAAAAACTCCGCAGGAACACGTCACCTTCTAGGTAAAGGATTGATGCGTCGTACGCGAATATGACGTGTACAACCACGTTCGTCAGCCAAGCTGCCGCGGTTCCCTTGATGTCTAGGTTCGCGTAGATGCTGTAAAGTCTTAGCCCCGACACGTCGAGGTAGGTGTCCGTGTCTGGGTCGTAGTTCGTCACGAACGTTTCAACCTCATCACCTTCCGGTGTGATGTAATAGTACCCTAATTGCGCGAACGAAATTATTGTTATGTTCTTCTCTCTCAGCAGGATGTTACCGCGGAACCTCCTGCCGAATATGAAGTACTCGTTCTGGGTGAGCCGCAAGTCGTCCGCCACTTCGGTGTGCGCATTCACCCTCACTCTCTTCCCCCTGACGCTCCCCAGCCAACTGTTCAAATCGCCGACCGTGTAGAATGTAACCGTCGAGCCGTCGCTGCCTGTAACGATGATTCTGTCGGGATAGATGTCGATCACGTAGTCGAACACCAGCGACTTTACGGCGTTGAGGGTGTCTCTGATGCACTTTACCGCATCGACAAGCGAGTTGTGATCGTCCGCTTCGACGATGTCGCCGGTGGAAACGTACCTCATCCTCGATATGATCTCGTCGAGTGAGGGGGGTCTCGCGCTCATACTGTCGCTGTGCGTTCACATACAGAAACTTAAAGCTAGCGCGACACTATGTCCCAGATCTGGGCGCCCACCTTTTCCCACGTGTACTTCTCCGCCAAAACCTTCTGCGCGTACTCTTTTGTGCGCGCTTTGTACTCGTCCAGGTTGTCGAGCATGGCGTGCGCCAGATCCACCGCCTTCTCCACGTCAACCGTGTAGCCGTAGCCGGTGTGGATCGCGTTATCGGCGAACACCTTGACCTTGAGAGCTTCGGGAACCAAGCACCAGGGTGGCGTGTACTCCGCCCACGCCCCTTTCCTGTGCGCTATGATGGGGACGCCCCTAGCTAAGCTCTCCAAACCGTTTATTTCGAATGCACCACCACGGGAGAACAGCAAAGTGATGTCGGATAGGTCGTAGAGGAGCATCTTCTCGCGCTCGTCCAGCCAGCCCCACACGTTCACGATGTTCAGCTGGGAAGCAGTTTGTATGTCTAGGTTCAAGGGGCCTTGCGTTTTGATCACCAACGCCACATCGTTTCTCTCTTTCCTCAAACTCTCGTAGAACTGTTGAACTTCCAGATAACCTTTCCTAGCCTCGCTGTGCCAGAGCCAGAACGTCAGCAGCTTCTTATTGAAATCGAGTTTGTAGCGGTATAGCATCTGTAATGCTTGGTTTCCGATTTCGGAAGGTTGGAGCGGCGGTGTAGTGTACCATTCCGTGTCTAGCCCGTGGGGCACCACGTGGACGGGTTTCTTGCAGCCGCTGCTGATGAAGGATCGGCGAGACCACTCGGAGGGGACGCAGACCACGTCTACGGGTGCTAGGAGCTTGACCGCAAGCTCGCTGACCGCGTCGCTGTCCGCGACCTCGAAGCCGACGATCTTCTCGAACTTGTGCAACCGTCCGCTCAAGGAGCTGAGCGCGGTATCTAGGTTCGGCTCTATCCAAGATGTTTGCTGCGTCCAGCGCCAAACCACGCCGAACGTCGGGTGGATGATGAGCGCGAATGGTGTCACCACATAGATGTCGGGAATCGTCATCTCGTCCCACTCGTACACTTTCGTGTATTTTCTCAGCTGCTCGATGTGCTTCTTGGCTACCAGCGTGAAGCTGACCGTGTGCCACAAGGGCAGACAGTACACGACGTTGCGTTTGCTTACGCCGCCCATCATCACCACTCTCTCGCGCGCACGCTAAGAGGATTGGAACTTGCTGCGCAGCTCCTGCGCTTTGCCTTTCTTGATCAGCTTGAGAGGGTAGTCCAAGGTTGCGAGTACGATCGTCGCGTTCTCGACTTTGCTGGCAAGCTCCATCGCCTTCAGCGGGAGCGGGAGGTACTCCATCGGATAGCTGTTCGCTGTTATCGTCTCGACTGCTGGTGGTTTCCAGACCCCGCTCAGCCAGAAGTGCTTCTCCGCGACGCGCATACTAGCCCTTCCTGTAGACGATGATGAGGTAACCGAACTCGGAGTTGAAATCCAAGTGGATTATCTCGTCGGGTCTCTCGGCTTCGATGAACGCGTTTATGATCGCTTCGAGCTTCTCCGCCGTCAGACCCTCCTTCGGGAGGTCGATCACCTTCGCTCGGATCACGGCGTGATCACCTCCACAGAGAAGTAGATGACAGCGTTGAACAAGCCTGCGCCCGCCGTCGCGTACTGCTGTATGGTTATGCCCTCGTTTGGCGCTATGACTATAGGCTTAGGAGGCTCGAAAACTATAAAGGGGGTTCCCCCCGTCTCCTCGGGGTTGAGCACAAAGATCGCTATAGGCGCCTCCTTGAGGGTCACAGTCGCGCCGGTCACGACCGTGATGCCGGCGGGCGGGTCTGGGTCGCGCGGATCCAGCTTAACGATCGTCAAAGCGGTTCCGCCGCTGACCGCGCTGGCGCGTCGCATAATGAACTGCATAATGAAACCTGAGACGGTTGCCGTCTCGTGCATCGACACGATGACCTTCAGGATCCGGATGTAGCTGGTCGAGCCGTTCCAGATCGATATGTGGTGCTTGTTTGCCGCTACGGCGCTCGCGCTGACCGCAACAGCGTAAACCGGATTCTCCGTCTCGATGTCCTTTGATACTGATACTTCCTCGTAGCTGTCTAAGTCGGATCGATAAATGGCCCTAGCCTTCTTGCCCGTCGAATCCGGCGGCAGCTGGATGTAGCTTTCTGACATCGCCAGCCACTACGGTTAGCTTACGCTACCCTCTTCCTATAGAACTGGTAGCTGAACGTGCGGTAGGTGCCGGCGGTCTGCTGCATCGTCAGCTTGATGCCGTACCTAGCCGGCAGCGTGACGATGTGCAGAGCTGGGAGCGACTGCGCGCCCGAGTACGTCTCCTCCGCGTACTTCACGTAGTCGCCCGTGGAGGTCAGCTTCACGTACATCCTGACGACGACGGTGTCGCCCGACTGCATCGGGCTCAGGTCGATCCAGCCCTCCAAGTGTCGCGTCGGGTTGCCGGTTATCTCGTCTTGAACGACGGTCACCTCGGTGCCGTCCATCGTGACGGTGCCCTCGATTGGTGTGTCGAAGGCCTCCATCGAAGGCAGCCTATCCAAGTTGTCGAGCTTGGCGGCTCTCGCGCTGGTGTAACCGACGTCGGCTAGCGACTGGTCAGCGCCGATCAGGTCTGCTCTGGGCTGCCCAGTAAAGCCCGTAAGTGTCCTGTTTGAATAGTTCCATATCACCGATGGATCCACTTCCGCCCTAACTCGGGGGAAATCAGGACACATGCCTATCTCCGGTCTTAGTACTCCAGCCGGTTTTTATCTGTTTCGTCAGACGGTCTTGACGAACAGGTAGTCGAACGACTTGTAGACGCCGGACGTCTGCTGGAGCGTGACCTTGTACGCGTAGCCGGTCACGCGGGGCAGCATATGCAATGCGGGGTAATCCTGCTTGCCGTAGAACCTGCCTTCGTCGTACAAATTCCACTCCCCATCTGGCTTGATCTTCGTGTACACCCTAACCGTAACCTCGTCGCCCTCCTCCATACTACTGAGGTCTATGTAACCGCCTATCTGCGATATCTCGCCAACATACTCCACCAACGTCTGCTCCGTGCCGTCAGCTGTTATCGTGCCCTGCGCTATAGGCACATAAGCGCGCACTACTTTGCCCACAACTACACCTATCGGCATAGACTCCAACCCCGTCAAACCTTATTGGCGTTATACTCAAACCTTACGCCACTCGCTTAAGTATGCTCGACTCTGACGCCGTCCCAGTGTTGATCAGCCTAACGTTGGAGCCGTCTGACACCACAAGCACTAGCGCGCCAACTGTAGAGTAGTCGCTCCAAGCGTCAGCAATGTACACCTGCACTTTCGTGTTTGCTCCACATTTTATATAATACATTCCCTTCGGCACAGTATAGGTTCCGCCTCCAGGTATTGATACGTTGGTGTCGGAACCGAACGGCACCAAAAACAGCGGATCCGCACTATCGCTTCTATGTCTTGAACCGTGAGAGCTTAGCGAAACGCCGCCCGCGTCGGTTACAGTTGTGTTCGTGACCTTTAGTATGTCCACGTTATCGCTGACGTTCTTGATTTTGAACTCTCCAGAGGTCTCTTCAAGAAGCTGGTATTCTTTTCGACTAGCATCGCCCACTATCCTGATCTTACCCACAAACCTTCACCTCCCCGTCTACGTACATCTCCCCGTCTACAACATAAACGTTTCTCACGTACCACGAGGTACCCTCGGGCACAGCGAAGAGCGTATCTATTGTTGCATCGTAGCACCTGAGATCCTGTTGCCTGAGTATGTCTAATACTTCCTGTAGCATTCCCTGTATCGCGTCCAGCTTGCCGCCGATAGTGGATAGAGTCGCGTCCTTGGCTAGCCCCACTTTATCGTCGTAGATAGCTACGCCAACTCTTCCATATTCGTCAAAGTAGAAGCGCGCGAGCGCGCTCGCTATCGCTGTAGTGATCTTGCTTTGCGCGTAATCGAAGATGTCGTAGAGGGTGATGGGGTCGCCGTCCTTGATCACCGGCTTACCCTGCACCAGCACGTTCCAGTTGAAGAAACCATAGTTGGCGAGCAGCTCGTTGATGTTGATGTCCTTTGTACCGTTGGTGAGCCAGCCGTAGAGGAGGTTGAGCGCTACGACACGCGCGATGCCCCAAGCTGTTGTGGCTCGCGTCATAGGTTTGGGTTTCTGCCAGTCGAAAGCCATGGTCTCACCCTGTTCTGTACAGCTTCTCCCTAATAAACCTCATTCACATTGACGCACTCGCGTCTACTAGAATGTTTAACGCTGGTTTAGCGTCATCCCAGATCGCGATGTGCTGGGAAAGAGAACACACACTTCCTCAGTTGCTTGATGCGTTTTTTGGTTGTTAGTGGTAAACTTACTAAATGTCGCTAAGAATAAGCACGCACCCATATGCTAGATCCTCAGTCTCCTATACACGTAGAGTCTGAACACCGTCTGCGCCGTAGCCCCGTTCACGAAACGGACTCGGGCGTAGGGCAGCACTTTCTCAACGCTGAATTTCAGACCTGCGCCGGCGCTGACGCTGTAACTGTCCACGATGTCCCAGTTTGAGCCGTCCGGTGATTGCTCGACGTAGAGGGTTCCAGGCTGGTCGGCGTAGACGCTGCCGCAGATGTAGCGGGTGTAAACGCTGCTGTCGGTGCTCGAAGTCCACGACCCGTTCGCGGCTAGGGGCGTCGTCGTGTAGTCGAGAAGGTCGAGCCTGCCCAGCTCGTCCAATTTGTCCAGCTTGCTGCTGACCGTGGACAGTGTGGTGTCCTTCGCCAAGCCCGCTTTGTCATCGTAGATGGCTACGCCGACCCTGCCGTAGCTGTCGAGGTAGACCTGCGCGAAGCGCGAGTAGATATCGTTCAGCCGCTGAAGGTAGTCCAGCTTGGCATTCTGCTGGCTGGCATAGCTGTTGAGGGAGTCGAGCCTAGCGTTCGTCGCTTGCAGCGTGGTGTCCTTCGCTACGGCGTCGAGTTTGGTGTTGGTTGTCTGGAGGGTTGAGTCTTTCGCGACTCCCACGAAGTCGCCGTAGATCGCTATGCCAACGTCGCCGCTCGTCAGCACCCTAACTGGGGAGATCTTCATCCAGATCGAGGGCAGGTAGCCCGTGTACTGCCTGATCAAGTCGGCTAGGGAAGTGACCTGCGCTAGGTTGATCGCAGCTGTGATCTTGCTTTGCGCGTAATCGAAGATGTCGTAGAGGGAGATGGGGTCGCCGTCCTTGATCACCGGCTTGCCTTGAACGAACAGGTTCCAGTTGATGTAACCGTAATTGGCGAACAGCTCGTCCACGTTGATGTCCTTCGTGCCGTCGGTCAGCCAACCGTAGAGGAAGTTCAACACATCGACGAGCGAGGTGCCCCACGCGGTCGTTATCCGCGTGGCGGGCTTGGGCTTCAACCAATCGAAAGCCATAGTCTCACCTCGCTCTGTACAGCTTCTCCCTAATAAACCTCATCCGCGCCGTAGTCCGTGCGCTCCCGAGTATGTCGATGACCGGTTTCACGTTGTCCCAGACTGCCGAGAGCGTGTCTGGGTCTAGCCCGTCGGCGCTCCACTTGTCCACCCAGTACTGTTTCAGCTGGTCGGGGGTCATCGCCCTGAACATCTCGTCGCCCCACTGGTGCACTCCATAGAGGGCGCCGTACACGTCGAGCGCCGCCGACTTGTAGAGCTGCAGCTTGTAGGGATCCACGTCGGGGATCCTAGCTTTCACCACGTTCTCGACTATGCTCTCGATCCTGTAGCGCTGCGATGTGGGCACGGCGTAGGTCTCAGTCCTAGCGCTCTGCCACGACTGCCGCTCCTGGGCGGTCTGGTAGTTCGCCACCGCTAGGGCCGTCGCGAGGTAACGCCTCCTGAAGCCTTGCACGATGAAGTCCCTGACGATGTCGTACGCCGCCTTCAGCTTCTCGACGTCGAGCAGGTAGACCGGCTCCGTGGGCGTCCAGTAGCAGTAGTCCCAGCACGTGTAGTCCCATACGCCGCACGCCTGCGGGTCGAAGAGCTGCTCGTACTCGACCGCCTCTTCCGTCAGGTTCCACGTGACGAAGACGACCTCCCCTCCGCTGCCCTCGGGGGCCCAATCCGTCCTATCCCACCACGCGTAATCCCACGTCGCCGCCTTCTCTTTCACAGCTGTGATCATGCTCAGCCGGTCGAAGACGGAGCGGGCTAGATCCTCCGGCACGCCGAGCTGCTGCGCGGCTTTCTCGACCCTCGTCTTCGCTTCGCTCCAGGAGACGTCCTTTTTTGTGAACTCGTAGAGAGTGGAGCGGAGGAACTCGCGGACGGCTTCGGGGTCGTAGTAGCTGTTATCGTAGCGCGACTTACCGTAGATCGCCTTCTCCAGCCTAGTGCTGGCAATGTTCTCCGCGAACTCGGGCAGGAAGAGAGTCCAGACAGAGTCGAGTATGCTGGCAAGCTCGGGGAACACCTGCGTGATGTCGATCGGCTCCAGCTTGATCAAGACGCCGCGCATAAACTCGTCCGTGGTCGGCAGCTCGATCTCCCAGTTCAGCAGCCAAGGCACAACGTCGCTTAAGGGTATGTCGAAGAGGAGCATCGAGACTAGGCTTGAGAACAGCGTGTCAGAGAGCACCCAGTCGCTCCAGAAGCTCCCCCAGTCGAACGTGTCGAACATGCGCCAAGTGTTCGCCTCTAGGGCTTCCTCCGACAGCGATTTTGCCCAGTAGGACAGCTTCTGCTCCGCTACCCTCTCGGCCTCCCTCTGCGCGGCCCCCATGCCCTTCACTTGGTCTGCGTCTCACTAGATTTGGGTTTGGGCGCGATCCCCTCCAGCGCCTTCTGCAGCCCGGCTATGGACTCGTCGAGCTTCCTGCCGATCTCCTCGCTCGTCCTCTTCAATTCCTCGATAGCCCGCTTCAATTCCTCCTCGGGGGAGGGCTCGCGCTTATCCTTCGCGCTCACGCTTTCTCTATGCTGGATGCGGGATTAAAAGCTTACTAGGCGGATGCCTTGTAGCGTGCGCGCCGGTACCGCGCGGTCTTCACGATGATTTCTATCTCATCGTCGTCCAAGCCGAACGTCTTCAGCGGTTCAAGCTCCTTGCGCATGTCCTCCTCCTCGATGACGCCCCTAGCGTAGCAGTTGATCAGCTCGGTTATGAATGTGTTGAAGCGGCGCCAGAGCTTGCGCGCTTTGATCAGCTTCTTGTAGTATTCCACCTGCGCTTTGTACTTTTCAACGTCTAAGCCTCTGGCTTTCATGAGGTCGTTGAAGAGCTTCTCCCACTCCCCTAGGTAGAGGGCGTCCCCTACGAACTGGCGCAGCGTGGGGATGAACGTGGAGAGTATCCTGTACGCTCTGCGCAGGTAGAGGTCGAGGTCGAAGATCTGGATCTCGCGGTCAGTCCAGCCGCCCGCGCGCATCAGCTCCTTTATCTGCTTCTCCAAGGTCTCGGGCAGACCGAAGTACTCGACGATCCGCCTGTAGGTGCTCGTCAGCGTGTTGACCTCGCTCGATATCGTCCTCGCCATCAGGTACTTGAGCCACAGCTCGGCGTACGTGCCTGTCACCCTCCTCTCCGCGAGCACCTGCTGCACGAAGTCCATCGGCACCTCTATGTACTCCGCCATGGACGCCAGCGTGCCGAGCGACGGCACCGCCTCCTCCAGCGCCACCCTAGCCCTCGTCGAGCGCTGGGTCTCCCTCACGGCGATGTTGTTCACCGCCCGCGCCAGCTCCCTCACGGCCGTTATCTCCTCGTCGGTGTAGGTGTAGTAGTCTTTCAGGCACGCGACCACCCTCTCCAGCTCCTCGTCGGTGACGTAGCCGGTGGCGACCCTGTAGATGACCCAGCCGAGGATCCGCTGCCCGAGCAGCCTGAGCCTGTAGGCCGTCTCGATGCGCGCGGTCGCCTGCGCGTACCTTATCCAGAGGTCGTAGTACGCCTCGTCGGGTTCGAACTTGATCTCCCGCCCGACGATCCCCTTCATGGACGCCGACAGCCTCTCGGCGACCGCCTCCGCGAAACCCATCAACAGCTTCTTGCCCTCTTCCGGAGCGATCGAGAGCTCCCTAACGCCCCTTGCGACCTCCGCCAGAACCTTCCCGTAGACCTCCAGGTGCCTGTCGATCTCCGACCTCATCGTGATCAAGCGCCTCTCGGCCGGCAGGAACGTCAATGGGACGTTGACGTACTTGTCCTTCCACTGCCCTTCCGACATGTCGAAGTACGATACGGCGAACGTGATGGTGCCCATGTCCTCGAGCAGGGACTGGAGCGTGTCGAGGTTCGCGAGACCCCTCTCGTACAGGTTGGTGACGCCCGTGCGTATCAGCGTCCTCTCGTCCACGACCGCGCTCATCGCCTCCGCCACGGCGGAGAGCGGCACGTAGTACGGGTGCAGACCGGTCGCCTGCAGGAACTTGCAGAGCAGCCTGACATCGAGCGTCAGCTCGCTCTCTGGGCGGTCGGAGAGGGCCATCTTCGCCATATCCCACGGTTTCGTCGCGGCCCCCATCCCGAGCTTCGCCAGCCAGTCCGTCACGCCGAACCTCACCAGCCAGCGCGCGTCCAGCTTCGACGGGATGTCCGCCATCGTGTCGGCTATGACCCACGCGTCCGACGGCCACCCGCTCGACCAGGCGAACGTCGCGAAGTCCTGCCACTTCAGGAAGGTCGTCAGCATCTGGAACGCGGTCGCTATGTCGCCGTTCAAGTCGGCCGGCGCCTTCGGCTCGTAGGCCCCGATCGACTCCGCGTCGGCCTTCGCCAGCGCCTTCTCGGCGTCGGTCGGCGCGTACCAGAGCATGTTCGACGCGGCCCGCATGGCGAAGTTCCAGAGTATCCTCGGGTCTGGGTAGCGGAACCTCAGGAAGTAGTAGAAGCGCGCGACGTTCGGGTGCATGCCCAGCCTGACCGCCCACTTCACGTAGTCGCCGTACGTATTGAAGGCGTCCCTCACCATCATCTCCGCCAGCTCGCTCGGCGTCGGCATCTCGAAGACCATGCCCAGCGGGATGGCCACCTTCTTCCCGAACCTGTCCACGACCTCCACGTAGACCGTCTGCCTCTTCTCGTCCACGCCCAGCACGGCGCTCCGGAACCACCACGGGTAGGCCCTGTACATCATGTAGTCGTGCAGCTTCTGGTAGAGGGGGCCCCACCCTTTCTCGAACTCCTCGACGAGACCCATCCTCTGCGCGGCCGTGACGACCAGCGGCAGAGCGGGCGGCGAGACTGGCAGGTCGCCTAGACCGGCGGCGTCCAAGAAGCCCCTCCACGTGTACATGAACGCCGGCTCCATGATCAAGCCGAGCCCCCTAGGCAGCAGGTCGAGCACAGAGCTTGAAATCGACCCGCCCAGCTTGCTGAGGTAGTCGCCAAGCTCGTAGAAGATGCGCCCCGGCGAGATGTAGACGCCGTAGGTGTGGGTGATGGTGCCGCCGGCGCCCAGCGGGGAGACCGTGATCGTGTACGCGTACCCTAGGTGCTTCCCCCTCACGAGGTGGGCAGCGTACTTCGACGCCCGTCCAGCCACCTCGAGGATGACGCCGAGGGAGGCTGCGGCGGTCGCCGTCTCCGCTAGGAGCGTTATTTCCCCAGGCCCGCCCTCTTTGCCCAGCTTCTTCAACGTCTCCGCCAGCGCGCCGACCGTCTCCTGCATGACGCCTTTGATCAAGCCGCCCAGCAAGTCCACCATCCCCTGCTTGACGCCCTGACCCACCGCGGTCGCCCAGCCCGCGAGCGTTGCGAACGTGGAGGCTATGGCGCCGGCGATCGCCCTTATCGACCCCTGCAGCGCCTCGTACAGGAAGGCCGCGAAGCCCGTGGCCAGCTGCGAGAGGTACTTGTAGAGCTCCCTCATCGCCCCCCACACCGCCCCGACGAAGCTTTGGATGCCGCTCCAGAGCCACTTGCCCAGCTCCACCAGCCAGCTCCACAGGGTGCCGAGCGGATCCTTCGCCAGCTTCACGAGCTGCTCCCACACCCACGCCAGACCCTCCCTCGCAGCTGTGAGGAAGTTCCTGACCGACTCCGGCAGCAGGTTCCAGATCTGCTCGCCCACCCAGTAGAGCCCCCTGCCTAGGGTGCCCCAAGGATCCTTGGCGAACTCCTGGAGCTTCTCCCACAGCCAGGAGAAGAAGCCTGGCAGATCCTTCGTGAAGAACTTGACGATAGCGTCCCACGCGCTCGCGAGCGCCTTCTGGACGTTCTCGATGATCCACTTGAGCGGCTCGGGCAGATGCTTCCAGATCTCCTCACCGATCCACTTGAACATATTGTAGACGTACCCTAACGGATCCTTCGCGAACTTCTGCAGCTCGTCCCACAGCCAAGAGAAGAACCCTTGGATCGCTTCAATGGCTCCCTTCAACCAATCTGGTAGCAGCTTCCAGATCTGCTCAGCAAGCCAGCTGAAGCCTCTCTGTATGAAGCCCAGTGGATCCTTGATGAAATCCTGCAAGCCTTTCGCTAACCCGCTGAAGAAATCCTGTATGACGGTGATCGCGCTCTTCAACCAGTCGGGCAGCGCATTCCATATCCATTTACCAATGTCTTCAAGCGCTTTCTTTAGGGTGCCGATGGGGTCTTTGAAGAAGTTCTCCAGCGCCTTCCTTACGCCCTCGATAGCGTCGCTGATCCATTTGAAGAATCCGGAGATCGCTTGGGGCAGCTGGAGCAGCGCGTTCGTGTAGCCCATGATCACGACGCCAACCTGCTGCAGCGCCTTGCCGGCTTCCGCCATCCACCTGCCCAGCTCGGCGAAACCCTTCGACACCATATCCACGACCGGCGCCAGCGCTTTGGAAAGAGCTTCGGAGAGAGCGGCTACAGCGCCCTGCACTTTGCTCCACAAGTCGCCGAAACCGCTCCTCAGCGCGTCCAGCAATCCGGTGAAACCCTTCGCGATGTAGTCCGCTACGCTAGCAAGCGTAGACGCGATCTTGGAGAAGAAATCGGAGACCGTACTGGCGAGACCCTTCAGAGCGCCCACAACTTGCTCGCCAAGGCTCGCAACGGCTTTCCCTATCCCTTCGGCAGCGCTCTTCAAAGCGCTTTCCATCGCTGTCCAGAGTGATTTCAGCGCGTCGAGGACGCCGCTAAGCATCGATGAGAGAGAGGCGAAACCTTTCGACACCATTTCAGCGAAGCCCGATAGCGTGGTGCCGAGCCTAGTTGCGATGTCGCCAACCGCTGCCGCCAGCCCTTTGATCCCGCTTGCCATTTGCTCCGCCAGCGTCGCGAAGCCGCGCGATGCCAGCTCCGTCAGCCCCGCGAGCATAGACGCGATCTTTCCGAAGAAATCGGAAACTGTTGCTGCGAAACTTTGCAACGCGCTCCCGATGCCTTGGATGAGCGAGCTTAGCGCGCTCGTCGCGGCTCCGATGGCGCTCTTCAGCGCGTCGATGATCGCGCCTGGTATCCTCGATAGGGCGTCGAGCGCGGAGCGCAGGGCGGACGATATGCCGCCGAGCGCTTGGGTGATGGACGACACGGCGCTGGCTAGCGCAGACGATAGCGCATCGCGCAGGGAGCTTAAAGCTCCGAGCACTTGGCCGACGATCCCCCTGACGGCGTCGCCGATGCTAGCCAGCCTAGATGCTACGTCCGAGAAAAACCTCGATGCGTCGCCTGCTAGGCGCGAGAGGGCGTCGCCGATGCCGGCGATGCGGTTCCTGATGTCGCTGACGATGTAGTTGATAGCGTCGAGAGCCGGCTTGATGAACGTGCTCCACAGGTTGCTCATGATGCCGCTCACGATGCTGGAGAACCAGGATGCGAGCCCCTTCAGCTGGTCGGCCAGCCACGCCTGGATCTGCCCGATGATGTCGGTGATGCCGAAGAGGTGCCCAGCCATCGCCTCCAAATCCAGCTCGCTGATCCTCGGCATCAGCTTCGAGGTCACCCTCTCCAGCTCCCTAGCGACCTCCTCCGCCTGGATTGCGAAGCGCTCTAGGCTGACCTCGATCAGCCTCTCCAGCTCGCCCCTCCGCGCAAGCGAGTCCAGCAGCCTGAGGGCGTAGAGCGCCTCCTCCTCGGTGACTTGAACAGGCTCCACCGGTTCCTCTTCCTGCATACCCGAAGGAAAAAATATGAAGTTGTTTTTAAACTTAGCCTAACCGACCTTGGCGAAAAGGTGCTCCTGTCCCGAGAGGATGGCCAGCTTCATCCTCGCGACCTCGACCTTGAGCTTCCTCTCCAGCTCGGCGCCGTCGGCCACGTCGAGGGTGAAGGTGCCGCTCCTGTAGCCGCCCCACTCGACGGAGCAGGAGACTATGTACCGCCTCGCCCCGTCGTAGCGGGTGTACGAGACGACGCCGACGATCCGCACCTTCGCGTCGTCGAGGGCGGTCTCTATCGGGGTGACTATGATCTTCGTGACGGTCGGCTCGGCTAACGCAGCCCGTCGGCTCATACGGTGCCCATCCTCTTCTTGATGATCCGCTGGAAGTTCTTAACGGCCCTAGCCACCTCCCTGCCCTGCTCGACGACCTCGCGGACGTCGGGCGGCAGCTTGTTCGCGTCGGTCTCGATCGACGCGAGCGTCAACCCGAACTCCTGGGCGGTGGTGAACAGCTTCGTGAGCGCGTCCATGAACTCCTGCTCCTCGGGCGTCAGAGCGCGCGTGGGAACCGTGGGCGGTGCGGTCGCAGTGGGCGGTTGAGCCGGCGCCTGCGGCAGGGTCGGGATCTGCGCCACCGCCCCCTTCTCGGGGAGCGTAGGCTTGTAGTTTTCCTCCAAGGTTTCACCCACCCAGCATCGCCGCGATCTCCTTATATGTCTTCCTCTTGTCGAACTCCTTGGCCCGCTCGAAGCAGGTCTGCGCCAGCTCCTCCCTCCTCCTCAACACCTCCTCCTTAGCTTGGAGTATCGCCTCCGCGAACTCCACGGGATCGTAGATGTGGTGCTCGTAGTCGATGCCGGTCTTCAAGTGGTACGGGTCGTCGGCGTAGCGGATGTCGATCACAGGGACGCGGAAGCTGGTCTCCGGCGTCGTTATCTCCGACAGAGGGTCGTAATCCGCGTGGACTACCGGCTTGCCGCAGGCAAGCGCCTCCAAGACGGGAAGCCCGAAGCCTTCGGCCAGCGCTGGGTGGGCGTAGAGGTCGATGGCGTGGTAGAAGCCCCAGACCCATTCCCTCGGTTTCTGTCCGAAGTTTGTCAGCACCTGGGTGTTCGGCGCGCCGGCGTAGTTTTCGAGGGCTTGCGGAGCGGTCACCACGAAGAATTTGATGGTCGGGTCGCGCTGGGCTACCTCCTTTATCACAGCTGCGAACAAGTCGTGCCCCTTCCTCGCGTACGCGCCAGCTAGGTAGCCGACGGCGAAATCCTTCTCGGAGAGCCCCAGCCCCCGCCTGACCGCCGGCCCGAAGTGCGCCAGCACAAATGCCTCCTGCGTGTCCACGCCGTGGTGGACGATGGCCTTGACCCTAGCGCCCGCCTCCCCCAGCTTCCTCGCCACGTACCTGGAGACCGCCACGTACTCCAGCTCGCGGAACACCCAGTCCTCATGGCCCGTGCGCCTCACCCTGCCCTCCACGGTGGCGTACCACACGTACCTCAACCCGTCCGCCTTCGCGCGGTAGCCTAGGTAGAAGAAGGGGGTTGCCCAGACCGTGTCGAACGCCATAACGATGTAAGTGGCTTGGAACTGGCGCGCGCGGGCGAGTTCCGTGAACTTGACCGCGTCGGGGTAGAGCATCGGATCCATCACGCTGAAACCCTCCTCCCTGAGCACGTCGGCGATGTCGAGCGCCACCTTCTGCAGGGACACTGCCCGCTCGCTCGTGACGGGTAGGACTCGACCCTTACGCCTCTTGGCGCCCTCCACGCGCCCCTATGGTTGTTAGCGAGAGAAAAACCTATCGCACTACGGGAAAAGGATGGTAAAAAAAGATATGCGCTCTAATTTCGGCGAAGACCCCGTCCTCAGCGTGTTTAATACGGTGGTACGGCTCCCAGTATCGCGGTGACGATCCTGTCGAGTATCGCGGTGTCGGCCTTGTAGGCGGTGGCCCACATGTTCTTCAAGCCGACGATCTCCTTGTTCAGGGTCGGGCCCGTGTGGCTGAACATCGCTGCGGCCACTTTCTGGCCGAAAGCGTAGTACAGGGCGTGGAGACCGCTGGGCACACCTTCGCTCTCGATGATGCCTCTCACGATGTCAACGACGTTGACGATCGGCGAAGAGGCCGACTCGTATCGTAGATCCATAATCGACTTGACGGCGGTGATCCTAGCGGTCATCGTGGTGGCGTCGGGGTACTTCGCCTCATACTTCTCTAACCTATCCGCAATCTTCCTTACGAACGGCATCTCACTCACCTACTATGAGTTTCGAGAGGACGTCCAGCACCGCGGGGTCGCAGCCCTTCTGTGCGAAGAGGGCTTTCAGACCGGCCACGAAGTTGCTGAGCGTGGTGCCGCTGTGGCTGAAGGCGGCCTTCCTCACCTTCTCGACGAAGGCGAAGTAGACGCCTTGCTGTCCAGCCGGCACTCCCTTGCTCTCCAGTATGTTCCTCGTCAACTCGATGATCTCGGCGATAGGGCCGGCTCCGGCAAGCTGCCTCTTCACTGCGAGGGTCTTCGCTGCGGCGTACCTAGCTCCGGTTATGTCTGGGGGTGTCTTCGCCGTGTATTTTTCAAACCGTTCCTTCAGACCTTTCGTTAGGGGCATTTCTTCGTCCCCCGGTTTTGGGAAAGTCAACCCTCTCCTTTAAATATATATGCGGCTGCGGTGCCACACTTATCTTTCAGCGCCTTCAATGCTGGGTTACAGCGTTTCTTCAACGCACCTCTTTGTTTTGGAAAATCAAATAAAGAAGATTTTTATCTATGAAAAGAGAAGGTTTTTTCAACTGAGAACGGAAAAGCTTTTTACACCCCTCCAGCAGCTCGACACTGTGGCTAAAGCCTACCTACGCGAGGAGGAGACGCTCCGGCAGGCTGTCCTAGCCGAGATGCAGAGGGAGGCCTCGCGCCTAGCGGCGCTGTCGATGTGGCTGGCTAGGAGGGCGTTCCGCGCCGGCGTGACGATGCGCGTGTTCACTGATGTCTACTGGGTCGGGGAGTCCGTCCACCTCACGGTGACGTTCCAGCTCATGGAGAGCAAGCTCGACGCTAGGAGGACGAGGATGTGGATGGACACTAGGCTCAACGTCTTCAAGCGGCTGCTGGCCTTCATCAACCATAAGCTGGAGGAGAGGGGCATCCGCTGCGACGTGGACTTCAACTACAGCAGGCGGGCGAAGGGGACTAAGGGCGCCGTGCCGGAGACCCTCACGCTGGAGGTGACCTTCGTGCCGGTCAGGGTGGACGTCGATCGCCTCTTGAGGACGCCGGCCGTCCGGCGCCTAGTCGTCAGCGAGACGAACACGAGCGTGGAGTACGTGAAGACATCATTTTTAAAGTCCCTAGAGACTGAGGAGATGATCGAGTATGAGCGAGGTGCTGGAAATACGGATCTCGAAGAGGCTGGCGGACATGCTGAGGGCGGAGGCGGAGAAGAGGGGCTACACCCTGCAGGAGCTGGTGGTCTTGGCGCTGGCGGAGCTGGTGAGGGCGTCGAGGGAGGAGGAGCTGGCGAGGGCTGGATACGCCTGATCGACGCTGTCCAGACGTTCGGCGTGCCGCTGCTGCTGGTGGACTCGCTGATCAGGCAGGGTCGGATGGAGGCGAAGAAGCTGCCGGGCCCAGACGGTGTGCCGATGACGTGGGTGAAAGTGGAGGACGTAAAGAAATTAAAGGAGGTGCTCGCCGGTAAGGGCGAGGTGAAAGGCAGTGGCGGTTGACATCTCGAACGTCGATCCGATACTCAACATGTTGAACAACCTGTTCAGGGGGACGCCCTACGTGAGGGAGAAGCTGGAGGCGTGGACGCTGCTCAGGGACTTGGCTAGGGAGAAGGCTGCCGGCAACATCACCGACGCGGAGCTGAAGATGTACATCAAGGAGATCGCCGAGAGCATAGCCTCGACGCTCGCTAGGGGCGGCAAGACAGTCTCGGTCGAAACCCTCATCGACGACCTGCACAAGCAGATCGCCGGCGCGGCCCTGCGCGACCTCTCGACATTCTCGGTTGACGTTAGGCGGAGGCTGCGCGCGAAAAGGGAGAGGGCGAGGATCAGGAGCGAGATCGAGTCCCTGCTCTAGCGGTGTAGGCTCCGCGCTGGGGGCGGTAGGGTGGAGGCTGTCGTACTGGCGGGCGGCGACAGCTGGCGGCTTAAGCCGCACGTGTGGGTGCCGAAGCCGCTAGTCGAGGTGGCGGAAGGGGTCACGCTGCTGGAGTGGCAGGTCGCTTGGCTCAAGAAGCACGGCTTCGCCGACGTGTACGTCTGCGCGAGAGGGTTCCGGATCGAGGAGCTGGACGTTTACTGGGTCGAGGAGAAGAGGAAGCTCGGGACGGGCGGGGCGCTGAGGCAGGCTGTCCTCCAGCTCAAGGGGGATAGGTTCTACGCGTGCAACTGCGACGACATCCTCTTCGACGATCCGAGGAACCTGACGGAGCGGGCTGGCAGGGGCGCCACGGTGGCGGTGGTCAAGCCAAAGCTGCCGTGGGGTATGGTCAAGGTCGAGCGGGGGAAGGTGACGGAGTTCGTCGAGAAGCCTGTGCTGGACTGGGTCTCGCAGCTCTTCGCGGACTTCTACGTGTCGGCGGGACACTACTTCTTCGATAGGGACGCGGCGCTCCCGCTCCTGCCCGAGGAGGGCGACTTGGAGAGGACGACCCTGCCGGCGCTCGCGGCGAACGGGATGCTGTACGCCTACATCGTGAGAGGGAAGTGGTACACCGTCAACACCTATAAAGACCTCCTCGAGGTTAGGCGCGCGCTGTCCGAGGGTGCGTGACCGTGGCGCCCGCCGCCGGCAGGAGGAGAGGGTACGCCGCCGAGAGGGGGTTGGTGCTCGAATTGGAGAAGAGGGGGTGGTGGGCGACCCGCACCCCAGCCAGCGGGAGGCGCGGCGGCTTCGACATCGTGGCCGCTAGGGCCGGTAGGCTCGTGTTCTTCGAGGTCAAGTCGAGGGGGGAGGGCGCTAGGATCTACCTAGAGCGGTGGAGGTGGGAGGGGGTGCTGGAGGAGGCTGCGAGGGCCGGCGCCGAGGCATACCTCGCCTTGAGGGTGCCTCTCGACGAGAGCGGGGTTAAATGGTGGCTGCGCCCGCTCGCCGACCCCGACTCCGTGGGGCAGGGCAGCGTGCTCTTCAAGCCGCCCTCCGAGGCGCGAGTGAAGTGGGTGAGGCTGGAGGAGGTGGTCTCGTAGCTACATGACGCCGAGCGGCGGCGTCATCCTCTCGACCACCTCCTTCGCGCTCATCATGAAGAACACCTCGACCAGCTTGATCGCCGCCGCTTGCTCGCCGAGCGTTAGGTTCGCTTTCTCCAATATCACCGAGACCGCCGCCACCGTCGCGGTGACCCGGTCGTCGGTTGTCGGCATGCTCCTGATGATCTCCGCGATCCTCTCGGCCAGCCTCCCAGCCTCCTCCATCGCTTTCGACTCACGCCCCTCCTCCATACCCTTCACCCCACCCTCCTGAAGATGAGCGCGACCCGCTTCCTGCGCCCCACCCTCCACACGCTCTCCGTCCCCGCATACTCCCACCCATCCACCGCCTTCACCTTCTCCAATGTCTCCTCGACCCACCGCGTCTGACCGCGGGCCATATTGAAGACGTTTATCAGCTCCTGCACTTGGACGCGCGCCTCGTTTCCCTTCTCTATGGACAGCCTCTGCCGCAACCACTCCAGAAGCGCCTGCTCGGTCAATGCGGGTTTCTCCACCCGCTCCGCCAGCCAGGGGAGAGGCGCCGTGAGTCCGTCCCCCAGCCATTTTTTCACAGCTGCGAGGTCGGGGATGAGCGCCTTCAGCTCCTCGCTGCCAGTCTCCTCCGCCGCCGTCGCGACGAGGTCTACAAGGTCTGCAAGGTACCTCGCGCCCTTCGCCCTCCATTTTTTCGCCTTTCTCGGTTTCTTCGCTTCGGCCACCAATTCCGCGGCTTCGACCAAGGTCGCTTTCAGCTCTGGGTCTGCCGCGGACGCGACCGTTCTCGCGAGCGCCGCGACAACCTTCGCCTTCCACGCGTTGAAGGACACGCTCGGCTCCGACTCGCGACCGCGCGCTAGGTCGTCCACCTCCGCCGGCTCTGGGATCGCCGCAGCCGCGATGTCGGTCAGACCGTTCGCGACCGCCTTCGCGATCACAGCTGTGGCTTTCGCCGTGAGCGACAGCATCTTCGCCGTCGGCAGCCTGTACCTGCTGTCCAGCTCCGCGAGCCTGTCCACCATCCTCCTCGCCTCCTCCCTCAAACCCTCTGGGGCACGGTCGTCCGCCACAGTCTTCGCGAGCGCGACGATCGCCTTCATCCTCCACGCCAACCACCCGCTGAGAGCGCGCGCCCTCATTCAAGACCACCCCCTCCAGCGATTTTCCAGTACCAGAGGTTCTCCCTCTTTAGCTTAACGATCACTCCCTCCTTCGCCAGCTCCGACAGCCTGCCCGAGACGGGGCCCGGCGCCGGTCTCATACCAGTCCTCTTCTCGATCTCGCTCTCGATCTCGCTCCTAGTCCGCTCCCTGCCGTCTGAGAGGATCTCCACGATCAACCCCTTCAGACCGCCAGCTTTCCGCGGCTGGGCGGGAGCGCGCGCCGTTGGGCGCGGCAGCCTCTTGAGCAGCTCTTCGGCAACGGCGGCGGCGATCGCCGCGGCATCCAGCCGCACCTCTTCTCTCTTCTCAACCCGAGAAGAGAGAGCCCCCCTGATCAGCTCTTCAAGGTTGCCGAGCCTCTCCTCTAGGGACTCGATGGCTTCGGCGACGGCGGCGGGCGGCGCCGACCCGCCTCTCTTCTCTGCCACGGTCGAGAGAGAAGAGAAGATCCTGCAGACGACCAGCGTCAAGGTCTCGTTCAGCCTCATCTTGGACGCTTCGCTCTTGGTCTCCAGGTACCTCTCCGCCGCCTCGACGAGGTCTGCCGTCGGCACCCCGAGCCTCTCGGTCACCTGTGCCGTGGTGCTCTTGAGCCTCTCGAAATTCTCTCTCGTCGGGTTCTCTTTGAGAGCCCCGACGCTGGAGCCGACCTTCGCGGCGTACCACGCGCGCCTCTGGAACTCCCTCGGATAGCTCTCGGTCTTCGGCGCAGCCTTGACAGCCTCCGCCTTCGCTTGCTCCCCCTCCCCCTCTCTCTCGCTCTCGGCGAGAGCCTCGCCCACGGGTAGCTGCTCCTGCTGGGTCGGAGTCGCCGCCGGCGCACTTTCCTCGAAACGCTGGAGTATGCACCGCTTGGCGCCGTGGCGCACCACCCAGTACCTGTACTCCCTGCCCGCCGCCTTGAAGGTGTCAACTTTCAGGACGCCGGGCTGCCCGCACTTGGGGCACACCACGGTCGCCCCCTCCCTATATTCAACCCCCACCGTCATTTTTTTCACCGCATACCCTATCCACATTATATATATTTAAACATTTCGCCTCACTTCGGTGGATTCCCCTTCCTCTTTTTCCTGCCCTCGCCCTCCTTCTTCGCTGCGCTTTCCGACCACATCTTCACCACCTCGTCCGAGAACATCTCAGTGGCCCTGAACACGACGGCGATGGAGGCGAGCATCGGCGCGTCGAAGAGGTAGGTTGTGGCGACGGCGAGGGTGAACTTCTCGTCGTAGCCGGCCCGCACGCCGAGGGCGGTCGTCTGGAGGAGGTTCTGGAAGGCGATCAGCGCGATCTGGGCGGCGATCCTCATCGCGTTCTCGGAGACGACGTACCCCTGCTTGTCCCTGAGCAGCTTGCCGACCTCGACGAGCGCGTCCTCCGCGGCATAGTACGTCCTCCTCACCTGCTCCAGCTCCTCCTCGTCTACCTCTTTGGTGCTCTCCGCCGCCCTGCGGGCGAGCAGGCGCGCCTGCTCGTCCAGCGCCCGCTCGAAGGCGTCCCAGTCGCTCACCTCCTCTCACCCCTCATGATGAAGTCCTCGACGGGGAAGTAGTAGCCGCCCTCATCGGCGACGACGAGCCCCATATTGACGAGGTCGCGCAGCCGCGCTTTCACCGTGTGCTCGGAGACGTATACGCCGTTCTGCTCTAGGAACTGGCGCACCGCGACGGGCGTCCTGCACCCTTCCTTGAGCGCCCTGAACACCAGGTTCAAGGCGGGTTTGCGCTTGAGCACCTTCCTGCGCTCTAGGTCGAGCTTCGACGAGACGAGGTTCGCCAGCGCCCTGCACTCTTTCGCCGCCCGCTCCAGGCGGTCGGCCAAGTCCGTGAGCTTGTTCACAAGCGCCCCGTAGTCGTAGACGCTGGAAACCGCTTTGACGATCTCCACGTCGGTCTCCCCCACCGCCCTCGCGATCCGGAGCAGCGCCGCCTCGAACCTGTCCAGCTCGAAGGTGGTCTCGAACAGCACATCCTTCAGGACTGCCGCCCTCCTAGCCAGCTCCTCCGCCATCCTACACCACCTCCACAGGCTCGGTCACGAGCTGCACCTCGATCAGCCTCTCGAAGTGGACGAACCTCCTGTGCGCGAAGACCGGGTTCCCGTCGGGATCCATTGTCGGCGACATCACGTCGGTGTCCCCCCTGAACTGGGGGCATGGATACCTTTTGTCCGTGTGGAGCAGCTCCATCTTCGGTCTCCAGACCTCGAAACCGTACTCCCGCCCCAGCTCGAGCAGGTGCGCGGTCATAGTCAGCGGCAGCACGGCGACCACGATGTCGTAGCCGTCCACTAGGATCTTGCTCCTCAACAGCCACTCGGCGCTCGGCACAATGCCGACGTGCTTCTCGAACTCCAGCTCCTTCCCCAGCCTAGAGGCGTAGAGCCTCAGCTGCCTCTCCTCCTCCCTGAGGGGCTTGTGCTTCGACACCCACAACACCCTCAGCACCCCCTCCTCCGGTTTAATGGGGTTCCTGCTTGGCGCCGTCGCCGGCGCCGCGGTCGCGGAGCCGAACCCCACCTGCCCCGCGCCGACCCCCACCGCCCTAGACTGGGGCCCTAGGGGTCGGGCCCCTGCGTTCATCTCTCTCATTCGACCTCCGCCCCCCTTCCGGGGGTTTGCGGGGTCTGGGAGGGGTCTAGACCTAGGCACGGGCGCCACCTCCCGCGATCCAGGAGACGAGGTCTCGGAGCGAGCGCACCTCCACGGTGTCGAACCGCGATAGCCAGTCGTACTTCGCCATCGGCGGCAGCAGGACGAACGTGATCCCGCCCCGCCCAGCCGCCCTTTCCACAGCTTCCCTGTCGGGCTGGTCGATGCCGTCGGTGAGGACGATGACGGGTCTGGTGCGCGGCAGGCGCGCCGCTTCCTCGAGCACTTCCGCTATCCTCGTGCCGCCGTCGGCTTCGATCGCCAACAGCGTCCTGTACACGTCGCGCGGCTGCACCCTTTCCACCTCCGTGTCGAAAAGGTACAAGTCCGCCCTATATTTCCTCCACAGGGCCAGCGCCAATCCCGCGGCGGCGCTCACCTTCGGCACGCTTTCCATCCCCTTCGCTCCCGCATCAACCCCGACCGGCATCGCTTCCGCCATGCTCCCCGACTTGTCCACGAACACGGCGGGTCTCACGGAGGCGCTCCTCCGCCTGACGGTGGCGCACCCGCCTAGCACTCTCAGCGCCGCCAGCTCCGGCGGTAGGGCTAGCTCGGAGGGCAGTAGGTCGAAGACCTGCCTAGTGTCTCGCAGCTGTGAAACGCCGCTCACGCTCCCGTAGAGGGCCTCGATTACCTCCGCGCCGCCGTCGCTGGGCAGCAGCATCGTGAAGGTCTCGAGCGCTTTCCTCAGCTCTTTCAAGAGGTTGATCCGCTTTCTGAAGTCCTCCGGTCGGTTGAGGAAGCGGAGCACCGAGAGCGCCTCGTGGGTGAAACCGTAGCCGCCCGGCAGACCCGAGAGCGCCCGCTCCGCCTCCTGCTGGAGCTGGGCGTACGCTTGGGCCGCGTTTTTGCCCCACTCGCAGCCGACCTCTTGGAAGTGGCTCCACTCCCTCTCCTCGTCCTCCGTCAGCTCTTTATCGTACTCCCAGTCCGCCGAGGGGTGGTTTCTCTTGAACGCGTCCATCCCTTTGATCAGCGCCCTGAGGAAGTGGACGGCTGCGGCTATGGAGAGGTTGACGCTGTCGCGCGTGACCCTGTTCGCTTCCAGGAACTTCTCGACGACCTGGCTCGGCGCGCGATCCCAGCCCGCGTAGAGGGCGGTCACGAGCTTCTGCCAGAGCGTGACCGGCGGTCTCCTCAGGTGGGCGGCCCCCTCCTCGGCGGGCTTGTAGAACGCCATCAATGCGTCGAGCGCGACGTGCAGCGGCACGGTCGCGCCGCACACCTCTTTCAGGAGCTGGCGGACGACCTCCGCGTGGGGTATGAAGTAGTCTGGGGTCAAAGGCTCGAAGACCGTCGGCTCGAAAGCCGAACGCTTCAGCCACGCCGCCACGGATCACTCACCCTGCAGCTCCTGCAGCCTCTTCAGCACGTCCTCGTAGAGGAAGCGGGCGTCAGCGAGTATCGCTTCGAGCCGCTTGGCGATGAAGGGCTTGTCCTTGTACTTGGTCACGTCGGTGGTTAGCAGTTCCTCCAAGGTCGTCTTCGCCTCGTCCAGCCTACCGCTCCGCCTCAACGTCCTCGCCTTCTCCAGCTTGTCGTGGAGCTTCGCGACTTCGCCTAGCTGATCCTCGACGACCTTCATGATGTCCCTCCTCTCGCCCTCGTCCGCGGCGAGGAACGGGAGCAGGTCTAGGATCGCGTTGTACATCACCTCCTCCGTCACGCCCTCCAGCGCGCAGCGGGCTGCGATCAGTTTCGGCAGCTTCTCGATGATCGTCCTATCCGAGACCACGATCCCCTTAGACCGCAGCGACGACACTAATGACAGCGTCTTGTCGGCGTACACGTCGATGAAGCGCCTGTTCCCCTTTCCAGGGAACATGCCGCGGAGCACGAAGCCGGCGTAGGAGTTCAGAACCTCCACGTCCTCCCACGCCGCTATCGGCTGGACGTTGGAGTCGAGGAGCCACCTAGCCTCCAGCGCCGCCACGTAGATGTCCTCCCTCTTGGACTTGTAGAGGTAGTCCACCCAGATACGGATGGGGAACCGGTCGTACAGCGCCTTCAGCTCCTCCTCCTGGGGCACCTCGTTCGAGGTGACCACGAACACTTTGGTCGCGACCGGTATGACCTGACCGGTGAAGGGGTCGTAGATGACCCTCTCCTGGAGGGCCGAGAGGAGAGCGTTGAGCACTCCCGACGGCGCCTTGAACGCCTCGTCGAGGTAGGCGATGTCGGATTGGAGGATCTGCGACAGCTTCCTGATCAGCACGCCCTGCTTGACGAACGCCGGTATATCGTACGGGCCGATGATCTCCATGTCCGTCGTGAAGCGGGTCAGCTGGTACCTCCTATACGAGCAGGAGAGGAGCTTCGCCAGCGTGTCGAAGGTGTAGCTTTTGGCGGTGCCGGGCGGCCCGATGACGGCTATGTTCTCCTTCGCCACCACAGCTGTGAGGATGACACGGTTCTCAAGCTCGTGACCGATCACCCGCCTGTTCAATTCGAGCAAAACCTTGGCTAGGCGGGCTCGCGCCGCCTCCACCCTCTCGCGGGACGGCGCGCTCGCGCCTAGGGGTGCGACCCCTCCTCCCCCCACATTCACGCTCACCATTCTTCTCTCACCGCCATCCCGTTATAAGTGGATCTTTATAAATCTTGCTTTACGGGAGGATTCCGAAAGAGAACTGTCTAGGCGTGGAGGCGAGAAAAAAAGAGAGAGGTTGGGGCGGTCAGCGGTCGAGCGTCTTGAGCCTCTCTCTGAACTCCGAGAGCAGCTTATCGACTTGGGCGAGCTTCGCCCCGAGCGTCTTCTTGCGGCTCTCCTTCTCAGCCTCGTTGATCCTCTCTCTCAGCTCTGCTGCGTCCTCCGAGAGCTTCGCCACGGCCTTCTCGAGCAGCTCCCTAGCGTTCCTCGGTTCGAGGTAGACCGGCCACGCTTCCGCCCTCACGCGCGCCGCCACCCGCTTCGCCGCCTCGGCGTCCAGTTTCTTCTTCTCGGCGCCCTCGACTATTTTCTTCGCGACGAAGTCGGCGACGCGCTTCGCCTCCTCGACTGCCGCGTCGGTCACTGCGATCCAGACGCCCAGCTCCGGAACCGCTGCGAACGCCCTTTTCAGCTCCTCGTAAGCCTCCCTCCTCGCGGTTTCTATGACCGTGGCAAGCTCCTCGAAGACCCTTCGCTCGACGAGGACGTGCCTGCCCTCCTCCTCCTCGATCAGGTACTTCGTCCTAGCGGCGGCGTACCTGGACGGCAGCGTGAAGACCAGCAGGTAGAGCTTCACAAGCTCCCCAGCCTTGGGCGCCGTGACGGTGGGAGCCGGCGCCACCGCCTCCTCGACTTTGACCTGCGCGGCAGCCTGCGGCTCGGGCAGGATCGCGGGCGGCGCGGGCGCGGGCGCCACCTCCAGCTCTCCTCCCAGCACCGGTTCCGCCTCCTCGGCGGGCTCGGTCTTGGGCGCGACCGCTTCGCCCTTCTTCTCTTCTCGGATGCCGAAGAGAGAGAGGATGTCCTCGCGCGTGATGGGCTCTTCGGCGGTTTTCTGGATGCCCAGCGCGCGCCTAGCGTTCTCGGTCTCCTGCCTATCGGCGTCTAGGCGCGCTTTGACGGCGGCGAGCCACCTCTCCGCTATGGCGCCCTTCTCGCTCTCTATGAGAGCGAGAGTCTCTTCCTTCAATGCCCGCAGCTCGTCGTCCGAGATGGGGCCGCGGCGGATATAGCCGCGGTACTGCCCCTGCGAGAAACCGTGCTTCCTCGCTACCGCGTACAGCTTCTGGACGATGTCTTCGGCGCCCGAGAGCCTAGTGTACACTTCGTAGAGAGCGTAGCGCCTGTCGTAGTATTCAACCCTCTTCCCGACCACCGTGAGGACTGGCGTCTCGACCACCCACTCTTTCTTCGATTCTCTCACGCTCGCCGAGAACGAGACTTGCGGCTCGCGCGGGTGGACGCGCAGGGCGTGGTACCAGAGGTTCATATATTTCTCATAGCTCGCATACACATCTTTTGATTTCGGGATGACGACGGTGCCGTCCTCGGCGGCGACCGCTGCAACATACACCGGCTTCCTGCTGGTGCCCTCGTTCCAGACGACCAGGTAGCGCAGGTGCGGCCTGACCGCTTCTAGGGTGAAGATCTTGTTGCCGTGAGTCACAAGGAGCCCGAACGATTCTAGGACGTGCTCGGGGACGATCACCCCCCGCTCAGGGTGGTGGAGGATGTAGCGACCCCACTCCGCCCCGAGCTTGGCGACCACGGCCGACTTGGACTCGACCCTGACCGCCCCGTTCCCGTTCCCGTTCCCATTCTCCATCCCTTTCACCACTACCCCTATAACACAGGGGTATAAAAGCTTTTCTCACAGCTGCGAAAACGACGCTAGGCGGTTTTGTCGCTGAGCCAGAACCGGAGCCTCTCGCCGGTCGGGGCAACCTCCCCCGCTAGCAGCGGGTCGATCTCGACCAGCGCGGCCAGAAGCTTGGAGACGCCGTCGCGCCGCATCCTCTGAAGCCGGTTGACGATCTCGGCGTAGCGGCTGTCGCCCGTCCGCGCGTACTCCGCTGCGCATCTGACCGCGACCGCCGCCTTCCACGCGTAGAAGTCGATCGCGGCAGGCGTCTCGTAGCGCTCTAGGGTGCGAACCCACTCCTCGACCTTCCTCGGGTCTGGCAGGATGCTGCACGACGTGGCAAGGTGCGGCGCCTCGACTGCCGCCCTAGCGACCGCGAGGATGGTGAGGTGCGCGTGGTGACCCGTGTCCCACCGGAGCAGCTCCAAAGCGTCCCACAGCACCTCTTCCGCCTTACTCCTCGCGCCGTCGGAGCGGGCCAGCTCCCCCTCTATGAAGCCGGCTGCGTAGCGCTTCCACTCGTAGAATTCCCGCTTCGCCTCCTCCGCGGGGTCTTCAACCATACAACACCCCTAGCAGGGGAAACCTATATAAACCTTTATCCCAGCACCCTCCTATGGCTGGGGAAGATCCGTGGGTGAGGGTGCGTCTGGTCGTGCGCGAGTGCTACAAGCGGATCGACGAGTCCCTAACGGAGCTGACGCTCGCGGAGCCCCCGAACATCATCTTCCTCGCTTTAGCTGGCTGGGCCGGCGCCGTCAACGCGCGCGCCGAACGCATCTGCGACACAATCCTCGGGGACTACGCGCCCGACTTCTTCAAGCCCTTCTTCACAGCTGTGAGACCGGCGCCAGACCCCTTCGACTTCTCCGGTCTCTTGAGGGGCGAGGAGTACACTGTGAAGGTGGTGTCGGGGAAGCGGGCGTTCAACTCGAAGACGCGCAAGGCCGTGGAGGAGGCCTCGCTGGAGGCGAGGAGACCGGTCGTGTTGACGGTTCAGGGAGACTTCTTCCCGACGCGGAAGCTGGGGGAGGCGGCGTGGTATTCCGCCCCCGCGAGCTGGAAGATGGTGGCGGGCAACGGCGCGTACAGGGTGTTCAGGGACATCGTGTTCGGGGAGGCGCAGCAGTTCAGGGACTCGATAATCGCGAAAATATTGGCTGCGAGGGAGAGAGCGCGGCAGAGGACTCAAGGTCGCCGCTGAGAACGCATCCTAGCAGCCTTCCACGCTTTTATCCTGTCCTCGCTCTCGCAGCCCCGTTCGACCTCCCACATCACCTCGTCGTCGGAGGCCACCCCTTTCTTTTCGGCTTCTGCGACTTCCTCCCACATGCCTTCGCGCGCCCGTTTGACGAGACCCCATTTATCCCATAATTTCTGGCCCATTCTCTTCCACCGCTGACCGGATGGCGGCATTGTATTTAAACTTTCCTCTGAAGGCGGAAAGGGTAAAAAAAGAGTCTTGTTTACAGGCCGAATACGTGGATTTCGGCCCCTTCGAGGGCGGCGAGCTTCGTCGCTATCTGCGACGCTTCGGCGTACTTCTTCGCCGCGAGCTTGTCCTCTCCCTTTTCGGTCAGGTATTTCGCCAGTTCCTCCTTCGTCTGCCGCCAGAGGTTCAATAATGCGCGGACGCACGCCTTCGGCGAGGAGCCCACGACTACGTCGTCGTCAACTTTCAGTATCCAGACGCCCTCTTCGGCGCGCGCGATCCTCGCGCCCGGCAGCGTGTCGGTCTTCCCCTCTCCGTATTTGATTATGAAGGGTTTGAAGTCTATCCGCGATACGACCGCCGCCCACTCCTTCGATCCCGCCATTCCACCTCCCACCGCCATCCCCATATCCCCCTTCTATTTAATCTTTTCGTTCAGGGAAGGATCCGACTTGCCGGAACGGAAAAACAAAAAAAGAAAAAAATTATCTATTCTTAGTCCGCGGCCCGCGCCCCTCCCGTCCTTCGCAACAGCTCGACCTGCTGCCTCTTCAAGTCTAGGTACTCGCTGTACATCTTCCTCTGCTCCTCGAGCACCTGCTCGAGACGCTGGAGCACTTCGACCAGCACTTCGCCGACCTTGGATTCCGATATCAGCGTTGTGACTTGGGGGGCGGCGGATCTCGTGGCCGCCTCCGCCAACGCCCTAGCCCACGCGCCGGCTATCTCCCTAGCTTCCGTCTCGCTTACAGCCGCTATTGATGGAGCGGCTGGATGACCTATTATGTTCCTTGTTGGCCACGCCTCCTTTGCGATGCTGCCTGGGAGCGGTAGGTTCGGCATCCTCGCGGCTATGTCCCATCTGATTATCGCTCTCGCTATTGGGGTCTTCGTCTTTTCATCGATCCCCCAGCCGGCGGCGTACCAGGCGCCGCTGGCGAAGGCCATTTTCTCGAGGGCCTTCGGCCCCCAGCCGGCTGGGAGCTGGTCGGCGGCGACAGCCACGGGCCCGATTCGCTGTCCTAGCCTCGCTACGGGTATCTGATTGGCTCTCTCCCGCGCGCTAGCCAACACCGCGTCAGGGTTCTGGACGAGCATCCTGATGGTGCGTAGGGCGCCGTCTCGCTCTCTCACTAAGACATCGAGTCCGTCGCTCAACGTTTGTAGCTCGGCATTGAACAAACCTTGCCTCACGACTTCGGGATCTCTGTCTCCGACCGCCCCGACTAGCGCTAACATTCTATCTATGTCGGTTGGGTTTGGGATCTGCGATAGGAGGTAGTTGTTCAATGTTAGGGCGCTGGGGCCGAGGAAGACCGGTCTCACGTGCCTGAAGCTGGCGAGCCACCGCACGCTGGTCTCGTGGTGGTCGATGAATACGACATCGTGCAGCATCGCGAAGGATTCCAGCCCTTGCACGAAGCCGACTGGGTTCTTCACATCGACGGGCACGTCAACGATGATCACCCGCATCCTCTGCGATGCAGCGGCGTACAGGTTCTGGAGCGTGGCAACCAGGTTTTCGGGAGCGGTTGGCGGGAAGTTGGCGTACACTTCCGCGGCGCCGAAAGCCTTCGCGGCAAGGTAACCGGCTGTGACACCATGCACGTCGTGGTGCGCTACGATCAGAGTCGGCAGGCTGCTCGCGCTGGGCGCGAGCCCCGTCCCCATGTGGGGGATTCCCTCCGCCATTTCTGCCTCACCACTCCCCCCTATACTCCCATCCTTATAAACCTTTCTCCACCCAACCCCCTCCTCCTTTCTGTGCTTTTTCCATGCATTCCCGCGCCATTCCGTGTATGGAAAGCGCGCCTTCGGTGACCGCGTTTTTTCCAGCGGATTCGGTTGCCGGCGCCTAGCGGGAGGTGCCTATTTTATCTGAGTTCGCTGAAAGTAATAAAATGAATAAAAAAATTATGGAATTCAACCGTGCCAGACGGCTTCGACCTCGATGGTGGGGTAGTCGCCGCCGGTGTCGTTGACGCGCGTCCACAGACCGCGCGTGGTGTAGGGTCTGTAGAGCTTGGTGCACAGCTCTGCGAACGAGTTGAGCACGGCCAAGCCGTCCACGCAGCCGCAGTCTCCTAGTCCCTGGAAGAGGTCGTTGACGAGTTTTTCCACCGCATCACCAGCCTTGTCAATATCATCGCTGAAACGTGGTGGTGGGAGCCAGAGCAGTAGGCGGTCGCGCACTCCGCACTCGAAGACGAGCGCGGGCAGCGCGTCTTCATGCTTTTCCATTTCCCCCCCGTCCACTACATCGATGGAACCGCCCTGCGCCTTCACCACCACCAGCTTCCCCTCCCTCCACAACGCCTTCACCCTACCGGCGATTTCAACCGCCATATTCTTCACCACCCACCCTATACATCACTATCTTTTAAATCTTTCTCTAAGATCGCGGTCACCCTCTCTTTTAGGCGCGCCGCGCGCCTAGCCACGTCCGCGTAGTGCCTGATGCGGTCTGCTTTCGTGCTGATAAGACCTACCAGGTTGGCAACGCGATCCCACTCCCCCCTTTCGGCGTAGAGGATGATTTCAGCGGCATGGCGGATGGTGTCCATCGCGTAGGACTCAACCTCATCGCGCGCGCTGTTCACCGTGTTATCCACGATCTTAGGGTCGAAGTTCAGCAGCTGCGAGATCTCGGGCGGCACGAAACCCATCTCCGCGAACACGCTCCTCAACTCCTCGATCACATTCATCTTCTCCATTCCTTCTTCACCACCTACCTAATACAACCATACTATTTAAATCTTTCCTCCCCCCTCCTCTTCCTCTCTCCATTCCGCGCGCCTTCCGGAAACGCGATCGCGCACAGTGATGCATGTTTCTCACAGCTGTGGATATGACGGCGGATTCTATCAACCCGTTGCGCGCGCCAGTCGGCGGTTAAAGTGTCTGAGTTGAGCGAAAGTAAAAAAACGGATAAAAAAATT
>Ga0209225_1000913_pt1 | contig 31241 bp, 28 predicted proteins | sample WasSprMetagenome_FD_184732 | JGI IMG/M metagenome (GOLD analysis project Ga0209225, IMG submission 184732) | Sulfidic aquatic microbial communities from Washburn Spring, Yellowstone National Park, USA - WS (SPAdes) (version 3) | ecosystem: Environmental > Aquatic > Thermal springs > Hot (42-90C)... | reverse complement strand
CAGCGTAAACGATATTCGGATTGGTTGGGTCAACGGCGATGGTGACGGCGCCCCACCAGTCGCTATAGCCCCAACCCGCCGAGCCATCGGCTGTGCCCACTTGAGGCGGCAGTTGCAATCCGCTGAGCCGAATTTCGCGAATTTGCGCCAGTGGCTGTCCCGTTGCCGGGTCAATCAATTGGCGCACCACAAGGTCCATCGCCGTTTGCGGGTAGAAGTCAACAGGGTCTTCATCTGTCTTCCCGTCGTTATCATTGTCCACGCCATCTACAGGGTCTTCATTCACCTGACCATCTCCGTCGTTATCCAATTGCTGCGGCGTCAAATAAGCAAGGTAAGTCCCGTCGTCGCTGAGGGCAGGGGCAAAGGCAAGGACAGGATTGTTGCTGCTATCACGGACGAAATCGCCTGTGCCTGATTGCCAGTCGCGGACAAAGATATGCCACTGCTCAGGATTGATGGGATCAGGAGTGGCGAAAGCGATAATGCGCCCGTTTGCGGAGACGCTAACAGAAGCGGCTGGGAGGGGATTACCGTTGTTGTCCATGCTGCCGACAAAAGTGCAGGTGGCGCCGATGCCCGCTTCGTCATAGACGCCGTTGCCATCCGCATCGCGGTCATGAATAAGGATGAGCCAATCTGAAGGTGGGTTGTTCACGGGATCAGAAGTGCCATCGCCGTCTGCATCCACAATGTTGAGAGCATTTGGCGATTGTGCCAAAAAGACGACGATTCGCCCGTCAGCGCTAATGGCAACGGGCACGCAGTTGCCGTTGCTGGGCACGAAAGTGTCCCTCATCCCATCGCCATTGGTATCCTGCCAAAGGAAACTGATAGGGACGATGCGGTTCTGGAGACGGTCAAGGACATAGATTTGCCATTTGTTGCTGCTGCCGAAGCCATAGTCCTGAACAGAGGCGAAGGCTATGTGGTTACCATCGACACTGATGACGGGGTGGATGCCAATCAAAGGTCGCGGTGGATCAGTCTGAGGGGTTGGAACGGGGCTGACTTGCCAGCGCCCGTTGGCGGCGTCCCAAACGGCTTGCCAAATTTGTGCGGTAGTGCCATTGCCGACTTGAAAAACAACTTGCCTGCCATCAGCCGAAAGAGAGGGGAAGCGGCTGTCAACGAAGACACCGTTGACCGAATCAACAAGCCCCGTTGCTGGATTGATTCTGATGGGCACTTGAGCGTTCCCGTTGGCGACAAACGAGAGCCACCAAACTGTCAATGGCTGTGCGCTTGCTTGAATTCCGCTCACCGCTATCGAAATTATCAGTGTCAGAGTTGTTAGCCACCAACGCATTTTCCTTCACCTCGGACAAATCAGCGCCAGCAAATTTTTCCGACCTGCGTTCATTTCAATCTTCGCCGACTTGTTGTTGCATGACGGCGAAGAAACCGGGACTGAGCCTCAAGTTAGGTATGGGCGATGTCTTGTAGAACGGCGGCAAAACAGCATTGCCCAAATTAAGAACTCCTTGAGCAATAGGGTTCGCGGCTCTCCAAGACCAAAGCAATGTTGATGCAAACATGGTCCTCGGAACTTCAACGAATACAGGTGGATTGTAGGGTTGTTGCTGGCTCGGCGGTTGCAAGTCAGCAAGTTGCAGAGGTCTGAGGGCATTCGTGGTCGGGTCTATGTGGAAAAGGTAAGGCAACGCTGCTTTGTCCAACCCAATTTCCCAAGCGAACTGAAGGGCGTCAGGATACGCAAAAGCAACTCGTTGCGCCAACCGCCACAACATCGTCTGAGGCGTTACCCGCATGATGAGTTGACCTGCAAGGACTGGGACAGAGTGAGGCAACAAAGGCGCAGGCAAGTTCCGAGCAATGGAAGGTGGCAGAGTGGCAGGGTCGAAGATTGGTGTCCATCGGACACTGTTCTGGCGCAGGTAGTAGAACGACCACAAGCGCTGCCAGTAGCGGAACTGGTCTCGCCACTGATTTTGGTTGCTGGCAATCAACTGCTGCCAAGACGGATGGGCTGTCGGGTCAAAGTAGGGTGGCGGGACGAACCCAATTGTGCCATTTTCGGCAAGGATGGTCTGAGCGAATACGAAGAAGGGCGAGCCGACCTGCCAAATAGGTCGTGGCAGCCCATTTTCGTCGTAAAGTGCCAACTTAATGCCCGCAAGTTCGTATCTCACAGGGGTGCGCCCTTGCGGGATGACTTCGTTGGCGACAGGGCTTACAACCAAAACATGAAGCCGCTGTAGCGACAACCATAGGTCTCGCACCGTGATTTGACCGTCATTGTCTCGGTCAACAAGCAACCCTTTGGTGGTCGGCGGAATAGGAATGTCCATGATGCCCCACTCTTTCGCTGTTGTGGGGTCATTTAGGGTGACTTGCCTGCCGTCACCTTGATACCAGCGGGAAGCGACAGGGAAAGTTCTCATCGGTTCGCCGGGACCGTAAACTCTGGTGACCGAATCTTCGTCCACTTGACCATCGCCATCGTCGTCAGGGTTGCCGTCATAGTTAGCGTCGCCCAGAAGGTCAATGTTGCCATCACCGTCTTCGTCAAAGCAAACATACACCGCCAAGTTCGTCCAGGGATTGGGGGCAACTCGCCAACCGTTAGGTGAATTAGGGTCTTGGACGGATGCCATGCCTCTGTGAAGCAAAACGAGCCTCAAAGTCCAAACACCGTTAAGGAGTTGCTGGAAGTTTCGTTGCAACTCATCGCTCAAAGGCAAGTTTGTGCCGGTCAGGGAGAAATCAACTTGAGCAGTGAGCGGGTTGTTACCGTTCATCGCGTCAACTATCCGGTTCCCATCTCTGTCTTGAGGTTCGGGGAACGCAAGTGCGCTCACGCTGCCGCCAAGCAAATCGGCAAACAGGGCAACAGGCAAGTTGCTGGAAAAAGCATTGGGAAGCAGATAATTGGCGCCCTGCAACGCCTGTGGGTCATTGGGGTTAACATAACCTGTCAACGATGAGACCTTGAAACGAGGCAATAAAGTCGCCCTGTCCAAATTCGGGTTCAAGCCATCCAGCGAAGGAATAGGTGTCCTTGCGGCGGCGAAGTTAAGGCAAATGTTGCGCTTCGCCAATAACTCAACGGTGGCGTTGCTGGTGACGGGGTGAAGCGGTCCTTCCACATAGATGGTTTCAGGGGTGACGATTTTGACCGCAACGGCAACTTGACCGCTAACGCGAACATTGCCTTCAGCGAAGATGACAATTTGGGGCACTTGACCGTTGATGAAAGCAGTGTGAGGCGGGTCTTCGTCCACCAAACCATCGCCATCGTCGTCAAGGAAGTTAACCGGGTCTTCCATTGACCTACCGTCCCCATCGGCATCAGGTGCAGGGTCTTCGTCAATGAAGCCGTCGCCATCGTCATCGCGACCGTTGATTGGGTCTTCGCCGAAACGACCATCGTTATCGGCGTCAAATTGTCCCAGTTGAACTGCATCAACGAAACACAGCCGGTTGGAAAGGGAGTTGCCATTAGGGTCACGGAATGGTTGTCCATCGTGTCGGATGAGCCAAGTGCGTTGCAAAACGACTTGAGGGTTATTGGTCGGTGCAACATCAAAACGAACTTCAACGCCGGGCGGGACATAGAAGTCGGGGGCAGCAGTTCGATATGTGAATGGCAATTGCACTTGTTGAGGCGGGACGCTCCCGTTCAAAGCAAACAACTCCACCGCGTTGCGTTCAGTTGCATAGTTGATGTTCCCGTCTTGAAGCCAACCGCTATCGGGTTGTTGGCGGCGAGGGTGAAGTTGAGTTGGGGCATTAGGGTCAAGCATGGGAGGCTTGACAGCCCAGTCGTAAACTTGAGCCAGTTCGGGACGGTAGGCGTTACTCTCATCAAAGAACGCTTGAGGGTCAGGATTTCCATCCCCATCGACATCGGGCGCATCACTCGGCGTTGCAAACTGCCTGTCCGAGTTGTTGTCAATGTAAATGCCTCGGAAGATGAGAGGTTGGTTCGGGTTGTCCAAATCGTTGCGAACGGTAAAGAAGGGAGCAAAGGCATTGGGGTCATTGGGCGGACGGACATTGAGCGAAACAGGCAACGAGTAATAGCCGTAATGCGACGCGGGTGGAGCGGCATCTCGGGTTTGGGCAAGGTAGAACCTAAGGTCAACAGAAGGGGCAGTGCGTGGCATGACTCGGCGCGGGAAGTTGAAGACCCAACGGACAAGCAAAGTCCCACCCAGTCGCTCCCAACCGTCCATGTATCGCGGCACACCGCCAATAGGGAACAGAACAAATCCATTGCCCGGAGGCGTTCCGAAGTCGGAAGGGACTGCACCGTTGAGGAAAGCATTTATGCCGCTGGGATGGAAAGTGTCTTGGGTTTCGTAGACCAGAACCAATGCCAATGGGTCTTCGTCAATTCGCCCGTCATTATCGTTGTCAACACCGTCCAACGGGTCTTCACCAAAGATTGAGTCTCCATCATAGTCGTCACGAGCATGTTGGATGAGGCGGGCAACTTCGACGAGGGGTGCTTCCCCAGCGAAAAGGTCAGTCACTTGTAACGCCGTGATGCCGGTCCAAAGCAAATCGCTGTTCACACGGATGGTGCTTGTGAAGACGAGAGTTCTATCATTGGCAGGCAAACGAGAAGGTCCAAGCCATGTCCTTAACCTAAGCCAATTGAGCCGGTAAGGTTCGGTGTTAGGAGGGACAACGGCGATTGAAGGGTCTCGTTCGGCGTTGAGCCAAACCCATTGATTGGCGCCCGAAGTCAATCGCCAATTGATTTCTTGCCCTAACCGAGCGAAAAAGAAGCCATGCACCCATTGCAAGAGAGGATCTCGGTCGTCGCCCTTTGCAGTAACCCAAATCCAATCGGAAGGCAGAGGTTTGTAGGCGACGAGGCGACGAAAGACTGGGCTATTGGGTGCGGGGCGACCGATGCTGATGATTTTGATGACTTGCTGTTCGGGGACATACTTGACTTTCAGCAAAAACGCCCCACCCGCACCTTGTATCGTCCCCAGAAGGTCACGGACCTGCCTCGCTGCATATTTGCCATACCAGTCGTTGTCCTTATCAGGTCGGTGCCAGCCTCTTGAGCGCTCAAAATCATCAAAAGCCACCATGACCGAAGGACGCCAATCGGCGCCTTTCTCGGTTAACTGTCTATCGGCGAACAACAATCCTGCCCTTGCCAACAAGAAGGCTTCTTCTTCCTGACGAGCCCGTTGCGAAAGGTTCATGGAACTTTGCACGAACAAGATGAAACCTGCCCCAACAGCAGCGACAACAAACATGATGAGGGTCGCCAGCAAAACGGCTTGACCACGACGGAGCGACTGGCGACTGGCGATTGGCGACTGGAAAAAGGAAGCGACTGGGGAAGCGGCAGCGACTGGCAACTGGCAATTGGCGACTGGTGATTGACGACTGACAATCCGCCACTTCCTACTCGCTTCTTGCTGCCGTTCTACTCGCCATTCGCTAATCGCTAATTGCTGCCGTCCTGCTATTCGCTGTCGTTCACCGAACATTTTGCAACACCACCTTGACTCGGCGTCGGACGAAGAGTGATGGCACATCGGTTTCGTTAGGGTTGCCTCCCTTGATGCGAGCGCCCGGAGTCGGTTGCCTTATGGTCAATTCAATGACGACGGCAACGGGTTTGCGAAGGCGGGGGTCTTGCGTCTGACGCCTTTCAACAGTAAAGCGCAAATCAGCGACATCCATGTCAGCAGGCGTCAGAGCGTTATGGGAGATTAGGCGGTTGGAAGGCAACTGAGACAAATCAGCCAGCAACCATGCCCCTTGAACTATCCAACGCCCTTGATTGTCCCGCTGTGTTGGTTCCGGATCAGCACCGGCAAGGTCTGGAATCCATTGAGCCCGAAAGATTTGCCGGCGGTTGGCAGGCTGAACAGCGTCCATGTATTGGTAAGGTCGGGACGGGTCAGCACGACGCAAGTAGTAAGTGATGACCTGATAGCCCCAACCGGAGGGTGGGACAGTGACCTTCCCTTCGTCAGGGAAGCGGGCAACAAAGTCCAGCCGTGAAAGTGTATCGTCATCGTTAGGGCTATCGTCATCGTCAAGCAAGTTCAAAGGTTGACCGTTAGCGTTCACTCGCTCTTGAGGCATTATGTCCACAGCCTGCGTCAATTCCCGAACCATCCACTCAAGGGCAAAATCGGCAGCGTTTTGCAGGTTAGCCATGATGCGACCGCGACGGGCATTGTCAAAGGCTTGAGTCATCGGGACGAAAAGGAGCGTGAACATAATGGACAAGATTGCGATAGCGACCAAAAGTTCGGTGAGGGTGAAGGCGAGGCGAAAGGTAGCGACTGGCGACTGGCGATTAGCGACTAGTGATTGACGGCTGACAATTCGCCACTTCCTACTCGCTTCTTGCTGCCGTTTGTCCAGTCGCCATTCGCTAATCGCTATTCGCTGTCGTCCTGCTATTCGCTGTCGTTCTAATCGCCATTCGCTATTCGCTACTCGCTGTCGTTCCATCGTCCTCACCTCATGGTTCGTTGGGCTTACGGCGCCAAGCCTTATCGGGCGAAATTGGCATCTGCTGGATGCGAACTTGTCCGTCCCAGTAAAGAACCAAATCTGCTGGAACCCCACCCTTGACATAGTTGGGCGTCGTCGTGTTGGGCATGTATCGGTGATGGACGCACCAAGTCACGACAGTCGTGTCATCGGGAACTGTGGGGTTAGGAGCCAATGGTCTCGTGTTGCGGACACCCAACTGCCTGAACTTGTCAGGGTCAGAACACTGAGTGAGAAAGTTCGGGTTAGACGGGTGGCATGGGTCGGTAGGCAAGAAGCGAGTGATGGCATAGGTCGGAACACCACCTGTTTGCAGACAGGAAGCCTGTTGAGAACTCGTGACAGGGAAAATCGGTTCGTAAAAGTTTGTGCCCGCATCGCAAACCTGATAGGAAGTGTAGGTGTCAGGTGCACCACCGAAAGCGCGGGCGTCTGACGGGCAAATCAAAGTGCGCCGGCTGCGGATGTATTGGTCTAAGGCGAGCAAGCCACCAACCTGAGCATCAATTCCATCTTCGTTGAACTTGCTATCTTGGTCATTGTCAATGGGTGGGTCTTCGTCAACTTTGCCATCTCCGTCATCATCCCGCCCGTTCACTGGGTCTTCATCAACTTGTCCATCATTGTCATCGTCGCCATCGGGAGGGTCCTCGTCAAATCGCCCGTCTTTGTCGTTGTCCAAACTGTCGTAAGGCGAAGCGGGGAATCCGTCCCAGTCAAGGGAATACATTCGCAAGGCTCGGTGGATAACGACCAGCCTGTTCTGGCACTCAAAAACCTTTCGCTGCTCTTGTGATGGTCGGTAGAAGGTGAACAACAAGCCCATCAGTATGGCAATGATAGCGATGACAGTCAAAAGTTCGGTGAGAGTAAAAGCATAACGGCGGCGAGTGGCGAATGGCGAGTAGCGAGTAGCAAACATAGATCGCTGTTCCACCAGTCGCCAATCACCATTCGCTATTCGCTGCCGTTCTCTTTGCTGTCGTTCCATCATCCATCACACTCCTATGGCATCACGGGCTGGGATGGAGGGACGATGGTGATGAGTTCCACGAAATCGCCTTTGCGTCTCGGCGGAGCCTGTTGCCACAAAGAATGACCAGAGAGACGAATGAGAACAGATGCCCTTTGAACTGCATCCAAGCGAGCGATGTTTGGAGGAAGCGACAACGAACCACTGCCATCCAGCGAAACAACGGCATCAAATTTCTGCCCGTTCGCCGCTGTCCACCTTATCTCCAAACTCTGCCCTGCGAGCAACGGCGAGAAACGAAGTGCCCCTTGATCGGGGTCAACGGCAAACCAACGGATTTGTTCGTATGGGAAAAGTTGCAGGACAGCGTTAGTGTTTTGGTTGCTTGGTGGGACGGGCTGGAAATCGTTGGGCAGAGCAACGACTTGCTCAAACCAATCGTCTTGGTTCAAGTAAGCCACACGAACTCGTCGGTTAGTTGGCAAAGGTTGGTTAGGTTGCGGCTCCAGAACGAGAAGCCCTGACGAAAGGTCGCTGGTGGGTGAAACAGTGAGTTGATTTCCCCAATCATTGGGCTCAAGCGAAACTGCTTGGATGTGGGAAAGAGCCAAGCCACCGAAAGTCGTTTGAAAGATGTCCACTCCTGCAGGAAGGTTCAATTTCTGCCGGAGCGCTGGGTCGGGTGCAAAGGTCGTGCCTGTCTCTACAATCCAATGTCCACCAGCATCTTCGTCTATCCGTCCATCGCCATCGTTGTCTTGCCCGTCAATGGGGTCTTCCGCGAAGCGACCATCCCCGTCCAAGTCTTCAATGAGGTAATCGGCGCGAAGCGGTCCTAATTGGTCAATGCCAACGCCCGGCGGGGCTGGCATTGACTCAGAAAAAACGAGAACGCCGTTGCCGAGGTAGGTGAAGGGGATGGGAAACTCCTCAACAATTTGCAAAATGCGCGAAGCGGGTTGGTTGAGTTGGAATTGGTTGCGCCCTTCAGGGACAATGTAAACTTCGCGCCAAATCTGAGCGATAGGACCAACTTGCTGCGCCAACTCGTAACTGACCCTCAAAACCCTCAACCCGTTGGGTCGGATGCCAGAGCCAACATTGAGGTAGACATCAACTTTGCTGCTTTGAGGGTCGAAAAAGAACTCAAACTCAGCCACATCCTGACCATTGACAAAACCGTCGCCATTTCTGTCGCGAGTTGTGGGCTGATACTTCACTTCCCGATAAACCCGAATTTCTGGCTGTCCATCACCGTTAGCGTCCCAGTTAGGGTGCGGCGAAGCAGGGGCAAAGCGGAGGATGGCACGCCATTGGTCAGGCTGACCATCATTGTTTGTGTCCACACCGACCAACCCAACTCGCTTGTTAGGGTCTCCGGGAGGTAAACCATCGTCTAAAGGTTCGCCCCAAACGAAGTTGTAAGTGTAGCGGACGGTGAGAAGGTCAGCAGGTTCAAGCAGGACAGGGCGGTTGGCAATTTGCGGGTCGGCAGGGTTAAACGGCACGATGGCGAAAGGCATTTTGGCGGGGTCGGCGAGAAAGTCGCTGATGGCTTCGTGGGCGAGTTGCGTCGCCATCTGGCGGAGACCCGACCTTCGGATAATGTTTTGACCGGTCGGGAACAAAGCGACAATTGCCCAAATGCCGATGCCCAAAATGGCAACGGCGGTGATGACCTCTATGATGCTGAAACCTTTTTCGCGACGCAACCAAACCAATCCAAATTGTTTGGCTCTCATTTCCTTTCTCGCCTCCGTCGCCTCATTTATGCCACACCACTCGCAACTTTTTCACTTTGTCCGCCAAAATTTTGGCATTGAAACCGCAACAAGTTCGTTTTGGCAGGTAAGGTTCTTGGAGCATCAGCATGTTGACCAATCTCGACCAAATCGACACCTGTAGCGGCACAATTTGATTGCAGGAGTTGGCTGCAAGGAGGTGATTTGCTGTGGCTGAAAAGACAGTTGTCGTGCCTGAGTATGAAGTTGCCCAAAAAGTTGAGGTTGACCCCAAGACGACAGCCCTGCTCATCGTTGACATGCAAAACGATTTTGTCAAGGAAGGGGGCAAACTCGTCGTTCCGACCGCAAAGGACACAATCCCAGCAATCCGCAAACTTTTGGATATGGCTCGCCAAAATGGCATGTTGGTTGCCTACACCCAAGACACCCATTTGCCCGGCGACCCTGAGTTCCCTATCTGGGGCGAGCATGTGCTCATCGGGACTTGGGGCTGGGAAATCGTTGACGAACTTAAGCCGCAGCCTTACGACTTGGTAGTGCAGAAGCGGCGATATGACGGCTTCTTCGGGACAAGCCTTGAATACGACCTGCGCGACCGAAACATCCAAACCCTTATCATCACTGGCACGGTCGCCAACATATGTGTCCTGCACACTGCTGGCAGCGCTGCCTTGAGAGGCTTCAAAGTCATCGTCCCCAAAGATGCCATTTCGGCTTTGACGGAATTTGACATGGAAGCAACTCTCCGCCAAATTTCGTTCCTCTATCGCGGCATTGTGACGACTTCGGACAGCATCGTTGTCAAGTAGTGAGAGTCTTTGCAAAATTTGGGGCTGCAAATTTGAAGAGGGGAGTGAGTTTTATGCTCGTTCACCCCTATCATGGAAGCGGGCGGTGGCTAAGGGGCAACTTGCATGCCCATACTCAAAACAGCGACGGCAAATTCTCCCTTGAAGAGTTGGTCAGAAACTACGAAGCCCTCGGCTACGATTTCCTCGTCATCACTGACCACAACAAACTCACAGCCGTTGAAGGAGTTGAGACTGACATGCTGCTTTTGCAAGGTTGCGAGATTTCAACGGACAAGGGTCACATCACTGCGGTTAACTTGAAGGAGCCAATTGAACCGAACAAACCGAGCCAAAAGGTCATTGACGCCATCAACGCTCAAGGAGGCATCGCAATACTCGCCCATCCAAATTGGGGCGAGAATTTCTGTCACTGGCACCAAGATGACTTGGCTTCCCTCAACGGCTACGCCGGCATCGAAGTCTTTAACGGCAACATACTTAGAGACACTGGCAGTCCTTTGGCGAGTGACAGGTGGGACATGTTGCTGTCAAGGGGTCTGAAGTGTTGGGGCTACGGCGTTGACGACACCCACAACGAACTGGACATAGCCAACGGTTGGACGATGGTTTTGTCGGACGAATTGAGTCCAGAAGCAATCGTCAGCGCTTTGAGGGACGGAAGGTGCTATGCATCCTCTGGTGTGTTCTTTGAGGCAATTGAGGTTGACGAGAAAAGCATCCGTGTCGTTGCCCGAAATGCCGACCGGATTGCTTTTGTCGGCAAGCACGGTCGCTGGCTGAAATGGGTCAACGATAGGTTCGCCAGTTACCATGTCCGTGGCGACGAAGGTTACATTCGGGTTGAGGCATTCGGTCCGCACGGTTCAATGGCTTGGACGCAACCTTTCTTCGTTTTGGGGTGAAAAAGTTCACGCTTGCGGTGAGACTTCATTCGGAATTTGTTGTTGCGTGACCGGAGCAGGTATAACTCGCTCCACCAAATCCCAAGCCCAGTTGAAGGCTGTTCCGAAGAGGGCTGAGAGCAAAACTGCAAGCACAAGCAAAACGAGCACATATCCGCAAACGGCTTGGAGCAGAGCGGAAAGGAAGCCACTGCTTTCCATCTCCTCGCAAAGGCTAATCCTCAGTGCCCTCACCATCCCGAACCATCCGTCCAACGCTTTTGTGCAATCGGCAAAAGTGAAGTCAAATTCAGGTCGCATCTTCATCACACTCCTGTTTCTTTGGACAACGAAGCGGTGGGGTTGTGATGAAGTTGGGGCGATGCGCAGCGGCGTAATGCGTAATTCGTGATGCGCAAATGCATTGCTTTGTCAAGCCACCGAACTATCAGCCCTTTAAGGGACAGCAAAAACGAAACATATTGAAGCGGGTTAACTCACAAGGTTACGGGTTAAGGGCGCTCGTTCGGGGGAAGAAACCGAGTTCCAACGCTCAACCCTCAACGCGCAACCCAAGTAGTAGCTACCCACCTCGGGTGGGTCAAGACTGTTTGTCACTCGCTACTCGCTGTTAGCCACTCGCCTGCCGTTAACCGTTTCTTAACCTTTCCCCTCTGGCACTGTGGTTGGCTGTGTGCTAAAAACGAATTGCGCAAACTGCGGGCTCAAGCAAACAAACTCTGAACGCTCAACGCACAACGCTCAACCCTTTTGGAACGGAGGTTTCGCCCGATGGACTGGCAAAGAGAACTTCGTCTCCGCCAAGAAATCACAAAAGCGGGCAGACGGTTGTGGCAAGATGGCTTAGTCGCCCACACCGATGGCAACATTTCGGTTCGCCTTGACGAAACTTGGGTTCTAATCACGCCTTCGGGAGTCAACAAGGGCGCATTGAAGCCACACCAAATTTTGAAGGTGCACTTGCACAGCGGCGAGGTTGATGGCAACGGAAAGCCGTCTGTGGAAACGCCTTTACACCTCGCAATTTACCGCATTCGCCCCGATGTCAATGCAGTTGTTCACGCTCATCCACCTTATGCGACTGCATTCGCCGCTGCGGGAGTTGCCTTGACAGAGCCTGTCTTCCCTGAGATGATTGTCCGCTTCGGAGAGATTCCACTTGTGCCTTATGCTACCCCGGGCACTGACCGGTTGGCTGAATTGGTTGCCGAAGCCCTCCAAGACCACGATGCAGCGTTGCTCCAAAATCACGGTGCAATAACTGTCGGGCGAACCCTTGAAGAGGCTTGTGGTTTGATGGAAGCGTTGGAATGGACGGCTAAAGGTTTGTGGCTGGCAAAGGCTTTGGGAAACGCAATCCAACTGACACCTTCGGAAATTGCCCGTTTGTTCGCAATGCGCTCTAATCCAATTCGGTGAAAGAGGTGCTGGCAGGGATGAAAGCGAGCAGAGCGGCAAGGTGGGCTCACTGGCAAGAGAGGTTGATTTTGGTTCTGCTTTTCGCAAGTGCGTCCGTTTCAGTCGTCACAACTTTGGCAATCGCTATCTCCCTCGGCGTTGAAGCAATTGGCTTCTTCCGAGAAGTCCCGCTCATCCGATTTTTGACCGAACGAGAATGGACACCCCTGTTCGCCATCAAAAAGTTCGGGATTTTGCCCCTTGTGTGCGGGACATTTCTCATCGCTGGAATCGCAATGGTTCTCGCAGTCCCGATGGGCGTCCTCATAGCGACCTACTTGGCGGAGTATGCTTCTGAACGGACTCGACGACTTCTCAAGCCAGTGATTGAAGTTTTGGCTGGAATCCCTTCCGTGCTTTACGGCTACTTCGCTTTGCTTTTCGTGACCCCGTTGCTTCAAAAGTTCATCCCGTCACTTTCAGGTTTCAATGCCCTTTCTCCGGGCATCGTTTTGGCTTTCATGGTTCTACCGACAATCGCTTCCCTCAGCGAGGACATCATTTACGCTGTCCCGCAGAGCATAAGGGAAGCGTCCCTTGCTTTGGGCGCAACGAAGTTGCAAACGACTTTCAGGGCAGTTTTGCCGGCAGCAGGGTCAGGCATCATCGCCGCTTGCTTGCTCGGCTTCTCGCGAGCAATAGGCGAGACAATGCTCGTGACAATCGCAGCGGGTCAAATACCCAACCTGACCCTCAACCCCCTTGAACCGGTGGAAACGATGACCGCTTATATCGTCCAAGTTTCCCTCGGCGATGTTCCTCACGGTTCGCTTGAATACCGGACGATTTTCGCCGTCGGCTTGACATTGTTCCTCATCACCCTTATCTTCAACCTGTTTGGTCTTTTCCTTCGCGAGCGTTTCATCCGGACCTTCCAACGGTTCGCTTGAAAGGCAAATTGCGAGGTGAGCGGTGATGGAAGTCGTCACAGCGCCGAAAGTTGAACCTGAAGCAGTCCGAAGGCGGAGACGGGAAGTTTTGATGGAGTGGCTTTTCCTCGTTTCGGCTTGGGTCGCACTTTTGCTGACCATTTCCGTCTTGCTTGCCATCTTGGGCAAACTTTTCGCCGACGGGTTGACGAGAATTAACTGGCAATTCCTGACGAGTTTCCCATCGCGGCGACCGGAAGAGGCAGGAATTTTCTCGGCTTGGGTTGGGACGCTTTATGTTATGTTCCTGACAGCGGCGGTTGCTTTGCCGCTCGGAATTGGAGCAGCCATTTACCTTGAAGAATTCGCTTCCCGCAACTGGTTCACCCGCTTGGTTGAATTGAACATCAACAACTTGGCTGGCATCCCGGCAATTATCTACGGGTTGCTCGGCTTGCAAGTTTTCGTCCGTTGGTTTCGGATGGGCGAGAGCGTTTTGGCAGGCGCTTGCACTTTGGCGATAATGAGTTTGCCCGTCATCATCGTCGCTTCAAGGGAAGCATTGAGGGCTGTCCCTGTTTCAATCCGAGAGGCGGCGTTGGCTTTGGGTGCAACGAGATGGCAAACCGTTCGCGACCATGTTTTGCCATTAGCGATTCCGGGCATTTTGACGGGAACGATTTTGGCTCTTTCGCGGGCAATCGGTGAGGCAGCGCCTTTGGTGACAATTGGGGCGTTGACCTTCGTTGCTTTCCTCCCCAAATCGCCTCTTGACCCATTCACCGTCCTGCCAATTCAAGCATACAACTGGGTCTCCCGCCCTCAGCCCGAGTTCCACCGCAACGCCGCTGCTGCTTTGATTGTTTTGCTTGCACTTTTGCTTCTCATGAACAGCATCGCCATCTACCTTCGCAACCGCTACCAGCAAAGGTGGAGGATTTGAGGCTTTTCAAACCCAGCGGACTACGGGCATCAACAACAAGGTTGCCCACAAAGCGAGGCGAACTGCGTTCATCCAATCGTGATATTGGTCTTGGAGCAAAGGCGACTTTCGCCCAGTCATTTCCCTCTTCCGCTTCATCGTCTCCAGCCAAACAAAAGTCGCTGTCAACCCTAAAGCGGTCACTTCAAGGAGCGGTAGGTAAGGTTGAGGTGCGGTTGTCAGCCTGATCAATCTTTCGGCGAATATGCCAAACATCCCGTATCCGAACAAGTGCCATGCAAACCCAGCAAGCCTTTGCGGTAGGAAGTAGGGCGCCCAGACCACGATGGTGACGAAAGCGCCCCAAACCGCCATCCCGCCGACGCTCGGATTTTGAAGGCAATAGCCCAACAACTCGCCAATCAAACGCTCCATCTCAAAGCACCTCCCTCGTTGAAATCGCCACCAACATTTTAGCCCAAGCGGAAGTCTAAGCGCAAGGGACGAAATCAACAGAGAAGTGCGGAGTGCAATGTTCGGTGCGATGTTCGGTTCAGGGTGCGAAAGTTTGAAGTTTGGTGGCGCCATACATTGCGGGCGACGGTCACTTGACTTCACTGCCCGCTACTTTCTGCTTTCCATCGTCAGCAACTCTAACCTGCCATCTTCCCAACCTACCACCAAACCACGACGCTCCCCGTCAACCAACATCGTAAACGCATTCAGTCTCGGTTCCTCCCTGCCCAACAAAACATCCCGCCATCTCAATTCTCCCGCCTTCGTCACCTCTGCACGGTAAAGCCTCCAACGACGCCACCTGCTATCGTAACCAATCACCTCATCGCTACCATCTCCATCTATGTCGCCCGCAAATTTAATGTTAAAAGGCGCTTCCTGAATTCGCCAGTTGGAAGGAGAAAGGGCTTTTTCGCCTTTCGGAAGCAAACAAAAGATGCTGAATTGAACCTTTTCCCGAAACTGCCATCTCAACTTCCAACCTTCAAACCAAATGCAAGGCGGAAAAAGCCAGACAGTGCGAAATTGGTAGGTGCAAAGTGCTAAATGGTCACCGAACTTTACTTGCTCCCAATACAACCCAGCACCTTTAAGCCCAATTTTCCCTTGCCACATCTTCAACTTCCCATCCCGCCACTGAAAGACCCAGAAATTTCCGCTCCAGTCTGCCACCACAATTTCCTTCCGTCCATCTCCATCCAAGTCAAAAAGGTGCATGTGGAAAATGCTCCAACCAACGAGCAAGGGTGGCGAAGTGGCGATGACCTTCAGCCTTCTTTCCCTTCGGTCAAACCGCCAGATTTTCAACCGCTTATCTCTCGCCACCATCACGATTTCCATCCACCCATCCCCATCCAAGTCAGCGACTTGTGGAGAACCATAGCGCATCCAAGCGCCCAAATTTGTCTCCTTCCCTTTCTGCCCTCCCCAGAAAACCCAAGCAACATCTCCAGTCCAAAGGGCATCCAAAAACCATCCCTGTCCAAATCAGCAAGGTCATCAATTGCCGGACTTGTAAACCGAGAGGCAAACTTCCACTCCCCTTGTGGCGACAAGATGAATACCCAAACATTTCCGCCTCGGTAAACCCTCAAGAAAACCGTCTCCGTGCCCGCCCCTTGAGCGATAAACGCGTCTTCCATTGGCACATCGGGAAGGTTTGGCAAAGGCTCAAGGATTGCCTTTCCGTCCTTCCATCGCAGCAGTCGCAAGCGTCTGTCCACCGTCCAGACAGGCAGGGCTTTCGGGACGAATTGACAACGCCGCACCATCATCCAAATTGCCCGACAGTTTTCAAAGGGAAGGGTAGAAGGTTTGTCAAACGGGAAGCGAACCCAGATAGGTGGCTTATCCCTGAAAAATGCCGTCACTTCAGGATGTCCATCGTCATCAAGGTCAGTGATGAGCAACCTCTGAGGAGCATAAGGCAACTTGGCGAGGAGTTTTCTTTGCAGGCGGAAGGGTGGTTGGGCACGCCAGATGGTGAAGGCAAGGAGTGAAAGGAAGAAGATGGCGAAAATCAAAAGTCGCTTTCCCATCTTCGCTCACCTGCGCTGCTTGAAAGCATCAGTTTGCTCACCGACTGAAGTCGGTGGCTGCAAAACGAAACTTGCTGAAGCAGGCTAACAAAGAGTTGCTGAAAAATTGGAGGGCACATCTCCTGATGTGCCGAAATTTTTCGGCAGTGCAGGAGCACTGCCCTCCAAAAAACCATTTGCCATTCGCCACTTGCTACTCGCTACTTGACTTTGCCAGTTCTTTTGCCCTTTGATGTGCGGCGGAGATTGCCTCTATGATTGCACCGCGAAAGGCTTGTCGCTCTAAAACCGAGAGAGCCGCTATGGTGGTTCCGCCGGGAGAAGTCACCATGTCTTTGAGTTCGGCAGGATGCTTTCCAGTCTCAAGGAGCATCTTAGCCGCCCCGAGTAAAGTTTGTGCAGCCAACTTCAAAGCCACATCTCTTGGCAACCCCAAGTTGACGCCAGCATCGGCGAGGGCTTCAGCGAAGACGAAAACATATGCTGGTCCGCTGCCCGAAAGTGCTGTCACTGCGTCCATCAACTTTTCAGGGACATCAACGACCAATCCAACGGCGCTAAAAATTTCGTGGGCAATTTTTCGGTGGTTCTCGTCGGCGTTCGTCCCAAGCGCAATTGCGCTTGCCCCAGCCAAGACTTGTGCGGGTGTGTTCGGCATAACGCGAATGACGGGCGTTCCCTGAGGCAACGATGTCTCTATGCGGGCAATTGGAACGCCCGCAGCGATTGAAATGACGCAATGCTTTTTCGGGTCAATGACAGGAGCGATGTCGGCGAGCACATCGTCCATAACTTGAGGCTTGACACAAAGCAGCACGATTTCGCTCTGTTGGACTGCGGACTTGTTATCGTCGGTGGTCGGAATTCCCAGCGCATGAATTCCCACCAATTTTGGCGGGTCAATGTCAGCGGCGACAATTTGCTCAGGCTTGACCTTCCCACTTTGGATAAGCCCACGCACCAAAGCGCTGCCCATTGCGCCAACTCCGATGACCGCCAACTTTTTATCCTCCAAAGGACTTGACAGTCCCATAAGCATCGCCCCTTGCCAAAGTTTTACGCCTCACGCTTTACGCATTACGCTTCACGCTCCAACTTCTACTCCCAACTTCCTGCGCACATAGTTGATCAAGCCGCCTGCATTGAGGATTTCCCGCATGAAGGGCGGGATCGGCATGGCTTGGTAAGTTTTGCCTGTTGTGAGGTTTTTAATGGTGCCCGTCTCTATGTCCACTTCAAGTTCGTCGCCGTCGCGAATTTCGTCAACCGCTTCAGGGCACTCAAGGACAGGCAAACCGATGTTGAAAGCGTTCCGATAGAAGATGCGCGCGAAACTTTTGGCGATGACGCAACTTATGCCCAATCCCTTAATCGCCAACGGTGCGTGCTCGCGGGATGAACCGCAGCCGAAGTTCTCGCCGGCAACGATGATGTCGCCGGGCTTTGCCCTTTGCGGGAAGTCGGGGGCAATCGGTTCCATGCAGTGTTTCGCCAATTCCTGCGGGTCGGTTGTGACCAAATATCGGGCTGGGATGATGATGTCGGTGTCAATGTTGTCGCCAAATTTGTGGGCTTTGCCTCGCAGAATTTCACTCATGCTCTCGCTTCCTCCTTTCCGCAGTTTGCAGTCCATGATTTTGGCACTTTCCGTTCAAATTCGTTTCTCACTCCGGTTGCCTCCACGAGTGTTTCGGTTCCCAACCCAAAAGATTCTTCGCTTTGCTCAAGTCAAACAAACCTTCGTGCCCCTGAAGTTCGCGCTTCAGCGGCACATCGGGATAAACAGCCTTGATCAGTTCCATCGTTGGGACGGCTGAAGTCGTGTCGGCGGCGCAGATGAAAAACGCTTCATGACCTTTCCATGTCGCGGCGAGGGATTTCAACACAGCGTCAACCACATCCCTGATGTCAACATAGCCCCACAAACCTTTGAAGTCGCCGGGGATGTCACGGCGCGGGTATTGACGCCAACGCTCATACCACTCCGGTGAGGTGACACCGTGAAAGCGGAGGCTGACTATGGTCATGCTCGGCTCAAGCCTGACCATCGCGTCGGCAATCTGTTCGCCAAGCCACTTTGACAGACTGTAGCAATCTTCAGGGCGGGCAGGATGAGATTCGTCAACGGGCAAGTATTCAAGTCGCGGTCGTTCCTTGTTGTAACTTAGCCCAATGGCATTGATGCTTGAAGCGACAACGACTTTGTGGATGCCCAATTGCCTGCACGCTTCAAGGACATTGTAAGTGCCCATGACATTGACCCTCATGACCTCGTGGGGCATTCCGCGCCAAGGTCCTGGAATGGCTGCAAGGTGGACAACGGCGTCCGCACCTTTCAGGTTGTTGATGACTTGAGCGAAATCGGTGACATCGGCGCAAACGAAATCGGCGTTCCTGTCTTCGGGCGCTTGCATGTCAAACACAAGCACATCGTGCCCTTGTTCCAAAAGACCTTTCACCACTGCCCTTCCGATGCGACCTGCGCCACCGGTCACAACGATTTTCATCTCCGACCCTCCTTCGCTGGCGGTTGATTTGAAGTTGATGCCTGAGCCGAAAAGGTTAGAAAATCGTCGGTCCTTTCCTGTTTCTCCACTGGGCGACCTGTCCAAATTGGCTCACATTCGGCTACAATTTTGGCGGCAAGGAGGGACGATTTGATGAGTCAAACAACGACGAAGGCTTTGCCGAACTCACCCGAGCAAAGGGTTTTGACGCCGATTTTTTCCGGTGTGGCAAAAATTGTCGCCAAGGAGAGATACCGAAACTTTTGCCGCTTGACAATTCGTTGTCCGGAAATTGCGGCGAGGGCCCAACCGGGGCAATTTGTCAACCTTTACCTTGATGGGCTCGGTGGCGGAGCGAGTTTTGAGCGGTCGAATTTGCCGATGGCTGCCATATTGCCGAGACCTTTCAGCGTGGCAAAAATTGTCCCGCTCAGGAAGGGCGTGATTCAAAGCGACGAGCCGCAAGCGTTTTCCGTGCTCTTTGACATTCGCGGCGTCGGGACAAATTGGCTGGCTCAGTTGACAACCGATGTTCCCGTCAGGGTTTCAGGACCGTTGGGAAAAGGTTTTTGGTTGCCCGAAGGGACGAAAACGGCGGTCTTGGTTGCCGGTGGCATCGGCATCGCGCCTTTCCCCTTCTTGGCAGAGAGGCTGAAGGCTCAAGGGGTTGAGACTGTCCTTTTGCTTGGGGCGAAGGCAAAGGACAAATTGCCCTTTGACCCAGTTCGTGCCGAATTCCCGTTTTTGCGAAACGGCAAGCCGCTTTCGTATTGGGGCGCTGACGAATTTGAGAGCATTGGAGTCCGCTCCGCAATCGCCCTTGAAAAACCGGAAGACGGCTTCTTCGCTGGAACGGTCACGCAACTTTTTGAGGCATGGCTTTCGACTCGGAAGGAACTGGACGGCATAGTCGTTTACGGTTGCGGTCCAATTCAGATGCTCAAGGCGCTAATCCAAATCGCTCAATCCTACAACTTGCCCTGTCAAGTATCTTTGGAAGAGCGGATGGGTTGCGGGATGGGGATTTGCTTTGGTTGCCCCATTCCCGTCAAAGGCGGCGGATACAAACTTTGCTGCACCGAAGGTCCAGTCTTTGACGCAAGCGAACTGGCGTTGTGAGCCAAAGACACGCAAAGGAGGGGAATTGGGATGAAGGACTTGGCGCTTCGGGCTTTGGACACGGCGAAAAAGTTGGGCGCAACTTATGCCGATGTCCGAATCTTGCTGACAAGGCGAGAAGACATCTTGGTCAAAAACGAGCGGGTTGCTTCATTGGAGCAGACTGAGGACATCGGTGTGGGTGTTAGGGTCATCGCCGATGGCGCGTGGGGGTTCGCCGCAACCCGCGAAGTCACTCCGGAAGCGTTGGACAAATGCGTTGCCCAAGCCGTTGAGATTGCTAAAGCCAGCGCAACTTTGAAGGAGCGGGAAGTCGTCTTAGCGCCCGAACCTGCCCATGTCGCTTTCTGGGAAACTCCCATTGAAGTTGACCCGTTCACCATCCCCCTTGACAGAAAAGTTGAGACGCTCCGACAATGCACTCAAATCATGCGCAAGTTCCCGGAAGTTAAAGTCGCTGTCGGCTGGATGAGTTTTCAGCGGAAGCACCAATGGTTTGCCAGCACTGAAGGGGCAATCATTGAGCAGATACTCACCAGAAGCGGTGCGGGGATTCAGGCTCAAGCAACGGACGGGAGCGATTTGCAAGTTCGCTCATACCCGCAATCTCACGGGGGTCAGTTCATGAGCAAGGGCTACGAACTGGTTGAGGAACTTCGCTTGGCTGAGCACGCAGAACAAATTGCTGAGGAAGCGAAAGCCCTTCTGACCGCAGACCCGTGCCCTGAGGGCGAATTTGACCTGATTTTGGACGGCTCGCAGTTGGCGCTTCAAATCCACGAATCCGTCGGGCACGCCCTTGAGTTGGACAGGGTTTTCGGCTCAGAAGCCAACTATGCGGGCACGAGTTTCGCGACACCTGAGAAGTTGGGCAACTTCCAATATGGCTCACCAATTGTCAATATCGTTGCCGATGCAACTTCGCCCGGCGGGCTCGCGACTTTTGGCTACGATGACGAAGGCGTTCAGGCTCAAAGGTGGCATCTCATCAAGGACGGCATTCTGGTTGACTACTTGACATCACGCGAAACGGCAGCGAGGTTGGGCGCTGAGAGAAGTCACGGGTGCATGAGGGCTGATGGCTGGCAAAACTTGCCTATCATCCGAATGGTCAACATCAGCCTGATGCCGAGGGAAGGGACTTTGGATGACCTGATTGCTGACACCAAGCACGGAATCTTCATGGCTGTCAACCGAAGTTGGAGCATTGATAACCAGCGAGTGCAATTCCAGTTCGGGTGCGAAATCGGCTGGGAGATTAAGGACGGCAGAAAGGTTCGGATGGTCAAGAACCCATGCTATGCTGGCATCACTTGGGAGTTTTGGCGTTCGTGCGATTTCATTTGCGGCGAGAGCGAGTTCGTCTTGTGGGGCGTCCCAAACTGCGGCAAAGGTCAGCCACCACAGCGAGCCGAAATGTCTCACGGAGCAGCACCAGCAAGGTTCAGAAAAGTCAAGGTCTTCCCGGCAAAGTGAACCCGCCCTCCTGACCATTGTGGACTTTTAAGCGAGCCAAGTCCAAAAACGCAGGTTCACATCTTACCATTTCGTCTGGCTCGACAAGAACGGCGACAGAGTTTCCGGGCGGGGAGAAGTTTTGCCCCTATCTCATTGACGACACTTTCCTGCCAACTTACGACTGGGTCGCAAAACCCATCAACCCTAAAAGTTCGGTGAAAAAATAAGCCATCATGCTACGGACTTCAGTCCGTAGTTGATGACGCAGAAACTGAGCGCCGACTTTAGTCGGCGAATTTTTTTCCCGCAAAATTTGGCACGACAGAAGCCGTGCATCCCCGGTTTTTCTTACGAGTGAGTCTCAAAACCTGTTGAGCAGCGCATTTCTGAAAACCGAGATTTTGGCGGCAAAAAGCTAAAAACTGGTGGGTTCTCAAGTCTTTACAAACTCTCTCTCTCTCTCTCGTTATAATGAAAGTGGCTTTGACGATCGCATTAAGACAGCAGAGCCCTTCGGGGTGTCGCTTATGAGAGGCAAAAGTTTCCGAACCGAGGGCAAAATAGGGAAATTGGCGAGGTGGGCTAAAGATAATTGGCAAGTTCTTATCTTTTGGCTTGCCTGTGCTTTCGCTGGTTGGTATCTTGGTGCAAGGGGTTATGGGATGGAAATTTACTTCCGCATAACAGGAATAAACCCTCAAGAGTGGACACCTCTTCTTTTGCTAACGGCTCAAAATGATCCAAAAATTGGAAGTATTGTTTCGCTTGAAGGACTGACTGACTGGCAAGGCAAACTTTTCAAACTGCCTTTCCCTGACAAGGAAACAGCCTTGCTATTCGTGTGCGGGAGATGTGGCTTGGAAGACACCCTGAACCTTGCGCAGGCATTTCAAAACCGATACTATCAAAAAGTTCGTCTTTGTGTTGTTTACATTGGAGAGCCAGATGCTGAGGCTTATGCTCTCATGCAGCGAACGAAGGGATTGATTTTCTTGAGAGATCCCAAGTTGGAAGTTTTTGAGCGCTTAAATGCCCTTTATATGCCCCGTTTCTACTTAATCTCGGCTAATGGAACGCTTCGTTATCTTAGCCCTTTGACAGGTCACTTTTGGCGATTTGAAAAGTGGCAGGAGGAGTTTGAGCGATTAGGTCAGTTGTTATTATATGGAAGGTGAAGGAAAGTGCGAAGGGGAATGACATTAATTGAATTACTGGTTGTGATAGGAGTGATTGCAGTGATTATAGGGATAACCTATCGGGTGCTTTCTCAAGCTCGAGAACGAGCCCATCTGGTTACATGCATTAGTAACCTTCGTCAACTTGTTCTGGCTGTTCACATGTATGAGCAAGATTGGGGAACTGTGCCAATAGAACATCCGAGGAAAACACCAGAAGGGTTATATGGTTATGTGCAGCAAATTCTTTTCCCAACTTATGTTAACGACAAGTCTTTATTCGTCTGTCCAGATGATCCTTATCTTGGCAGGCATCCTTTTATCGTCTTATGGCGAGGTGAGGAATGGCCGATTTCATACGGATATTACATCAATCATGTGACTGTAAGAGAGTATGGCAAAGGTAACCCTCGTCTGAGCCCGAGGTCGCCAATTTTTGACTGCGGTTTTCATAAGCGTGAATTTCAGATAGATATTATTGCCCGATATGATGGTTCAATAGAATTGGCACCTCGTGGGCTTTACAAATTCATAAGACCTGAGTTTGAGGAGGGGATAAAACATGAGAATGACAAAATTAGGCTTTAAGTGGTGTGCTGTGGTTATCCTGTTAGTTCTCGCTTTAACAGGATGCCCAAGGAGGCGTTCTTGCATAGACACCATCATTCCTCCGGGCTGTGTGCAAGTAGGTCGGCAGAATGATGTGTTATGCTGTTGGCTAGGTTCAATATATAGGTGTGACTTGCTCATCTATCGGGATTCTCAAGGCGTTCGAGGATACCGTAGCACCGCTATTTCAGAATGCGATGGTCCTCTTGGACCGTGTAGAGCACAAATTTTGACCTGCAAGTGATAGATATGATTGGGAAGAAAATTTCTCTTGTCGGAGTGTTGATTTTTGCGATATCTTATCTTGCTACGATAGGGTGGAATCTGGTAAAGGAACAAGTTTGGACATACTTTGAGCCTTATTTTGCCTGTCGTTACAACCTGAAAGCCCTTTGGGTGTTAAGCCAAAAGGTGAGTAGGCGTTATCAGGTTCCTTTTCCACCACCTGTGAGGTGGATCAAAATAGCGACGAAGAAAACGGTTATGTTAACCGAAAGGGAAGCAAATTATCTGGGGATGTCTGAGTGGGTAGGCTCTTATGTAGATTTCCCCTTGTCGCTCATCTGTCCGAGAGACCCAAAGTATCTTCTCAAAGTCGCTATGGATAGTCAAGGGCTTGATTACGAACCAAGTTACCTTTGGCATCCTGATAACCGCACTTTAGCCTATTGCCCTTATTGTCGTCTTGCCGTCCTTTTGGACGGGAAGATAGAGAAGCGATGAAGGAGGGATGAAAGATGCGTAACAATCAACTTCTCAAAAGACGCCTCCTTTGGGTTGGGGCTTTCGTCATTGCTTCAGTGGTGGCAGTAACCTTCAAACTTTCAGGCTACCAACCATCTCCTCAAGCAGTTGTCGTTGAGCCTATAGTTCTTGAAACTGCGACGATAGAAGTGGTAAATGGTCTCAACCGTCTCTTCCCTTTGCTCAATGGCACTATCTTTGAAGACATTCCCTTTCATCAAGCCAATCGAACCGCTTCAGAAACTGACAGCGACGGTGATGGGTTCCCCGATTGGCAAGTTTATGATTTCGGAACGACGGAAGACGATGGTTATGGCGGTCTCGTGAAAATTCACGATCAAGGAAGCGTCTTAAAGTATGTCTTTGAGACCTTCCAGACCCCGACGGAGACATGGTCAGGATGGCTAACTTCTCCCGATACTGACCAATTCCCTGCAGGTCAATACGCTTGGAATTTCTCAGTGCAAACTTCTCAAGGGCTAGAACAATGGCAAGGAACCGTGACCATCTCCCAACAAGATGTTGAGCAGTTTTCCATGCAAGGGACTATCTCAAAATCAACCTCTCAGGGAACATCTCAACTTGTAATTTCCGATACAAACCCATTAAAAGTTGATACCACCCAACCTGCTCTACTTTATGATGGAGAAGCATTCTTCACTTTTACCGATCAAGATGGAATTCAATGGCAAGGTTCATGGAGTGTCATGAATGTTGGTGTTACAAAATTATGGGTTGACGAAAATGGTAACGGACAGATGGATAGCGGTGAAGTAGCAGATATCGTTTACGATGCCCAAACGGGAAATTGGCAATCAAGCGCTTCCCAGTCCTCTGAACCTGTTTCCCCAATTGATTGGTGACCGATCAATTTGTCAACCCTTGACAGGTTCAAACCAGCCGACTGTGCGGTTGGTTTCGGTGAAGATTTGCTTTGCTGCATTAACGAGCAAATCAGGCGTGACTTTTTGCAGGTTGGGCAAGTAGGCGTTGAGCAACTTCCAATCGCCCAGAACCTCGTATGCGCCAACATGATATGCCCGCTCAGTTGCCCCGTCTAACGAACGCAGGAAATCGGCTTGTTCCATGTGCACTACCCGCTCCAATTCGTCTTGCTCGGGCGGTTTTTCGGTCAACTGCTGCAACTCCGACCAAACTATGTCTTCAACTTCAGGCAGCGATGATTGGTCTGTCAAGGTCACGAAGACGGTGAAAAGGGCAGCCTCTTTGTGGACGGAGTTGCCAACCCAGACGCTCAAAGCCTTCTTCGTCTCAACCAGTTTACGATAAAGCCGAGATGTCCGCCCATGCCCAAGCACATCGGCAAGGATATGCAACGCATATGGAACAAGTTGCTCGTTTCCGTCCCTCGTCCCTTGATAAGTCGGTGCATGGAAGACCATCGCCAGCAGCGGCAACTCACCGTGCCCTTTTACCCTAACCCTTCGTTCGCTCCTCTGCGGTGGTTCTTTCACTTCAGGCACTTTCGCCCCTTGACTCGGTTGCAATTCGCTGAACCGCTTTTCAACTTCGGGCAAAACTTCTTCAGGCGTGACATCGCCGCTCAGGACAAGGAAAGCGTTATTGGGCGCATAGAAGCGGCGGTAGTAGTCATAGAGGTCGTCTCTGGTCATCCGCTCCAAATCACTTCGCCAGCCAATGATAGGGTTGCGGTAGGGATGAACTTGGAAGGCTGTCGCGAGGACTTCGGTGAAAAGGCGGTGCTCAGGATGGTTCTCATACATCTCCAACTCGCTCAAGATGACACCCCGCTCCAATTCCGTCTCCTGTGGGTCAAACAGGGCGTTGGTCATTCGGTCAGCCTCTATGTCAAGGGCGATGAGCCAATTTTCTTTCGGCAAAGTCTCAAAGTAAGCGGTGTGGTCATAGGTTGTGTGACCGTTCAAGACGCCACCGTGTTTTTGGATGAGACGGGCAATTTGTCCTTTCGGGAACTTTGGCGTCCCTTTGAAAAGCATGTGCTCAACCCAGTGGCTGATTCCAGTTATGCCGATTTGCTCGTGCCGAGAACCGACTCGGTAAAACGCCCAAACGCTGACGACCGGCGCATAATGAACGGGCGCAATGAGAACCTTCAAGCCGTTCGGCAAAACATGTTCGCTGACTTGCACTGACCATTCCGCCACTTCAATCACCTCCGTGCCGAAAATTGTAACGCCTCCGAAAGGGTTGCGAGTTGAGGGTTGTGAGTTGCGGGTTCTGGCGATAAACTTGAACGAGCGACCTTGAACTTGGGCGCAAGGGGTTGATGATGGATGGAGCAAAGAGTTCAGCCCTTTGACCCGTTCAAACTTTGCTCGGTCGGGACGGTTCGCAGGTTGCTTTTGGAGCACCAAATCCGACCATCTAAGGCGATGGGGCAAAGTTTTATCGTCAACCGTTCCGCCCTTGAGCGAATTGTCAGCGCTGCTGAACTGAAGCCAGATGAAGGGGCTTTTGAAATCGGCACGGGCTTCGGGACGCTTACGGCTGCATTGGCGCAAAAGTGTCGGATTGTCATCTCGTTGGAAAAGGACAAGCATTTGTTTTCTGTGGCGGAAACTCTGCTGAAGCCGCTCGCTAATGTCCGATTGATTTGTGATGACGCCTTGACCGCCGATTGGGAAGCACTTATCCGCGAACACGGCGAGGTCGCACGGTGGAAGTTCGTGAGCAACCTGCCTTATGCCATAAGCAAGCCCTTGCTCATGCGGCTGATGAGGGAGCGTCACCTTTTCCCTTTGGCTGTCGTGACTGTCCAGCGGGAAGTTGCTCAAAGGATGACGGCGAAACCGGGCGATGAGGGCTACAGCATCTTGAGCATCGCCGTTCAGTTTTATGCCGATGTTCGCATCTTGTTCAACCTGCCTCCGACCAGTTTCTACCCTGAACCCGAAGTTTGGTCGTCGGTCGTCAAGTTGCAATTCCTGTCACAGCCGAGGGTCAATGTTTCTGACGAGAGGTGGTTTTTCAAAGTTGCTGAAGCAGTTTTGATGCAGAGGCGCAAAACGATTACGAACGCGTTGCACATTCGGTTTGGGTTGCCCAAAGGGTTGCTTGCTGAGTTGCTGCAAAGTTGTGGCATCGACCCTGAACGGCGCGGCGAAACTTTGTCAATTCACGAACTGGCGCAACTGGCGGAAAATTTGCGGCAAAATCTTCCCACAAAAAGGAAGCGTAACGGGGCGTAATCCGTAAAAGCGTGTTGTTGCCCAACTCGCAACTCAAATAGCGGGCTTGTGGCTTTCTGCAAAGGATTGCCCTGAGAGTGTTCATAAATTGAGCCCAATGAGCCCAATGGGAGGGCGAACCTCCCGGTGAGCCCATCCTTTCCGACCTGCCGACTTGCCCATCTCACGACTTGCCGATGAGTTCGGCTCGGCAGGAGCCTCACCCTCCCTTTCCGAACACCTTCGATTGCTCTCAACAATGGGCTTGCAGCGTGCTATAATTACAAACGCCTAAAAGGAGCGGGCGTAGCTCAGAGGTAGAGCGCCACCTTGCCGAGGTGGAAGTCGCGGGTTCAAGTCCCGTCGCCCGCTCCATTTTTCTTTTCGTCCGTCGCGATTGCCTGAAGCGAACTGCTTTCCCCCGACATAGTCCCCTCAACGCTGCTGCTACAATTTCGTTGTGGCTTCACAAGCGAGGTGAGCGAACATGCCTTTGGCATCCGTTGAAGAAGCACTTGAGGAACTGAGGAAAGGCAACTTCATCATCGTCGTGGACGACGAGGACAGGGAAAACGAAGGCGATTTGGTCATCGCAGCCGAGAAGGTGACGCCTGAAGCCATCAACTTCATGACCAAATACGGGCGCGGGCTCGTTTGCGTTGCGATGACTGGCGAACGGCTGGATGAACTTGAAATCCCGATGCTGCCCGGCGACAATACATCGCCTTTCGGGTCGCCCTTCGCTATGCCTGTCGATGCGCATCCGCGATTTGGCGTCACTACGGGAATATCAGCCTACGACCGTGCGAGGACTGTCAAGGTCTTGATTGACCCAAACACTAAGCCGAGCGATTTGACCCGACCGGGACATGTTTTCCCACTTAGGGCAAAGGAAGGCGGGGTGCTCAGGAGGGCTGGTCACACTGAAGCGGCTGTCGATTTGTGCAAGTTGGCAGGTCTTTATCCTGCAGCCGTCATTTGCGAAATTTTGCGAGAGGACGGACAAATGGCTCGTCTGCCTGACTTGGAGAAATTCGCCGAGCAGCACGGGTTCAAAATCATTACTGTCGCCGACATCATCGCCTACCGTCTCTCCCACGAACAACTCGTCCGAAAGGTTGCAACCGCCCGCTATCCGACGCCGTTTGGCGAGTTCACTTTGCACGCTTACGAATCCGTCCTTGACGGCGCTGCCTTTTTGGCTTTGGTGATGGGCGAAATTAATCCGGACGAACCTGTTCTCGTCCGAGTCCACTCCGCTTGCTTGACCGGAGACGCCCTCTATTCCCTTCGGTGCGATTGCGGCACTCAACTCAGGTTAGCCTTCGAAAGGATTGCCGCTGAGGGGAAAGGAGTTCTGCTTTACATCCCGCACCACGAGGGACGAGGCATCGGGCTCATCAACAAACTGAAGGCTTACGAGTTGCAAGACCAAGGGCTTGACACTGTTGAAGCCAACTTGAAACTCGGTCATCCGATGGACGCTCGCGATTACGGTCTGGGAGCGCAAGTTCTGAGGGATTTGGGTGTCCGAAAGATGCGCTTGATGACTAACAACCCGACCAAACGGGCAGGCTTAGCAGGTTACGGCTTGGAGATTGTCGAAAGAGTCCCGCTTGTCGCTGAGCCCGCCACTGAGTTTGCGCGCCGCTATTTGGAAACGAAGCGGGAGAAAATGGGGCACTTGATTGAACTGTAAGGTCAGCGCAACTTAGCCCTGTGCCTGCCTATATTCTCCGAAGGGACAAACCAGAGTTGTAAACTGCCGTGAATTTCACAGCCTATCCCGACGCCTTGAGCGGGGGCTCAAAGTTTAGGGGTGATTTTCGGTGAGACGATGGGTTCAGAAACGAAAGTGGCTCGCAATCGTTTTGCTCGTCGTAGCAGCCAGTTTGGGCTTTTGGTGGTGGCGGAAGACAAAGACGGCAACTCCCGCCAAGTTCGCAATTGTCCAACGGGAAACCTTGACCTTAGCCGTTCGGGAAGTTGGGACAATTGAACCGCTCGTGAAAGTCGCAGTCAAGTCAAAAGTTGCCGGTCGCATAATGGCGATACGCGTCCAAGAGGGCGATTTCGTCCGGAAAGGGCAAGTCATCGCCATCATTGACCCGACCGAGTTGGAGCGACAGGTCAACCAAGTCAAGGCTGAGTTGGCTGCCGCCGAGGCGAGGTGGCGTCAAGCCTTGACAAATTTGCAAATTCAGGAAACTTTGCTGAGGCAGCAATGGGAGCAGGCTCACGCTGACTTGATTGCTGCTCAAGCGAACTTTGAAAAACTTATGGCTGGCGCTCGCCCTGAAGAGATTGAAGCGGCTGAGGCGAGTGTCAGGAAAGCGAAATTTCAACTTGAAGCGGCTCAAAAGGAACTGGAAAGGCAAAAGCAACTTTATGAGAGCCGAGCAATCGCTTACCAGCAAGCGGAAGCGGAGTTGAAAATCGCCGAAGCCAACTTGCAAAAACTCCTTTCAGGCGCACGCCCGGAGGAGGTTGCAGCAGCCGAAGCTGATTTGAAGCGGGCTCAGGCTGTCCTTGAGGAAGCGAGGCAAAACCTTGAGCGACAAAAGCAAATCGTCGAGTAAGGGCTCGCCCGCAAACAAGCGGAGGCTGAACTTCGATCGGCAAAAGCAAATTTGGAAAACGCAAAGGCAAACTTGGAACGCAAGCGAACCCTTTATGAGAAAGGCTTCGTGTCAAAACAGGAACTTGACAGCGCAGAAGCAGCGTATCAGTCTGCCCTCGCCCAATTCCAACGAACTCAAGCGTATCTGGAGCAGGTCAAGTTGGACGAACAACAGTCTCTCGCTGCGGCGAGAGCCAGATACGAAGCGGCATTGCAAGAGGTCAAGGCTGCGCAGGAGCGTTTGAATTTGCTGCGGAAAGGTCGCACCGAAGACATAGCGGCGGCTCAGGCTCAAGTTGAAAGGGCGAAAGCGATGTTGAAATCGGCGATGGCTTCCGAATCCCAGACCCTTGACACTGCTCAAGTTCGCTATCAGGCAGCGCTGGAAGACTACCAAGCGGCGCTCGCTCAACTCCGCGCCCTGAAAACAGCACGCCCCGAAGACTTGAAGGCGGCAGAGGCTCAGGTGAGGCGAGCGTCATTAGCCCTGAAAGCGGCTGAAGTTCGGCTTCGTGAAAAGCAAAACCTTGCCGAAGAAGTTAAGGCTGCGTGGGCTCAAGTTCAAAGGTTGCGCGAACATTTGGCTAACTTGCAAACCCAACTTCGCGATACAGTCATCACCGCCCCGATTTCCGGTGTCGTCATCAAAAAGTCGGTTGAAGTTGGCGAGTTGGTCGCATCGGCAATTTCAGGGTTCGCACAAGGAACGGAGTTGGTCACCATCGCTGACCTATCACAGTTGGTTGTGAAGGTTAGGCTCAACGAAGTTGATGTGGCTCGCGTCTATGTGGGGCAACCTGCGGAAGTTCGGGTTGACGCTGTGCCCGAAAAGGTCTTCAAAGGTGTGGTGAGCAAAATTGCTCCCGCTGCCCTTGACAGGCTTCTGGCTCGCTCCGTCAACCCAGCGGCAGGTCAGGGCGAAGTGGCGTGGTTCGATGTTGAAATCAAACTGAACGAAACTCACCCGGACCTGAAACTGGGCATGAGCGCCAATGTCGACATCGTAGCCAAAAAGTTGGCGCGAACTTTGACCATCCCGTTGGACGCAATCGTGGAAGAAGATGGGACACGGTATGCCCTTTTGGTCACTGACCCCAAAATCGCCCAGCAAGTTCGCAAAGCCTACATGGCAGGCAAGTTGGACGAACTGGTTATCCCCGAAAGCAAAGTCCCAACCAAAAAAGTTCGCATCCGCATCGGGTTGAAAAACGAAGCGAAGGCACAACTCATTTCGGGGCTGAAAGAAGGAGATGTCCTGCTCGTCAAGCCACCAAAGCGGCGCGTCTTTGAAATTGAACCGCAACAACAAGAGTGAACCAAACTTGCCCAGAGCAATGAAACAAAATTTGCATCGGCTCACAACACCCGAAGAAGGTGACAAGAGTGCGGTGGATAGTGGCATCGCTTGTGCTGAGCGTAGTCCACACAGCCTTCGCAACGGGCGGGTGGCGACTGGGGAAGGATAGCGTTGCACACTGGCGACCAATGCCCGACTGGCTCGCTAACCCTTCCGCAAATGCAAAGGTTGAGGCGACTGACGAAGGGCTTAGGTTCTCCGTCCCTGAAGCGGGCAAGGGCATGAAGTGGCTCATCAACGCACGGT
>Ga0209225_1000911_pt1 | contig 31276 bp, 33 predicted proteins | sample WasSprMetagenome_FD_184732 | JGI IMG/M metagenome (GOLD analysis project Ga0209225, IMG submission 184732) | Sulfidic aquatic microbial communities from Washburn Spring, Yellowstone National Park, USA - WS (SPAdes) (version 3) | ecosystem: Environmental > Aquatic > Thermal springs > Hot (42-90C)... | reverse complement strand
GAACCCATTAAATTTGGCATCAAATGATACAAAACTTTAAAACCTGCATCTTTTAAAATTTTTGTCGCTCGAGCGATTTTTTCGGCACTAAGTCCTGTTTCATTTTTTTCCAAAATTTCATCAAAAACACTTTGAACTCCAATTTCAACCATCGTTACCCCCAATTTTCTTAAGCACATTATTTCTTCCTCATTTATTAAATCTGGCCTCGTTTCTATCGAAATTCCAACAATTCTATTTTTTGCCTTTTCATTCTTTTTCTGCGCCTCTTTTAAATTTTTGCTTTTCTTTCCATTCGCTCCATCAAAACATCTTTTTACAAACCATTCTTGATATTTTTTTGGATAAAAAGTGAAACTTCCACCAACGATTCTCAATTCGATCTTGTCTGTTTCATGGCCTTCAAGTTTTAGCATTTCAATTCTTTTTTTCGTTTGTAAATACGGATCAAAATTTAAACTCTTTGCTCTTTCTACCGCAGGTTCTCCCGATAAATAACTTTTTGGTAAATTTTTTTCAGTAGGACAAAAAATACACTTTCCCGGACAAGGATAGGGTTTTGTTAAAACGGTTACGTTCACAATACCAGAAAGAGACCTCACAGGTTTGATCTTTAAAATTTCCTCTAAATCTTTAGATCTTTTTATTCTTTTTTCTTTAAGCAGTTTTTGATAAAATTCAAAGAGTTCAAAGTTGCTTAAAATTTTGATTTTGTATTTTTTTGCTATTTCTCTCTTGAAATCAAAAAGTTCTTCTTTGTTCTTTATTTTAGCTTTAATTAACTCTTTGATAATTTTTTCTTTTAACATGGATTTGGAGCTTGCAAAATCTATTTTAGAGCAAACAAAACAAAATTACAATTTGATCGCAAAAGAGTTCTCAGGTACAAGGAGAGAAATTTGGGGGGAGCTACTATTTTTATTCGAAAAGCTAAAAGAAGGGGAAAAAGTTTTAGATTTGGGATGTGGAAACGGGAGATGGTATCCAGTTTTTAAAGAAAAAAAGGTTGATTATTTTGGAGTGGACAATTCAGAAAAACTAATAGAGATTGCAAAAGAAAATTTTCCTGATGCAAAATTTTTTGTTGGAGATGCTTTAAATTTACCATTTCCTGATAATTTTTTCGATAAAGTTTACTCAATCGCCCTTTTGCATCATATTCCCTCTGAAGAGTTTAGGATTAAACTTTTAAAAGAAGCAAAAAGGGTTTTAAAGCCTGGCGGAATTTTAATTTTAACTTGCTGGAAAATTCATCGACCGAGAGAAATTTTAGCTCTTTTAAAGTATACATTTTTGAAAATAATCGGAAAATCAAAATTGGATTTTAGAGATACTTTCGTGCCTTGGGGTAAAAAAGCGCTCAGATATTATCATTTCTTCACTCAAAGAGAGCTTGAAAATTTGGTGAAAAAAGTAGGGTTTGAAATTTTAGAATCTGGGGTGGTGAAAAATAAAAGAGGAAATCGTCAAAATTATTATATAATTTGCCAAAAGTTCCTATAGCTTAAAATTGAAAAAACAAAAACATCCAGAACTTTAAATTCCTGTTCGAATTTGGCGGACGCTTGAGAAAAATTTTTAAGCGCCAAATTCAATTTTAAAAAGATATTCATTTTTTACTTTTTAGTTAGTAAAATTAAGTTGTGGAAAAATATATTTTTCAAGAAAGGTCGAAAAAACAAAAAATCAAAATGGAAGAAGGAAAATTAATCGGAAAAGTTACTCATTATTTTGGGAAAATTGGAGTGGCAGTGATTGAATTGGAAGATACCTTGAAAGTTGGCGACACTATTAGAATCGTTGGAGGTGGAACTGATTTTACTCAGACAGTTGAATCGATGGAAATTGAACACAAAAAAGTTAAAGAAGCTAGAGCTGGACAAGCGATTGGTTTGAAAGTAAATCAAAAAGTGAGAGAGGGATACAAGGTTTATAAAATATAAAGCTCACGAATTTTCACTAATTTGGGCACGAATCTCACGAATATTCGTGAAAATTCATGGGTCATTCGTGCATATCCGTGAGTTATCATATTCCTTAACAAATTTAGCATTTATGAATGAAGCATTTTTTCAATTAATTTTAGCTGTACTTTTGGGTGGATTAATTGGTTTTGAAAGAGAATTTAAAAAGAAAGGGGCAGGAATTCAAACTTATTCTTTAGTTTGCTTTGGTTCTTGTCTTTTTTCTTTAATTGCTTTTTCTTTGGGAAATTTAAAAATTTTAGATCCTTCCCCGATTTTAGTTGCAATTGCTGTTGGGATGGGTTTTATTGGGGCAGGAGTGATTTCTAAGGAAGAAACTCAAATTTTAGGTTTGACCACTGCTGCAGGTTTGTGGGCTACAGCTGCCATTGGTTTGGCAATCGGTGCAAAATTTTACTCTTTGGCAATCCTTTCAACGATTTTAGTTTTGATAATTTTTTATTTTTTTGGTCTCTTAGAAGATAAGCTTTTCAAAGAATGAAAGTATGGAATTTATCGCTGATTTTCATTTACATTCAAAGTATTCAAGAGCAACTTCTCAAAAGATGGATTTGGAAAATTTGGATAAGTGGGCAAAAATTAAAGGGATTTTGGTCTTGGGAACCGGAGATTTTACCCATCCTTTATGGTTAAAGGAAATAAAAGAAAAATTAGAACCTACAGAACCTGGACTTTTTAAGCTCAAAAATTCGGATAGCAACACTCGATTTATTTTAACTACAGAAGTTTCTTGTGTTTATTTTAAAGAAGGAAAGCAAAGAAAAATTCATTTAATAATTTTTTCTCCTTCTGTTGAGATTTGCGAAAAAATGAACAACTATTTAAAACTTTATGGAAATTTAGAAGCAGATGGAAGACCGACTTTAAACTTGGATGCTAAGGAATTACTGAAAATTGTTCTGAATGTTTCTGAGGAGTGTTTAGTTGTGCCTGCGCACATTTGGACTCCGTGGTTTTCTTTGTTTGGTTCTCGCTCTGGGTTTGATTCGATTGAAGAATGTTTTGAAGATTATTCAAAATATATTTTTGCAGGAGAAACGGGTTTGTCCAGTAACCCTGCGATGAACTGGAGACTTTCTGCGCTAGACAGAATTACTCTGATTTCTTGTTCTGATGCCCATTCTCCATCCCATATTGGGAGAGAAGCAAACGTTTTCGATTGCGAGCTTTCCTACTTTGAGATTGTAAAAGCAATAAAAGAAAAAGATAGAAGAAAATTTTTATACACGATCGAATTTTATCCAGAAGAAGGAAAGTACCATTACGATGGCCACAGAAACTGTGGAGTTTCTTTTTCTCCAAAAGAAACAAAAAAGTACAACGGGATTTGCCCTGTTTGCGGAAAACCATTGACAATCGGGGTTTTAAGCAGAGTTGAACAATTAGCAGATAGACCAGAAGGATTTGTACCAGAAAACGCAATTCCTTTTAAAAGTTTAATTCCTTTGGAAGAAATAATTGCAGATGCTTTAGGACAAAACGTGGAAACTGTTGGAGTTGAAAAAGAATACAAAAATTTGATTGAGAAATTCGAAAATGAGTTCAACGTTTTACTCAATGTTTCCCGATCAGATTTGGAAGCAGTTACTTTACCAGAAATTGCAGAAGGAATTATTAGGGCAAGGGAAGGGAAAGTTTTCATTGAACCAGGTTATGATGGAGTTTATGGGAAAGTGAAAATTTTTCAAAAGGGAGAACAAAAAGATGTTTTAAAGCAAGGTACTTTATTTTAACTATGAAAATTGGAATTCCAAGAGCTCTAATTTATTGGAAGAGACCTTATTTTTGGGAGAATTTTTTTGAAAATTTGGGATTTGAAGTTTTACTTTCTCCAAAGACAAACAAAGAGATTGTTGAAATTGGAGTTAAAATTTCAGATCCTGAAACTTGTTTTTCAAACAAAGTTTATTTTGGACATTTGAAATGGTTAGAAGGAAAATGCGATTTGATTTTTGTGCCGAGGTTAAGGAGAAACGAAGAAAAATTGGAATATTGTCCAAAATTTTTTGGACTTCCAGATTTGGCAAAGATATTGGTAAAAACTAAAATTTTAACTAAAACTTTTGATGAGGGAAAAGAAGAATTTGAAAAAAGCTTGCTAAAATTGGGAGAAAAACTAGGAAAGAAAAAAGAGGAAGTAGAAAAAGCATTTCGAGAAGCCTTGGAAAAAGAGAGGGAAATTAAAGAAAAACAAGAAAAAGAATCGCTTGAAAAATTGAAAACAAATTCAAAAAAAATCGTTTTAATTTCTCATCCTTACAATTTGTACGATGAATATGTTAACTTAAGAATCAAAGAAAGATTAGAAAAATTGGGAGTGATTCCAATATTGATAGAAGAAATTCCTCTTACCTCGCGAATAAGCACGAATAATTCACAAATTTTCACGAATGTTCAAGAAGATTCGTGCTCAAATTCGTGTAAATTCGAGAGTTATAACATTAGTGATATTCGTGCCCAAATTCGTGAAAATTCGCAAAACCCAAATATTAGTGATATTCGAGGTCAAATTCGCGAAAATTCGCGATGGCCGAGTTTTCATTGGGAATTTGCCAAAGAAATGATGGAAAAAATAGATGAAGTGTTAAAATATAAAATTGATGGTGCAATCGAAATTTCATCTTTTGCTTGCGGTTGCGATGCGGTTTTAAAAGAATTTGTTGAAAAAAAGTTTAAGGAAAACAAAATTCCGTTTTTATATCTAGTAATCGATGAGCACACCGGAGAGGCAGGATTTCAGACAAGGTTGGAAGCTTTCATAGATACAATAACATGAAAGTAACATTTCCTTATTGGGGAAATTATACAGTTGCTTTTGAGCTTTTGGCAAAAAAGTTAAATTTGGAAGTGGTTCCGCCAGAAAGAACAACTGCAAAAACTATTGAAAAGGGTACAAAAATTGCTCCTGAAATGTATTGTTTTCCATTGAAAGTTAATCTTGGAAATTTTTTGGAAGCAATCGAAAGAGGGGCTGATACAATTTTGATGCCGACTGCTTTGGGAGGTTCTTGCAGATTGAGATATTATCCTTTCGTTCAAGAGAAAGTATTAAAAGAAAACGGAAAGAATGTAAATTTTATTGTTTTCGATCAATCTTTACTAGATATATTCTCGAAACTGAAAAAATTATCAAAAGCTAGTTTTTTTAAAATGATAGAAGCTACAATTTTCACCTTTAAAGCTTTGAGTATTATTGAAAAATTAGAAAGAAAAGCTTGGTATTTGAGGCCAAGAGAAATCGAAAAAGGGGATACAGATAAAGTTTTGCTCTCTGCTTTCAAAAGAATGAGAGAAATTAAAAGCTTTTCTGAACTTTTGAGATTTGAAAGAGAAGCTTTAAAAGAACTAGAGCAAATTAGAATTGAAAGAAAAAAAGTTCCGAGAGTAGGAATTGTTGGAGAAATTTATACAGTTTGCGATCACGCAGTCAATTTTGAAATTGAAAAAAAATTAGGGAATTTGGGAGTTGAAGTGCACCGAGAAATGAGTTTGCTTTATCATTTAAAAAAGAAAATTTTCTTTAGTGATTTTTTCATTCAAAGAAAAATAAAGCCATATTTGGGATCTACAGTTGGAGGCCACGGGAGGGATGCAATTTATGAAATGCTAAAATATGTAAAGGAAGGATTTGATGGAGTGATTCAATTACTCCCAGCATATTGTATGCCTGAGTCAACTGTTAGACCCATTTTAGAAAAAATTCACCAAGAAACTGGGATTCCATTCTTATCACTTTCTCTAGATGAACAAGTTGCTGAAGCAGGGATTGATACAAGAATTGAGGCTTTCATTGACGTCGTAGAAAATTATTTTAAGCGTCGTCAACTTCATAAAAAACCATGAAAACGTATTTGGGAATTGATATAGGATCTTTAACTATAAAGTTTGTTTTGATAAACGAAAAATCAGAAGTTTTGTATTGGACCTACGAGAGAACGGAAGGGAGATTAATTGAAGCAATTAAACGAGGCATAAAGAAATTAAAAGAGTGGATCGACAACCAAAACGTTGAAATTGAAATCGCAGGAGTAGGAACGACAGGATCTGCAAGGTATTTGGCAGGAAAGATTGTAGGAGCTGATGTAATAAAAAACGAAATCACAGCTCACGCAAAAGGAGTCGCTTTTTTGGTTCCAGAAGTAAGAACGATTATCGATATTGGGGGTCAAGATTCAAAGATAATTATTTTAGAAAACGGAGTGGCAGTAGATTTTGCAATGAATACATTGTGTGTTTTACCAGATACAAAGATTATTACTGAAAATTTTGAGCCAAAGGCAATAAAAGAAATAAAAATTGGAGAAAAAGTTTTAACACACCTCGGAAGGTTTAAAAAAGTAGAAGAAATTTTTGAAAGAGATTACAAAGGAGAAATGATTGAGATTTCACTTTCAAATTTAAAAACTCTTACTTTAACTCCAGAACATCCTGTTTTGGGTTTAAGAAGAGAAGATATTAAATGTTACTATAGTCATTCGAGAGAAAACACACTAGTTTGCCGGCAATTTTACGAAAAGATTTGTGGAAAAAGGTGTACAAAACGGAAAAGTTTTTCTTGGCAGCCTTATTTCATCCCTGCAAATGAATTAAGAGAAGGAGATTTTATTTGTGTTCCTTTAGGATTAAATTACGAAAGTGAAGACCCACTAGCTATAGATTACAACACTGTAAAACTTACAATTAGTCCGTTTGAAAAAACTTCAAAAGCTGAAATTGAAAATTTACCTTTGAACAAAGATATTTTGAGACTGTTAGGTTATTATCTAGCAGAAGGGAACGTTGGTTACAATAGGGCACGATGGAACAAAAAAATAAAATATCCTTCTTGCGTTCAATTTGTGTTTAATATCAAAGAAAAAGAATACGCAAACGACATTGAAAAGATAATCAAAGAAAATTTTCCTTCTATAAAAGTGAAGTTAATTGAAAACAAAAACAATCATAGTATTGTTGTGATAGTGTATAGCAAGGCCCTCGCAGAATTTATTCTTTATCTTTGCGGAGAGAAAGTAAACAAAAAAAGATTATCTAAAGAACTTTTAGCTTTGCCTCCAGAATTTCAAAAAGAAATTGTAAAAGCTTTTTTTAGAGGAGATTCAAAGCAAGGAAACAGATATTCAGCTGCTACAACTTCTGAAATTTTAGCTTCTCAATTTTATTGGATTTTACTAAGGAACAAAATTAAAGTATCGATAAATAAATCAAGAAAAAAAACAAAAGGCGGTAAATTCACATTTTTTCTTGAGATCAACGGGGAAGATATTAGTAAATTGGAAGACGAAAAAATAATAAAAATTAAAAGCAAAAAAAATAAATCGTTTATTTTTTCTAATTGGTTGTTTGAACCAATTAGGAAAATTAGAAAAATTAAATATCGTGGAACTCTTTACAATCTCAAAGTAGAGGAAGACAATTCTTACGTTGCCAATTATATTACAGTTCACAATTGTTCTGCTGGCACAGGGGCTTTTTTGGACGCTCAAGCTTTTAGGTTAGGAATTCCAGTGGAGAAATTTGGGGAGTTAGCTTTAAAATCGAAAAACCCAACCACAATAGCGAGTAGATGCTCAGTTTTTGCAGAGTCTGACATGATTCACAAACAACAAATTGGACACAAAATCGAAGATATTGTTGCAGGCTTGTGCGAAGGTTTAGTGAGAAATTATCTTTCTGGGGTTGCGAAAGGAAAAAAAATTTTTCCTCCAATAGTTTTTGTTGGCGGAGTTTCAGAAAATGTTGGAATGAGATGGGCTTTTGAAAAAGCATTAGGTACAAAAATTATCGTTCCAAAGTATAATAAAGTTACGGGAGCTTTAGGTTGTGCTCTTTTGGCAAAAGAAGCTAACCCAGAAAAAACAAAATTCAGAGGTTTTGAAATTTCAGACATGGATATTCAAACCAGTTCTTTTCAATGTAAAGGTTGTCCAAATCAGTGCGAAGTTATTGAAGCTAAAATAGAAGGAAAAGTTATTGCAAGATGGGGAGACAGATGCGGAAGATGGTCAAATTTAAGGTATGATTGAAGAATTAATGTCAATTATTAATAAGGCAAAAATAGAAAATGAGTTAAAAGAAATTTGGAGACAAGGGTTAAAATATCTCTCATTGGAAGATTACTTAATGTTAAAAGAGTGTTTAAAATCTTTAAGTGAAGAAGAAATAAAAGAACTTTCGCTTATTTTAAAACAAAAAATAGAATTTTTTAAAACAAAAAACGAGTCTCTTTTACACGAAATTTTATTCAGAGAAAAGGAGTTTTTATGAAAGAAAAAATTTTTTGAAAGTTTTAAAATTGCCCAAAAAGAATTAAAAGAAAGAAAAATTGAAAGTTTAAATCCTGAAGAACTTTTCTTTAAAAAAGAAAATGAATTTTTTGAAAAGGCAGAAGAGAAAATATTAAAGATACCAGACTCAAAAGAGAGAACATCAAAATTTCAAAAATTAAAAACTCTTGCTTTAACTACTACAATCGCCCTTGGAATTGTTTTTAAAGGAGAAAAATTAGTTTTTGGAGAGAAATTAATCGAGAAACCAACAAAAATTCAAACTGCCGAAGTAGTTGACCCAAAAGAAATTGAGAAAAGTTATGAAACTTATTTAAAAATTAAAGAAATTTTAACACCAGAGAGAATAAAAGATTTAGAAGAAAAAATAAAATTCTTAAAAGAGAGGTATAAAAGAGAGACAGATTTTCCAGATTATTCTTTTGACCTTGGAAAAATAAAATCTCTTTTGATCACAATAGAGAATTTATCTAAGTCAGAGCAAGAGAAAGAAAAGATATTTTCGTCAGAATTTGTAAAAACTTTTATTAAGGAAGGAGAAAAGTGGATTCCATTGACAAAAGAAGAAAAATTAAAAAGAGCAAAAGAGCATAAACTTAATTTGAAATTAGAGGAAGGAAATAACAATTTAAAAGAAACGCTCAACGAATTACTTTCAAAAGAAGATTTAGCTCCTTTTTTAATTTCGGTTGATGAAATCAGAGTCATTGATGCGCCTTCGGAGTTTTTTGGTGGGCATTTGGGAGGAGCATTTGAACCAAGAAAGTGCTTTAATGAAAAAGAAAAACTTGTTTGCCAACACAACACTGTTACTATTTATCCAAAAATAGCGTCTCTCGCTCGAGGAAGAATACAAGAAGTTGTAATTCATGAAATTGCCCACGCTAACGACTGGGTACATTCTAGAATTTTGTCAATTCCAGAAAAAATTGATCTTTTTTATGAAGCCACTAAAATGGTTGAAAATTATTCTCCTTATTTCCTTAAAACTTCGTTTGAGGTTTTTTCTCGTGCAGAGAAATTTTTAAAGGATGTTTTAAAAATGGAGAGCATTGAAGATTGCAAAAAAGATCAATCTTGCTTAGAATTTTTAAAAGAAACGATAAAAGAATCAAAGGAAATAGAAAAAAAGATATCGACACTACAATGATAGAACTTCTTCGAAAGGAAATTCAAAATTGCCAGACCGTCGAAGAGTTTCTTGAAAAAGTAGGAGTTAAAAATCTTGAAGAATTCGATTCTGAAGAAATTGAAAGTGCAAAAAAGCTTTTGAGGATTTAAAAAGAATTTTCGAAAATGATAAAAGTATTGAAAAATTAGACAAAGAAGAAAAAGATTTTTTAATCAGTTTAGGTTTTAAAGTTTTTCAAAAAAAAGTTGAGTCTTCGCTTTTAGGATTTAAAAATATTAAAGTTAAGGAATATTGGGCAGAAGGTATGTCGATGTACTTTGATCCAGAAAGAAGAAAATATCTTCCAGAGGCGCTTCAAAAATTTTTCGAAAAAATGGTATAAAAAAATAATAGAATAAAAATTCTATGCGACAATCGCAATTGTTTACTAAAACTTCAAAAACAATCCCAAAAGAAGAATCAAAAAGCGCTCAGCTTTTAATTCGAGGAGGTTTTATCGATAAATTGATGGCAGGGGTTTATTCTTTTTTACCTTTGGGATTTTTAGTTTTGAAAAAAATCGAAAATATTATTAGAGAAGAAATGTTAAAAATTGGAGCTCAAGAAGTTTTACTTCCTGCTTTACATCCAAAACAAATTTGGGAAAAGACTGATAGATGGAAATATCCTGAAATGTATAAATTAAAAGACAGAAAGGGAAAAGAATATTCTTTAGGATGGACTCACGAAGAAATAATTTCTTTTGTTCTTTCAAAATTTGTTCACTCTACCAAAGACCTTCCAGTGGCAGTTTTTCAAATTCAAACTAAATTCAGAGATGAGTTAAGACCCAAAGGAGGTTTACTAAGAACAAAAGAATTTATCATGAAAGATCTTTATTCTTTCCATGAAACAGAAGAAGATTTAGACAGATATTATGAAACGGTAAAAGAAGCTTATTTTAAAATTTTTGAAAGATGTCAAATAAAAGAAAAAACTTTTTTGTGTTTAGCTTCAGGGGGAGCTTTTTCTGAATATTCCCATGAGTTTCAAACAGAAACAGAAAGCGGAGAAGATTTAATTTATCTTTGCGAAAATTGCAAGATTGGAGTTAATAAAGAAATTATTCAAAAAGAAAAATATCAATGCCCACAGTGCAAAATAAAACTTTCAAAAACTTTAAAAACCATTGAAGTAGGAAACATTTTTAAATTGGGAGACAGGTTTACGAAACCCTTTAATTTGAAAATTAAAGACAAAGAAGGCAAAGAAAAATTTATTGTTGAAGGATGCTACGGAATTGGTCTTCCAAGGCTAATGGCAGCTATAGTAGAAATTCACCACGATGAAAAAGGAATTTTGTGGCCAAAAGAGGTCGCTCCTTTTTTAGTGCATTTAATTCCTATTGAAATCACGGAGAAAGAAATAATAAATACCGCAGAAAAAATTTACAAAAATCTTTTGAGGAAAAATTTTGAAGTTTTATACGATGATAGAAAGGAAAAAAGCATCGGAGAAAAATTTTACGATGCAGATTTAATTGGAATACCTTATCGAGTGGTAGTGAGCAAAAAAACTTTAAAGAAAGAATGTGTGGGGATAAAAAGGAGAGATTCAAAAGAAGAAAAATTAATAAAAATTAAGGACTTGATAAAAATTTTAAAAAGTGGAAAAATATAAAATAAAAAAGCGGGCGTAGTATAACGGCTATTACGCTACCTTGCCAAGGTAGAGAAGGGGGTTCGACTCCCCTCGCCCGCTCAAAAGCTTCTTGCTTTTTTATTCTTTTTTTGATTAAATTTTTGAGATGGAAATTCAACTTCTAATTTTGTTTTTAATCTTTTTTGGTTTTATTTTTTGGTTTGAAGAAAAAAGAAAAAAAGAGCAGAGAGAAAGAGAAGAAATTTTAAAAAAGGAAATTCAGGAAATAAAAGAGAAAATTTTAATTCAGAGCACTTTGCAAGAAAGCTTAGAAAAAGCAACAAAAGAAATGAAAGATTTAAGCAGGGATCTTTTAGAAGAAGTAAGAAAAAGAGACGAAATACGCAAAGAAAAAGAAAAAGAAATTTTTGAAGCGATAAAAAGATTAGACCAAGTGATTACAGGTACCACAAGCAAAGGAAGCTCTGGGGAAGAAATTCTAAGAGAAGCTTTTAAAAAACTTCCGCCTGAAATGATAGAAACTAATTTTAGGGTTGGAGGTAAAGTAGTAGAATTTGCTTTACTTTTGCCAAACGGAAAAAGGCTACCTATTGATTCTAAGTGGCCTGCTTCAAAATTAATTTTGGAATTAGAAAAAGAAGAAAATCCAGCGAGAAAAAGGGAAATAATAGAAGAGATTGAAAAAGAAGTAATAAAGAAAATAAAAGAAGTAAAACAATATATTGACCCTGACCTTACTTGGCCCCAAGCTATTGCAGCAATTCCAGATTCAGTTTACAATGTTTGTTATAATGTTCATTCTTTGGCAAGGAAAGAGAATGTAATATTGATGCCTTATTCTTGGGTTTTGCCTTTGTTATTGTACATGTACAAACTTCATTTGCAATACGCAGTTTCGATAGATTTTGAAAATCTTAAAAATTACTTAATGTCAATTTGTAAAAATTTGGAAGAAATGGAAGCGATTTTAGAAAACAAAGTTTATCGAAGCGCTCAAATGATTTCAAATGCCTATTTTGAATACAAAACAAAAATTTCACAAATTAGAAATTTCATAAACCAAATTTCTAGCTTAAAAGAAGGTCGAAAAGAAAAAATTCAAAGATTAAAAATATGAAAAAAGCTGTAATTAAAACTGGAGGAAAACAATATTTAGTTCAAGAAGGAGAGAAAATTAAAATTGAAAAAATAGACAAAGAAGTAGGAGAGGAAGTAATTTTTGACGAAGTTTTGCTTTTGGAAAATGAAAAAGGAGAAATAAAAATAGGGCAACCTTTTTTAGAAAATGCAAAAGTTATAGGAAAAGTTCTCGCTCAAAGCAAAGGAAAAAAAATAATAGTTTTAAAATATAAACCCAAAAGGAGATATAGAGTAAAAAAAGGACACAGGCAAAAATACACAGAAGTTGAAATTGTAAAAATCGAAGGTTAAAAAATTTCTCAAATTTTTTATGAAAAGAATTTTTTTCTTGACGAGTTTTCTTTTTGGAATTTTTGCGGTTTCGATTTTTTCTCCAAAAGAAATTCTAATTGAAAAATCAAAAAATTTAAATTTTCTTGAAAAAGAAAAACAGATTTTAGAAAACTCTTTGCAAAAAGAAAACTTTTATTTTTTACCTTCTTTTTTATTGGAAGTTGAAAAAAAATTGATCAAAACAAGGCAAAATTTCATTAAAGTTGATTTAAAAGAACTAAAAATTTATCTCTACAAAGAAGGAGAAATATTTAAAAATTTCCCTATTTTAGCAATTGGGGAAAAAGGAACTTGGGGGCAAACTCCTGTAGGATTTTTTAAAGTTTTATCAAAAAATGAGCTTGCTTTCTCTCAATCTGAAGAACTTTTTATGCCTTATGCTATTAATTTTTGGGGGAAATATTTCATCCATGGGCCTCCCTACTTTCTAGACAAAACCCCTTTTAATTCTCAATTTTCTGGAGGCTGTATAAGATTAAAATTAGAAAATGCAAAATCTGTCTTTTCTTTTGCAGAAATTGGAATGCCAGTTTTAATAATAGACAAAGAATTTGAAAAAGATAGCTTTTCTTACCGAATAAAAAATCAGCCAAATTTAAACCTTTCAGCTCAAAGCTATTTGGTAGCAGATTTAGAAAACAATTTTGTGTTTTTACAAAAAGATATTGATAAAAAAATGCCTATAGCTTCTGTAATAAAATTGCTTACAGTTTTGACAGTGGCAGAAAACGTAAATTTAAAGAAAAAAACATACCCTTATTTTCCTTACAAAGAAAAATTAGAAAAGGAAGGATGGTTTAGAAGTTCTTTAAAAGAAAACCAAAAATATTCTCTGGTTGAACTTTTATATTTGGCTTTGATTTCTTCTGCAAACGATGCTGCTTTCACTTTAACTCAATTTTTAGGGCAAGAAAAAACGATTGAGCTTATGAAAGAAAGAGCAATTTCTTTGGGCATGGAAGAGACAGAAGTTTTTGAACCTTCAGGCTTGGGAGAACTTGTAAATTTAAACGAAAATTTATCTTCCGCAAAAGACCTCTTTTATTTAATCCAGTATATTACTTTTGTTCGGCCTTTGTTACTCGAAATAACAAAAGGGAAAAAAGTCCAAAGTTTTGGAGATGTTTCTTTTGATATTTCAAAACTAAAAAATAAAAATATATTTGAAAGAGAGGAAAATTTTTTGGGTGGAAAAACAGGATACACAAGAAAAGCTGGAGATTGCGGAGTTTTTGTTTTTAAAATTAAAAATAAAGAAGAAAAAGAAAGAAGAATTGCTATTATTTTGTTGAAAGCTACATCATTAAAAGGTGATGTAGAAAAAATTTTGAGTTATTTGAAAAAAGAATACTTTGAATAATTTTTTGGAAAATGCTAAAATTTTCAATAATAAAAAAATGTTAACAAAAGAAGAAATCAAAAAAATTATTCCTTACCAAGAACCTTTTTTATTTGTGGATCAAGTTTTAGAAATTAAAGAAAACGAAATTTCAGGTTTTTATCAAACTTCTCCTGATGATTATTATTTTAAAGGGCATTTTGTCGATTTTAAAATTATGCCAGGGGTTTTAGTAGTGGAAGCTATGGCGCAATTATCAACGATTCTTTTGAGAAAAAAAATCGGAGAAGATCATAAAGATTACCATTTTTTAGCTTACGATGTAAAATCAGTCCAATTTCTTAAACCAATTTTTCCTGGTGACAAAATCGAAATGAAAGCTGAAGTTTTAGGAATTTATTCAATTCCAAATTCTGAAACAAAAATTGCCAGGGTAAAAGCTGAAGCCTTTGTTGAGAATGATTTAAAAGTTGAGGCAAGGTTTTCAGTAGCAATTGTTAAAAAAGAAGAGTTTTCAAAAAAATATGGAATTTGAAAAAAACAGAGTTTGTCAACTTTTAGGAATTAAATATCCAATAATTCAAGGGGGAATGGCAGGGATTTCTGAATCTAACTTGGTTTCTGCGGTCTCGAATGCGGGGGGTTTGGGAGTGATTGGATCTGGATTGATGCCTCCTTCTTGGTTAGAAAGGGAAATAAAATTGACCAGAGAAAAAACAAAGAATCCCTTTGGAGTGAATTTGTTTATGCAAAATCCAAAAGTTGAAGAATTGGTTAGAGTTTTAATGAAAGAAAAGCCACCTGTTGTTTTTACAGGAGGAGGAAATCCTTTGCCAGTTTTTCCTTATCTGAAAATGGTAGGAATAAAAGTAATTCCAGTAGTTCCTTCACCAAGATTGGCAAAGAAAATGGAAGACAATGGGGCTGATGCAGTAGTAGTTTCTGGATGGGAAGCAGGGGGACACGTGGGAAAGAATACTTTGTTTTCTCTTTTAATTGAAACTAAAAAAATTGTGAAAATTCCAGTAATTGCTGCAGGAGGAATTTACGATGGGAAAACAGCAAAGGCAGCATTTTTGTTGGGGGCAGAGGGAATTCAAATGGGAACGAGGTTTTTGGCATCGAAAGAATGCATTGCTTCTGAAGCTTATAAAAAGAAAATTTTAGAAGCGACGATGGATGATATCGAAGTTGTTTTGTGGAATACGGGGCATCCAATAAGAGTAATAAAGAATAATTGGTCAGAAAAAATTAAAAAAATTGAAGACAAAATTTTTCCAGAGGAAATTAGAGCAGAAAAAATTGCAGGATCTTTGGGAGGACAGAACGTTGACGATATTCCGCTTTTGGCAGGCCTTTCTGCTGCAGGAATTTCAGAGATAAAAAGTTGTGCAGAAATTATTGAAGAAATAGTAAAAGAACTAGAAACTTTGTAAATAAAGTTACTCTTTTTAAATTAAAAAACTCTCATTTTTTGAGAAATTTTTTATTTTAATTTGCGGAGGGGGTGGGAATCGAACCCACGCAGGGGATTAACCCCCACCTCATTAGCAGTGAGGCGCACTGCCACTGTGCGACCCCTCCATCGTCGCTCGCTCCCCCAGAAAATTTTCTGGTGAGGCGCCCTTTCAGGGCTTTAGCTCGCGACCCATAGGGGAGACAAACTTTTGTTTTTCCCTTTAGAGTTCTCCCCCAGATATACATCTGGGAGAATTCGCTGTCACCGCTCTTCCAACTTTTATCTTTCTACTTTTCAATTTCCAATTCCATCAAATAAGCATTCTCTCCTGTCGAATAATAATTTTCTTTTAGCTTAATAATATTAAAACCAAATTTTTGATAAAAAGCAATAGCTTTAAAATTAGTCTCTCTAGTGTGCAAGTAAATTTTTTTCAAATTTTCCTTTTTAGCTATTTCAATCAATCTTTTCATAATTTCTTTTCCGATTCCCTGATTTTGCATTTCTGGTGAAACTGCGAGAGAAAAAATCAATCCTTTATTAGGTTCTTTTTTTAAAATTCCATATCCTAAAACTTTTTCTTTGTTTTTTGCAATCAAAAATCCTTGAGGAAAATTTCGCCACAAATTAAAAAGAAATTTTTTAGAAAACTTTTGTAGATTTTCAAAACATTTCTCTTGGATTTCTAATACCCCTTCAAGTTCTTCTTCTTTTTCCAAAACTTTAATTTCAAACATTTTTTGTGCGGACGGTGGGATTTGCACCCACACGGGGTTGCCCCCACAAGCCCCTCAAGCTTGCGCGTCTTCTAAATTCCGCCACGTCCGCTCTTATATCTTTATAGTTTAATGATTTCAAAAAATCAATATCTTAATAAAATTAGATCGTTTTTTAATTTCAACCATTTTTCAGTAATTTTGTAATTCTCATCACAAAAACTATTGCTTTTGAGCCAAGATTTTACCCGACTCGTGGATTTATGATTTCCAAGTAGAAATTTGGTCGCCCCTACTGTTTTTAAGCGTTCAAAAAATAATTTTCTTCGTTTAGGATACAACACAAAAATTTTATCCTTCAAGTAAGAAAAATTTCTTAAGATTTCTAAAGCACCGATCCTTAAGCTATATTTATTTTTCTTTTCTGTTATCCTTTTAAATTTTATTTCTGCCACCCCAAGTACATTATTTTCTAAAATATGAATATCTCTTTTATTAGTCCAAATTACAATGTGTCCTCGCTTTCTGGCGGGAACGCATCCATCACCTTCCATTACTCCGCAGAGAAAATCAAAAGCTAAATTTTTGTCTCTTTTAGTTAAAATTTCTTTTATCAATAAATTCAACAAAGCGTTGTAAATATCCAATAGGATTTGACGATGTTCTTTAATAACTAAGGTGCCCCATTCATTCCACTTTGAGATTGATTTGCCTGTGGGTTTTCTTATCCTGAATTTATTTACTTTTATACCAATCTCTTTTTGCCAAACAGTGGCTAAATTAGTTTTCACTTCGTTTTCTTCAAGATTGTGAATATTGGTGTAAGAAATCGTAAATTCTGGTTTTGCATCTTTAATCAAAAAATTATGCATTTTCAAGTAATATTTTGCCTGTTCAAAAGTTGAAGCAGAAATTGCCCAGCTATTTCCTTTCTTGGTACCGTCAGCAAAATAAGCCCCTAAATAAAACGCAATATTGGAGAAGTTTACGTTCATATTAATAATTGCAAGATTTTTATTTCCCTTAAAAACAATTGCAGAATTCTTTCCTATGAAACCATATTCCATCTTCTCCAGGAGATATGCAATACCTGGGCTTGGCTTTTATTTTTTCTTTTGGTAATTTCTCAATTTTGAATGTAAATTCTTTACCATAAAGACTTTTATCAAAAGCACAAGTATATTCCCTCTGATTTTTTTGTCTTCTTACATTGAGATGTAATTTTGAATATTTCTCTCTAATAATTTTGTTATCTTTTATGACTTTAATTAAAACAATATCGTTCCGTTTAAGTTTTTGCTTTCTAATAACATCTTGTGGAATGTGTATTCTCCCATCGGGGGAGATTTTTGCGTAAAATCCATCCACTTTCTTTATTTTAATTTTCAGCTTTCTTATTCAGTAGGTTATTTTCCCTTACAATGTGTTTTGGCACATATACTCCTAATCTACCATGATAGAATATTATCTTTCCAAAAAACTTATTCTTTAACACTTCGATGTGGACCCAATCGCCCAACTTAAACAAACCAATTTTGTCCTGTGGTAAAGCAATAAATCCGGTTCCTTGATTATTTTCTTTTCTAATTTGAGAAATAAATTTTAACTTCATACTTTATTGTTATAGCTAACTTTTACTCTACCGTACAACTCTTCGCAAGGTTCCTCGGCTTATCCACGTCTCTACCAAGTAAAACTGCTATATAGTAAGCAAACAAGTGCAAAGGAATTACAGAAAGCATTGGAGTTAACATTTCTAAAGTTTTAGGAAAGTAAATTACGTCATCGACTAGATTTTTAATCTCTTCGTTCCCCTCTGTTGCTATCGCGATTACAGGACCCTTCCTTGCCTTAACCTCTTGAATGTTTGAAATCATTTTATCGTAAACTGAATCTGAGGGGCAAATAGCAACAGTAGGAACGTTTTCATCAATTAATGCCAAAGGTCCATGTTTTAATTCTCCTCCAGGATAAGCTTCAGCATGCAAATAAGAAACTTCCTTTAGTTTCAAAGCACCCTCAAGAGCTACCGGAAAATTGTATTTTCTTCCAATGAAAAAGAAATTTTTAAAATCTTTGTATTTTTTTGCTAATTTTTCTATTTCTGGAGCTTTCTTTAAAACTTCTCTTGCTAAAGAGGGTAATTTTGCCAACTCATCAACAATTTGCTTTCCTATCACCAAACTCATTTCCCTTTGCCTTCCAAAAAATACTGTCATCATTGCCAAAACTGCTAATTGGCCTAAAAAAGCTTTTGTTGAAGCTACTGCCACCTCAGGCCCTGATCTTGTATAAACTCCAGCATCAGTTTCTCTTGCTTGAGAAGAGCCAACGACGTTTGTAATTCCCAAACACAAAATTCCTTTTTTCTTTAATTCTCTTAATGCTCCCAAAGTATCTGCAGTTTCTCCTGATTGGGAAATAAAAATTGCTGCAGTATTTTCATCTAAAATTTGTTTTTGATACCTAAATTCTGAAGCAATTTCAGCTTTAGCCTCAATTCCTGCATATTCTCTAAACATTATTTCGCCAACTTTTCCAGCATAAAAAGAAGTTCCGCAGGCTATCAAAATTACTCTTTTTACTTTCTTTAATTTTTCTTTTACGCTTTCTAATCCTCCCAATTTCACGTTTCCTTCTTCTTGTATCAACCTTCCCCTGATTGCATTTTCAATCGCTTCTGGCTCTTCAAAAATTTCCTTTAACATAAAATGCGGATACCCTCCTTTTTCTGCTTCTTCTGGTGTCCATTCGATTAACTGAATTGGCTTTTCTTTCAAAATGAAAAAATCGTTTGGCTTTAAAACCGCAATCTCTCCATCGTCCAAATTTATGACTTGCCTTGTTCTGATTAAAATTGCATTTGGATCTGAAGCAACCAAAAATTCATCCTTATTTATTCCCAAAAGCAAGGGAGATGACATTCTTGCTGCAACAATTTTTTGAGAATCTCTTTTTGAAATTACCGCAATTGCATAAGCTCCCCTAATATCTTTGATCATTTTTCTCACTGCTTCTTCTAAATTTCCTTTAAAATATTTTTCGATTAAATGGCACATTACTTCAGTATCTGTTTCTGAAACAAATTTGTGTCCCTCTTCGATTAATTTTTCTTTCAATTCCTTATAATTTTCAATAATTCCATTATGGACCAAAAAAATTTCCTTTTTACAATCAAAATGAGGATGCGCGTTTTGTTCATTTACACCACCATGGCTCGCCCATCGACAATGGAATAAAAAAGGATTCCCTTTTAGATTTAATTTTTTAAATTCTTCAATCGAATCATCTATTTTCCCTACTTTTTTGAAATAAAAAATCTCTTTTTTTTCCGGATCGAAAACGCAAGCCCCCCAGCTGTCATATCCTCTGTATTCGAGTCTTTTTAAAGCCAAAAGGCCAATATTTACATCATCGTTTTTCCCAATATATCCAACGATTCCGCACATTTTTAAATTAATTTTTTGATTTCTTTTACAATTTTTTCAAACTTTATTTCTTTTTGTTTTCCAGTTTCCATATCTCTCAAAATCGCAACTTTCTCTAAAGCTTCTTTTTGTCCTATTAAAATTACATACCTTGCTTTGATTTTATCTGCCAATCTCAATTGAGCTTTTAAAGAATCTTTTCCTAAACTTTCAAAAACTTCGATTTTATTTTCTCTCAACTCTTGGCAAATTTTTAAAGCCCACTTTTTGCCCAGTTCTCCAATTTGAGCGACAAAAATTTTTGGAAACTTTTCCTTTGGAACAAAAATTTTCTTTTCTTTCAAAATTTCAACAATTCTTTCTACCCCGCCTGCAGATCCTACCGCAGGCAAATCTCTGTTAGCCAAAATTTTTCCCAAACTATCGTACCTTCCGCCAGAAATTAAAGCCAAACCAGTCTCTTTGTCTTGAATTTCAAAAACAGTGTTAGTGTAATAATCTAGGCCTCTTACTAAAAAAGGGTCCAACTCAAAAGGAATTTCTAAAAATTCTAAAGTATCCAAAACTTTAAAAAAGTGGCTTTTGCATTCTTCACAAAGATAATCTAAAATCTGAGGAGCTTGAGAAACAATTTGCCTGCATTTTTCATCTTTGCAATCTAAAATTCTTAAGGGATTTTTTTCTAACCTTGCTTTACAGTTTTGACAAAGTCCCTTTTGTCTTTTTCTTAAATAATAAACTAAACTTTTTTTGTAATAGCCTCTACAGCAACTATTTCCGATTGAGTTTATTTTCAGTACAAAATTTTCAATCTTTAACTCTTTTAAAACTTCCAAAGAAATTAAAATTACTTGAGCGTCTAAAATGTAATTTTTTTCACCCAAAATTTCAAAACCGAACTGCCAAAACTGGCGATACCTTCCAGCTTGAGGAGTTTCATGACGGAAAAAAGGACCAAAATACCAAAGTTTAACAGGTTGAGGTAATTCTGAAAATCCGTTTTCAAAATAAGCCCTCACTACAGGTGCTGTTCCTTCTGGCCTCAAGCAAAGATCATCCCCACCTTTTGTCTTAAAACAATACATTTCCTTTTCTACAATATCGGTTACTTCTCCGATTCCTCTTTCAAAAAGTTCTCTTTTTTCTAAAATCGGAGTTTCTATCCTTTCAAAATTGTTCAATTTTGCAATCGCAGATACTACATTAAAAACTTTTTGAAAATATTCCCAATCTTGCCACAAAATATCATGCATTCCTTTGGGCCTTTGGAATTTTAAATCTGCCATTTATTTTTATTGAAAGAAAAAAGCTTCAATTCTTTGGGGAGGAAAAAGTCTCAAAACTACTCTTCCTATAATTTCTTTCTTTTTAACTTTTCCAAAATATCTCGAATCTAAAGAATGAGCTCTGTTGTCACCCAAAACGAAAAATTCTCCTTTTTCAAGTTTAATTTTCAAATTTCCAAAAATTGAGTTTGAAGAATTTTTTTCAGAATAAACTATTTCTCCTTTTTCGTTTTTTACTATTAATTCTTCTCCTTTAATTTCGACTTCTTCTCCTGGCAAACCAATGACCCTTTTTATAAATTTTTGTTTTTCATTTTGAGGATATTTAAAAACTATTACTTCTCCTCTTTTTGGGTCTCTGAATTTATAAGTTATTTCATCTACTATTAAGTAATCTCCAGTATAAAAAGAGGGCTCCATCGATTGACCTTTAACCAAAAAAGGTTGAAACAAAAAAGCCCTAATAGGAATGACGATAATTAAAGCTAACAGAAAAGTTATCAAGAGTTCCTTGATAAAATCCAAAATCATGAAAAAACTTTTTCCATTTTATCAAATTTTAAGTAAAATTTCAATAATGAAAGTAATTTGTGGTCTAGGAAATCCAGGAAAAGAATTTAAATTTACAAGGCACAATTTAGGATTTTTAGTTTTAGATAATTTTCAAAAGGAAAATTCATTTCCTGATTTTAAATTTTCAGAAAAATTTTTAAGCGAAATTTCAAGAAAAAAAATTGGAGGAACAGAAATTTTACTTTTAAAACCTCAAACCTTCATGAACAATTCTGGCAAAGCAATCAAAAAAATTTTTTCACATTATAAAATCGAACCTCAAAACCTTTGCCTCGTTCATGATGATTTGGATTTACCCTTTGGAAAAATAAAAATTTCTTTCAAAAGGGGCTCTGGGGGTCACAAAGGGGTTCAATCTATTATCGATGAAATTTCAACGAAAGATTTTTGGAGAATAAGGATTGGAATAGGAAGGCCAAAAAACAAAAAAGTAGAAAAGTTTGTTTTAGAGAAATTTGGAAAAAAAGAAAGAGAAAAATTGAAAGAAATCTTAAAATTTGCCAACGAATTAATAAAAATTTGGATTGAAAATCCTCAAAAAGCTCAAGCTTTGGCTCCTTCTTTTTCTTTTTCCAACGACTTTAAAAACTCCTCTAAAAATCCCCAATAATGGGGGGCAATCCTCAAAATTTTATCGATAATTTTTTGTCTTTCTTCTTCAGTTTGAGCTTTTTTCAACTTTTCTTTCAATTTTTTAATTTTCTCTCTCCTCTTTTGTTTTTGTCTAATTTTAAACCTCCTTCTTTTTGGCGATTCTTTCCCCATAGGTTAAATTTTAAAAAACTCAATGATTTTTTTCAACTAAAAATTTAATTTATTTAAAATTTCTTTCGCTTTTTCCCAAAATTGAGGTTGGTTCTTGTTTGTAGATTTTATTAAAATCTCCTCTTTTGGCAAATTCTATATTTTTTTGAATTGCCTGAAATTCTTAGTAATTCAAATTTTTCCTCTAATTCTCGGCTTTATTTCGATTTCTTCTTTCGCTAAATCAAACTTCACAACAAAAATATCAAAGAATCCCCCTTTGGCCCAAAATTCCAAAACCAAATTTGGCAATTTCGTAAGAAAACCCAACGATAGTTTCATAGTCCCAACCTCCTATATTGAGAATTACTTTATGAAAGAAAACTTCGCCCTTTTCACTTCCAACAACTCCTCCAAATTCCTCTCGAATTCCTGATTTTATATTCAATCCTAAATATTCTCCGACTTCAGCATCGAAAATACAAAAATCTGCGCCAGAGTCAATTACCGCATTGTAATTGAGAGAATTTTCTTTAACTTTGATTTTGATAGGAATTATTGGTTTTAAAATTGCTTTACCAAAAATTTCAGATGGCCTCTCTAGTGGAAATTTAACATAGGGAAATTTCATTTTAGCCAATGTAGGGAATAATTTCAGTAGGAACTCTAAAAAGAATTGGCTCTTTGTAACCTTTCTTTTTTGCTTTTTCAACCGCCTCTTTTAATGTTTGCCCACTTGCTATAACCGTTTTATTATCCTTTTTTAATGCCACCCACAGACCCTTATACTTTTTATAAATTTTTGTCCAATCTATTGCTGGCATAATTTTATTCTAACTTAACTTTCCTTAAAAGTCAAATTACGGATCAAAAACTTGTATTTGATCCACAGATTAAATTTTTTGCCTCTTCCCATATTTTGGGATCGTTTTGCTTTTCTTTCATCCAATACCACCATTCAACTCCCCAGAAATAGATCGTATCCATTCCGGTATTTTTTGCAAAATTAACATTCTTTTTAAATTTTTCAAGGTCCATCGTAATCCTTTGTTCTTCTAAGGGGCAATTATAAATTAAATTTTTGCACCAGGGTTCTGCCTGAAGTTCACCAATTATTACTTTCTTTTTGAAGAAAAATTCAATAAGTTTTGCTTTTCTCCAATAATAAACTGGTGGGAAGGGATAAGTGATGTATCTTTTGATTTCTTTGAAATAAACTTTCCTGTGCAATGTCGTTCCGACAATGTCTCCAAATTTTGCTGCTTCTATCCAAAAAGAAAATTCTCCGCTATCTCCAAAAATTATTGGCCTCGAATCTAAAGATTTAACTAATTTGATTTCTTTTCTTACCAAATCCTTTTCAATTTCCGGACATTCTCCAAAAGGAAAAAATGGCTCATTCTCAACTTGCCACGCCCAAATTGCTTTTGAATTTTTATACCTTTCAATAATTCTTTCAATATATTCTGACAATTTTTGTTCTTTGATTTTTGATTTTTGATCTCGAGCCCATTCTGGCTCGTGGCATTCTGGCCATCTCCCAGTTTTCATTCCAATTACCAAAATTATTTTCGCATTTCTCTTTTCTGCTTCTTTTATTTGCCAATCCAAATCTTCAAAGAAATATTCATTTTCTTTTGGCTCTATTAAATCCCAATGAGTAATGATTTTTAAATTTTTTGCTTTCAAATCGTCCAAAATTGCCAAAAAATTTTCTTTCCAATCTAAACCCAAAAGCTGTGAATGTTTTTGAGAGAAAACAACCCCCCATTCAATTTTTTCTGCTGGCTTTGGTTTGCCAACGAAAAAATAAAAAGCAAAAAGAAAAAGAAAAAAAGAAAATCCGAATAAAAAATATTCTAAAATTTTTTTCATTTTATTCGTGAACATTCGTGCTCAAATTCGTGAAGTATTCGCGAGATATTAAAAGTTCCAAGTTTCTCTCCTTCGACAAAAGCTTCCATTGCCATTTCTGCCAAATACCCTCTTTTTATCCAATCAAAAAGCCACTCTTTTGTATATTTTGGGTTTTCTTGCAAAATTCCAAACCCAGATTTTATTAACCATCTTAAATTAAACTCTTCTTGAGACCCTAAAGGAGGAGCGCAAATTATAGGAATTCCTAATGCAGAATAAAAAGAAAGTTCTGATGGTTTTGTCCATAAAATGTCTGTTTTCTTTAACAAAAGATTAAACTTTTGAAAGTAATTTTCAATTTTTTCTTCATACAATATCTCTACACTTTTTCCAATTTTTCCTTCCAGTTTCAAAGATTTTATTTTTTTCAAAAAATAATCTCTGGTTTCTTTTCTAATTCCAGCAGAGAGAATTATTTTCAAATTCTCTTTCAAAATTTCTTCTTTTAAAGATTTCAAAATTAAAAAACCAATCTCTTTTTGTGCTCCTGCTCCTCCTACTGAAAACAAAATCGTTAAAGGATGGTCAGGTTTTTTTGGTAAATTTCCCAATTTTAAGTTTACTAAATCTTGGTATTTTTTTAAAAAATTTTTTTCTGGGTCCAAATTCAAAATCCTAAATTTTAAATCTTCTTTTAAAGTTTCCAAATTTTCTCTTGGCAAAGGATAGCCTGTCAAAAAAATGTTTTCTGGTTTTACACCATAAAGCTTTAACCTTTCGACAACTCTTTCTGTGGGAGCGAAATATTTTATTTTACTTTTTTGAGGATTCAAAGGTGCCCAGGACCTTGAAATATCCGCATCGCAAACTACACAAAAAATTTCTCCAGGATATTGAAAATACTCTGCCATAAAAGCAGGAATAAAAAAAGTTGAAACAATGGGTAAATTGTTTTTGATTTTCGATGTTTGATTTTTGATTTTCTCGATTAAATCTTTTCCCCAATTGAGTTTTTTAAAAAGAAGATAATTCATTCTCGTTGAAAAATTTGGAGCGCATAAAGGTTTTTTAGGATAAAAAGGTCTTATTTTTTGAAATTGATCGAAAATTTTAAAAATTAATTTTCCAAAAAAGGGAAAATTAGTTTCTAATCGAGATACAGTTTCGTAAAATTTTCTCGCTTTTTCCCAAATTTCTTTGTCTTTTTTTGGAATTCCCGGATAATTGTTGGCGACAATAATTTCATCTTGAGACAAAAATTTTAAAGGGAAAGCAGTCCTTTGATGCCCATAACCCATATTGACTGTGATCAAAAAGCATTTTTTCATTTGAGCCATCTTAATTCAAAAGATTTTTGAATTTTGTAAGCTAAAATGAAAAGTAAAACGTAAAGTAAAATCAAAATTGGCAAAGAAATTTTAAGCATTAAAAATGTACCAGGGAGAGAAAATATTTTTGCTACAGTCTCCATAAAATAAATTAAAGCAAAAATTGGCAGAGAAACCAAAAGAGAAAGGGTTTTTGAGGTTAAGCAAAAAAGAGAAAATAAGATTAAAAGAAAAAGCAAGAGAGGAAAAAAGGGGCAGACCAAAAGATTACTTAAGAGAGAAAAAAGTGAAAGATAACCAAAATGGTACAAAGCCAAAGGTAAAACGAAAAATTGAGCTGACAAAGTTAAAGAAAAAATTTCTCTAATTTGGAAGGCTTTTGGTAAAAATTTAAGGAAATAGTAAAAAGGTTCGTATAAAGTTAAAATTCCTAACATTGCCAAAAAAGAAAGCTGAAAAGAAAGATCATATCTTAAAGAAAGAGGGTTTAAAAAAAGCATTATTGCTAAAATCAAAGTTAAAATTCTCAAACCAGAAGTTACTCTTCCAAAAATTTGACCTGTTAAAAATACAAACCCCATTAAAACAGCTCTTGTGGCAGAAGCTTGAAAATTTACCAAAATTAGAAACAAAAAAGAGAAAATTATTGAAAGAAAGATTGCTTGCTGTCTCCAAAGTCCAAAAGCTAAAAATAGAAATAAAAAGAGCGAAACCAAAACGGTAATATGTTGTCCAGAAACAGCAATTAAATGTCTTAAACCAGAAAGATTTAACTTTTCTAAAATCTCTTTTGGGACCTTGCTTTCTTCACCAAATAAAAAAGCAATCAAAAGAGAGTTTTCAGGAAAGGGAAAACTCGCCTCTATTTTTTCTTTTATTTTCCTTTTTAAAGTTAAAATTTTATCTAAAAATTTTTCCCAAAAGTTCTCAAAATTTTTGCTTGAAACTTTTTCTATTTTGGGGAAATATAAAATTCCCAAAATTTCATCTTTCGCCAAATATCCTCTAAAAGAAAAGAGACCGTTTTCTTTTGGTATTTTTAATTTTCCAGAAATTTTGATTTCATCGCCAAACTCAAACAAAAAATCTTTACTTGTTCTTACTAGTACTTTTTCCCATTCAAAATTTTTTCCATTGAGGTTTTTAATTTTTACTACTAACTCCTGATAATTTTGGGTTAATTTTGGTTCTTTTATGATTTTTCCAAAAATTTCCACTCTTTTTTCTCCAAACTTTAAAATCTCGCTTCCTTCAAATTTAGAAAAAACTTTTTCTACCTTAAAGGCTCCAAAAAGAAAAAAAGAGAAAAAAATTAAAGAAAGAAAAAAAGTTTTTGGAGTTTTAGAGAAAATCAAAAACAAGGGGATTAAAAAAAGAAAATAAATCAAAGAAATTTTGAAAAAAGAAAAGAGAGAAACTCCCAAAATAAAAGAAATCAAACACAAAAACAAAATTTTTGAAGGAGGCATATTTTAAGGGAGAAAACTTTTGAAAAATTCGAATATTTTAGAAATTACTCCTTTCTTTTCTTCTCTTTCTCTCTCAATCCCAGCTAAGATTAACCCTTCGCAAACACAAAATGAAGGATCCTCATTTAGCCCTAAAATTCTTTTTGGTTTTCCTATTTTACAAAAGTGTTGAAGTTTTTGTTTTGCTAACTCTTCAATCCCTTTTATTTTTGCTCCTCCACCACACAAAACAATTCCTGCTGGAAATTCTTTCTCTTCTAAATTTTTTTTCATTTCTTTTTTGATTTCTTCAAAAACTTTAGTTAAAGCTTCTCGAATTCTTTTTGATATCACAGCTTTTGTAAAGTATTTTCCTTCTTCTATCATTAACTTTTCTTTCTTTTCTTTAGAAAAACACTCTCCAAATTCCATTTTTACTCTTTCTGCAATTTCAAAATCTTTTTTCAAAAAAAGAGCAAGTTTATTAGTGACAAAGTCTCCACCAAAAGGCAAAACAAAAAAATTTTTTAAAAATCCTTTTTTGAACACAGAAATTTCAGTTTTTTCCGCTCCAATGTCAATGATACATACTCCTCTTTCTTTTTCTTTTTCTTTTAAGAGAGAAAAAGATAAAGCTACAGGGTTTGGTATAAAATCTAAAACTTCCAACCCTGCCATTTTCAAACTTTTTTGAAGGTTTTCAAAATAAGGTTGAATTCCTAAAATCAAAAGTGCTTGAAGTTCAATTTTAAAAGCTTTCATTCCTAAGGGGTTTTCAGTTTTGACTTCGTTATCTAAAATAAAATATTGAGGTATTACATCTAAAACTTCTTTGTGAAAAGAGAATTTTTGAGTTTCTGCAGATTTTATTGCCCTTTTTATATCTTCTTCAGTTATCGTTTGATCGGGTCTTGCTACGCTTACTATTCCCTTGGAGGAAACGCAACTTAAATGATCGCCTCCTAAATTAACAAAAAAAGGAGGAACTTTTGGAAGTTCTCTCAAAGTCCATTTTAAAATTTTAGCTAACTTTTCAGGTTCAACTACTTTTCCTCCTTTTATTCCCTCTGAATCTCTTTCAATTTTTTCTATCAATTCAAAATTTTCTCTTTCTTTTTTTACTAAAATAGCTTTTATTTTAGAGCTTCCCAAATCCAAAGCTCCAAAAATTTCTCCTCTCATGAAAATAAAAAATTAAAAATTTAAGAAAGAAGTTTTTTGACAATTTTTGCCACTTCTTCTCCGTCTGCTTTCCCTTTCAATTTTTTCATTAATTCTCCCATCACTTTTCCCATTTCTTTTGTGTCTTTTACTTTCAACTTTTTAATCACTTCCTTTGCCGTCTTTTCAATTTCCTCTTCTGTTAACATTTCTGGCAAATATTTTTTCAAAATTTCAATTTCCTTTTTTTCTTTTTCTGCTAAATCTTGCCTTTTTCCTTTCTCGTAAAGAGAGATTGCTTCTTTTCTTTTTTTAATTTCTTTTAAAATAATCTCTCGAATTTCTTCATCGGTTAAGTTTTCTTTTTTTTCGATTTCTTTTTTGTGAATTTCGTTTTTTAGCAACCTTAAAACGCTAATTTTTTCCAAATTTTTCTCTTTTAAAGCTAACAAAAAATCTTTTTCAATTTCTTCTTTTAAATTTTTCCCCATTTTTTCAATTTTTCGTATTCTTGAGATTTTTTCAATCTATACAAAGCTTTCTCCCATTTTTTTCTGGGAGACAAATTCCTATCTTTGTACATTCTTTTTCTTGCTTCCAATAACACTCCACTCTTTAGCACTGCCAAATTAAACCTCCTTATTAAACTTGCAACGCTTTCTTTTGGTTTTCTTTTAATTTCAATTGCCATAGCTTTATTTTACCACAAAATTTATCAATTTATCTTCAACAAAAACGACCTTTTCAATTTTTTTGCCTTCCAAAAATTTTTTTACTTTCTCAGATTGCAAGGCCAAGCTTTCTGCTTTCTCTTTTGAAATTCCTTTTTCAACTTCTATTTTGTCTCTTACTTTTCCGTTAACCTGAATTATTAGGGTGATTTTTTCTTCTTTTAGCCATCTTTTTTCATATTTTGGCCAGGGACTCAAAAATATTGATTTTTTATGACCTAATCTTTCCCAAATTTCTTCTGCAATATGAGGAGCAAAAGGGGCCAAAAGCTTCAAAAAAGTTTCAAAAATTTCTTTTCCGATTTTTTCTTCTTTTTCCAATTCGTTTGTGCAAATCATTAATTGAGAAATTGCAGTGTTAAATTTGAAATTTTCAATGTCTTCTGTAACCTTTTTTATCGTTTGATGCAAAATTTTTAAAATTTTTTCGCTTTCTTTTTTGAGCTTTCTTTTTTCAACTTTATCTTTTAATTTCCAAACTCTCTCTAAAAATCTTTTTGCTCCCACAACTCCTTTTTCTTGCCAAGCAATTTCTTGATCAAAAGGTCCCATAAACATTTCATAAACTCTTAAGGCATCTGCACCAAATTTTTTACAAATATCATCTGGATTAATTACATTTCCGTATCTTTTTGACATTTTTCTTCCATCAGGACCCAACATTATTCCTACTGATTTCAATTTCAAAAATGGTTCTTTCGTCGAAACTACTCCAATGTCGTACAAAAACTTATGCCAAAACCTTGCATAGATTAAATGCCTTGTTGCATGCTCTGCCCCTCCAACGTATAAATCTACTGGCATCCAGTATTTTTCTTTTTTCTTTGAGATTAATTCTTTTTTATTCTTTGGATCAATGTATCTCAAATAATACCAGCAAGATCCTGCCCATTGTGGCATTGTGTTAGTTTCTCTTTTTGCTGGTCCTCCGCACTTTGGGCATTTTGTCTTTACCCATTTTTCAATTTTTGCTAATGGAGATTCCCCAGTTCCTGTAGGTTCGTAATATTTAACTTTTGGAAGTTTTACTGGAAGATCTTTTTCTGGAACGCAAATCCACCCAGGATTTAAAAGTTCTCCTTTATTAAATTCTCCCTTTTTATATTTTCCTTCCAAAATTCTCTTTTTGCAATTTTCACAAAAAACCAAAGGAAATGGCTCTCCCCAATATCTCTGCCTTGCAAAAACCCAATCCCTGATTTTGTAATAAATCTTTTTCCCTCCGATCTTTCTTTCTTTTAACCATTGAGCCATTTTTTCTTTTGCTTCGCTCGAAGAAAGCCCTGAAAACTCTCCAGAATCTACTAAAATTCCTTCTCCTTCGTAGCATTCTTCTTTTTGTCCTGCTTCAATCACTTTCTTTATTGGTAAGTTAAACTTTTTTGCAAACTCAAAATCTCTTTTGTCGTGAGCAGGCACTGCCATTATCGCACCTGTTGCATAATCTGCCAAAACATATTCTGAAACAAAAATCGGAACTTTCTCTTTGTTGAAAGGATTTTCCGCTAAAATTCCCTCAACCTTAATTCCGGTTTTTTCTTTCTCTCTTTCTTCTACCAATTTTGCTTCAACTTCTTTTTTGTAATTTTCGATTTCCTTCCAATTTTCTATTTCTTCTTTCAACTTTTCCAAAATTTGATTTTCTGGTGCCAAAACTACATAAGTCATTCCAAAAACAGTGTCAATTCTTGTAGTAAAAATTCTAATTTTTTCTTTCAGTTCTTTTTCTCCTTTAAAAATTTTCATCTCAAACTCAACCCCCTCTGATTTTCCAATCCAATCTTTTTGCATTTTTATTATGTGCTCTGGCCAATTTAAATATTTCAAATCTTTCAAAAGTCGCTCAGCATATTCTGTAATTTTTATTATCCATTGCCTCAAAGGTTTTTTCTCAACTTTAGATCCGCACCTTTCACACCTTCCCCTTTCTAAATCTTCGTTTGCCAAACCAGTTTTACAAGAAGGACACCAATTTATTGGTTCAAAGCTTTCATAAACTAAACCTGCTTTAAACATTTGCAAAAATATCCATTGAGTCCATTTGTAATATTCTGGGTCAGTAGTGTTAATTTCTCTTTTCCAATCGTAAGTAAATCCAATTTTTGAGAGCTGTTTTTTAAAATTTTTTATGTTTTTTCTTACTGCAACTTCAGGATGAATTTTGTGTTGAATCGCATAATTTTCTGCAGGCAAACCAAATGCATCCCAGCCCATTGGATGGAGACAATTAAAACCTTGCATCATTTTCATTCTCGAAATTACATCAGTTGCAATGTATCCCCTCAAATGCCCAACATGAAGCCCTGCTCCAGAAGGATAGGGAAACATATCCAAACAATAAAATTTTGGTTTTTTTGAGATATCTTTTGTTTCAAAAATTCTTTCTTTTTCCCAAAATTTCTGCCACTTTCTTTCAATTTTTGAGAAAGGATAACCTGACATTTAATTTAATTTAACAAAAAATAAACTTTCTTTCAATTTTGATATAATGTTAAGAATGCAGGAATATTTAGGATTGACAGAAAAAGAAGCTAAAGAAAGATTGGAAAAATTCGGGCCGAATGTTTTTTGGCGGGAATTAAAATTCGATTGGTTGAGGTTTTTGAGGGAAGAAGTTTTAAACTACTTTAACATTCTTTTGTTTTTGGTTTTTTTAATTTCTTTTTTTGGTGGAGGAAAAAAAATCGAATC